>Ga0209742_10000289_pt1 | contig 27702 bp, 20 predicted proteins | sample DeeMarSeWOR38_10_FD_187462 | JGI IMG/M metagenome (GOLD analysis project Ga0209742, IMG submission 187462) | Marine sediment microbial communities from White Oak River estuary, North Carolina - WOR-3-8_10 (SPAdes) (version 2) | ecosystem: Environmental > Aquatic > Marine > Intertidal zone >... | reverse complement strand
TTATCGCATCTTGATGGCGGACCTGCCGCAAGGAGCAATATTGATACCCAATCCCTATAATCGTATCCCCGGCTTTTCCATGGGCAACATTCATTGCCTGCCAGGCTTTCCGGAGATGGCCTGGCCTATGCTGCAATGGGTGCTCGACTTTCATTACCCTGATTTGCGAAACGAACAAATTATTTATTCCGCGCTAATAGTCCATGATGCACATGAAAGTGACTTATTGTCATTCATGGAAGAGTTCCAGGCGGAACATCCCACTATCAAATTATCCAGTCTACCCCGGTTTCTTCCCAATGGCGGCCGGCAAATCGAACTGGGAGTGAGTGGTGAAACCATCATGGTTTCCGAAGCATTTAACACACTGGAACAGGCCATTAAAGACAGGGGATTGGTTTATCAGCTGCTCTCCCCCAAAGAATAGCAATATAATTCTGAAAAATCGCTGATAGGCAAATCCATTTCCTACAATCCGTCGTTTTTAAAAGCGATACGATTGATTGCGCTATTTAGTCAACAATGCTGCCGGCAGATGCCGAATGTCAATATCCAGCACCAATGGCAATGCAACGAAAATAAACAACGTTATCAATACTACTCCTAGCAGGTTAAGTGCAAACCCCGCCTTCGCCATTTGCGGAATAGTCACTGCACGGCTGGCAAACACAATGGCATTGGGAGGCGTCGCTACTGGCAACATAAACGCGTAGGAAGCAGCGACCGCAACCGCAATCATGGTGGCCAATGGATGAATGTTCATGGCCACCGCCAGCGCTCCCATCACGGGCAACAACAAAGAAGCCGTGGCCGTATTGGAAGTGACTTCGGTAAGAAAAATTACCAGCAATACAATCACTGCAACCAATAATACGATATGTGTGCCTTCCAGCACGGTCAGCTGGTTCGCCAGCCATAATGTCAGGCCGCTACTGTTGAAACCTTCCGCCAATGCGAAGCCGCCACCGAACAGGATGATAATATCCCAGGGTATTTTCACCGCCGTGTTCCAGTCCAGCAGAAACTCGCGCTTACTAAAATCAGCAGGAATCACAAACAACGCCAGCGCACCCAGCATCGCGATACTGGAATCGGTTATCATGGCAAGGGCATCGACATTGATTACACTGCGCAATATCCACGCGCTTGCCACACAGACAAACACAATCAGTACGCGTTTTTCCTGCTTTGTCATAACGCCCAGCTGTAACAACGCCTGTTCCACCGCCCGTTTACCGCCGGGCAACTCGGTCAAGTCGCTGCGATAGACAAAGTGCACCAGGTAATACCAGGTCAATAACAGCATCACTATCGACAGTGGAAAGCCAAACAGCATCCAGTCAGCGAAACCGATGGTGATACCGTAGGTTTTTTCCACTACACCGGCAAGAATCGCATTGGGTGGTGTGCCAATCAATGTTGCTACACCACCTATGGAAGCCGCATAGGCAATGCCTAACATCAGTGATGTAGCAAAGGGAAAAGCTGTGGCATCATCCTGCACAGACGCCGGAAGTGACTCTTTGACTTGTCTGATCAACGCCAATCCGATAGTCACCATCATCATGGCGGTCGCAGTATTGCTGATCCACATGGAGAGAAACGCTGTTGCCAGCATAAATCCCAACACGATCCGTTTGGGAGACACACCTACCAGCTTGATCGTATGCAGCGCAATACGTTTGTGCAACTGCCACTTCTCCATGGTGACGGCAATCAGGAAGCCGCCCATGAACAGATAAATAAGATGGTTGGCGTAGGCGCCGGTAACCTGCTGGGTTTTCATGACACCAAGGAGAGGAAACAGCGCAATAGGTAGTAATGCAGTGGCAGGAATAGGTACGGCTTCACTCACCCACCACGCAGCCATCAAGGCAGCCACCGCAGCCACGGCCATACCTGCCGCACCAAGCCCTTGCGGTGCTGGCAACAGCAACAGTAATCCAAATAACAGCGGCCCCAGAAACAGGCCTATGGTTTGTCGATTTGCCATTGCGCTATCGCAGTTAAAGGTTAAGTAAAGTGCAACATTGAATATCCAATGGCGGTATTAAAACCTGATGCTCTCACCGATTTTCATGTCATAAACTTTGGTGGCGCTTTTACCCAGGGCTTTGATGTATTGCCCGGGAGTTCCCTTCAAGCGCGGATTCGTTCCGTAGTGCATGGGAACAGCATATTTTGGCTTCAGGTACTGGTTAGTCGCGTAAGCAGCATCTTGCGGACTCAGCACAAAATGTCCGCCCACAGGTATCAGCACCAGATCCGGCTGATAATAGTCCCCGATAAATTTCATATCGCCAAACAAACCTGTATCACCCATATGATAGAGCTTGAAACCATTTTCCAGCTCAATTATAAAACCAGCCGGTTCACCGCCTACATGAATTTCCAGCTTTCCGGTATCCGGATTAGTCCACTTGAATTCGGAGCTGTGTTCTGCACGCGTCATAGTAATCTTGATATCGTCACCGAGGGGCGTAATGACACCACCTTTATTAAAACGCGGTGACAAATCCTTGCTTAACACGCCCAATGCCACCAGGCTGTCATTCAAACCGGCCGGCGCATACAACGGTGCGTTGTGTTTTTTCGCCAGTGTTGGTCCATCTCCCACATGATCACCATGGGCATGCGTCACCAATATCAAGTCCACCTTACCCAACTTGTCGAGATCCTTATCTTCCTGCGGCAACTTGGGATTGCCGGTAATAAACGGATCAATAAGGATCACCTTGCCTTTCACACTGGTTACTTTAAAGCTGGCATGCCCCAGCCATTGCACCGTCACTTTTCCATCGGGCTGCGCGGACACGAGTTCAGGCTGAAATCCCAGCAACAAAACCACCACCCCCAAAACTATTCGCCAACCTGCCATACGCACCATTTTCATCTCCTCGCCAGGTGAATCATGTTAAATAAACCGTGTTGTTCCCGTTTCCGATCAGCTTTTTTCATTAATACAAGCCCCGCTTGGTCCGCCATTACACCGTAATTACGCCGTATATATAGTAGTTAGCAGACCATGCTTCTATAACTATATTAATCAATGACTTATAAAATTTAAATATAATATGCAGGGATAAACCTTTCTCGGGAACGGCCGAAATATAGGTTTGAGCATAGAAAATTCCATTTATATATATTAAACCGCGGATTGCTAGAGCTATTGATTGATTCCAGCAAAAATTTTTTGAAAGTATTTGTCGACGACCTGGCAATCGGCATGTATGTCTCCAAACTGGATCGCCCCTGGATTGGTACGCCCTTCCTATTCCAGGGTTTTCGTCTGGAATCCCCGGAGCAAATCGCCGAATTGCGAAAGCATTGCGAGTTTGTGTTTGTGGACAGGGAAAAATCCGTAATTAAAAACGTGCGCTCCAGCTTTGTAGCCAGTAGCAACCCGGGCCCCAGCGTCACAACTTCAACCTCGGTATGCGCCCTGCCTACCGACCCCGAATTCGGCCATCACATGAAGTATGCATTGCGCATCCATGCCAATGCAAAAAGTTTCATTGAAAAAATCATGCAGGATGCGCAAGTGGGTAAAGAAGTCGATGTGCAGGAAGCCAAATCACTGGTCAAGGATCTGACCAAAAATATCATTGCCAATCCCATGGCGCTGATCTGGCTAACGCAACTGAAAAATCGCGACGAATATACATCCATTCATTCGCTTAACGTGTGTATTTTGGCTTTATATTTTGGCCGCAGCCTGGGAATGAATACCCACCAGCTGAACGAACTGGGGCTCGGCGCCTTGTTGCATGATATTGGCAAGTTGCGCGTGCCGCTGGAGATACTTAATAAGCCCGACAAACTCACCGATGAAGAGTATGAGGTAATGAAACGCCATACCATGCTCGGTTATGACTTACTGAAAAACAAGGAAGGATTGAGCCGCGATTCATTGGCAGTCATCAAGAATCATCATGAACGTGTTGACGGCCATGGTTATCCGGATGGTCTGGAAAGTTTTGGTATTGATCTTTACAGCAGAATTGTCAAGATTGTTGACGTCTATGATGCTGTCACCAGTAAACGTGTCTACCACCAAGACGTCTCACCTTACCACGCACTAAATTGTATTTATTCAGATCGCAACGGCGCGTTTGATGAAAAGCTGGTACAGGCATTCTTGAAACATATGGGTATTTATCCGGTGGGTTGCGCCATTGAATTAAATACCGGCGAAATCGGCGTGGTCACTTCCATTAATGAGAAACGTCACCTGACTCCCACGCTGTTATTAATAATGGACAATAAAAAGCAGCTGCTGGAACAACATAAATATATTAATCTTGCCTCTGAATGCTGGCCGGATGAAACCAAGCGTCCACGCATTGAACGCGTCATCGATCCTGAGGATTACCAGCTGGATATAACGAGGTTGTTCTCGACAGAAGCCATTTCCGTCGCCTACAATGACATCAAGATGTCCAAGCAGGACTAATCCACCCTCTACGGATCAACATGCAGATATGGGTAGACGCAGACGCGTGCCCTAAACCGATAAAAGAAATTTTGTTCCGGGCGGCCCAACGCGCCGGCGTACTCGTAACGCTTGTTGCCAATCACTCCATCCGCACGCCACCTTCACCGTTTATCAAATCACTGCAAGTGACGGCGGGATTCGATATTGCAGATAACGAAATCGTAAAAAGACTAGCGGCGGGTGACCTGGTGGTTACCAGCGATATTCCGCTGGCAGCCGAAGTCATCAACAAAGGCGGCCATGCGTTAAATCCACGCGGTGAACTCTATACTGTGGATACCATCAGACAACGCTTAACGATGCGGGATTTTATGGATACATTGCGCGCGAGCGGTATCAATACCGGCGGACCGGCTGCGCTTAGCCAAAGTGATAAACAAAAGTTTGCCAACCATCTCGATAAGTTACTCGCCCAGCGGGCAAGCGAATTAAATAACAACGCGCCACCGCACAAGCCGGATTAGCATGGTTCTTGCTGTGCTTATCAGGGAATGTGTACGCAGGAAATGTGGGCACAGGAAGTGTGGATACTTCCAGGCTGCTGGTTAACGGCAGGGATAACTATAAAAACACTGCAATTCTACTTCCGACGCACTATTATTAGTCAATTGATCAAATTTTAGATACTATTGCAATCCTTGATGCTTAACTATTCACCAGTCCATAAATGGTTCAAGGTACCTATACAGGTTGCGCTTGTCGGGTTGCTCTGTACCACAAACTCGCTGGCCAGGGACACATCACGTGAATATATTATCGGCACCTGGGATAATCCCCCTATCGTATTCCGCGATACATCCGGCGAATTGGCTGGTTTGGGCATCGACATCCTCAAGCAGGTCGCTGCGGAACATGGCTGGAAATTAAAATTCAGTCACGGTGCCTGGCCAGAAAAATACGACGAACTGCAAAACGGGACCATCGACCTGTTGGTTGCCATTGCTTTTACGCCAGAGCGAAATGAGTTATTCGACTACCCGGAACAAACGGTCATCAATAACTGGGGCGTAATCTATCAAACCCCCGATCATGATTTCACTTCGATCCAGGACCTGCAAGACCAACGTATTGCCATGGTCACCAAGATCATCCACAGCAAGGTATTTAGCGAAACAATGGAACGCTTCAACTTTCCGTTTGAGATCGTTGAGGCCAAAGACTTTGAAGACGTACTCAAGTTACTCGACGCCGGCAAGGCCGACGCCGGCATTATTAACCGGGTTGTCAGCATAATGAAAGCGGACAGGTACCATGTGAAACCAACGACGATTATCTTTAATCCGGTGCAGGTACGCATGGCGGTTCCCAAAGGAAAAAATGCCGAATTAATAAAGGCGCTGGACGACTACCTGATCACCGCCAAAACAGACAACAGCTCCGCTTACTACCAGTCAGTTCACAAATGGTTGAAGACCCAGGGACAAAAGCCGGATTACAGCTGGATCATTCCTGTTGTTACCGTCTTCTTCATCATAATACTGTTGGCGGCTTCGTACATTTATCTGGTGCGACGTGAAGTAAAACGCCGCACCGCGGCACTGGCGGAGAGTGAAAACCGTTTTCGACAGATGGCGGACAACATTAATTCGGTGTTCTGGATCAGCTCCGTAGACGGAAAGGAAATGATTTACGTCAGCCCTGCTTATGAAAAAATCTGGGGCAAATCCGTGGATAGTTTATATCAAAACCCGGAATCCTGGATGTATTCCATGCATCCTGAAGATAGAGAGCTAACACAGCAGGACATGGCTGACATTGTTACTTCTGATAACCCAGCACCAGTAGTACGCGAGTATCGTATTAATCGTGCTGACGGCAAGGAATGCTGGATTGCAGAGCGTTCCTATCCGGTTTTCGATACTTCCGGCAAACCCTACCGAATCGCCGGTATCGCTGCTGACATTACCGATCGCAAACTGGCTGAACTCGGACTCGAACGCAGCAAGGCGGAGTTTGAAGCGATCTTCAACGCCATCAGCGATGCGGTAGGTTATACTGACCTGGATCGTAATTTTGTGCTGGTCAATCCGGCAATGGAAAGCAATTTCGGTTATAAGAAAAACGAACTCATCGGTAAAAAAACCGAAATCATCTATGCAAATAAAGCTGATTTTTTACAGCAGGGCCGCCGTCAGTTCGACAGAACCAGTGACATAAAAACCGCAAGTTACGAATTACGTTATGTGCGTAAGGACGGCAGTACATTTATCGGTGAGACTCAGGGCGCCAAGGTCTATGACCATGAAGGCAATACCATAGGTTTCATCGGTGTAATCCGTGACGTAACCCAGCGTAAGCAGGTTGAATCCGAACTGCTGCAACACCGTGACCACCTGGAAGAACTGGTAGCAGAACGCACCGCAGAACTCAGTAATCTCAACCGTGAACTGGAAGCGTTCAGCTATTCAGTATCGCACGACTTGCGCGCGCCACTGCGGGCCATTAACGGATTCAGCACCCTGCTCAGCGAGGAATACCAGCAGAAGCTGGATAATGATGCCATGGATTACCTGAACCGGATTGTCAAAGCCAGCGTTAAGATGGAGCGACTTATTGATGATCTGTTACAGATTTCCCGCGTGTCCCGCGCCGACCTGAACAAGGAGAATATCGACCTTTCCGCGATGGCGGAAGAAATTCTGAAAACCCTGCACAACGAGGAACCTCAACGCCAGGTTAAATGGCAGGTGGAAAAAGGCCTGCTGGCCAAAGGTGACCGAACCCTGCTGCACGCCATGTTGCAGAACCTGCTGGACAACGCCTGGAAATATACCGCCAAAACCCCTGACGCAGAAATCCGCTTTCACCGTAGTACCCTGAACGGAACAGCCAACCTGTTTTGTGTAGAAGACAATGGCATTGGATTTGACCCCAAGTACAAGGACAAGATTTTTCAACCGTTTCAGCGCCTGCATACTGATCAGGAATTTGAGGGTACGGGCATTGGACTGGCCACCGTAAACCGCGTCATCCAGCGCCACGCCGGTGAGATATGGGCTGAATCAACCGTTGATGAAGGCAGTCGTTTCTATTTTCGTTTGTAAGTCTCCATCTTTAAGTCGCGAATACTTCCACAGCAGTGCTTCCCTCTGTCGTGCTGCACACTATCGAAGTTACCTTTCTCCACCGTAAATCTTGCGCCCGTAAAAACCTGCATAACTGTTGACTGCTGCATGCAATAACATGGGTGGTAGCAGTGAGCCTGAATACACATAAAGAAACGCAAACAACAGGCCAATGGGAAAAATGACGGCGATGGCTTTAACGCCTTGATAGGCATGTGCAATGGCGAAAATAACACTGGAGCAAATGACAGCAAATGCAATACTGCCAAACTGGTTCAGATACCAGATCAGGTAGCCACGAAACAGAATCTCTTCCGTGATGCCGGCAGTGGCGGATAGCAGCAGAAACAACCGCAACTCTGGTTTGCTGCGCGGTAATAACTCGGGAACAAACGTCCAGTTGTACTTTTTATCAAGCCGCATTACTGTGCGATAGAAAACAATCGCAAGCCCAATGATGAAAATGACGATGGCCAGGGAAATCAGCGCAGGCAAACCCGTCGCTGGTGTTAACCCCAGGTTCGCGATCGGCCTGTCGGCATAGAACCAGGCACCCAACACCAACGAGGTAATCCCCCACAATGCAATGATGTTACCCAGGTAGACGCCACGCCGGGTGGCGACAGGGTCCTGCTTCAACATTTCAAGAAACTTCGGGTAATTTCGCCAACCGTGATAAGGCGCAACAACTGCAAATAGCAGCACCAGCAGATGATCAAACCAGGACATGAAAGGACTGTATAGTTTTAATTTTTAGCGCTGTCTTTTTGTTCTTTGCTTCGCGGGGATTTTTTTCCGCCCTTTTTACCACTGGGCCTGCTGCCTTTCTTCGGCGACAATGTAAACCAGTCCTCTTCCTTGATTTCATGAAAGTAATCGGACTCGTCGATTAACAACTGGGAAGTTGTTTGCCGGATCGCGGCAATCTCGACTCTGACACCCTCGCCTTTGAGATGACGTACCAGCTCAATATAATCGGAGTCACCGGACATGATGATAATAGTGTCCACTTTACTGGAAAGTTGTGTCGCCTTGATGGTCAGTGGTATATCGGCGCTTTTGTGACAGGGACGCACAGAACCATGATAATTCGCATGCAGGCGTTCGCCGAGTTTTTCCGATATTTGCTTGCCTTCCCTGAAGTACACCAGACGATTCAATCCCCGATTATCCAGCAAGCGGGGGATCAGGGTATCAAAGTTGATCATGGTCTGCTTGTCCCGCACCAGTTCATGAATAGAACGTTCAATATTATTGCCGTCGACCAGTATCGCCACAGACTGAGTAATCAACACCTGGGGATCATTTTGTTCTGTCATATAGTTTGTTCTCTTGATTGTTATAATAAACGCATCATAACCTACGTTATGCCGGATTAAAAACGCACACTACCGTCGCTTTACCAGCGACGCTACTTTTTATCGAGAAACGGTTTAATCAGGTCCATAGGTAGCGGAAACACAATCGTGGAACTTTTTTCACCGGCGATTTCCACCAGCGTCTGCATGTAACGCAACTGTAACGCCTGTGGTTGCTGTTGCAGAGTCTGGGCGGCTTCCACCAGCTTTTGCGCTGCCTGCATTTCACCTTCAGCATGAATGACCTTGGCGCGCCGTTCGCGTTCGGCTTCCGCCTGTTTGGCGATGGCACGCACCATTTTCTCGTCGAGGTCCACGTGTTTGATCTCGACATTGGCAACCTTGATACCCCAGGCGTCGGTCTGCTTATCCAGTATTGCCTGAATGTCCAGATTCAACCGCTCCCGTTCCGCCAGCATGTCATCCAGCTCATGCTGCCCCAACACCGAACGCAACGTGGTTTGCGCCAGCTGGCTGGTGGCGGCATAAAAGTTTTCGACCTGGATGATCGCCTTTTCCGGATCAACCACGCGAAAATACAATACTGCGTTTACCTTGACTGATACGTTGTCACGGGAAATAACATCCTGTGATGGCACATCCATTACCACCGTACGCAGGTCTACGCGCACCATTTGCTGGATCACCGGAATTACGATAATCAGCCCCGGACCTTTCACTTTCCAGAACCGGCCCAGCAGAAAAATAACGCCCCTTTCGTATTCCCGTAAAACCCTTATCGCGCTGAACAACAAGCCCAACAATAACGCGACAACGACATAACCCAAATAGGGTGCAGTAATCATGAGCTTTCCTCCTTATGACTGCTGATTAATGGCTCGACCCATAACACCAGTCCATCCATTTTTAACACGCGAACCTTCTGACCTTTTGTTAATGGCACTTCAGTATGCGCACTCCAGTTTTCTCCATGCAAATGCACAACGCCTTCACCATCAAAATCCCTGACCACTTCTGCCGTTGCACCCACCAGTTGTTCCTGGCCACTCACGACCGGTCGACGCCGCGCCTTGAGCGCCATTACCAGAACAATGGTAAACAAGGCGCTGCTGACCAGGGCAAAGGTGCCAATTAATGGCAGTGATACACCAAAGCCGGGCACATCTGTATCCATTAAAATCACGGAACCAATCACAAACGCCACCACACCGCCAATACCCAGGGCTCCAAAGCTCGGTACGAAAGCTTCGGCAATCATGAGAATGATACCGAGAATGATTAAGCCAAAGCCGGCATAGTTAATGGGTAACACCTGGAATGCAAACAAGGCCAACAGCAGGCAAATAGCGCCCATAACTCCCGGTATAAAGGCACCAGGGTTGGAGAATTCAAAAATCAACCCATAGATGCCAATCAACATTAATATGTAGGCCACATTGGGATCGGTAAGAATGCTTAGAAGCTGGTTACGCCAGTCCGGTTCGATCTGTTCCAGAAACATGCCCTGCGTATCCAGTACTCGTTCCTGACCGGCAATTGTCAGCGTTCTGCCGTGCAGTTGTTTTAACAGATCCGACATATCGGTGGCGATGAGATCTACGACATTCTGTTGCAATGCGTCTTTGGCCGACAGGCTGGCAGCTTCGCGTACTGCCTGTTCCGCCCATTCAACATTACGCCCACGCAATTCCGCCAGACCGCGAATGTAGGCAACGGCGTCATTAACCATCTTGCGCGACATGGCGGTTTTGTTGTCCGGCGCAGCGGGTTGTTGCGAAGGCTTTTCCTTCTGTGGAGGCTCTTTTTCCGCTTGAGTTTCTTTATTTTTAGGGGACCCTTTATCCTTGCCGGGTTGCGGACTGGGTAAACCATCTCCTCCGATCTGTACCGGCGTAGCCGCACCCAGGTTGGTCGCGGGCGCCATGGCTGCTACGTGACTGGCGTACAGCATATAAGTCCCTGCACTCGCCGCCCGCGCACCACTCGGGGACACATACATCACTACTGGAATCGTCGAGGACAGGATCGCCTGGTTGATATCGCGCATGGAAGAATCCAGACCGCCTGGGGTATCCAGTTGCACGATGAACAAACTTGCCCGGCTGTTACTGGCCTTTGCCAGGGAGCGCACGAAGTAATCTTTAGTAGCCGGACCGATGGCACCGGTAATGGTGATAAACACCGCTTTGTTATTGGTGGCCGTGCGAGAATCCGACGACGCTGCAAATAGAACAGAAATTGACCATATTAGGGCCGAACTGAAGAGTAGGAACCGGACTGTTTTTGCCGTTATAAACATGTGGTCTTTACGTTATCACCAGAGCGTTACCGTAAAATATAAACAATTTGACCACAAAGAAATGAATCTATGTCAGTTTTTTAGTGAATAAATGATTTTTTGGGTAAGGTTTTTTAAAGGAGGTACCGGGCTCGGCATAATGTCGATTTGCACGATAGATGCAATTATTCCCCTGTTACGGCCATGTTGCCAACGCGCTGACTGGCTATTAACCACCAAAAACAAGAAACAGGATGCCGAATATCAAGGTACCCAGGCCAATTGCGAACACCAGCCAGTCACCTTTCCCCACACCCGGCTCCAGTGTGGCCTGTTCCGGGTTTTGTGGATTGTAATATACCTGAATGCTGGCACCGACCGGGTACTTCTGGACATAACTCGCGGCAAATTCCTGGCTGGGTGTTATATCGGGGGGAAACTCCATGGCACGCTGGTAGCTTTGTTCATCAACCCGGTAGCGAAAACTAATGTGCGGCAACAGGTCATTGGCATCTGACGCGAGATCAGACTTTTCAATCTCGCCTTCTACTGCCGGCCATTGCTGTGTTTTGCGCGCCTTAATAATGATCGCCAAACCCCACAGGGTCGCCAACAAACCAGCGATAACAAACAAACTTAAAATAATGGTGTAGGGATTAAACATGTGATGCCCGTTTTTTTATCAAGACGGTATATAAAGACCGTATATTGAGGCGATATATTGCGACGGCACAGCGCGATAGCTATTGTCACTTAGAAACATTATTTCATCCAGCTGACGGTAACCGGTATGAAATGCGCCAGTCCTTCCAGTACCCCGCCACTATAATTGCCATTCATTCCCAGGAAATCCCCTTTTGCAACATAAAGTTTGTCAGCCGCGTTCTTCTGTTCCAGTGCCGCTTTCGCTTCGGTGACCACATCAGGGTGGGCATTTTTCACCAACACTGCCTGTAAGCGACCACTGGTCAATACCGGCAGGTCGTTACCACTGTCGCCGGCAAACACCGTATTCGCGTCGTTGAATTCCAGATGCTGCATGAGAAACTCAACGGCATGCAGTTTGGTCGCGGATGCCGGCAACACATCGAGTAATCCGACATCGGCCGCTTCATCCACACTCCAGATCAGGCTGGCCTCCACATGTTGCCGCTTCAGCCGTTCATCCATTTCCGCCAGTACACCATCCTTGTCAAAAGCAACAGGTGTGTAGTAACTCAGCTTGAAGGTATTTTGTTTTTCCGGTTCCTGCAGGCGCAATACAACGAGGTCAGTAAACATGGCCTGCAAATCACGATGCTTCGCGCCATTCCAGTCCACTGCGATGGCCTCAGCCCATTCCGGCCAGGATTCCCATTTGTCATTTTTGATTCTGTAAATTGTCGTACCCACATCGCCAATAGCAAAGTCGGGCTGAGGAATGCTGTAGTCTTTTATTGCCTGCTGTAATAGCTGCTCATGTCTACCACTGACATACGCCAGCACTAGTTGTGGGTGTGCCGCCACGGCGCGCAACGCAGGCCGGGCTAGCGGCGATTCCGGTTGAGATCCATTGGGAAGTATGGTGCGATCAAGGTCGCTACACAGGAAAATATCAGGCTTCATGATCGAATAGCTTGTCGTTTGTTATTTTACCTGTACTCTATCGTAACCTTTTTTAGCGGCCACGAAAACGGGATTTTTTCAGGCAAGCTTTTTTATCGTAATATTCGCCCTATCTTTTATACTCTAAATCAACTGCATATAACAACAAGGCCCGCTTGCTGCGGGCCTCGCGCATTCTACCAGTAAAAGTAAAAAGACTATGCAGTTACGGCAGGATGTTTTTTGCTTTCCAGCACTTCAGCATGTTGCTTACGCACGCTGGTGAAGGCTTTCGTTACCAACCGGCACATTGGGCTCTGCACGCCATATAATCCAAACAGGATGGGCACGATACCAATGAGCGGTAACACGGCATAACCACCTAAGGGCGTTGCGTTCACTGTCATGCCGATGCCGATTAATACCGATCCTACCAGCACCTGAAAAACACTCGTTAATTTATTCATCATTTAATCCTCTCGTTGAATATGTTGCGTCGAAAATAAAATATAAGTTTTAAGTTATTCACTGAGGATAATTAAACACGCAAGCGATTATGCGAAAATTACCGCAAGATTAAGCCACGCTTAAATCAAAACCATTAAATTTTCAAGGGAATAACTGGGAAATAACGGGGAAATAACGGGGAAATGAATATACTTGTCGAGAAAAACAAAACCGGTACCCACAACTCTGCGGATACCGGTCTGTTACAGGGAAAAGTTAGCTTGCTGCTTTAAGCTGCTCGTTGACAAAATCCCAGTTAACCAGATTCCAGAAACCGGCCAGGTAGTCAGGACGCTTGTTGCGATAGTCAATGTAATAAGCATGTTCCCAGACATCACATACCAGGATCGGTGTTTTGCCATCGGTGAGTGGATTAGCTGCGTTTTGCGTCTGGACAAGTTCTATTTTTTTCTCCTTGTTGACGACTGCCCACATCCAGCCCGAACCAAACAGCGTCGCTGCGGCATCGGTGAATTTCGCCTTAAATTCGTCAAAACTGCCAAAGGCATCATTGATTGCCGCAGCTACATCGCCCGTTGGCGCACCACCAGCGTTGGGTCCTAAACAATTCCAGTAAAATTCATGATTCCAGGCCTGGGCGGCATTATTAAATACACCACCTTCGCTGCTCAGCATGATGTCTTTCAGCGATTTACCAGCGAAGTTAGTACCCTCAATCAGACCATTCAGTTTGGTGACATAGGTTGCATGATGCTTGCCGTGATGGTATTCGAGTGTTTCCTGGGAAATATGTGGCGCCAGCGCGTCCATGGCATAGGGTAAGGGTGGTAATTCGAATTGACTCATAGATCCTCCACTTGAGCTTGGTTTGTAATCAAAATATTTGACTTCTTAGGAATGGGGGCATGTTACAGAATTTCAATGCGCAATGTGAATACTACCTATTGGATGGGCGAACTATCGGCTAAGTGAAACAAGCAAAAATCGCCCCTTTCCACCTCCGAAACGGGGTGACATTGGACGTTTGCCGGGATTCGTAAGGAGTCACTATTGAACAAATTTACCAACATTGGCGCCCATTCCACGAACGCTAAAGTCAGACACAAGCACCCGTCGAGAAGATTTACGATAGAGTGGATTCGCCTTCATCTGCGGATAATTCGGTTTCGACCCGTGGATCCATTTCCACTGCGGCCGGCCCTGTTCGTGACAGCGCCACAAATTGCACCTGCTCTTCCGTAGGTATCGGTGTGCCTATCATAATGCGGTACACCGTAAAACCACCCAGCATGGCGAACACGCACGCAAAGTACCACATCAACATCGGCGCCCCAAAGTATTGCATGACTCCGCCAGCAATCATCGGCCCTATGGTGGCGCCCACACCATTTAGCAGCAACAGGCCACGGGTTGCCTCCAGCACCTCGGCAGGTCCAATGTGATCATTGGTGTGAGCAACCGCCAGAGAATAGACCGCAAACGAAAAACCGCCATACATAATCGCGCAAACCAAAAAACCCAGCTCTGAACGCTGGGCAAAAAGGAACATTCCCAATGCAAACAGCGTGGTGAAAATACAGACAAACAGCAATACCTTGCGCCGGTCGATGCGATCCGACAAATGTCCAATGGGCACCTGCAGCAATGCGCCACCAAATATCACGGCGCTCATGAACAGGGCAATGTTGGTCTCCGAAAATTCCAGACCATGCCCGTACAGAGCACCTACTGCCCAAAACGCACCATTACCTAATCCGGTCACCAAGGCGCCGGCAACACCGAGCGGTGAAATAGCAATAAGGTGACGCAATTGCAGACTTGGCACGGTTACCGGCGTTGGCTGCGTCAGACGCGTTACTGCGATTGGCACCAGCGCCAGCGCAAAGAACATCGCACACAGCACCAGTGTCGCCAGCGCTTTGGCACCGTAAATTAGCAATAAGAACTGGCTAACGCCAAGGGATAATAAAGTAATAGAAACGTAAACAGAAAATATTTTGCCCCGATGATGACTCTCCAACAAACTATTTAACCAGCTTTCCACCACCAGGTATAAACCCACCATGCATATGCCGGTAATGATACGCAAAAACCACCACACCACAGGGTCCACGATAAGACCGTGTACCAGGATAGCCACTGTCCCAATCGCAGCCAACACGGCAAACGCGCGGATATGACCCACCTGACTGATCAGGCGCGGACACAAGTAAGAACCGATTACATAACCGAAGAAGAACGCGGACATGACAATACCGGTGACCATGTCACTAAAGCCTTCCGCGCCGGCGCGTATCCCCAGCGTCGTACCCAACAAGCCGGTGCCCAGCAGTAAAATAGCGATGGCCAGTAACAACGAATAGATTGAATAGATTTTTGATAACATGGGCTATAACAGAACTGTAAAAATTAGAACAACACGGGTCGAAGCACCTTGAATCGCATTGCCATTAAAAGCATTAAAATTTTACTACGATAACTCCGTGCGAAGTGCGTGTATTAAAATGTTTGCATTTACACTTCTTGTTCCATCGCGTGACGATTACTGATTACCCCTGTATCAGCTAGTGATACAGGGGTAATCACTAGCTGATATCACGATAAAAAGCCATGCGCCCAATACAAATATCCGCGTCGAATTCTCTGCCGATAGCGACGACGCCTATGCGTTTTAGTTTTTTAACATTAAGCCTGGTGGTAGTTCGATAGGCGTCAAAACCGGCGAAGGGTAACCGATAAGTTTGCCACTCAGACGTGGCATTAAAGGATTGGCGATAGGCTTGCCAGGGCAACCATAAATCACTGGTCCGTAAATGAATATTGTAAGACTGGTTATTGCCGTAGACATCGATCAACAGGCCGGAGAAACTTGACGCATCATAATTACCATCCGGAGCCAACGACAATGCGGCCTGGATAAAACCGCCGTTGTTATCAAGGCTCACCTTGCCCCTTAAGTTTAAACAATGCCTGCCCTCTTTAACCTCAAGCAGAAGCTTGCCACTGGAGACTCCACCCATCACGCCATCAGTGACCAGCCGCCATTCGGTACCCAGCGTAGCGCGGTAGTCTCCCGTGTTACGTTCATCGATAATCTGTAGCGTTTCATCACTCATACATGGATTAAGTACACTAAAAAAACCCAGACTCAGCAGACACACCATCAAAATAATTTTCAACATAACTCCCATACTAACGTATAGCCGGCGTCACAGCCAGTTCAAGACTCACACCACAGAACAACGATCCCATGAATGCAAGGCGAGCAGTAATTGATAAGGAGAAAAGCGGAAAATTTATTGAGAAACTGCCGGGACCACAAGCAAGCCCCGGCAGTGATTTCAGACAGGATGTTAGCGTCGTATGGTGATCTTACATCTTACACTTCGCACTTTTGAGTCTTGCGATTATGAAATTGCCAGGTAACGCGCCCCACTTCAATGTCATCGTACAACTGGCGAATGGCCAGGCGATTCCCCGGCTGTACCTGCTGTTTTTTATTACCTTCAATCAGCAAACGCGCCTTGATGCGTGCACTTTTACCCAGTTTTATCCTGGGTACTTTCATACTGGGCCTGGCAGGCAAACGCAGCTTGACCAGCCCTTTTTTGCGATCAAATTTATATTCCAGGTTTTGCCCATGCAGAAAAGGCTTGGCAATCATCAAGGGCAGTTCCAGCCAGACTTTGATATCCCGCGGGATATGCTGCATGATTTCCAGGCCAAAGATACGCGCGCGGTCCGGTGCACCGGCAATCTGGAATGGCAACGCAATGGTGTCCGCGGCATCAGGTTCAACATTCACCACGTTAAAGTTTCTCCAGGTGACATTATTCTGGTTGCGAATAAAATCGGTAAACCCGGCCCAGTCAGTGGCTGCTGGCAACGGCGGTGCCGGATCACCCGGATGGTCAATGATGCCCACAAAACAATAATGTCCCGTGGCGGGTATATCTGCCGAGGACCAGGTAATGGGGTCGGCCACCACCAGCGTGTCGCCTTGCGGTACATTGACTACGGGCGTGGTGCCAATCAGATTCCACATATCCGGTGTCACCAGTGTTGATACTTCACTCCAGTAAACCGTGGCCGTCACATTGTTGGCGTTGGCTCCACCACGGTTCTTCATACGCACATAGATATAGTTATCCTGACCGGCTTCCGCTTCATAACCCAGTGTGCTGCTGTTTTCAGTACCACTACCCTGACCAAACGCCGCATTGGGATTCGCAACTGCCGTGGGACGCACGATAATATCCGGACTGGCGCTAATACCGCCGATCACCGGAACCACGCCGCTGTCACCCAGGTTGTCCCTTAAATAAACATCGGGTACCACTTGCAAGGTATTATTAATGATCGCCCTTAGATTGGGCATCACACCAATGTCACCTGCCACACCGCCACCTTGCGCGGTTCCCGTTGCCGGATCCGACAAAATGTTACGCATTTGTGTTGGCGAAAGGCGCGTACCAGTATTCGCTTCATACATACCCTGCAAAATTAACGCAGCACCCACAATGATAGGAGAAGCGCCACTGGTTCCACCAAATGTGTTCGTATAAGTACTATTATCACCGGTTCCTGCATCCAGATCGCCGTAACCACAACTGGTAACGTTTTCACCCCAGGCAAAGCAATCGATACGTGACCCGTAATTTGACCAGGCCCAGCGGTTATGGGGTAGCGGAGACTGACAGGCGCCAATCATAATGGCGCCGGAGTCGCGGAAATCGGCACTACTGCGGTCAAAAATATTATCGCCAAGGGAGTCCGTATAGGCATCAAGGTCATTGTTGCCGTTACCTGCCGCCTCTACAGCAATAATGCCCAGCGCGGTTGCCAGGCGAATGGCGTCAAAGTCAGCGTCTTCGGTTTCAGTGGGAAGAAAACTGCGCTGGATTTCCAGCAGTAAAACATCGCCAACATTCATACTGGGTAATATAGCAAGAATGCCATCAGCCACATGACCCGTTGAATTGGTTGCCGCATCGTAGTGGCTAACCATGCGCACTGAAGCGACTGATGGCGCGATACCTACCACGCCAAGGGTGTTGTCATCGGCGGCAACTTCTCCCAGTACCGCTGTGCCGTGGTTACCTTTATAGGTGCCGACGCCGTCTTTGTTATCTCCATAAACCAATGTGGGAGATTTGCTGGCGTAGTCTTCATGTCCCGGATACCAGCCCTGCTCCAGATCCACAAAACCGGTGCCGGCACCTTCACCGTTGGGTTGTGTCCAGGCCCAACGGGCATCGATGCCATCGGGGGCAGCATCAAGATAATCCTGGGTCGCATTGTAAGGATCATCACCTGGATTCACCAAGGGATCGGATGCAGCCAGTTCACGGCTTGCCTTGTCCACTTCGTACAAGCTGTTTAACCGCTTGAGAATTTCATCTATCTGGTCGGACTTTTCCCGGGCATCAATACGCCAGTAAGATGTCAGACTATGCAAAGGTGGAAACTCCGACTTGGTGGCTTTCTTTTCCAGCTCCAGGATTTTATCTGCATCCATACTTTTAATAAGTGGTGTGGAGATCGACAAATCATATTCATCGAGCACCTTTTCCAGACCACGCAAGTGCTGTTCCTTGGCCATGGCGGTAAGCGATTTACATTTCTTACTGGCCGGCGGCACTTCGCCGGACAAACGAACGATAATCGCACCACTGTATTGCGGCGGACGTCGCTTGACCGGTTTTTCCGCTACGATGCTTTGCTCCTTAGCAGGTGTGATTCCCTTACCAATAATATTTTCAGCAATCAGACGGTTGAATTGTTCTGGTGTAAGACCTTTTTCTTCCATTGCTATTCTCCTGTACTGGGATGACGGGTTGAAAAGGAGTCACCTCCTCTCCTCCCGAGATGGTGAAACAATTCCGACTCCAAACACACTGGAACCAGACCGATATCACAACTGGATCAACTTAAAACTAAAGACAACAACCGAAACGACAGAGATACGACTTGAATACAGCAAACAAATGACGCGCTTGCCAAACAACAGTATGTTAGCAATCTGCGGTTACGAAGAAATTACACAGCTATGACGCAGATTGATCTCGAAGATCAACGCTGGGGATTGCCTAACGACGGAGCGGTGATAAATCCACTTTCCTGTTAGCAAGCAGCACTAGCATCGGAGCACACCAATCTCCTGTCAATAAGCAAATTCCTTAGTCGTTCTATTCACCATCCTGCACAAACTGATACCGGACTATGAAAAGCCTGTTCACTGATGCAAGTCATAGTTTTATGTAAACCGATTGGTTGATAATTCATGTCGATATACAAACAATTGATTAATATGACAGCAGTGAAAATATGAACAAGGTGTATTGCAAGCGCTTTTTGTGGATTCAAAACCGACTATTATTGATCTTCGTCGCAATCTGCCAGCCCACGGAATCATATGCACTGGAGATCACGTTATCCGATAGCGAAATCCTAGGTAAGACCTTATTTTTTGACAAAAACCTGTCTTTAAACGGCAACCAGGCCTGCGTCAATTGCCACTCACCGGAAACAGGCTGGACAGGCGACAAAGCCATAATCAACGCCAAGGGCGCTGTTTACGAGGGTTCTATTGCGGGGCGCTTTGGTAATCGCAAGCCTCCCACCATAGCCTATGCGACACCCAGTCCCGTCTTACACTTTATTAAAGAAGATGGCGATATTCTTTTTGTCGGTGGCAATTTCTGGGACGGACGTGCGACCGGGGAAAAGCTTGGCAACCCGGCGGCAGATCAGGCGCTGGGACCATTTCTCAATCCCATGGAACAGGGTCTGGCAGATGGCGCCTGTGTGGTTTATAAAGCCTGTTCTGTTTATTCGGCACTAATTGAAAAAGTATGGCCGGGAAGTTGTGATGTCCAATGGCCCGCGGATACGGAGCCAACCTGTGCCAGTGAAAATGGGAGACTGCAACTGGATAATAAATTACGCAAAAAAGTGAATCTTACTTATGACAACTTCGGTTTAAGTATCGCCGCCTTCGAAGCATCCGCGGAAGTAAACCAGTATACATCCAAGTTTGATTATTATCTTGCCGGACTGGTTAAACTCAGCGCCACAGAACAGCAGGGTTTTGAATTATTCAAAGGCAAGGGCAAATGTGCTGATTGCCATGTGCTGGATAATGGTCCCAATGGCGAACCACCCTTATTCACGGATTTTACCTTCGATAATTTAGGCATCCCCCGCAATCCCGGTAATCCCTGGTATAACATGCCGGACAAGTATAACCCGGAAGGTAAAAACTGGCTGGATCACGGGCTGGGCAAGTTCCTTTCGTCCCGTGACGATTATCGCAAATTTGCTGATGCCAACCAGGGCAAACAGAAAGTACCCACGGTGCGCAATGTCGATAAACGGCCTGATAACAACTTCATTAAAGCTTATATGCATAACGGTTACTTCAAAACTCTCAAAGGGCTGGTGCATTTTTATAACACCCGCGACACCAAGCCGAAATGCAAAGATTCCTTTACGACCGAAGCCGAAGCACTGAAACAGAATTGCTGGCCGGAACCACAAATCACCGCCAACCTTAATACCACCGAACTGGGCGACCTGGGTTTGAGCGATAGCGAGGAAAATGCCATCGTAATTTTCATGCAAACATTAAACGATGGTTATCAACCACCGGCCGGCGTGCAGCAGCTTAAACCCGGAGCCAGGTAGTTCTATATAGGCTTTCAACAGCGCCACGTGCTGGTCAGGCGCTGATAATTGTTCAAGAAAACACTTGAAGCGGATTCGAAAATACCTTACAAGCAATGCATGTCTACTGACTTTGATCGGGCAAAGTACGTCTTCCGTAATCCGCTCTGGTTTTTACGCAAGGTCCTGAATGGATTCCGCGCCAACCAGGGTTTTTTGTTGTCCGGCGCAGTTGCCTATTATACCCTGCTCTCCATCGTACCCATGCTGGCCCTGATTCTTATTGTATTGTCACAACTGATCGACACACAACAGTTACTGGAGACAATGCGTGAATACCTGGGCCTGGTAACACCCGTAGAAGCCAGCGATGTCGCCGAACAAATCGCAGTGGTACTGAACAACTGGAAACTGTTTGGTGTTGTAGGCCTGGTAATACTGCTATTTTTCAGCTCCCTCGCTTTCACCATGCTGGAAAATGCCATGTCGGTGATTTTTTTTCATCGCGTAATAGTACGCCGCCGGCATTTTCTGATATCCGCCATCATTCCCTATTGTTATATTTTTTTCCTGGCGCTGGGACTGTTAGTCGTCAGCATGGTCAGCGGCACCATTCATTCCCTGGATGACAAAACATTTTTATTGCTTGGCCATGAATGGTCGTTAAGCGGTTTTACAGCTGGCCTGGTTTATTTCTTTGGTATCGTGGGCGAGATACTGTTGCTGACATCATTGTATCTCGTGATGCCGACGGGACGGCTGGCACTGAGCCACGCATTAATTGGCGGAGTAACTGCAACTTTTTTATGGGAAATTACCCGGCATTTCCTGGTGTGGTACTTCGCAACGCTGTCTGTCGTCAATGTCGTGTACGGTACGTTTGCTACTGCGATTATTATCCTGCTTAGCCTGGAAGCCGCGGCTATTATCCTGCTGCTGGGCGCGCAGGTCATTTCAGAATACGAACGCATTGGTAATGAGCAATTCTCTCAGCAAGACTTACAGACTTAATTACCCTATAAAATCTTACAAATTTCCTTACACTTTAATGCCACCTGAAAAAAACCTGGCTGTAAATCCTGGACTTATATAGCAACACAATTTTTAGGGATTCTAGATGAATTTAAGCTCAACGAAATGTAACAAATCTTGATTTATCTTGTCTTTAACAATAATTGGCATATTACGTAATTCTGGATATTTCTATGTGATAAATTTGTGATAATTTGGCTATGAATTCAGGATATACGGCAACTATTATTTAACACTATTACTAATTATTTCTTTTGTTAATGAACAGTATTAATGAAACATTGATAACGGAAAATTTCCTTTAACACAGCGAATTGACGGGCAATCCATGAAAACAGTATTTAAATCCTCTTTAATTACAATTACAGTTATGCTTATAAGCTTTATCATCTATGATTTCAGCCACCCTTCGTTTGCCAATGACAGCAGCAACATGGCTGACGTGGAGAAACCCATGAACGAAAAACAAAATGCAATGAATCAGGACACTCAAAGCACAAACTTTAAAAAGCCCAGTGATGCGGAATTAAAGCAGATGTTGACGCCGTTACAGTACGATGTCACTCAGCATGAAGGAACCGAACGTCCGTTTAAGAACGAATACTGGGACAACAAAAAGGCCGGTATATATGTAGATATTGTTTCCGGTGAACCGCTGTTCAGCTCTACCGACAAATATGATTCGGGAACCGGCTGGCCCAGTTTTACACAACCCATTGATAATGGTGTGCTCACCGAAAAGCAGGATCGCAAATTATTTATGGTAAGAACGGAAGTGCGTAGCCGCTTCGCCGACTCGCATTTAGGTCACGTGTTTAATGACGGTCCCGCTCCCACCGGCAAGCGTTACTGCATCAATTCCGCCTCACTGCGTTTTATTCCTGTGGAAGACCTGGAAAAGGAAAACTACGCAAAATACCTAAACCTCTTCAATAAGTGATTTGCGTAAAAAAATAAGGCCGCAATAGTGCGGCCTTCTCAGTCAGAATAACCATACGGGATTACTGTTAGCGCAGACAGTCCTTGTTCTAGCTTGTTCTTCTCCGCTGTATGGTTCTTTAATACTCAGCGTGACCGCTTGCTAAGTATTAAAACATAAAACCGAAGTTGAGCCCGGCAATCCATTCCACCTCCATTTGCGGTCCATACAGATTCTGGTATATCGGCATGGTGAACTCCGCACCAACACTGGTCATTTGCGGTGTTTCGTATTTTACGGCAACGCCAAGATCGAGACGACGCCCGCCATAGTTGGCAGCATCGGTCGCTGGCGACATATTGATATTGAGTTCTGGATCTGCTCCTGAAATTTGACCGATCTCTCTAAACTGTAAACTCGCTTCACTGTTAAACGTATTGGTAAAGTTCCAGCGTACCCAGCCATCCAGTATCGATTTGTCACCCAGTGTGTAATCATTATCATTAGTACCGGTACGCAAGGTGTATTCATATTTTGCGCCCCACACCAGCTTATCCCTGGAATCTTCATAATCCACACCCATTATGACGTCATAGGTTCCGGATCCCAATTGCATACCGTAAGGATATTTGAAATCGCCCGAACCGCCAGATCCCATAGGACCTCGTTCGTCAATACTGCCGGTCGGAAAGCTCATGCCCACGGTAAAACCCAGATTATAACGCCAGGGTGCCTGCACGGTAAGAATAGTGTCTGCGATACCGCTCGTTTCCATGGTCGAAGAGGCACCGTTTGGCCTTTCAATCATACCCATCTCGTTTGACATGTAGTGCGCCATTAACATCACCATGTACCTGGTAGTATGGTACATCAACATGAACATGTGCATATCCATGGTCATGTCAGTGGGCGACATAGCATAGTCATATTTTGCGCCCGGACCGTTGTAGATGATTTCTTCAGGCGAGACTTTGTTGGTTGTATCTAGGCAACAATCCATCTGCATGTGTTCATACTTGTATTCGGCCATCCACATACCGCCGCCGCCATGGCTATGCTGTGAATGATCAATACTGCTGCCATCGGCCATCAATGTACCATCCGGCATCAGATGATAACCTTCAGGTGCTTTGGCCTTGCTGGGATTGTTCGCCATAACGGTACCGTCAGGCATAGTGTGATAGCCGGGCGGAATCTGGCCGCCAAAATCATCCAAGGTTGCCGCAGCAGCCACCTTGGTAGCTGACGCCATATCCGGTAAATCATCATCCAGCCGTTTTAAGATACCGCCTTCCGTTAACCGGTATCCGTCAGGCGCCACCGCCTTAGATGGATTGTTTGCCATGATGTCACCGTTGGGCATGCGATGAAATCCTGGTGGAATTTCCTCGATATCCGAACTTGCGGTCATGGTGTGCGCAGCGCTTTCTGAGTCTGCCGCACTACTCTCTTCTTTTTCCAGAATGCCGGTGCTTGAAATGTGATACCCCGGTGGTGGCATCGCTACAGTAGGATCAACCACCTGAATGTCGCCATTAGGCAGACGCTGAAAACCTGCTGGTACTGCCATTTCAGCTGCGTCAGCAATGCCGATATGCAACAACATGCCCGTGGCACTTATCACAAAAGCCAGAAATACCTGTCTGTATGAAAATTGATTACGGGTAAAGAACGCCATACTTGCCCCCACTATTTAAACTTATTTATTCTACTTTTTGCGGCCTGCCTGGCCGCTTCTTCTTTAAGATAACAGCCCCGACAACCGGCCGGGACTGTTATCTATTCCTTGTTATTGATTCTGAACGAACCATACATGGTGCATGGACATACTGCCAGATGACATATGCTGATCCCAGACTATTCCAACCCCGCCATCACTGTTAATGGCTATACTGACGTCGCCCGCATAATTGCCGGCACTTAGATCATAAGATGCCAACAACTGAGGTTCAGCCATCCAGGAAGTACCCATCAGGGCGTGATTGACATAGACATTCTCAGTGTTCGTTGACGTATCAACGCCAGTCCATACAGCATACGCGTTGCCTTCAGTATCCAGCACAAAGTCGAGGTTTCTTTCAATGTCTGACGTACTGCCACCGACGTCTGATGGAGCTTCAACATGCCACATCATCATGCTGGAGCCTGGATCCTGCATGTAATGGATCATCGCGGTTCGATAACGATAGGTATAAGTACTACCCATATCAACCCGCTCTCGCCATGCTGCCATAAAGTGATTGTCTCCACCGGCAATGATTTGAACATCACGACGACTCACAACGTCAACACCATCTCCAGGTACCTTATGATTGATGTTGGTGTGCTGAGTCCATGAACCGCTGTTATGCAGCACGTAGGCATCGATCTGATCATTATTTTTTGCCACGAGTACCACTTTATTTTCCCCGTGAGAAGCTGCTTCGACTGTGCCGTCGGATAGATTGGCGGGCCCATCCATCTCTGCAGACCATCCACCTCCCATGGGTGCAAACGTCGCCATCTTCATCGCAAATCCTGAACTGTTAGGGTCATTGATCAACCAGGCAACCGACACGTTACCGGCACCATCCACTGAATGAGGCGTAATTACCTTCTGCGCAGCCACAGTGAGGATTTGGGTTGCCTCCCACGTAGATCCCATCAGGTGTTTGGCCTTAATCCTGATATTGAAGCTGTTCTCAACGCTCTCATGCCACACCAATGTCACCATACCCGATGGGTTGGTAGTCAATTGCATATTTTTGCGGCTCATTCTCGCAGACACTTCCGGAACCTCTATTCGACTCCAGCCAGCATCAGGCAGGTAACGGGCGAGATACAAGTTATCTCCATCGCGTATCAAACCATAGAGATTACCCAGTGTGGGCACCGCATCGATAGCTTCAACCACTGCAGCACTGGATAAACCATCCATAACAGTACTGTTCATCAAAATATTGAACCAGCTATTGTTATCAACACTTCTAACAATCTGGTTGTTTACAGTTCTTATGGATGTGCCGTCATTGTAACTGCGATTCTTCATTGCAATTCGAATTGCCGTACCACCTACATCATCCTTCACAACCTGAGGTCCGTAGATGCGGAAGCTATTGGTGGTATGCATCATCTGAACGGCCAGTACCGGCGTAGTCCAGTTGGTATTCACCGGAACATCATTGCCACCGGCATTGGGATCCGTGGTACCTGGATCTGTTCCAGGATCTGTCCCCGGATCTGTTCCAGGATCTGTCCCCGGATCAGTACCAGGATCGGTCCCCGGATCACCTGGCTGTGCATCGGCAATGGCTGTCGCTCGTGCGTTGCGCATAATCTGGAAGGTATCGTTCATGCCATCTGTTGACATCTGCACCCATAAAGTCATGGGAACATTGTTTACATCAAGCTTAACTTCCAGTGCTGACACACTGCCATCCGTGTTCGCAACAGTTGCAATCAACTCTTTTTGCGACCAGGTAGCATTCATACCGATCTTGTGACTGGCAATAATATTACTACCCGTACTGTAGGTTTCTATCCAGTTAAGAGTTGCTTCGCCACCGGCGCTCAGCGTGGCATCAATGGCAGTAACATCTGCAGCCATCCAGGCGTGAGCAACATGTTCAACAGCATGCCAACCCATTCCCGGCATGTAATGTCTCGCCATGACCATATTCATCTGGCCACTGCTATTACTGGCAGACATCGCAGAATCGCGTTCTACCCAGGCCACATAAATATCACCGGCCGCATTGGTTGCATAGGCAGGAGCCATCGGCATGGAAGATGTAGTCGTCGGTTCATCCAGGCGAACTGGATCAGTCCAATCTCCCGCTTCGGTATAACCAGAGGCAAATACCTGGTTCATCATACCCATCATTCCGGTTTGCTGATGCAATATAACCTGCAGATCTGAAGTGCCCGATCTACCGACCGCAATACCAGATGCCAGGTTATCTAATGTCAAGCCTGTTGCATTCACTTCCGAAACAACACCCCAGGTATTAGTCGCAGTATCAAAAGTAGCAGTCTGTAGCGACAGAACACCCGCATGCTCTTCCAGCCAAACGGTGCGAATATTATCTTGACCATCCACAGTCGCTAACAGGAAATGATCCACAAGATTAAACGCATTGGTCATATCCATACGATGCAGCTGTACGGCAGTGGACCAGGTGTTAAATGCAGTGCGTTCATAAACACTGAGACCAAATCCGCCCATCATGTGTGTTTGCGCTAACAGATAGGATTGACCTGTAGAGTCTGTCAGGATCCTGGTCGCATGACCTTCGTCGAGTTGTGCTGTACCCATGAAATGGGTCGTACCACTCATTTCCATCAACTCACTAACTAGAGTCATGCCGTTGTAGTTCCAGGTTGCGAGACCCATAGCGTTCATCACGGGATTAGCGGCAAACTGAGTATCCGTAGCAGCACTGTTATAACCTGTCGGCTTCATCATGGCATCGTTGGGATCAGTCCAGTTATAAGAACCGTTACCATCAGATATGCCGCGCATGACGGTGATATCCGATTGGGTAAACTCAAACGTTGTGGGATCAAGCTCGGACAAAGTTAACCAGCTTGCGTATAGATCTCCACTGTCTGTAACTCCCAATTTTAGAGAAGTAACTTCAGCTTCACTGCTCGACATCAACTGACTTGATGTCACGGTGTCTGTGGTTCCCCACAATCCACCAACAACATTTGGATCTGAGCCCGGATCAGTACCCGGGTCGGTGCCGGGATCGGTTCCTGGGTCTGTACCCGGATCAGTGCCGGGATCGGTTCCTGGATCTGTACCCGGATCAGTGCCGGGATCAGTTCCTGGATCTGTACCAGGATCGGTACCCGGATCCGTTGGCGCAGTACCTGAGGGTAAAGTATCGCTGATG
>Ga0209742_10000288_pt1 | contig 27770 bp, 27 predicted proteins | sample DeeMarSeWOR38_10_FD_187462 | JGI IMG/M metagenome (GOLD analysis project Ga0209742, IMG submission 187462) | Marine sediment microbial communities from White Oak River estuary, North Carolina - WOR-3-8_10 (SPAdes) (version 2) | ecosystem: Environmental > Aquatic > Marine > Intertidal zone >... | reverse complement strand
TGTTGGTTTGGTCAGCAATGTCGTTGATCAGCTCAACCATATCACCGATCTGCTGCGAACTCTCACCCAGACGCTTGATACGTTTTGACGTTTCCTGGATTTGCTCACGAATAGAGTCCATACCAAAGATGGTATCCTGCACCGCCTTGGAACCTTTCTTCGCGATTTCCACCGACTTGTTCGCAACGGTTGAAGACTCGGTTGCGTTATTGGATACGTGTTCGATAGAGATCGCCATTTCATTAATCGCCGCAGAGGCTGCAGTAATCTGCTCCGCCTGATGGTCGGAAGCTTCCGCCAGATGCATCGCGGTGGCCTGTGTTTCCTGGGCTGCTGATGATACCTGCACCGTGGTTTCGTTAATGGTGGATACCAGGCGGCGCAGTGCGTCGATGGCGTAGTTGATCGCGTCCGCGATCGCGCCGGTAATGTCTTCGGTTACCGTCGCTTGTGCTGTCAGGTCGCCAGATGCCAGGTCACCGATTTCATCCAGCAAGCGCATGATCGCATCCTGGTTACGACGGTTGGTTTCTGCGGTCTCAGCCAGACGACGACGGGTTTCACCCATTAACTTGAAGCCGAGGAGTACCAGTAAGACCAGTGCCACGGCGCCGAATATGTAACCCATAAATGCGTTAACCGGACGTTCGTCTTCCAGTCGCGTATAAGCGTCCATCAGGTTGGTCGTGACAGTCAATAATTGCGCGCTCTTTTCCACCATGTTGTTTGATGCGTTTTGCGCTTCGAACAGGGTGGGAGTCTGGTCAAGGATTCGGCCTACCAGGTCATGCACGGTTTCAAATAATTCTGCTACTTCAGCCAGTTTGTCGCGGGCGTCCGGATCACGTACCCGGCGGATATTCATTTTTTTGTTACCCTTGATCATCGCATCCAGTACTCGCCCGAACAGAGCCGCGTCACGACCAAACCGGTCTGCTGCAGAGGCCGCACCTTGACCACCCTGCAGAACCTTGTTGGCGTTAACCGAGATACGTGGAATCAACATGAGCTGACGACTGGCGACGTAAACCTGGCTGGCGTTCGCCCCCGATTCGATCATGATACTGACCACCTCGTCAGATACCGCGAGCAGGGTAGGCATGGTTTCGTTTACCGCGCCAACGAATTCAGACAGCATTCGAATGGTGCCTTCCGCCTGCAAGATGGTATCAGCGTTGGTACCGAACTCGTTCCACAACTTGCTTACTGCATCCAGTTGCTCGGTAACGACTTCCGGCGATGATGGCAGTCCGCTTTCCGGATTGCCGTCGCGCAAATAGTTGAGGTTTTGCTCAAACATATTACGTGACAGCTTGAGCTGCTTGAACGCTTCAACGTTGGCAGAGGACGCTTCCACCGCGTCTTTAACGATACTTTGTGAAAGTACCCGTTGCTCACCAGACAGATTGATATATTCCTTATCGTGCTTGGTGTTGGTCGCAACGAAGTTAAAGATCACGAAGGCGGCCAAAATTGAGAGAGTCAACAGAATGCCGAGTACGAATAGACTCTTGTCTGCTGCGATTTTACTGGTTGGTGCGGTAATCATAACTTGGCTCCTGCCCAATCAATTAAACATTAAAGAACTAACAATCAGCATCATAATAATTTTTGCTGCATATCATCGTTGGTACTAAACCAACAAGCGAAGTTAGCCCAGTATTCTGGGCTAACTTCACAAAACCGTTTCCAGACGTTTTCCGAATGCCTGCGCTTATACTGCCACCTGAAAAAAGTACGGATTGTCCGCGAGCGCATACATACTGAATACAAGAATTTCTTCGTCATCCTGCTTAAACGCACCGTGCACGTAATTGCGCAGCGCTTCATCAAATCGGCTTACTGACGTTACTTTTTCATGGTCCTGGAAATGCTTCAGACCCATGACTTCGCTTACTACCAGTCCAACTGAAAACTCATCGCGCTTTACCACCAGGACGCGTGTTTTTAGAGATTGCGACAAGGGTTTGTTATGGAGAAACCCCTGCAAATCCACGATGGGCAGCAAGGTACCACGTATATTAGCGACGCCTTTTACCCAACGTTGAGTGCCAGGTACCGCAGTGAGTCGTGGGTAATGTAAAATTTCGTTCACTTGTTTGAGAGGAGCAACCAGGTTGATATCACCAATACGAAATCCTATCCCGGTCCAGGATTCTTTCACGTCAACGCGCTGCGGCAGACCTTTTGCCGTCTTTTTACATTGCTGTTCTATTTCATAGAGTAACTGAATAGGATGTTTTTGCGCGCTCTTGGCCATTATTCCATTAACCTTTATTGCCTGTATCTCAGTTTCCTAACAAGCTGTTTATTTTACCAATCAGATCTTTTTCTTTTGCCGGTTTGGTAATGTAGTCTTTTGCGCCTTGGCGCAAACCCCACAGTTTGTCCGTTTCCTGGTCTTTGGTGCTGACAATAATTACGGGGATGTTGCTGGTATCAGGATTCGTGGTGATTTCACGCGACGCCTGAAAGCCATTCATGCCGGGCATAACGACATCCATCAGGATCAGGTCCGGCTTCTCGGATTTTGCCTTTTCGATGCCTTCTTCGCCACTGCTGGCGGATGACACAGCAAAACCGTTTTTCTCCAGCATAGTTTTCAGTACATGAATTTCAGTGGGTGAATCATCAACGATCAATATGTTTGCCATTACCAGGCTCTCCCTTGGTTAAATAGTTTGCAATTGAAGGAAAATTCGTTTGCTCTTCGTTACAACTGTTTTCCTTGACCGGCCAAATACGTAGATTGTCTATCTAGTGCGCAACATTCACGTGAGTGGTGATGGCGCCTAGCAATTCATCCTTGGTAAAAGGTTTGGTTAGGTACTGGTCAGAACCAACAATTCTTCCACGGGCCCGATCAAACAAGCCGTCTTTACTGGTTAATAAAATGACAGGCGTGTTTTTGTAAATGTGATTGTTCTTGATCAAGGCACAGGTTTGGTAACCATCCAAACGGGGCATCATGATGTCGATAAAAATCACATCAGGATTCTGGTCAGTAATTTTGGCCAGAGCCTCAAAACCATCAGTGGCAGTTACTACGTCACAACCGGCTTTTTTTAACAGCGTCTCCGCAGTGCGGCGGATGGTTTTGCTGTCGTCAATTACCATGACTTTTATTCCTGCCAACGATATATCAGTCGCTTCTTCTGCCACTGCGCCACCTCTCATATAATTAATAAGCCTATGTTTTTAAAACCTTTTTTGGGTAATCCTGAAACAGAATTCCGTTGCATATCGCTTTGTATTTTCCCTGTTTTGTAAACTAACCCACAGAAGCTTCGCTTCTTAGTACTCAGATGAGCACGCGGTATGATAGCTGATGATGGAGTACATACTACCTCAGGTCTAACGCCACCAGCGTTAGCGATTGGCTACAAACTGGCTTATACCGTCATTGCATCAAGAAAATCAAAGCCTTGATCCAATCCATTTATCGGCGGTTGTACTTTATAACTTTAGTCCAGACTCTCCCTAGAAACACGATATTTAATGCCTACTTATGCAAACTAGTTATGTTACCTACCATGTACCTGCTAGTTTCTAGCAACATTTATAGAGCAGCGCAACTTATATATGCGCATATGCGTAGTGGAAATTCGTTGCCTGTGAATTCGGTGCCTCTTCACGCAGACTTGTTTATTCTTTGATCTTTTTTGTGGCTCTGCGATTGTATGAATCTTTACGAGTTGCAAACTATGCAGATTATTTTCTACCTAATCATCATCGCGACGTTGTTTATTGTTAAAATCGAATATTAAATACCTTTTTGTGTTAATAGTTTCTCCGATTGCTTTTCTGATAATACGTCTGCGGCTACTGGCGATGCTGGGGTAATCAAGAATGGAATCAATGCAGATACTAATCACTACGACACATTGGTTCCGACTAAAGTGATGAAATTGAGAGCAAGATGGTTTTCGCTAGAAAGCCGGTCAAACTGAGGGTTTAATCCGCAACCAGTAGAACGTAATACCGCATGCCTCCCTGGATACACAATACATTAATAAAACATTACAAGTTACTTATTTTAACCACGAGAGTCTGGTTTTTACAAATTTGACTTTATATACCGCAGCGACCAATATTCCCGTTTCGTAGTTCGATAAAGATGCATAAACAAGCGGTTCGTAAACAGCTCCACACTTAATAACACACAATTGTTCGTTTAATTACCAATACCTTAATCAAAATCTCAGGTCACTGCGTCTTATGTTGAAACTGGGTGTCGTGATGGATCCCATCTCGACCATAAAGATAAAAAAGGATAGTACATTTGCCATGTTGCTGGCTGCACAGGCCAGAGACTGGTCTATTACCTACATGGAATTAAATGACCTGTCGGTGATCGATGGTGTTGCCATGGCGCAGGCGCGATCACTTTCTGTCAAGGACGATCAAGCCGGATGGTATGAGCTGGATGATTACCAGTCTATGTCACTCAGTGATATGGATGTGATCCTGATGCGCAAAGATCCGCCGTTTAACATGGAATACATTTATGCCACTTATATCCTGGAACTGGCTGAGCGCCAGGGAGTGTTGGTGGTAAATAAGCCGCAGACGCTGCGCGATGCTAATGAAAAATTATCGACGGCCTGGTTTCCACAATGTACTACTCCTGCGTTGGTGACCCGCAATCCACAGCAAATCCTGACTTTTTTGCAGCAATATAAGGATATCATCCTCAAGCCATTACATGGCATGGGTGGCGCGTCCATTTTTCGAGTGACGGAGAATGACTTAAATACTAATGTAATTATTGAAACCTTGACCGAACACCAGACGCGCTATGTCATGGCGCAACGGTTTATTCCGGAAATTGTGCAGGGTGACAAACGAATCCTTCTGGTAGACGGTGAACCGGTGCCCTATGCATTGGCGCGAGTGCCGGCAAAAGGGGAGACGCGCGGTAATCTGGCGGTTGGCGGCACCGGCGTTGGTGTCGCGTTGTCCCCGAGGGATTACTGGATTTGCGAACAAGTGGCACCAACCTTGAAAGAGAAAGGTCTGTTATTCGTTGGAATTGATGTGATCGGTGATTATCTGACAGAGATAAACATCACCAGTCCCACCTGTATTCGTGAACTGGATCAGCTTTATGGCCTGGATATAGCCGGGCAACTCATGGATGCCATTGAAGCCAGAATTCAATCGCGTTAAATCTGTACGGACCCTCGATGTTAAAAAGTTTCGTTTCTGCAAAATGCTCTGCTACGCAACTCACTCGGTCGGGGTTGTTGATTCTCATAAGTCTTTCGCTGCTAAGTTCATGCGGTCGATCACCCGGCGTTTATTACGAGCAGTTCCTTGGTTTTGGTACCCTTATTGAAGTAAAGATCTGGGGTGTTGACGAGAAGACCGGTCGGCAGGCAGTTGCCGCCATCACCGATGATATCAACTACATGCACCAGACCTGGCATGCCTGGAAACCCGGCAGTCTCTCGCGCATTAATCAGCTGTTGCCTACCGAAGAATTCTTTTCCATCGGCCCGTCAGTTATTCCGTTAATTCGCCGCGGCAGCGAGTTGGCGGAGTTGAGTGGTAATCGTTTCAATCCTGCCATTGGCCAGCTTATCAAGCTGTGGGGATTTGCCAGTGACGAATTACCCAAAGGCCCACCGCCGAGCGCGACAGCGATCCAGGAATTGCTGGACCAGAAGCCCGGCATGCAGGATCTGATACTTGATGGCGTGCAGTTGAAAACCAGTAATCCGGCTGTAAGACTAGACTTCGGTGGCTTTGCCAAAGGTTATGCCGTCGACATAGCCATCGAGCATTTAAAAGAACTGGGCATCACTAACGCCATTGTGAACGCCGGTGGAGACCTGCGGGCGATTGGTAAACATGGTGAGCGTGCCTGGCGCGTCGGTATTCGCAATCCATCGGGTGAAGGCGTGCTCGCTTCTGTAGATACACTGGTGGATGAAAGTATTTTTACCTCCGGTGATTATGAGCGCTACTATGAATACCAGGGTAAGCGTTATCACCACATCATTGACCCCCACAGCGGTTACCCGGCGCGGGGTGTAACTTCGGTTACCGTATTTGATTCGCAGGCCGATCGTGCGGATGCGGCGGCGACAGCGTTGTTTGTTGCTGGCGTCGATGAGTGGTACCAGGTGGCCAAAGCAATGGGAGTAAATGGTGTGATGCTGGTTACAGCTGACGGCACGATTCATATGACGCCGAATTTAAAGGATCGAGTTTATTTCGACATTAAGCCCGCGCCCAAAATTATCTATAGTGAGCCACTAGAATAGCGTGTATGCACAGTCAAATTATCCAATGCTCGGCCAAAAACTAACTAGCGGGGATCGCCTGCTGCTGGTTTTGGCGCTGATATTCGTGGCTGGATTGTATGTCGTGTACTGGGGCCAGTCGGTGTATGGTAATCAGGCAGCGATTGCTATTGCCGGTAAGCACTGGCGCAGTATCGATCTGTATCAGGATGGTATGTACAAAGTACAGGGCAGGTTGGGGATTAGTCAGCTGGAAGTGCATGATGGCAAAATTCGTTTTATTTCATCGCCTTGTGATACGAAACAGTGTATCCACCAGGGTTGGATTGGACAAAGTGGTGAAATCGCTGCCTGCGTACCCAATACCATCAGCGTGAGAATTCTGGGACCCGATCCACGCTTTGATACCATGAATTTCTAAATTTCTGGATTTTCAGACCAATAATATAATGTCAGCAAGGAAGAACGCGTGATGAGGGAATGGTCGGTGCGATGTCTCAAATAGAGAGCTCGAAAAAGGACCACATCATCGCCTGGCTGGCAGCACTGGCGATCACGATTCATATTATCGAAAGCGCGCTGCCGACGCCGTTACCGGGCGTAAAACCGGGCCTGGCCAACGTGGTGACTCTGGTGGCATTACTGAGTTGGGGTTGGCGAGTTGCGGTCTGGATCAGTATGCTTCGGGTGCTGGTGGGCAGCCTGTTGATTGGTACTTTTCTAACGCCAACATTTGTTTTAAGTTTATCAGGAGCTTGCTGTAGTTTGCTGGGATTGGCGATAGTGCAGATACTGTCCCGTAAACTACCGGTATTGGCGGCGGGACCGATAGGATATGGCATTGTTAGTGCTTTGCTGCATATGTTGGGGCAATTTTGGGCAGCGTACTGGTTGTTTGTTCCGCATAAGGCCCTGTTTCATTTGTTGCCGGTATTAATGACAATGGCGCTGATTTTTGGCATGGTGAGCGGTGTTATTGCCGCTCGCGTAGTAACAAATTTGAATTCAAATACGGAATCACTTTCGAAGATCTTACAATGACCGCGGTTGCAGCTACACCTCCCCGTTTATCGCCGAATATCACCTCAGGTGATCGTTTGGGGTTGACGATTTTTTTCGCCATTGTTGTGCACAGTCTGATTATTCTGGGAGTCAGTTTTTCCCAGTATGATCGCAGCAAACGGCCGGAGAAACTGCCCGGCCTGGAAATTACTCTGGTGCAATCGCAAACCGACAAGAAAATCGAGGATGCGGACTTTCTCGCACAAGCCAGTCAGGAAGGGGGTGGCGACAGCCAGGAGCTGGAAAAAGCCAGTTCACCCACAGAAAGTGCCGTGCCTGCCGGGGAGATGGGCGAAGTCACAGAAGTGGTGCCCGAGACTGAAATTGCTACCTCACCCGATCCACAGCGCAAGGAAATCCTCACTGCAACCCGTGAATCTGAACACAAAATTGCATTGCAGGAAGCCTCGCCGGATTTACCTACTGAAAACCGGAATGTGACTTCCAAACAACTACTCAAGCAGAGCAAGGAAATGGCGCGCTTAAGTGCCGAAGTGGATGTTGCCCATAAAGTTACGTCTAATCAGCCGAAGAAGAAATATGTTACCGCACAAACCAAGGAATACCGCTTCGCCAGTTACGAAGAAGCCTGGCGTAAAAAAGTGGAACGCATCGGCACCCTGAATTTTCCGGACGAAGCTATTCGCGCGCGTCTGACCGGTGATGTACGTATGGCTGTAACAATTACTGCAGATGGTTCCATCAAAGATGTGAAAATCACCAAATATTCCGGGCATAAGGTGCTGGATGATGCGGCAGTGCGTATCGTCAAGATGGCTGCGCCCTATGCGCGCTTTCCTGATGAAATCAGTAAAGACTATGACGAGATTGTCATTGTGCGGACATGGCAATTTCTGGCCGGCAAGCGCCTAAAAACCAAGCGTTAAGCTGCCAATCACCGGCGTTTTATAGCGCTTGTCTTCCAGCAAATCCTTGCGCATACTGATGGCTATGTCCGATTCAGGCTATCTCACCAATCAGTTTCTTATTGCCATGCCTAACCTGTTGGACCCGAATTTTTTTCATTCGGTGACCTATATCTGTGAGCATAATGAAAATGGCGCCATGGGTATTGTCATTAACCAACCGGTAGAATTAACACTGAGGGAATTGATCACCCAAATTGGTATGAAACATTCGAATTCCGATTTGCTGGAGCAGGCGGTGTATCGTGGCGGACCGGTGGAAACAGAGCGCGGCTTCGTCTTGCATCAGCCCCTGGGTAACTGGGAGTCCACCCTGGGCGTGACCGAGACCCTGGGTATTTCCACATCCAATGACATTATTGAAGCCATCGCCGCGGGCGCTGGTCCGGATCATTGTCTGGTGGCCCTTGGTTATGCGGGTTGGGGCGCGGGGCAACTGGAGCAGGAAATGGTAGCCAATGCCTGGCTCAGTGGACCGGCGGATGCGCGGATCATTTTTGAAACCCAGGCCGAGCGGCGCTGGGAAGAAGCCGCCCGGTTACTGGGCGTCGATATTCATCAACTTACAGGAGATGCAGGGCACGCGTGACAGTCACTGCGCGTACGTTTCTGGCTTTTGACTACGGCACCAAACGCACCGGCGTTGCTGTTGGACAGGAGTTGACGAGATCTGCCACTGCCCTTGTCACCCTCAACAATCCTCCGAACAAAATAAACTGGGATGCCATTGATCAACTGGTGAAAGAATGGCAGCCCGACGCCTTTGTGGTGGGTTTACCGCTGAACGCGGATGGCAGTGAACACCCGGTGAGTCGGGCTGCGAAACAGTTTGGGAATCAACTGCAGGCACGTTACAATTTACCCACATACTGGATCGACGAGCGATTGACTTCGTCAGAGGCGGAACGCATGCTTGCCGCCAGTTCTACGAGCAGGAAGTCACGGCACAAAGCGCTTGGTAAAGGCCGGCGTGCCAAAGAGCAGATCGACAGCACCGCCGCTAAATTGATCCTGGAGAGCTGGTTCAACCAGCAGACGACTGCCTGAGACAGAAATCACAATGAGGGCCTGTCCCGTAAATGTCGAATCATAAAACTAACTCAACGAATACAATGGTGATCTGCGATGCAACCGATAGCTGACGTTGACGCGCTGATCGCCAAAATGGCGGATGAACTTCAGGCCAGACTTCAGACTTTAGCTTCTGAAGATGTGTTGATGATCGGTATTCATACCGGCGGTGTATGGATTGCGGAACGGCTCAATCAACTATTAAATCTATCCCAACCTCTCGGTACTCTGGATATTTCCTTTTATCGTGACGATTTCAGTCGTATTGGTATGAATCCACAAGTCAAACCATCCACCTTGCCAGTAGCGGTGGAGGACAAGCACATTGTCCTAGTGGACGATATCTTACATACCGGGCGCACGATTCGCGCTGCCATGAATGAAATTTTTGATTACGGCCGGCCGGCATCCATCCTGCTGGCAGTGCTCGGCGAGCGCAGTGGTCGCGAGCTGCCAATCCAGCCGGACGTGGCGGGCACGCATTTGTCTCTGGATAGCCATGAACATGTCAAACTGATCGGGCCGGACAAATTAAGTCTGTCGGTGGTGCGTACTCCATGATATCGCAAAACATTCAACTGGATGCGCAAGGCCGGCTGCGTCACCTGCTGACCATCGAGGGCCTCAAGCGGCAAATGATCGTGGACATACTCGATGCAGCGGAATCATTTACCTCGGTAACAGGCCAGATGGTAAAGAAGGTGCCCTTATTGCGTGGTAAAACCATTGTTAACCTGTTTTTTGAATCCAGCACCCGTACACTCACTACCTTTGAACTGGCTGCCAAACGCCTGTCGGCTGATGTGTTGAAAGTAAATGTCAGTACTTCGGCCACTAACAAAGGTGAGAGTTTGCTGGACATGCTGCGTAACCTAGAAGCCATGCATTGCGATATGTTTGTGGTGCGCCATGCAGAGAGTGGGGCGGCACATTTCATAGCATCGCAGGTGGCGCCGCATATCAGTGTCATCAACGCCGGTGATGGTCGGCATGCGCACCCTACTCAGGCATTGCTGGATATGTTTACTATCCGCAAACATAAAAAAGAATTTGCGCCATTAACGGTAGCAATCGTGGGCGATATTATGCACTCCCGCGTGGCGCGCTCCCAGATCCATGCGTTAACTACACTAGGCGTGTCCGAGTTACGTGTGGTGGCGCCGAAAACCCTGATCCCCAATCATGCCTCCTCTCTCGGTGTCCAGGTCTACCATGATTTGCTCGAAGGCATTCGTGACGCTGATGTGGTGATCACCCTGCGCTTGCAGAAAGAACGAATGGAAGCTGCGTTGCTACCCAGCGAACATGAATATTTCCAGCAGTATGGATTAACACCGGAAAAGATGACCGCCGCAAAGCCAGATGCCATCGTGATGCATCCTGGACCGATCAATCGTGGCGTGGAAATGTCGTCGGAAGTGGCAGATGGTCCGCAATCGGTAATTCTGGAACAGGTTGCCAACGGTATTGCTGTGCGTATGGCAGTGATGTCCATGGCGCTAGGACGGGCACCGGAAGGAGCCGCGTAGTTATGAGTCTGCATATTAAAAATGGCCGCGTGATTGATCCCGCCAACGCTGTTGATACGCTGCAGGATGTTTTTATTGAAAATGGCAGGATTGCTTCCCTTGGTGAACCACCTGCCGGTTTTAGTGCGCAGCTGGAGATTGATGCGACGGGCCAGATTGTGTGTCCGGGGCTCGTTGATCTATGCGTGCGCTTGCGAGAACCTGGCTATGAACACAAGGGGAACATTGCGACAGAGTCCCGCGCCGCGGCCAAAGGTGGCGTTACCACGGTATGTTGCCCGCCAGACACTATTCCGGTAATTGATACTCCGGGTATGATCGAATACATTCAGGAACGGGCGCTGGAAGTTGGGTTGACGCACGTCGAAGTGTTAGGCGCTTTAACCCAGGGGCTTAAGGGTAAACAGCTCAGCGAGATGTATGGCTTAAAGAAGGCCGGCTGTGTAGGTGTGAGCAATGCCTACCATGAGGTAAAGCAGCAAGTCATGCGCCGTGCCATGGAATATGCCGCCAGTGCTGGATTGACCGTGTTTATCAATGCCGAAGAGGAAAGTTTCAGTGCCGGTGGTTGTGCACATGAAGGTCAGGTGAGCGTACGTCTTGGTTTGCCGGGCATTCCAGAGTCCGCGGAAACCATTGCCGTCGCCAGAGAGTTGCAATTGATTGAGCTTAGTGGTGTGCGCGCCCACTTCTGTCATTTGTCGACGGCCAAGGCCGCACACATGATTGCCGAAGCACAACGCGATGGCCTGCCCGTCACCGCCGATGTTTCTATTGCGCATCTATTTCTGACGGAGATGGATATTGGTTTCTTCGATGCCAATTGCCGGATGAAGCCGCCGTTGCGTACCCAGCGCGACATGGAAGCCTTGCGTGTGGCGTTGAGCCAGGGTTCCATCAGTGCGATTTGTTCCGATCATCAGCCACACGATGTGGATGCCAAGCTGGCGCCATTTCCCAGTTGCCAGCCGGGTATCTCATCCATTGAAACCTTGTTGCCGCTAACCTTGCGTCTGGTCGAGATGGAGTTGCTTTCTCTGCCCGACGCGATCGCCTGTATCACTTCGCAACCCGCGAATATTTTAGGCATTGACGCGGGACAGTTGGCTATTGGCAATGCCGCGGACGTCTGCATTTTTGATCCCCAACGCCATTGGGATTTTAGCCGTTCACAAATCGCCAGTTTTGGGAAAAACTCGCCGTTTATCGGTTGGGAATTTACCGGTTGCGTAACCCACACTATCCTGGATGGCAAACTGGTTTACCAACTGGGAGAATAGTGGCAATACAACAGCAGGCAGTTTTACGACTGGGGTACTACACTGATAATTATGCAAAGCACACAACAACCAACAAAATCGCATCGTGACACAATTTTCGTCGAAGATGCGGAAGTCCTGCTCCATGAAAGTTTTCCCGGCGACCAGTTTATCTTGCGGGTAAAGGCGCCGGAACTTGCGCAGCATGCGGTGCCCGGACAATTTGCCCATATTCATTGTGGTCCAGAACTGCCCATGCGCCGCCCACTTTCTATTATGCGCGTGGATCGCGATGCCGGATGGGTAGAATTTTTATATAAAGTGTTTGGCTACGGCACGCGTATTTTATCGCAACGCAATGAAAGCGAAGTCATCAGCGTCATGGGTCCTATTGGTCAACCGTTTGTGTTGCATGATGAGCGTCCGCGTCCATTGTTAATCGGCGGTGGCGTAGGTATTCCACCGATGATTTTCCTGGCCGATGTCATCAAAGACAGTAAACAGGCGTTCAAGCCCTTCGTGATTATGGGCTCCGAAGTGCCCTTTCCATTTAATGCCCGGCCTTCACAGTTTGTAGTGCCGGGAATGCCAGCGGGGGTTATCGGCGCCGTACCATTGCTGGAAGATTGGGGTATTCCCAGTCGCCTGGCCAGTTTGCAGGGCTACCCGGGTTGCTTTGAAGGTTATGTTACGGACCTGGCGCGTTCCTGGCTGGATGCGCTGGAACCAGAGCAGCGGGAAGAAATTGAAGTGTTTACCTGTGGCCCTCATCCTATGTTGGAAGCCGTGGCAAAACTGGCCAACGATTACGGATTGCCGTGCCAGGTTTCTCTGGAAGAATTCATGGCCTGCGCAGTGGGCGGTTGCGCCGGTTGCGTAGTCAAAGTGCAGACCGAAGCCGGTCCTGCCATGAAACGTGTTTGTGTCGACGGCCCGGTATTTGACGCGAAGACCGTCTTCCCGATCTAAATCTCTTATCTAAGCTTACACCCCACATTGAGGGAACAAAGATGAGTAAACACACATTTTTGTTGTCCGAAGGTTACTGGAAAGCATCAGGCACATTCCGCGATGAACAGGGCGTGGAGTATCCGGTGAGCGGTGAGACGATCATCAAACATCTTGATGCCAGGTGGGTGAACAAAGGCGTGATGCGAGTGCTGTCCGAACGTTCCGTCAATTTTACCAACGAATATGAAATTGAACCGCTTGCGTCAGACAGCAAAGAGACGCACTGGATCTCACACAATCCCGCCCTGGGCCATTTGCATGGAACGTTCCGGATCATGGACAACGAGTTGGTCTCGGAGTATCAGTCTGCGCAAAACAATTACCGTGGCAATGAACGCTTTACGTATCAAAATGACGATGAATACACAGTGGAAGGTGTGTTGTATAAAGGGAAGAAAAAAGTGTCGTCCTGGTCTGTCGTAATGCAGCGTCAACGTGCTGCGACTTCCAACACGCATCATTGACAGCGATTGGACCAAGAGAAAGCGGTTTTAAATCTCGTCGATATTCAATAAACGAATACCATCCAGCGGTTCCTTGTCGCCGCCCTTGTCGTTTTTCTCCGCAAGCTTGATCATTAAGCGAATTTCGTTGGCAGAGTCTGCATGATGCAGGGCATCGTCCGCCGTAATAATGCCTTCTTTGTAGAGCTGGTAGAGCGCCTGGTCAAAGGTAATCATGCCCAGGTTGTTGGACTGCCCCATCACCTCTTTCAGCTCGCCAATGTCACCCTGTTTAATCAATTGCGCTACCAAGGGCGTGTTCAACAAAATTTCTACCACGGGATAAACCGCGTCACGGTTAACTGTCGGTATAAGTTGCTGGCCAATGATGGCACGTAAATTCAGTGACAAATCGAGCAATACCTGGTCGCGGCGGTCTTTGGGGAAAAAATTGATCATGCGATCCAGCGCCTGATTGGCGTTATTGGCATGCAGGGTGGTAAGGCATAAATGGCCGGTTTCCGCGAAAGCCAGCGCATGTTCCATAGTTTCGCGGGTGCGCACCTCGCCGATTAGAATGACATCAGGAGCCTGGCGCAAGGTGTTCTGCAAGGCCGACTCAAAACTTTTGGTATCAACACCCACTTCGCGTTGCGTTACCACGCAACCGTCATGTTCATGGATGAATTCAATGGGATCTTCGACGGTAATGATATGGCCTGTGCTATTGCGATTGCGATGGCCGACGATCGCCGCCAGCGTGCTGGATTTACCACAACCGGTCGCGCCCACGATCACCACTAAACCACGTTTGGCCAGCGAGATCTCCTTGATCTGTTCCGGCATGTGCAAGGCATCCAGAGTGGGGATATCAGTTTTGATGCGGCGTAGTACGATGCCGATATGGTGTTTTTGCTTGAAGATGTTCACGCGAAAGCGCCCGGTATCCTCACGCGAGATGGCAAAGTTGCACTCCAGCGTGTCTTCAAATTCCTGGCGCTGCTGGCTATTCATCAGGTTATACGCCAGCTGATGCGTTTGTTCGGCGCTGATCGGGTCTTCTTCAATGGCGGTGATTTTGCCGTTGATTTTCATGCTGGGCGGCAGCCCCTCGGTGATAAACAGGTCCGAAGCATCACGCATGATCATTGCGTTAAGCAATGAGTTGAAGTCTTTGATCAGATTAAAATATTCTTTGAATAAGCTCATGATTTCTAATCTGCAAACTGGCTATAGGGTGATTCATTGTCGGAAAGATGGTGGCGGTGTAAGTGTGCTCACGGAATATTCATTGTAATAACGAATCAGGTCGCAAAACAATATTTACACCGCACTAATTTTGTGGTCTAACCCGAGTGGTTATTGCCGGCGCGCTGCGATATCTCTCTGTAAAGTATCGGTTTTATTCAGAATTGGCGCAATGCTTATTATCTGAAAGTATCTTTGTTGGCTGCTTTTTGCGCCGCATCCTGCTTGGTAATCACGCCTTTTTGTACCAATTCCTGGAGATTCTGATCCAGGGTCTGCATGCCAATGCCCTGTCCGGTTTGTATCGCGGAATACATTTGCGCGACTTTTGCTTCGCGGATCAGGTTACGGATTGCCGGTGTGCCAATCATGATTTCATGTGCCGCGACACGGCCACCGCCGATTTTTTTGATCAGGGTCTGCGAAATAACTGAGCGCAGGGATTCCGACAGCATGGATCGCACCATTTCTTTTTCCGCTGCAGGAAATACGTCGATGATACGGTCGATGGTTTTGGCCGCTGAGCTGGTATGTAAAGTACCAAACACCAGGTGACCGGTTTCCGCCGCAGTCAGCGCCAGGCGAATGGTTTCCGGGTCACGCATCTCACCCACGAGAATGACGTCCGGGTCCTCACGCAATGCAGAACGCAAAGATTCATTAAATCCCAAAGTATGGCGATGCACTTCCCGCTGGTTAACTAGGCATTTCTTACAAGGGTGCACGAATTCGATCGGATCTTCGATCGTCAGGATATGGCCGTGCTCGGTATCATTCTTGTAATCGATCATCGCTGCCAGGGTGGTGGATTTGCCGGAACCGGTCGGCCCGGTAACCAGCACCAGACCGCGGGGGTTTTTGGAAATCTCCCCAAAAATAGGTGGGCAACCCAGTTGTTCGAAACTTAAAATCGTGCTGGGAATGGTCCGAAATACCGCACCGGCGCCGCGCTGGTGATTAAACGCGTTAACACGGAAGCGCGCCAGGTCAGGAATCTCGAAGGAAAAGTCGGTTTCCAGAAATTCTTCATAATCCTTGCGCTGTTTGTCGTTCATAATGTCGTAAATCAAGGAGTGCACCCCTTTATGATCCATGGGGGGAACATTGATACGACGAATTTCACCATCCACGCGAATCATGGGTGGTTGGCCTGCTGACAAATGCAAGTCGGAAGCTGAGTTCTTAACGCTAAAGGCGAGCAGTTCTGAAATATCCATTGCGATCCTCTACATAAACAAACTTTTTAAAACCTTGTCTTTGGCGACTGCTTACGCCGAGACTTCAAGGGGGTAAAACCCATTACACGAACTAATACCGAATAATAGCGTCTCGTGTTGTACAATACTTTATGCTATTGATAACAATTAGATTATAGAAGTGAGTCGAAATTGACGGTAATCGATAACTGCGAGAATAACAAGACGGTGGCCCATGTATATTTTTGGCTAAATTTTAATTATTAACACAAAAAATAAGCCCTTAATGTCAAGAATCGCACAAAATTTGGCTAATATTTCACAGCGATTGGAAGCCGCAGCGCATGCGGTGGGGCGCGACCCCAATGACATTGTCATTCTCGCGGTGAGCAAGACACATTCGGTGGCTAAAATTCGTGAAGCCTATGCGGCAGGATTAACCCGGTTTGGTGAGAGCTATGTGCAGGAAGCGATTCCGAAAATAAAGGCGTTAAGCGAGCTGCCGCTGGAATGGCATTTCATCGGGCCCACCCAGTCTAATAAGACGCGTGACATTGCCGAACACTTTGCCTGGGTGCATAGTGTGGATCGTCTGAAAATCGCCAGTCGATTAAACGAGCAGCGTCCCAAAGAACTCAAGCCCCTGAATATTTGTGTGCAGATTAACATCAGCATGGAAGCCAGCAAATCGGGTATTGTAAAGCAGGCGCTGCATGAATTTGCCGCCCAGTTAAAACCCTTACGACGCCTTAAATTACGCGGATTAATGGCCATCCCGCAAAAAACCGTGGATCAACGCCAGCAGAGGGCGTTGTTTGGGGAGCTTCGTCGAATGTTCGATGATTTAAATCAAGAAGGTTATCAACTGGATACGTTATCTATGGGAATGACCGACGATCTGGAAGCGGCGGTGATGGAAGGTTCCACATTGTTGAGAATCGGCACTGGACTCTTTGGCGCGCGAAGTGACAGATAAGAGTAAATAACGTAAATAAACGCTGCACCGCGTCAAGATCAGCTAGAATACGCGCAACATAATTTATCCTGGTGATTTATTAAGTCACGTGTAGCGCTTAACAACAGGTGATACAAACCATGAATATTGTATTTATTGGTGGAGGCAATATGGCCTCCAGTCTTATCGGTGGATTGATTGCGGACGGCTTTGGCGCTCGCCATATTACCGTCGTGGAGATTAATGCGGACAAACGCCGTCTTTTAAGCCAGCGTTTTGGCATTCAGGTAACCGAAACCCTAGACGGTACCATCAACAACGCCGACGTGGTGACGTTCTGCATTAAGCCGCAGCAGTTCAGGGAGGTGGCGCAGGCAAGCGCCCGCGAAATAAAGGCACGCAATCCTCTACTGATTTCCGTCGCTGCGGGTATTCGTACCGTGGACATGGCTCATTGGCTGGGGGGGACATTTGCTATTGTACGCGCCATGTCAAATACACCGGCCCTGGTGCAGACGGGCGCCAGCGCCCTGTTTGCTAATGCTAACGTCAGCGATGAACAGCGCAATCAAGCTGAATCGTTGTTGCGTGCCGTGGGTATTGTAGAATGGATCGACGATGAAGAATTGATGGATGTGGTGACCGCACTGTCCGGTAGTGGACCGGCCTATTTTTTTCGCATCATGGAGGGCATGGTAAAGGCAGCGGAGCAATTGGGATTGAAAAAAGATGTCGCGCATTTATTAACTATCCAGACGGCCCTTGGTGCAGCAAAAATGGCATTGGAAAGTGAGGAAGATATTGCTACCTTACGCGAACAAGTGACATCGCCCGGGGGCACCACCGAGCAAGGTCTGAAAACCATGAATGATAATAACATTGACCAATTGCTGCTGGATGTTTTAAAAGCAGCGCAACAACGGGCCACGGAACTGGCGGATCAATTGGGGGGAAGCTAAATGGGAGGTTATGGAACTAACGCCATCGAATTTTTGATACAAACCCTGTTTGGTTTGTATCTGGTCGCCATTATGTTACGCGTGTTACTACAACTGACCCGCGCCGACTTTTATAATCCTGTCTCCCAGTTTCTGGTAAAAGTCACCAATCCGCCACTGATACCCTTGCGCCGCGTCATTCCCGGTTTTATGGGCATTGATTTCGCTGCCGTCGTACTGATGATTGTGATCAAGATGGTAGAAATATTCCTGATTGTGCTGATCAAGGGGGTATCGGTTAATTTCTTCGGCGTAGTGGTGCTGGCCATAGCTGAATTATTCCGCCTGTTAATTAACGTTTACTTCTTCACCATCCTGATCCAGGTGGTACTGAGCTGGGTAAATCCCGGTACCTACAATCCTGCGGTTTCGTTGTTGTACTCCATTAATGAGCCGCTGCTAGGGCGCGCCCGGCGTATGATTCCCCCGATATCTGGCTTTGACCTGTCACCCATCGTGGTAATTATTCTGCTGCAACTGATATCCATTCTGCTGGTGCAACCCATTGCCGATTTGGGGCAGGGTCTGGCGGTTGGACGACTCTGATCACGAACAGGTTCCCTACCGCTGGTCCGATAAGGACCTGATCCTCTCGATCGCAGTCCAGCCTCGTGCCAGCGGCAATGCGCTGGTGGGAATTCACGGTGCGTTTATCAAGGTAAGGCTCACCGCACCTCCGGTAGAAGGCAAGGCAAATCAATTGCTCATTAAGCAACTGGCAAAGTGGTTCGGCGTACCCACAGCGCGTATTGAGATTGCCCAAGGCGAGACCGCAAAGCGTAAAATTGTGCGCATTCAGCACCCACAAAAACTCCCCGCTTTCATCAAAAAACCATAAGAAACAGCCACTAGCCGTTCCTGTCAAGCATCCTCACCGGCTGCCGAAATAATACACGTAAAACAGAGCCATTTTTGTGTTTTGTGAACCAAAGCACCTTTTCACTGTGAAGGCCTGATAATTTCTAAACTTCTATGGTCGTGGGCCGCTATTGAAACTGTAGCTCTGGGTTTTACTACGATAATTAACCACTTAGGTACTCTGGGATGGCGACGGAAGAATTTTCTCTACAACTACAACAGTATCATCGTTGGAAAACGGACATCATTAAAAATATAGAAACCTACCGCAAGTGGGTCGAAGCTAATGAGATGAGCAGTCCGGAAGAAGACTTGCGCATGTATGAAACTATCGATGCGCTCAAGAAGGATGAAATCACCATTGCGGTTGCCGCCGAATTTTCCCGTGGTAAATCTGAATTAATTAACGCGATATTCTTTGCCAATTATCAACGCCGCCTGTTGCCTTCGTCTGCGGGTCGCACCACCATGTGTCCCACCGAGTTGTATTTTGATAAGGAAGCTGAAACACCCTATATCCGCCTGCTTCCCATCGAAACCCGGCTGGAAGACATGAGCATCGCTGAGTACAAACAGCACCCGGACCACTGGATCAATATCGAGCTCGATATAGAGTCCGTGGACAGCCTTGTGGAAGCCTTCAAGGAAATTGGCAAAACCAAATCGGTGAGCCGTGATAAAGCCATACAGATGGGCTTATATACCGATAGCTACTTCCAGCATATGAACGAAGCGCCGTTGCAGATTGAAATTCCCATGTGGCGCCATGTGCTAATCAGTTTCCCTCACCCGTTGCTTAAGCAGGGATTAACCATTCTTGATACGCCGGGGCTTAACGCTTTAGGTAGTGAGCCAGAGTTAACCATGGATATGTTGCCGCGCGCACAGTCTGTGATGTTCGTGCTGGCCGCGGATACCGGTGCGACCAAATCCGATATGGAAATCTGGCAGCAATATGCCAAGTCATATCGCGAAACACAGCAAACTGGAGTACTGATTGTACTCAACAAGATTGATACCCTGTGGGATGAATTGCATGATGAAGAGACGGTGAACAAGAGTATCCAGGGTCAACGCAAGGAAACCGCAGAAACCCTGGGTATCCCCATGGATGACGTTTACCCGGTGTCGGCACAAAAAGGATTATTAGCAAAAATAAAGAAAGACGATGACCTGCTTTTAAAAAGCGGTTTGCCCTCGCTGGAATTGGCATTATCCGAAGATATCCTGTCCAAAAAACAGGACATCATTCGCGAAAACATTGTTTCCAAAATCGGTAGTATGGTGGAATCCACCAAGTCGGTACTGACCGAGCGATACGATGGCGGCAAAAGCCAGCTATCGGAATTGCGCTCCTTGTCAGGTAAAAGCGCCGATGTGTTGATGGATACCATGAAAAAACTACGTGCCGAGCAGGCCGTGTATCAAAAAGACGTGGAAAATTTTCAAACCAGTCGTCACGTACTCAAACGTCAACTGGTGGCGTTAAACGAAACCTTGTCTATTGAGTCACTGGATCAGCTCATTTCGAAAACCCGCGAGTCAATGGTCGATAGCTGGACCACGGGTGGTATGAAAAACGGTATGAAAACCTTTTTCGATGGTGCCAAGGACACTATGACCCAGGTGAACTGGCAGGTGGATAAATCCAATAAGCTGGTAACTTCAATATACGATCGTTTCCGCGAAGAGCATGGTTTTACCGATATCAAACCTATGTTGTTTACCACTCACAAATACACGCGCGAACTGGCCCAGCTCTATGAAAAAGCGGAAATGTTTCGCAAGAGCCCCGTTACTACTATGACCGAACAGAGTTTCGTGGTGAAGAAATTTTTTGTGTCCATGGTGAGCCACGCACGCAATATTTTCTTCCGCGCCAATGAAGATGCGGAAAACTGGGCAAAAACCGTGTTGCTACCCCTGGCAAAACGCATCAAGGAACGTAAATCGCAACTGGAAAAACGCATTGAAAATCTGCAAAAGGTGAAATCATCGCGGGAGAAAATCGGCGAAAATATCCAACGCCTGGAAAAAGAAACTGCCGACCTTGAAGTGCAACTGGAATCGATCAACAACATCCTGGATGTGATCCACTCGCCCTTGCCCTGGCATGTTGAACAGAATAATGATGCCGCGCCTGACAATGTTAGTAATAAAGAAGCCGCGGTAGGTGGTGGTGCAGTCGTAACCGCGTTGCACGGAGTGCAATAACCCCAGGCCTTAATCCCTCTCTCTGGAACAGTCTGAAACAAGGGCTGTTCCTCACTTCATTTCCATAGTTTAAAATTCTTCAATACTTTCGGTGACTTAGCTCCTTTGCCACCTTTCAGTGCATTTTTAGATTATGTGGTATTATTACTTAGTAGATATTGATCTAAAGATAACGACGACAGGGGCTTCAATTCCCCACTACAAATTCAAACGTTAAACAAAGCGATCAAAACAGTATCTGAAAGGATTCAGTTCATCCTCACACGGAGCAGAGTTCTATTGTGCACAACAAAATAATTTGATTATTGGTCGAGATGATTTAAATCGGAGGTTTCAGGTGTTGGTAATAAGACGAGTTCAACAGATATTCTGGCTTTTCCTTCTTTCCTGTACTGTGGTTACGGCAGTCAATGCCACACCGGCAGCGGAATCCTTTGGCGATTACACCATTCATATCAATGCGTTCAACAGTGATACCTTGCAACCCAACATGGCGAAAGCCTATAACATCATCCGCAGTAAAAATCGCGGCCTGTTGACTATATCAGTTGTAAAGAAATCAAACTCGGCAAATGGAATGCCTATTAAAGCCAAGGTGGATGCCAAAGCCACCAATCTTACTGGCCAATTGAAAAACATCCAGATTCGCGAGATCAATGATGGTGCTGCCGTTTATTACATCAGTGAGTTTAATGTCGCGGACAAGGAAGTACTCGATTTCACGATAAATGTTACTCCGAGCGACGATAATGGGCCGTATACCGTAACGTTACGCCAGCAGTTTTTTACGCAGTGATTGTTTATTGTTTTTTAGAGCGATTAATTCAAACAGATTAATTCGTTGTGATAGATAAAGGACTGTCACAACGAATTCTGTCAGAAATCATCGATAACAACATCTCTTCTCCATTTACCCGCTATTCCGGGCTAATCTCAGCAAACAGTTGATTCTTTGACTACTATTTCTATTTAGATGTCGTTCGTTTAGGGAGGAAGTTTATATCGTGACCGGCGTGAGCAGACGTCAGGGATTCTTTTTGTTAGCGATAATTTCTATTTTGTGGGGATCGGTTGTCGCGGCAGATAATCAGCAAGACCCGAAAAAAACTACTGAGCAAAAAAGCGAATACTTAACGTTTGGGTTCTTGCCGATGGAAAGTCCCGTTGCGCTGTTCAAGCGTTTTGCGCCATTACGCGACTATCTTTCGACCCAGATCCAACAGGGTATTCGCCTGGAGACAGCAAGAAATTTTCGACAATTCGCTGAGCGAACCGCACAGCGTCAATATGATATCGTGTTTACCGCACCGCACATGGCGCTGTACGCACTGGACGGGGATCACTATGAACTGGCCGCGACATTTACGAAACCGTTGCGCTCAGTGTTTGTGGTGCTGGACAAAAGCGAGATTCAGGATGTAAAGGGATTGGAGGGGGTGACTATTGCAACACCGCCGGATCGAGCCATTGTCACGATGGTTGGTATGAAGTATCTGGATGCGAAAGGCTTAAAAGCGGCACGCTATAAGACCTATCGTACCCATAACGCGGCCTATTCAGCGGTATTGGGTGGTGAAGTTGATGCGGCTATCATCGCCAATTTTATCGCCATGAAAGCAATCACCGATAACGCAGCGCTAAAAATTGTTGCACAAAGCGAACCGTTTCCAGGGGTAGGTATTTTAGTCGCCAAAGACTTGCCGGAAAATTTAAAACGAGATATCAAGAAGGCGTTCTGGGGAATGAAAGAGTTACCACACGGCCGCAGTGTATTAAAAACCATTGCCCAGCCGGGGTATGTTCAGGCGGATAAACAGCAATTCGAGGTGCTGCGACCATATCTGCAAGCGGCTGTGCCTTGATATGATTTCAGCAAAATAAATAATTTGCGCCATTTGAATTAACAACTGATCCAGTATCGGGAATAACCATTGTTAGTCGAAGATCCACATAACCAGCTCGAGACCAGCAGCACTGAGACATCTGGCGGAAGAATCTCAGATGATGCCAAACATTCTCCAGCGCTGAAGCTGCGCCTTTCCACCCGGATTATAATTTCCCTGGTTGCCATTCAGGCATTGATGTTATTTGCCATTACCTGGAACAGTGTGCGCCTGATAAATTCCAGTCATGCCTCTTTGCTCAAAGAGTCCGTCGATGCGGAAACCAAGCTACTTGCGAATTCACTCGCGCCGGGTCTTGCGGTAAACGATCGCGCTATTCTTGAAGACGTGCTCTCCCTGCTGGTTTCCAATAAACATTATGTCTACATTATCGTGCATAACATGTCTGGTGAGGTCATGGCGAGTTTGGGGCAGACCGATCAAAATGTCCTGGACTCCAGTTACAGCAAGGCACTTCAGGATGGTGTGTATGATGTAGAAAGCAATATTGCTCTGGCAGGCCAGTTGCTGGGTACAGTCAGGATTGGCTACTCTCTGGAGTCGGTGAATAAAATCGTTTCCGCTACCAGAAATCAGAATGCCGCAATCGCCGTTCTAGGATTGTTTTTGTGTGTCCTGGTGACGGTTGCACTAAGCCTTTACATGACGCGTAATCTGCGCAAGCTGGAGGAAGGTGCGCATGCCCTGCAGCGAGGCGAACTGGATTATCGCATTAATGTTAAATCGCAGGATGAAATCGGTGACGTTGCCAGGTCATTTGATGCGCTGGCAGAACATCTGTCTACAACCCAGAATATGCTGGAGCGAAAACATTCCGAATTGCAACGCGAAACCCGTTACCTGCAAACCCTGCTCAATGGCATTGATGCGGTAGTGGTAGAAGCCAAGTTACCCGACTTTCGTTTCAGTTATGTGAGCCAGGAGGCGCAAAATCTATTGGGCTACCCGGTGGCCGAGTGGACAAAGGCGAATTTCTGGCGCGATCATATTTATCCCGAAGACCGGGCATGGATGGAAAAAACTCTGGAAGACAATGTCCGCCAGGACGGCTCGTTTATGGTGGACTTCCGCATGGTGCATGAGTTGGGGCACCTGATATGGGTACGGGCAATCAATAACGTGGAAGTGAACGAAGAGGGAGAAACGGTTATACGCGGGTTGATTCTGGATATCATGGAGCAAAAAACCGCGGAAGACCGCATTGTCTATCTGGCGGAACACGATTCATTAACCGGCCTCATCAACCGGCGCCGTTTCCAGGAAGAGCTGGAACGCAGCATTGCCTTTACTCAACGTTATAAACAACAGGGCGCGTTGTTGTTTGTCGACCTGGACCAGTTTAAATACATCAATGATACCTATGGCCATCAATATGGTGATGAGTACCTGCTGGACGTATCGCGACGTCTGGCAAAAGTGCTGCGTAAGACCGATATACTGGGCCGACTTGGTGGAGACGAGTTCGGTGTGATTATTCCCAGTGTCACCGAAAAAGAGTCTGAGACCGTAGCCAATGCCTTGCTGGGCACCCTGTCCCAGGAAATGATCGAGTGTGATAACAAGTTGATTCACATCAGCGCCAGTATCGGGATCGCGTTTTTTCCGAGCCAGGGTTATGTGGCCAGTGATTTGTTGGCCAAGGCTGATGCCGCCATGTATACCGCCAAAAACAAGGGCCGTAGCCAGTATCACATCTTTAGCGAAGATGATGACGAGTTGTGGAATATGCAGGCAAAAATTCACTGGGAAGAGCGCATTCGCTGGGCGCTGGAAAACAATCGTTTGGTATTGCATTTTCAGCCCGTGGCCGATTTGCACACTAAGTCGATTGTGCATTATGAAGTGTTGTTACGCATGCAAGGCAGGGATGATGAGCTGATTACGCCGCCCGCATTCATTGAAACCGCTGAGCGCTTCGGATTAATCCGGGAGATCGATCGCTGGGTATTACGCAATGCCATAAAGGAACAGGCCCGTCGCCGTGACCAGGGCGAAGTAGTGACCCTGGCCGTCAATATTTCCGGACGTCATTTTGGCAGTTCGGAGATCATGTTGCTGGTGAAAGAGTCCATGGAAGACTACAAGGCTGATCCACGCAATATTATTTTTGAAGTGACAGAAACTGCAGCTGTGGAAAACCTTGCTCAGGCGCGGGAGTTCATTGATTCGTTGCGCTCATTAGGTTGCCGCTTTGCACTGGATGATTTTGGAATTGGCTTTTCGTCCTTTCATTATCTGCGTAATCTCCCGGTGGATTTTGTAAAAATAGACGGCAGCTTTGTCAGGAACCTGCATTACGATGCGGAAGATCGTATCTTTGTTAAAGCCATGGTTGATTTGGCGACAGGGCTTGGCATCACTTGCATTGCGGAGTTTGTGGAAAATACCGAAATCGTTGCTATTCTAAAAGACCTGGGGGTTGGCCTGGGACAGGGTTATCACATCGCGCGCCCACAAGACGACACCATTCCCGGTGGTCAGGCACAGTTTTTATAAATCGTAAACGTTTTTATAAATCATAAGTCATGGTCAACGGCGCATGATCGGAAAAGCGTTGTTCTCTGTAAATCGATGCCGACTTGACGGCATCTTTTAATCCAGGTGTTATCACCTGATAGTCAATTCGCCACCCCACGTTTTTGGCCCATGCCTGTCCGCGGTTAGACCACCAGGTGTACTGATCCGCTTGCTGGTTTACCACTCGAAATGCGTCAACAAATCCCAGGGGGCCAAACACCTGGTCAAGCCAGGCACGTTCTTCGGGTAAACAACCGGAATTTTTCTGATTGCTTTTCCAGTTCTTGATGTCGATTTCCTTATGCACAATATTCCAGTCGCCGCAGAGGATGTAGTCACGGCGCTTGCGTTTCATGCTTTTCAGTGTGTCGGTGAAGCGATCCATAAAACTGAATTTCACCTGCTGGCGTTCATCGCTACTGGAACCGGAAGGTAAGTAGATAGAGGCCACGCTTAACGAGCCAAAATCCGCCTGAATATAGCGGCCTTCGGTGTCCATATCTTCATAACCTTCCCCCAGACCTACAACCAGGTTGTCAGGTTGTTCCCGACAATAAATGCCGACACCGCTATAACCTTTTTTCTCGGCTTCGAAATAATAACAATGATAATTTTTCGGATAAAATAATTCTTCATCCAGCTGGTGGGATTGCGCTTTAATTTCCTGCAGGCAAACTACATCAGCTCTCTGGTCCTTTAACCAGTCAAAAAAGCCCTTTTTTTGCGCGGCTCGTATGCCATTGACATTCACTGAAATCACTTTCATCGCTGAAATCTTTATTAACTATGGATAACGAAGCTGTATCATACTGAATAAAAGACAGTTGATCTATTGTGACGGTGAGTATTTTTCCAAACCATGGAGATCAGTCGGCCGAATTGAGTATAATAGCTATGTCCCGGCAAGCTTGTCTGGCAAAAACCGTTCATCACAATAAACGACGGGTCATGAGGGTTGAATCTGGTATGGAAAAATATCAAAAAGAATTTTTAAGTTTTGCGATCGACATCGGTGTGCTGAAGTTTGGTGAATTCACGCTGAAATCCGGGCGTCAAAGTCCGTATTTTTTCAATAGTGGCTTGTTTAATACCGGGCGTAGTCTGGCGCAGTTGGGTAGTTTTTATGCGCAAGCCATTATCCGTTCTGATGTTGAATTCGACATGATCTATGGGCCAGCTTACAAGGGCATACCACTAGCGTCAGCGCTGGCCATTGCGCTTTCCAAAGACTATCAAAGAGATCTTCCCTACGCGTTCAACCGCAAGGAAGTGAAGGATCACGGTGAAGGCGGCATTATTGTTGGTTCACCGTTACAGGGAAAAGTGCTGATCATTGACGACGTGATTTCGGCGGGCACTTCCGTACGCGAGTCAATTGATATCATCCTTGCACAGGGCGCGCAACCAGCCGCAGTGATCATTGCACTGGATCGCCAGGAAGTGGGCAAGACCGACAAAACGGCGATTCAGGAAGTGGAAAGCGAATTCGGTATCCCGGTGGTGAGTATCGTTTGCCTGGGGGATTTAATAAATTATCTAGAGCAGCAAACTGATATGCAACAATCTGTTGCCGCGATCAAGGCGTATCGGGATAAATACGGTGTCAGTTAAACGTCAAACATGGCTTCAGCCGAGAATGAGTTTGAGACCAACTATTAAGGTTATCGCTTCATAGGCGCGCTTGATCCATTGGTTGCCTTTGATGATGGCGAGGTGAGCGCCGATATAACCACCCAGCAATGAGCCTAATAATAATGCCGGCAACCATGACCATTTAATTTCCGACAGCAGGGCCAACGTGGTGGCGCCGGCGCCATTCCAGAATAATCCAACCAGTATCAAGGTGTGCGCCACCGCGCGTTTGTAATCCAGGCCAAACCATCCCACCAGCCACAGTGTAACAAACAAGCCGGTACCCGAGGTGAGCGATCCGTTTAACACGCCGATAACAAACAACACCGCACCGCCTATCAGCGACGATTGCACGCTATACTCCGCGTCTTTTTTACTTAAACCTAATTGCGGTTTGAACACGGAATACAGTCCAAGACTGGCGGTGAGAATACCCAGGGCGATTTCTGCGCTACGGTCCGGTACCAGTAAAATGACGTTGGCACCCAGGATGACGCCGGGTAATCCAGACAGCAGCATGACCAGCACCAGGCGCTTATTCAGCGAACCTTCGCGCAGATTACGGATAGTGGCGCCAACACCCAGCGCGACACTGGCGACCTTATGTGTCGCCAGTGCAATGCCGAAGGGCAACCCGAGAAAAATCAGCGCGGGAAACTGTATCAGTCCGGCGCCACCGCCGGCGAAGGCAGAAAAGAT
>Ga0209742_10000287_pt1 | contig 27782 bp, 21 predicted proteins | sample DeeMarSeWOR38_10_FD_187462 | JGI IMG/M metagenome (GOLD analysis project Ga0209742, IMG submission 187462) | Marine sediment microbial communities from White Oak River estuary, North Carolina - WOR-3-8_10 (SPAdes) (version 2) | ecosystem: Environmental > Aquatic > Marine > Intertidal zone >... | reverse complement strand
CGGATTGGTAGTTGCCTGATGCTGGAACGCCCGTGGTACCTGCTGACACTGTTTGTCGCCAGTGCATTATTCTGGTGGTACTTCGAATTCCTAAACCGGTTTGTCCAGAACTGGCATTACTCGGGAATCGGCGAATTTACCCCGGGTGAATATTTGCTCTTCGGTACACTGTCTTTTTCCACCGTGCTGCCGGCGATAGTTAGCACCCGTGATCTGTTGGCAACCGTTCCCCGCCTGGCGGCCGGACTGGATAACTTTGTTCGGCTACGCATCCCGAACCCGTGCCAGTTTGCCTCGATCGCACTGATTGTCGCCGCCATCGCGCTGGCCAACATCAGCCGATGGCCCAACTACCTGTTTCCCATGTTGTGGATGGCGCCCCTACTAATACTGGTTGGTGTCCAGACGCTCCGCGGGGAAACCCATGTGCTGCGGGGGGTTGCCGTCGGAAACTGGCAATCCATCTGGCTGGCCGCGCTGGCAGCGCTGGCTTGTGGATTTGTCTGGGAACTGTGGAACTGGAACAGCCTGGCAAAGTGGCAATACGCCGTGCCGTTTGTGCATCGTTTCCGGCTGTTCGAGATGCCGTTGCTGGGGTATGCCGGCTACCTACCTTTTGGGATCGAGTGTATTGCAGCAGCCGAGCTACTCAGGCGCCGGCAGTAAAACCAACTGGCCTAACCGACTATCCTGCTGCTGCGGCTTGCTCTCTTATCACAGCATAGGCCTGCGAAGCGGACTCAACCGCGAGTGCTACAACTATGCCAGTAAGGATCAGGCCAAACACGGCGATGATGATGGCGAGCCACTTGCCTCGTCGGCTGGATGGACGAAAGTCACCGTAACCAACGGTGCTCGCGGTAATGAAACCAAAATAGAGGCTGTCGGTAACAGACCAGTTTTCCTTTTTGCCGATCAAGATTGCCAGCGTGGAAATTACCGCGATCAGGAAAACAATTAACGGAGAAAATGTCAGCACCAACGTGCCGAATTTTAGCAGAAACACAGTGGTAACCCCGAATTCCATCGCGACAGTATTCCGACTCCGAAATAGTAGGTCCAGTGTACGACTCAGAGTGTCAGTTATCTAGCTGACACTGAGCTAGGCCTGGCCGAGAAAGAAAATGCTGAAGAGGCTTAATACTAGTGAAATCACACCAATCATCAGTTCCATCATAGCGATCATATCGCCGCGGTTGTCGAAGCCCAACCGTCGCGCCAGCGCATTGCTGCCGCGGCGAGCAATCTTCTTTTTCGCTTTTTTGGTGCTGCGAGATTTTGTCTTTTTGAATCGACCCAGATGAAACGCCTTTTCATACACTGTTGCGATCGGCTGGGTAGCTCCAAAACCGATACCGACCACAATGATGAGATAAACGACGACGTTCAGAACGGTGGGTGGCACCGCCCAGAATTGCTGGCTGTACTGGGGATACAGCATGACAACGCTGGCCAGAGTGCCAAACGTCACGGTCGACAATGGATAGACGATTTTCATGTAGCGTTGGGATAGCCCGGCAAAAACCGGAAGCGCCATCAACAACACCGCCCAGTGAAAATAGGGATTCACCAGCTTGACCAGAACCAGTGTGCTCTGAAACAGATAGGTCCCGCCGGCAACAATAAGAAAAAAGACGGCGCTGCCGGCCACGGTGTTCAGCCGGCGCGACTGGTCGGTGTTTTCGTAAATCATGGCTGTGTTCCCGGATCGCTAAGGTTTATTCGTTTTTTGTCTATTTGAGTGCACATCATTACACTCTCCCCGACTCTCTGATACCGACTAATCGTCCAGTTGGCAACCCTGGAGAGCCGGCAGTGCCCGTTTTGGCGCCATACGCACACAAATCGACGAGGCCACCCGGCCACTTTTTCCGGCGGCGCCGGTCAGCCGGTTCCCATAGCCGAGCGCGCTGCCGAAGTTGGTTGCGTACTGCAGCGATCACCGGGGTGAAATACTTGTATTGCAGTACTGCCTATCCAATCCGGACGCTTGGAATAGACAAGGCCTTGGTGTAAGGTTTTCTATACATATTGCTTGATGGCCACACGGAGGCCAGGAGAAGTCGAAATGGACCCGCACCTGAAAGAAAACGTTACCATGCAGACGACCTGGATTCGGGGTCTCTACATTCTGCTTTTTGCGATCATTTACAGCATTGCCGAGATTGTCGTTGTTGCTGTCGTGGTCTTCCAGTTTCTTTCGACCCTGTTCATGGGACAAAACAACCAGCAATTACTGCGACTGGGCCGCAGCCTGAGTGACTTCATTCGTCAGGTACTGCTGTTTGTTACCTATAATAGTGATGAGAAGCCTTTTCCCTTCGGGCCATGGCCTGAGCCGGGCGAAATGGCACTGGCTACCACGCCCGAAAAGAAGACAACCAAGAAATCCACGGCCAAAAAGAGTCCACCTGAAGACTCCGCCAGTGAGTGATGCCGGCGTATCGTACCGATAACGCTTTCATCGAATCGGCCTGGGAAATCCGGTTTCCCGGCCGCTTCAAACCAGAACTGCCCTTTGCCCCAATCCCCGTCGAAGGGTGACAAGACATTGCATACGGAATTTGCAGTGCATACGTCGAATTTCAAACTATAATAAACAAACATAGCCTGCTTGGCTTGCTGGTTACGCGTTGCAGGAAACCAGCGGGGTTGGGTGCTGACGAAGGGACAGGACGACTATGAAGATTTCTACCAAAGGACGATACGCAGTAAGTGCACTAATCGAGATCGCACTGAATCAGGAGAAGGGGCCGGTAACCCTGAGCGAGCTGGCATCAATGCAGGGCATCTCGCTCTCCTATGCCGAGCAACTCTTTGCCAGCCTTCGTAAACAGGGACTGGTCAAGGGCACGCGAGGCCCGGGCGGCGGCTTCAAACTGGCACGCCAACCTGTTGAAATAACCGTCGGCGAGATAATCCGGGCGGTCTATCAGAACGAAGCGGCAAACTGGGTCGAACCGGCCACCAGCGCCGGCGAGCGCGCCGCCTCTTACTGGGAGCGGCTGGACAACAAGATCGATTCGTTTCTTGACGAAATCACGCTGCAGGACGCGATCGGCATGGACGACTCGATTTCATCGTCAGAAATCGATCAGTTTGGCAGCTAATTGGAATTGCATCTTAATATGGAGCAGATTTGTTTGAACAAATCTGCTCCATCCCGTTAAATCTAATCCCCGATAACCCGTAGCGCCGGAAATTTTCCAGGTTACGGCGTATACCAGATCGGCGAGGTGTAGGCGCGTTCCTGAATCGATGCAGGACGTCCCGTCTTTTTCACGTCAATGCCGAGCGCGATGGCATCAAGCAGGGTATGACGCGGCGTTGGTATCTGTATAACACGCGCGTAATAGACGGCACGCTGACCTGAATCAAATTCTGGATCACTCCACACTGCCGCCAGCTGCGCGTCACCAATCTCGTTACTATAAGTTCCGGTTTTGATATTGACCGTGCTACCAACGGGCCTGGTCTTGCCGTCGGCACCAATCTTGCGACCATCGGACACCGCCACGTTGAACACCTTTTCCTGCGGCTTGCCTTCCTTGTCCACCCAGCCCTTGACGATCTGAATGCGATCGAGATTGGCCTCTACCGGGTCTTTCATTGCCGTGACCATAAACGTCGGTGACTTCCCGGCAGGCGCTTTACTCAGATCGCTGCCCATGGGTACCCCCTTGTCGTAACCCAGTTTCACCATGTTCTTGTCGTTCAGATCGCTGGTGGTGTAGTCGTAACCACCGAAGAGCCGCACCTGAATACGCGGGCCAGTGGTGGCATACACCTCCTTGCGGCGCATGGCTTCAAAGATTGAGGCGCGGCTGTTTTCTTCTGCAAACACCGCCACCAGGCCTGCGGCACCCATGTCCCAGCCAGGCGTGCCCGGGATGACGTCCTTGGACTTGGTCGATGGCGTCGAATCGATGGCCATCTTTCCGTGGAAGTTGTTCTCTTCCGCGGAAGCCATGGCGGTATGCGAATCGGTAGAACCAATCATGCCGAACTTGTAGGGATTGGCGCCGATACGATCTTCGATCACCAACCCGCGCATCAACGCCGTACGGGCATAGTCCCCAACCTTGGCAACCTGTTTCTTGTTCTTTAGTACATAGGCCCGATCTTCCTCGCTCAGCTCGCCGAGGAAGCCGTCGGTAAACATATTCCTCGCCTCGGCGCCCTCGACCGAGATCAGATGATCGTAGGTTTCGTAATCGGCAAACTCGTCTGTCGGTGACAAATTTGGATGGGTCTCGGAGTCGCCCTTGATCTGGGTCATTTCTACCAGAGGCTCCCACTTCATACGATTGCTCGCGTACTCTTTGGTAATGAGTTTGCCCTCGCTGTCCTGCAGCGCAAACATCAGACCCTGGCTGATATTGGAGTTGTGCGGAATCGCTATAAAATTGGCGCCAGTTTTAGCAGTGGTATTGTCCAGCCACTTCCACAGATCCTCCGGCTTGTCGCTATCGAGCGAGGTGTAGGGAATAAATTGCTCACCCTTTTCCTTACCCTCTTTCATTACGATCACGCGGTGCAGGTTGGCGCCACCGGGGGTGGAGCTCCACTCCCAACCCATGAACGCCGTGAACTTGCCTGGTTCATTGTGACGATCGGAGGCAGCCATAATTTCGCCCCAAATGGTTCGGCTCACTTCTTTGTTTGCCAGGTCTGGGTTGGCTGGTGTCACTTTATTCACTTGGCCAATAAGCTCACCAAACACATCAATGGCCTTCCCTTCGGCGAACATTTTCTGATAGCGCTTGCCGGTCTCGGTGTTCGCCACAACGGGATTACCATTCAGAATATTAGGAATTACGCCCATGAACTCGCCATGGTCTGATACCACCAGAAAGTCCAGCGGTGTGCCGATGCGAATGCGGGCCTTGTGATACGGGTGCTCGACGGGATAGCCCTTGGCATAGCGGTAAGCGGTATCCGGATCGGCGGACTGGTTGCCCATGAGAAACGCATCGGGCGAGTAGGACGTGTGCAGATGGGTATCGCCCCAATAGATATTCTTTAATGGATTGGGCTGTGGCCCTGGCGTCGCGTCACGCGTCGCGCTGGCTATCGCAGGGTAGCTGGGCTGGGACTCGGGAGCCTTGTCACATGCTGCAAGCAGTATCGCCAGCGATGCGGTAGCCAATACCATGGAATGATTTTTCATGACGCTCCTCCAATTTGTTATTTTTCACCAAAATCCGCCGACGCGATCGAAAATCCAGAATGCTGCGAGGGAGCCGATACCGTAGGCCGTAGCGCGTGGGCCCCATGAAGGCAGATTTTTCACATTACGCTGAATAATATAAAGGAACAATAAAACCGTTGCGACAAACAGGATCTGACCCAGCTCAACCCCAATATTAAACATCAGCAAAGCAAGGGGTATTTCATTCTGCGGCAGGCCAACCTCGGTCAGTGCGCCCGCAAAGCCAAAACCGTGCAGGAGCCCAAAAATAAAGGCAACGACCCACGGGAAACGACTGGCGAGACCCTCATGCCCTTCTTCTCGACGAATCAGCTCTGTTGCCAGAAACAGAATACTCAAAGCAATCACGGCCTCCACCGGGGCCTGCGGTACCTTTACAAACCCGAGTGTAGCCGCCCCCAGCGTGATGCTGTGGGCGACGGTAAAGGCAGTAATCGTCTGGATCAGGCGCCTGGTGCCACTGACGATAAGCATGAGGCCCAGGACAAACAGCAGGTGATCAATACCGCCAAGAATATGCTCGACTCCCAATACCAGGTAATCAACTATCACCTTCCAGGCCGATGGTGAGCGCTCGACGATGAAACTCGGTGCGTTGGGCTTGACGATGCCGCTGCGTACAACACCCTGCGCCTGTTCAACGCGAATGAGTACGTCGGTAAGCGTGAATTCAAGACCACGAATTGAGATGGCCTGATCCAGCAACCCTGTTTCACCGCATTCAATGCGCCAGCGCTCGATATAGGCGCCACCGACAAAGTAGCTGGCGGGATTCTCAGGTGTCAGGCAGTGGGCGGGGAATTCCGGTGCCAGGGAAAGCGCCTTGTCGCCGCGCGCGGGTCGACGCCAGGTGACATCGAAATCGCCGGGGCTGGTTTCTTTCAGCTCCAGGTAGGCCGGTCGCGACTCATGAGCCAGCGTTGTGTGACTAAACGACAGCGCTGCCGCCAGTGTTAGCAAAAGTGTAAACAGTATTCGACTCATGAACTGGCTGCTGGAATTTCTTCAACTTCAACCGTGTAACGATCTCGCAGCCTCTGGTAAGCCCGCTCTTTCGCCTCTCGACCCTTCTCGGAAAGATATTCCGCCTGCACACGCTGCTTCACTTCCTCAAGCCTTGGCGGAATGGCTTGCCTGAATTGGCTGATATAGACCAGGTGTAATCCGTAACCCGAGCGGACCGGTCCGGTCCAGCCGCTGCCTTTTTGCTTGAACAATGTCTCGGCAAATTCATCGCCAAAATTGCGCGACACCTGCGCCCGCGAATTCGCCTCGTACTCGTAATAAAGCATAAAGGGATCGCCGAGTTTCACCGCCTGCGACGTCGACAGTTTCTGATTCTGAATTCTGGCCAGCACCGCGTTGGCGTCTGTTTCGGTCTTGTTCCCGCGCTTGTCGAAACTGAAATAAACGTGAGTAAACGAGATGCGAGCCGGATCCTGGAAGCGCTCTATATTTTCCTCCATGAATTTTTGCAGCTCGTCATCCGCTGGCTGGCTGGCTGAAGATGCATCTGCCAGCACGAAGTCCATTTTTTGCGCGACCCGCCGACGCACGATGGTATCGTTCTGGTCCAGTCCCATGGCCACCGCCTCGCGATAAAGCACTTCCTCGCGCACTTGCGCCTCGATCAATCCCTGCAGCTCTTCTGTGGTTGGCACGCGTTGCCACTGCTTCTGCCAGCGAGCGATCATGAGATTGATATCGGACTTGTCTATCTTGATGTGCATACTTTCCGGCCCGTCGTTTTCACTGACCAGCCCGTAGAGCAGGAACATCAGCAAGCCAATGCCCAGAAAGTGAACCAGCGGTTCTCTTAACAAGGATTTCATTTTCATTGAATGTGTTTTGTGGCGACTATGGTGTTCAAGATACCGAGACGAGTGAACGGAACCGACTACTGTTTATTTCCAAGCATCGGAGATAACGTCGGCCAGACATTGTCGACGAGCCTGGGTTGTGCCTCCACTGTCGGATGGATGCCGTCTGGCTGCATCAAGCCATCTTGCCCTGCTACCCCTTCAAGAAAAAAGGGAACCAGCTCAGCGCGTTGCCCGGTCGCCACGCGCTGGTACACGCTGAAAAATTTTTCGGTATAAGCAGGGCCGTAGTTGGGCGGCAAGCGCATACCAAGTATTACGACCTTCGCGCCCAGCTTGCCCGACTCAATTGCCATGGTCTTGAGATTGGTTTCCATCGCCTCGGCAGACAGGCCCTGCAATCCATCGTTGCCGCCGATTTCGATAATGACAATTTCGGGCCGATGGCGTTTTAACGATCCCGACAGGCGCGCCAAAGCGCTGGCACTTGTATCCCCGCTGATGCTGGCGTTTACCAACTGATGAGGATAACCTTTTTCTTTGAGTCGTTTTTGCAGCAATGCCACCCAGCCCATGCGAAGATCAATACCGTAACCGGCGCTGAGGCTGTCGCCGACAATGAGAATTTTTGGTGCGGCCGCATTCACCGGCATCGCCAGCAGAAGCACCACGAATATCAGGAGTTTTTTGATCATGGTTTCTCGTTCGTCCACCCCCATTGTGCAGGCACACACGCTTGGCAAGCAAGTTGCCAGCCCCGAAGGTGAGCTGGTCATCCTTGATAATGTCAGTTTCGACGTAAACCAGGGCGAAGCCGTGGCTGTTGTTGGCGCTTCCGGTTCCGGCAAATCGACCCTGCTTGGCCTGCTGGCCGGACTCGATACGCCGACACATGGCTCGGTCACGCTCGATGGCCAGGTACTGGGCGAACTGAACGAAGACGGTCGCGCTGCGCTGCGGTCACAACGAGTCGGTTTTGTATTCCAGTCTTTCCAGTTGTTGCCCAGCTTGACGGCGCTGGAAAACACCATGTTGCCCCTGGAGCTTGCGGAAGGCGGCGATGCTCGTGTCATGGCGACCGAAGTACTTGAGCGTGTTGGATTGAAGGATCGTGTACACCACTACCCAAACCAGCTCTCCGGTGGCGAACAACAACGTGTTGCTATCGCTCGCGCGTTTGCCGCCAATCCGAAGATACTGTTCGCCGACGAGCCGACCGGCAACCTGGACCAGAAAACCGGTGATCGCATCATTGAGCTACTGTTTTCCATGAATCGCGAGCGAGGCACCACGCTTATCCTCGTTACCCATGACCTTGCGTTAGCGAAACACTGCGACAAAATACTCGAGCTTGAAGCCGGTAGGCTGACGAAGTCATGATGCGTATTCTGCGTTTGTCATTGCGTTTTGTTCGACGCGAATGGCGCTCCGGTGAACTGACAACGGCTGGCCTGGCCCTGGTTGTCGCCGTCGCCAGCGTCAGCGCCGTCGGCTTTTTTACTGACCGGGTACGCGGCGCCATGAGCCAACAGGCGAGCGAGTTGCTGGCGGCAGATATGTTGGTGGTGTCGTCCAGCCCGATCCCGGCCGCCTGGATCAACCGCGCCAGTAAAAGTGGTCTCGATACCGCGCTGGCAACACAATTCCCCAGCGTGGTGCTTGTCGGTAACAAGACGCTGTTGGCCGAGGTTAAAGCTGTTACTTCAACCTATCCGCTACGCGGAGAGGTCCGGGTCGCACCAAGACCGTATGCACCGGATGCACCCACCGATGCCATTCCCGCCAGTGGCGAGGCATGGCTGGATGCGCGACTCATGGCACAGTTGGGTATCGAGCCGGGCACCACTGTCAGCGTTGGCGCCAGCAAATTGCGGGCAACACAAGTCATCGCCTACGAACCAGACCGCGGCGGCGACATGTTCAGCATTGCACCGCGCCTGATGATGAACGCGCAGGATATACCAGCGACCCGGCTGATACAGATTGGCAGCCGCATCAGTTACCGGTTGCTGGTCGCCGGCGCAGCAGACAGCATCAGCGCATACCGGGCATGGCTCAAACCGGAATTGCCAGCGAGCGCGCAAATTCAGGGTGTGCGCGACTCGCGGCCAGAAATGCGGGTAGCGCTGGACCGGGCCGAACAGTTCCTGAGCCTGGCGGCGCTGGTGAGCGTGGTGCTGGCCGGTGTTGCCATCGCCATCTCCGGTCGTCGCTATGCCATGCGACATCTTGATACCAGCGCCATTCTGCGCTGCTTCGGCGCGAGTCAGCGAACCATCGTTGGCCTGTACACCGCACAGCTTGTGCTGCTAGCGGTGGTGGGCAGTCTGATCGGCGTGCTTGTTGGATTTCTGGCGCAGTGGGGACTGGCGTCAATACTGGTCGGGCTATTTGCGGACCAACTGCCGCCGCCTTCGGCCACGCCCGTGCTTACCGGTCTCGCTACCGGGCTGATTGTCTTGCTGGGGTTCGCGTTGCCCCCGATCCTGCATTTAAAAAATGTTCCGCCCGCACGAGTCTTGCGGCGGGATGTCGGCAACCTGCCGGCAAGCTCAACGTCGATTTACGTAACCGCAGTAGTTGCCATGTTTGGGCTCATGTTCTGGCAGACAAAAGATCCGGCGTTAACCCTTTATGTATCTGGCGGAAGTCTGGCGACACTGATCGCGCTCGGACTGGTTGCCTGGCTGCTGACCCTCGCTGTCGGTCGCCTGCGCACCCGCGTTGGCGTTGCCTGGCGTTTCGGCATTGCCAATATCTCCCGTCGCGCCCGCAGCAGTATTGTTCAACTGGTCGCCTTCGGCCTCGGCATCATGGTGATGCTACTACTGGCGATCGTACGCAATGACCTGATCAACCAGTGGCAGGACAGCCTGCCGCCCGACGCGCCGAACTATTTTCTGATTAACGTCCAGTCGCAGCAGGTAGACGAGCTGAACCAGTTTTTTCAAGCTAATGGCGTACGCGCACCGGCGCTATATCCAATGACACGCGCGAGACTGACCGGCATCAACAATAAACCGCTTGATCCGGATTCCTTTGAAGACGAGCGCGCCCGTCGACTGGCCACCCGCGAGCAAAACCTGTCAGCAGCGGCAACACCCCAGGCCGATAACCGTCTGCTCGCAGGTCGCTGGTGGAGCAGCGCTGAACATGGACAGCCGCTGATGTCACTAGAAGAAGGTATCGCCACGCGCCTCGGCATCAAACTGGGGGATACGCTGCAGTTCAACATTGTCGGTGAACCGATATCGTTTACCGTGAGTAGTTTACGCAGCGTTGACTGGGATTCGTTCCAGGTCAATTTCTTTATGGTGGTACCCCCGGGCGTACTCGATGACTTTCCTGCGAACTACATCACCAGTTTTCATTTGCCACCGAGCAGGCCCGAACTGCTCGGTAACATGATTCAGCGCTTTCCGAATCTGACGGTACTGGATATTACCGCCTTGATGGGCAAGGTCCGCAATATCATGGATCGCGTTACCCTGGCGGTAGAATTTGTTTTCCTGTTTACCCTGATCGCCGGCCTGCTGGTGTTGTGGGCAGCGATCCAGTCGACGCAGGATGAGCGGCTCTATGAAGGCGCGATTCTGCGCACACTGGGCGCCAGTCGACGACAGTTGTTGCTGGGTGTCGCCGCGGAGTTCATTACCCTTGGTGTGCTCGCCGGGTTATTGGCGGCATTCTCGTCCAGCCTGATTGGCTATGTACTGGCGGAACAGATTTTCCATCTGCCGTACAAACCGAACCTGGCTATCTGGTTGGCCGGCCTTGTTGGAGGTGCTTTGGGCGTTGGCATCACTGGCACCCTTGGCGCGCGTTCAGTGATTACGCACCCGCCGCTGTATACCCTGCGTCGAGCCTGACTGGCAGTCTACGCTGCAAGACGATCCCTGCAGGCGATACCCTGGCCTGGTAGGCGATCGCCTCGACCCCGGTTGCAACCGCCTGGCGAAGCAACGCTCCATAAGTCGGATCAATGTCGTCAGCAGGACTCACCGCCACGGCATCTGCACGCTGAACGACGAAGAAAATCACAGCCCGCGCACCTCCGGCAGCAACGGTGATCAACTCGCGCAAATGTTTTTGTGCTCGAACACTCGGTGCATCAGGAAATATTGCGATCGTTGCGTTTGTCGAAGTGCTTTGCAGTGCGGTAACGTTTTTTACTTCGACGAAACAATCGCGACTATCAGGATGGGTGAGCAATAAATCGATGCGGCTGTTTTCATTGCCATAAGGCACTTCGCGCCGAATGTCCCGGTAGCCCTGCAACTCCACTACACTCCCTGATTCGATACCCTCCTGCACCAGTCGTGGCGGCAGCGCTGTGTTGATGCCAACCAGCGTACCAGCGCGTGTCTCAACCAGCTCCCAGGTATGGGCATACTTTCGCTTCGGGTTGGCTGAACGACTTAACCAGACCCGGCTGCCGGCCTCCGCACAACCGATCATGGCGCCGGTATTGGCGGTATGGGCTGTAATAACCTGTCGGCCCGGCAACTCGACATCGGCCAGAAAGCGCTTGTAACGCCTGATTAAAACACCTTCGATTAGGGTCTGCTCAAACTGCATAATAAAAAGGCCCGCGCTGACGGCGGGCCTGTTTTATAAAATCGGGACTGGAATCGCGTCTAGAACCGCAGGTTGATACCAAAGTGCAGTCCGTCATCAATACTGGTCGAGACAGCCGCATCGTTTTCCACGTCCAGTCTGTGCAGACCGATAAAGGCACTGGCGGTCTCAACCAGCTGGAATTCGGCGCGCACGCCGTATTGCAACAGGCTTTTACCACCAAAGGTGATGATGTCGGGTGCGTAGTACGCATAGCCGCCCAGGCCAAACCGGGACGAGCGCGGGAAAAAGGTCATCTGGCCGCCGATACTGGCCGCGACAATGGAGTCGCCACCAACTGACGTAACAAACATCTTGGCACCGAGACCGCCTTCCATCTTGGAGTTGGCTCCGTATTCCCGGCCCAGCACGAGCAAGCCGACATTGGCAGCCCAGTCGCCACTGGTGCTATAGAGGTAACCGAAGTTGATGTCCGAACCACGGTAGGTAGTCAGGTAATCGACGCTTACAGTATCGTTATTCAGAAAAATATCGAGGCCGTCTGCCCTGGCGCTACTGGTGGCAACCAGTCCCAACAAGAAGAAGGAAATAATAGTGCGTCGCATGCGAGACTCCCGCGGTTTGTTAATCGGCTTGTTGGGCGGCAATGATCACATTCACCGACGGTGAATTCAAGGCATCAGGTCTGGGCAAGCGCAACGATTATCTTGTCACGTGTGTTTTGACTGGCAAGGGCCAGGGCATCGTAGATGCGTTTCATGATGGCCTCCGGTTGATCACCCGGAGAATAGAGTGTCAGCGAACTGGTGAAACCGGGCATCCGCAGGCTCTTGCCGCCAACCTGGATTACGGTATCGGCAGCCCTCTTCTGCGCCTTCTCCAGTGCGCTCAGCGCACCTTCTTTCTGGGTATTGGGGAACAGTATGCCGAACTGGTTGTCGTGCAGCCTGGCGACGGCATCATAGCCACGGAAGCCGGTGAGAATTTGTTGCGCAAAGGTTCGCAACACCTCATTGGCAGCGTCTTTACCGCGGACTTGCTGGAAATCTTCAAAATCGTCCAGTATGACTAGTGCCAGCGCCAGTGAAAAACCGTAGCGTTTACTGCGACCGATTTCCGCCGCCAGTTGCTTGTTGAATGCCTTGTTGTTCTGCAGTCCAGTCAGCTCGTCCACCAGGCTCTGGTCGCGGACGCGGCCGAGCTCATCTTTCAACAGATTCCGATCCAGCTGGCTGATTTTCAGATAGTGGTTGGTGGCGCCAAGGTCCTTGTTCAGAGTTTCATTACCCTGCAACAGGTCCTCAAGCCCGCGAACCAGCAGGTCCTTGATATCCAGCACATCGTTGGGTCGGTCGGCCAGCTTCAGTGCTTTCAGGTTGGAACGAAGCAGGCTGGTGTAGTCCTTGTTGCGCGCGACACTGTCGGCCAGCTTGCTGGCAAAGGTTTCGTGCAAGCGGTCAACCCGCTCACGACTACTGTCCTTGATGTCGGATGACGCGGCGATGACCTTCGGAGGGATTTTCCCTGGTTTCTGTGTCGGCGCATTCGGTTCCGGTTCAGTGGTCTCGCCAACAATGATATCCGGATCTGGCTCGTCTGATGGCAACTCCAGATCAAATTCGTTACCAAAATCGACCGGTTCTGCATCATCCACCGCTTCGACCTTTTCGAAGATGTCGCGGGTAACCGGTGGCTCGTCGGGCTCGCCATCCAGTGTTTCCAGAGACGAAATGTCCAGACTGTCGTTTACGTCGACGACAAATTCATGGCGGGACGGTAAAGACCCGGTTTTGGGCCCGGATGGCCGTGCCGATGACTCGGCATCGGTACTGTCTTTTTCAGCAGCAGTGTCTTTTATCTGCTCGGCTGCCGGAACGTCATCGATGTGTTTGCGATCCTCGACAAAACCGAAATCGATTTCGTCTTCCGACGATTCGATTTCTTCGGACAGGTCCAGATCGTAGATGTCATGGCCATCCGCGTCGAACGCGATCGCCGGTTTATCTTCAGTTGGCCCATCATTCGCGTTCGATGCAGATTCCCGTTTCGAGGCATCGTCGCGCATTTCCTCGGCTGCCTGACCGGGAGTGTTGTCAGCATGGAAATCGATGGTGTAATCGGAATTATCAGGTTTGCTGGCGGCCGGCTCAGGCTCGATCGCGACCGGTGGGCGAGCGTCGATTTCGCTGGCGGGCGCATCGCCCATGATATGGGGCGCAAGCCGTTGCTGTAACAGGCGGACCTTTACACGAGTGACGGTATCGCCGTCTGAATTGCTGGCATAGCGTTGAAGCAGGCCATGAAGAAAATTGACAAAATCGCGACCGGTATCGCCAGTATAATTCCCGCCCCGTTTTTGTAGTCCGCGGTCAATTAACCTGTGCAGAAACAGACCATCGGGGGTCTTTTTCAGGCCCTCAAGCTGGTTCTGAATCGATCGAATCAGATCGTCGTCTGCTGGCGTTGCCGGCAAGAAGCACCCCTTTGTACGGAGAATTATTAGGTTATTGTTATAATTTAAGGCCGGTTTTCAGCTTAAATCAATATAAAATAATAAGTTATGAGCGATATTTCATGCGATTTTTCATGAAATTGCCGATTTTCAGGCAAAACTAGCGGGCGACGACGATCAAAACGGAATCTTTGATCTTTTCGGCATGGCTCTGGAGCGTCCCGCTGCCATGGGGCAGCTCCTCCAGCACCAGGTCCATATCACCGGACTGCTCCAGCAGATTCAGCAAATACTGGCTCTTCATCGCGTAATTCACGTTTTGCGGCAGGTCCCCGGTCCAACGAAACACCTTGATCGCGCTCAGCTTGGAAGTCACGATGCCAACGACCTCGCCGTTCATATTGATTAGCGGTCCGCCACTGTTACCGCTCTGCAATGCTACCGATACCTGGTAAGTCCGCTTGTCATCCTGAAATCCGGAGAGCGCGTTGACGATACCGCTGGTGAGCTTGGGCTGACTGCCCATGATGTCGGGATGGGGATAACCAATGGTAAATACCTGGCTGCCGAGGGTCGCGTCCGTTTTGGCGATAGCAAGAGCGGGTGGCAGGGCGCTGATGTCGCCTACACGAAGCAGGGCAATATCATTCTCCTTATCGACCTCGAGTATTGTTGCGGGCACATTTTGCTTGTCGGTGCGAATCAGGGAGATGTCCTGATAACCGGCGATGACATGGTAGTTGGTTACGACCAGGCCTTCGGCAATGGGCCAACCGGTACCCATACTATGACCGCCTTCTACTCGCTCTTCGGGTTGTGCCGCGCCCTGACCCGGTCGCGCGTATTGCTCGGGCGCACTCTTCTCCCTGGCGACAACATTACCGTAGACGCCATTGCGACATTGCCCGAGCACCAGGTTACCTATCTCGCCAACGGCGGTACCCCGGTCGTACTGATAACCATAAATATAGTAAACAAGGGGCTGCAGTACGGTTTGAGGATCGACCAGATATTTTTCAATCTGGTACTCCTGGGCCTTGGCCCAGCTGATTGCGCTGGCGAGCGGGGCGCCCCGGCGCATCTCGGTTGCGATCGACATCGACAGCTTGCGCAACGCAACGCAGTAGTCGCGATTGATTTCTGCGGCAGGTGCAACTGACGGCGCCAGCAAGGCGGCCATCGCGACAATTAATAAAATTAGTTTTCGCATTGCGCCTCCCTGACAGCAATGATCCCGATTATATTGTTGTAGACGATCCCTGTTTCTTTTTATTCCGCGGAGCTGCCCTTGCGTGCGGCCGTCAATCTGCTGATTTTCGATCTAATTTTTATGATACGGCGCACTGAGTTCGTGCACGGCGTTGACCAGTGCCGCGGCATGTTCCGGGTCCACATCGGGATGAATGCCATGGCCGAGATTGAACACCATACCCTCGCCTACGCCAAAGCTCTCGAGAACCGTCGCCACCTCCTGGCGAATGCGCTCGGGCGATGCATACAGGGTACAGGGGTCCATGTTGCCTTGCAGGGCGACACGATTCCCAACGCGGGCACGGGCATCGCCCATGTCGGTTGTCCAGTCGATACCCAGGGCATCGCAACCGGTATCGGCCATGGTCTCCAGCCACTGACCACCATTCTTGGTAAACAGTATGACTGGCACTTTTCTATCGTCTGCTTCGCGCGTCAGGCCATCAACAATCTGCTGCATATACCGTAACGAAAACTCGCGGTAATCACGTGGCGTCAGTGCACCGCCCCAGGTATCGAATACCATAATGGCCTGGGCGCCTGCCGCGATCTGCGCGTTGAGGTAGGCTGTGGTGGTTTCGGTCACCTTGCCCAGCAACTGGTGCAATAGCGCTGGCTGGTCAAACATCATGCGCTTGATAGTCGCGAAGCCTTTACTGCTACCGCCTTCAACCATATAGGTCGCCACGGTCCAGGGGCTGCCGGCAAACCCGATCAGGGGGACGCGACCATTGAGCTCACGCCGGATCAGGCGCACAGCATCCATGACGTAACCGAGTTCCTGCTCTGGATCCGGCGACTTGAGGTTTTCGATATCGCTCGACGAGCGGACCGGTCGCTCGAACCGGGGCCCCTCTCCGGTTTCGAAATACAGGCCCAGCCCCATGGCATCGGGTACAGTCAGGATGTCTGAAAAAAGAATGGCGGCGTCGAGCGGAAAACGGTCGAGGGGCTGCAACGTGACTTCACAGGCAAGCTCGGGATTTCCACACAGGGACATGAAGTCGCCGGCTTTGGCACGCGTCGCCCGATATTCCGGAAGATAGCGTCCCGCCTGGCGCATCATCCATACCGGCGTAACATCTACCGGCTCTCGCAGCAGTGCGCGCAGAAACCGATCGTTTTTCAATTCAGTCATTGTGTGTCTATTTTATTTGATGGGCAGTACGAGCGGGGATTAAGCACAGCGCTCATACTTCCAGATAGTCGAGCATGCCTTCAGCGGCCTCGCGTCCTTCCCAGATGGCGGTTACCACCAGATCCGAACCGCGCACCATGTCCCCGCCGGCAAAAATCTTCGGGTTGGTGGTCTGATGCTTGTGTTCCTGCCCGGCGGGCGCCTTCACCCGGCCACGCTCATCAATCTCGATCTTCGCGCCGGCAAACCAGTCAGCCGGGCTCGGTTGAAAACCGAACGCCACAATCACGCTGTCGGCAGGGATAATCTCCTCACTACCGGGAACTGGCTCCGGCCGACGACGTCCACGTTCGTCCGGCTCGCCCAGCTCGGTGGTGACAACCTTGATACCTTCAACCTTGCCGTTGCCGACGATCTCGATCGGCTGACGATTGAACTTGAACTGCACGCCCTCTTCCTTGGCGTTGGCAACTTCGCGTTTCGAACCGGGCATGTTGGCCTCGTCGCGACGATAGGCGCAGACCACGCTCTCCGCACCCTGGCGAATCGAGGTGCGATTGCAGTCCATGGCAGTATCGCCGCCACCCAGTACCACGACGCGCTTGCCCTGCATGCTTAAATAGTCAGCCGGGTCCTTTTCATAACCATGGCAATGGTTGACGTTGGAAATCAGGTAGTCGAGCGCAGGATATACGCCCGCCAGGTCTTCACCCGGGATACCTGCCTTCATATAGGTATAGGTACCCATACCGAGAAATACGGCATCGTACTCGCCCAGCAGTTCATCAAACGAGATATCTTTTCCGACTTCGGTATTGAGACGAAACTCGATGCCCATCTCCTCGAAGATATCGCGCCGGCGCTTAACCACTTCTTTTTCCAGCTTGAACTCGGGGATACCAAAGGTCAGCAGACCGCCGATCTCGGGATAACGATCAAACACCACGGCCTTGACGCCATTGCGCGCAAGAACATCAGCGCAACTCAGGCCGGCCGGACCGGCGCCAATCACCGCAACCTTTTTACCGGTATCGTGAACCTGTGACAGGTCCGGCCGCCAGCCCTGGTCGAAGGCGCTGTCGGAAATATACTTTTCGATCGAGCCGATGGTCACCGCGCCGAAACCGTCATTCAGGGTACAGGCACCTTCGCACAACCGGTCCTGCGGACAGACGCGCCCGGTGATTTCCGGCAGGCTGTTGGTGCGGTGCGACAGCTCGGCTGCCTCACCAAGATTGCCCTCGGTCACCAGCTTCAGCCAGTTGGGGATGTAGTTGTGAACCGGGCACTTCCATTCACAGTACGGGTTGCCACAGTGCAGGCAACGGTCGGCCTGCTCGGCGGCGCGTGCCGAATTGAATGCACCATAGATCTCGCGATATTCCTTGACCCGGACTTCCGCGGGTTTCTTTTCCGGATCGTGTCGCTCGATCTGTATGAACTGAAAGTTGTTTCCCATAATTCTGCCTGTAATACCGCAATGACGACGCGCAGGCTGCTAGGCAGCGCGGCGGCGAAGGTCCTCTAGCAAAGATTCGAGTTCGGCAGCCTTTGGTTTCACCAACCAGAATTTGCCAATGCAATCCGCGTAGTTATCCAGAATATACTTGCCGCGCTCACTGCCGGTCTCGGAGACAAACTCTTCTATGGTGTCGCGCAGATGATTCCGGTGCGCTTCCATATGCTCAGGCCCGATACGCTCGATATCAACGTCCTGATTGATGCAATCCACGAAACTGTTGTCTTCATCAAAGATATAGGCGAATCCGCCGGTCATGGCAGCGCCAAAGTTAATCCCGGTCTTGCCCAGCACGGTAATATGTCCGCCGGTCATGTACTCGCAACCGTGGTCACCAACGCCCTCGACCACTGCCTGGCAGCCGGAGTTGCGTACCCCGAAACGTTCACCCGCCAGACCAGCCGCAAACAATTTGCCACCGGTGGCACCGTAGAGACAGGTATTGCCGATGATCGTGGTTTCATGGCTTTTGAACTGACTGGCTCTGGGCGGATATATCACCAGCTTGCCGCCGGCCATGCCCTTGCCGACGTAGTCGTTGGCATCCCCTTCCAGGTACATGTTCAGGCCACCGGCATTCCAGACACCAAAACTCTGGCCCGCGGTACCGGTCAGGCGCAAGGTAATAGGAGCCGTTTCCATGCCGAGGTTGCCATGGCGCACCGCGATCTCGCCCGACAGGCGCGCACCGATCGATCGATTGATGTTGCGTACATTGTAGGAGAACTCGCCACCGCTCCTGGCGTCAATCGCAGCGAGCATGTCTTTCACCATCTGCTCAGCGAGCTCGCCCTTGTCGAACGGCACATTGGATGATGCGGTGCAATAGCGCGGCTTGTCCGCGGCAACACCGCCATCGCTGACAATGGCCGACAAGTCGAGTGACTGCTGTTTTACCGTATCGCCTTTGATAGCTTCCAGAAGATCGGTACGACCGATGGCATCGCGCAGGCTCTTCAGGCCCAGCTGGGCCAGCAACTCGCGAACCTCTTCCGCGATGAAGCGGAAATAATTCATTACCCACTCGACTTCGCCGCGATAGTGATCCATGCGCAGCACCTTGTCCTGGGTGGCAACGCCGGTCGCGCAGTTGTTCAGGTGACAGATGCGCAGGTACTTGCAACCCATGGCAATCATCGGTCCGGTTCCGAAGCCAAAACTCTCAGCACCGAGGATCGCCGCCTTAATTACGTCCAGACCGGTTTTCAGACCTCCGTCGGTTTGCAGCCGGACCTTGTCACGCAAATTGTTGGCTCGCAGTATCTGGTGCGTCTCGGTCAGGCCCAGCTCCCACGGGCTGCCGGCATACTTGACTGATGTCAGCGGCGAGGCGCCAGTACCACCGTCATAACCGGAGATGGTTATCAGATCGGCATAGGCCTTGGCGACACCGGCAGCGATGGTACCGACACCGGCTTCTGCCACCAGCTTGACCGATACCAGCCCGTCCGGATTGACCTGCTTCAGATCATATATCAGCTGCGCCAGATCCTCGATCGAATAAATATCGTGATGCGGTGGAGGCGAAATCAGTGATACGCCGGGCTTGCAGTATCGCAGCTCGGCGATGAGGTCATTGACCTTGTGGCCGGGTAACTGACCACCCTCACCGGGCTTGGCACCCTGGGCAATCTTGATTTGCATGACCTCGGCCGAACGCAGGTAGGCAGGTGTGACGCCAAAGCGCCCCGATGCAACCTGCTTGATCTTGGAGCGCCGCTCGGTACCGTAGCGTTCAGGATCTTCGCCGCCCTCGCCCGAGTTGGATCGTGCGCCAAGGCGATTCATCGCCGCTGCCAGGGTCTGATGCGCCTCTGGCGAGAGTGCACCCAGGCTCATCGCGGCGGAATCAAACCGTCGAACAATTTCTTCCATCGGCTCGACTTCAACGATACCAATAGGGCTAACATCATCGCGAAGCTTCAAGAGGTCGCGCAGGGCGATGGGCTTGCGCCGGTTTACCAGTGCCGAATATTCCTTCCACTTGCTGAAGTCGCCGGTCTTCACTGCCTCCTGAATGGTGCCGACTACATCCGGGTTATAGGCATGTTCTTCGCCCCCGTGGACAAACTTGAGCAGGCCGCCCTGATCAATACCGCGGCGTCGATTCCAGGCAAGCTTGCATAGCTGCTTCTGATCCTGGTCAAAATGTTCGAAGCGGATTCCGCCAACGCGATTGGTCGTGCCGACAAAGCACAGATCCACCACCCCCTGATCGAGGCCGACGGATTCAAACAACTGGGCGCCACGATAACTGGCGATGGTGGAAATGCCCATCTTGGAAGTGATCTTGTAAAGGCCCTTGTTAATGCCCTTGCGGAAATTCTGTTCCAGCATTACTGGCGACATATCCTTGATCTCGCCGGTGCGAAGCAGGTCATTGAGACATTCGTAGGCGAGATAGGGGTAGACACAGGTAGCGCCATAACCGATGAGTACCGCGAAATGATGCGGGTCGCGAGCGGTCGCGGTCTCGACGACGATATTGGCATCACAGCGCAAGCCCGCATGCACCAGCCGATGATGCACGGCGCCAGTGGCAAACAGCGCGTGTACCGGCTGCCGCTCACGGTCAATGTCGCGGTCACTCAGTACCAGTACAACCTTGCCATTTCTAACCGCACTTTCTGCCTTATCGGCGACATCGGCAACGGCCTTGTCCAGCGCAACATCGACAGGATAGTTCAACGAGATAACCTCGGTGGCGTAATCCGGCCCGGATTTGCCCAGATCCAGCAGTTGGTTGAACTTGCTGAAGGACAATACCGGTGAATCCACCAGCAACCGGTCGGCATGGGCCGGGGTCTCTTCAAACATATTGCGTTCACGACCGAGACAGGTCTCGAGTGACATCACGATCTGTTCGCGCATGGGATCAATGGGCGGATTGGTCACCTGGGCAAACTGCTGACGGAAATTATCGAACGGGGACCGGACCCGTGATGACAACACCGGGAACGGGGTATCGTCGCCCATGGAGCCGACGGCTTCCTGGCCATCCTCACCCAGCACGCGCAGAATCTGGTCGCGCTCCTCGAAGGTCACCTGGAACATCTTCTGGTACACGTCCAGCTCATCGCCACCCATGCGTTCTGACACACTGGTTTCTTCCAGTTCCGACTTCAGGCGACGGGAGCGCTCTTTCATCCACTGCTTGTAGGGATGGGTGCTCTTCAGCCTGTTGTCGATATCGTTCGGCAACAGCAGCTTACCGGTCTCGGTGTCCGCGGCAATCATCTGCCCCGGCTTGAGCCGGCCCTTCATAACTACGTCTTCGGCGGCATAACCGTAAACACCGATTTCGGATGCGAGCGTAATGTGACGGTCTTTGGTAACAACCCAGCGCGCCGGGCGTAGACCGTTGCGATCCATGCTGCAGGCGGCGTAACGGCCATCGGTCAGGACGATACCGGCGGGGCCATCCCAGGGCTCCATGTGCATGGAGTTGTATTCGTAGAAGGCACGCAGGTCAGCGTCCATGGTCTCGACGTTCTGCCATGCCGGCGGGATCAACAGTCGCATGGCGCGGAACATATCCATGCCACCGGCAATCAGGGCCTCAAGCATGTTGTCCAGACTGGATGAGTCCGAACCCTCCATGTTAACCAGCGGCCGGATATCTTCCATTTCCGGAATCAGCGGTGTCTCAAACTTGTGGCCACGTGCAACTGACCAGTTGCGATTACCCTGCACAGTATTGATTTCGCCGTTGTGTGCGAGGAAACGGAACGGCTGCGCCAGGCGCCACTGTGGCCAGGTGTTGGTGGAGAAACGCTGATGAAAAACTGCCAGCGACGATTCGATACCGTCGTGGTTCAGGTCCTGATAGAACACCGGCAAATTGGCCGGCATCACCAGTCCCTTGTAGGAGATGACGCGCGACGACAGGCTGGCTATATAAAAGGTATCGTCGTCGGGCTCGATTGTCTTTTCGGTGCGGCGCCGGGCGATGTACAGGTTGCGTTCGAAGCCAGCGTCATCCATACCGTCGGCCGGATTGACGAACACTTGCTCGATAACCGGCAACGTCTTGAGTGCCTCTTCACCACAGGCGGACGGATCCACGGGTACCTTGCGCCAGCCAGCTACCGTCAACCCCTGGCGTAGCAGCTCTTCGCCCAGCGTCGCGCGCGCTTTGTCGCGCGCGCCCGCATCCTGGCTCAGGAACACCATGCCCACGGCATAGGAATCAGCCAGTTCAATATTTTCCGTTTGCGCGACTTTTCTGAGGAATGCGTCGGGCTTTCTGAGCAACAGGCCGCAGCCGTCGCCGGTCTTGCCGTCGGCGGCAATCGCTCCGCGGTGGGTCAGGCATGCCAGGGAATTAATCGCTGTCTGGATCAACCAGTGGCTCGGCTTGCCGTCCATCTGGGCAATCAAACCGAAGCCGCAACTGTCTTTCTCGAAAGACGGCTGATAGAGACCACCCAATTTCTGCTTCTTGTTAATCACGCTTTACTTACGCTCACTACTGTTGGCGCCATCGGCGCCGTGCAAATCACCTAAAAAATCGGGGAGGAAAGGAAATCCCTTTTCTCCCCGGCGCAAAGGGCGGAAAAGTATACCGGCGCGGCTATGGGGGTTCAATTGGGCATTTCTAAGGGAATAGGCCGGCAATTGGGCCATTTTGCCCCGTTCCCTGGCCACAATGGTGCGTTAAACCGGGGTTTCGGGAGTAAACAGTCTGCGATGCTCGGCGATGGCGTAGCGGTCGGTCATACCGGCGATATAGTCGGCGATGATTCGGGCCCGGCATATTTCCGGCTCGGAAGAGTCAATCTGGCAGACCTCGATCTTCTCCTGGTACTGAGGCGGTAATAACCTGACATCCCCGATAAAGGTCTCGAACAATTGCTGAATGATGAGTGCTGACTTTCGACTCATGCGCCGGACGCGATAGTGATTGTACAGGCTGTTTCGGAGAAACCTTTTCAGCTCCAACGCCTGTGATCGAACTTCATCGCTATAACCAATGACCGGTTGTGCTGCGGCTCGAACCTCGTCAGCGGTAGCCACGCCCGACTCGGCGAGCAGGTGCTGGCTGTTTTCCACCAGGTCCACCACCATCCGATTGATCATGCGCCGGATAATCTCGTGAATCCGTCGCCGCGGCACCAGGTCCGGATAGAGTTTCTGTACTTCGTCATACTGTTCTGCGAACAACTGAATTTCGCGCAACTGATCCAGCTCTATCAGTCCGTAGCGCAGGCCATCATCGACATCGTGATTGTTGTAAGCGATCTCGTCAGCGAGATTCACCAGCTGCGCCTCGGCCCCGGGCTGTGTCTTGTTGATAAACCTTGCCGCCACGTCGCCGAGTTCGCGCGCCATTTTGGTCGAGCAATGTTTCAGGATGCCCTCCCGTGCTTCAAACGTCAGATTGAGCCCGGGAAATTCGGCGTAGCGCTCCTCCAGTTCATCGACGACTCGTAGCGACTGCAGATTATGTTCAAAACCACCGTAGTCCTTCATGCAGGCATTGAGTGCGTCCTGGCCGGTATGGCCAAACGGGGTATGGCCAAGGTCGTGGGCTAATGCGATCGCCTCGGTCAGGTCTTCATTTAGTCTGAGCGATCGTGCGATCGAGCGGGCGATTTGTGCTACTTCGATCGAATGCGTAAGACGGGTACGAAACAGATCGCCTTCATGGTTCACAAATACCTGGGTTTTGTATTCCAGCCGGCGGAATGCGGCGCTGTGGACAATACGATCGCGGTCGCGTTGATACTCACTACGGTAACTTGGCGAAGGCTCCTGATAGCGTCGCCCGCGGCTTTGATCATCGTTGGCGGCGTACGGGGCCAGGCTCACGCAAGACTCCGATCGGGAGTTTTCACGTCCGCACCACGACAGGCAGCGAGCGTTTCGCGTAACTTCTTCTCGTCAAAATTGTCGCTGACGAAGGCATCGCCGAGCGCACGTAGCAGTACCAGCCGCAATTTGCCCGCTTTTACTTTTTTGTCTACTGCCATCAGCTCGATGTAGCGTTCGACCGTAATCTCTTCCGGTCCACGGACCGGCAACCTGGCCGCCGACAGCACTTGTTGCACCCGATCCACTGCGTCCCGGTCGATCCAGCCCATGCGGTAAGAGAGGTCGGCCGCCATTGCCATGCCTGCGGCTACGCCTTCGCCATGCAGCCAGTTGCCATACCCCATTCCGGTTTCTATCGCATGACCGAAGGTATGGCCCAGGTTAAGTAACGCCCGTTGGCTCGCTTCACGTTCGTCGGCCGCGACCACTTCGGCCTTGTGTTGGCAACTGCGATAAATTGCCGTGGTGAGCGCCTCGGGGTCGCGGGCGAGCAGCTTCGCCATATTGTTTTCGAGCCAGTCCAGAAAATCGACATCACGAATCAGGCCATATTTGATGACTTCCGCTAGTCCGGCCGACAATTCTTCATCGGGCAACGTTTTCAATGTATCGGTATCGATCAGCACGCATTTGGGCTGGTAAAAAGCACCGATCATGTTTTTGCCGAGAGGATGATTGATGCCGGTTTTACCGCCGACGGAGGAATCGACCTGGGCCAGCAAGGTCGTCGGTATCTGGATAAATGGCACACCTCGTTGATAGCATGCGGCAGCGAAGCCGGTCATATCGCCAATGACGCCTCCGCCGAGAGCAATCAGGGTTACCTGGCGGTCACAGCGCTCCTCCAGCAAGCGATCGAAAATGCGGCTGAGCCACTCCCAGGATTTATATTGTTCGCCGTCTGGCAGAATGATGCTGATCGGATCACAGGCGGCTAGACTCTTTGCGACCTGTTCAAGATAGAGTGGCGCGACGGTTTCATTGCTAACGATGGCCACACGCGTGCCCTCGATATACCTCGTCAGCAGCTCTGGCAACGCCAGCAGGCCACTGCCAATATAGATTGGATAGCTGCGTTCGCCGAGATCAAGTTCAAGCGTTTTCATGATTTAGCGACTCTATCTTGTCTACAATTTCTTTTGCCACAGACCGCGCAGGGCGTTTGTCAGTTTCAATGATCAACGTCGCCACTTCCCGGTAGAGTGGGTCGCGCGTCCGCATGATATCTTCGAGCTTCGTACGGCGATCGCCATCATTCAATAGCGGCCGGTTCCGATCGCGGCGGGTCCTTTGATACAGAATATCGATGCTGGCATGCAGATACACAACCAGGCCTTTTTCTTTCAGAATCTCGCGATTTTCCTCTGACAGGACGATTCCGCCGCCAGTCGCTATGACCGCCCCCTCCTCGTCAGCCAGCTCCAGCAACATGGCGGCCTCTCTTGTGCGGAAACCGCTCTCGCCTTCGATCTCGAAAATCAGGGGTATTGATGCACCGGTGCGTTTTTCGATCTCGTGATCCGAGTCCTTGAACTGCCTGTCCAGCAGCTCGGCCAGGTACCGGCCGATGGTGGACTTGCCGGCACCCATAGGACCGACCAGAAAAATATTTTGCGGGATATCCATGGCCGGCAAGATATGCCAGCTACCGTAAGAGAAAGCAAGTCCGGGCGCCTGGATGGCGCCCGGACCAGCGCGGACCTATTTCAGCCCGACTTTGTCAGACAGGATTCTCGGTGTCAGGAAAATTAGCAACTCGGTCTTTTCTTTCCTGTCCTCTTTATTCTTGAACGCCCAACCTACCAGCGGCAAACGCCCGAACAGCGGCACCTGGGTTACCGTACTACCGCCATCCTGCTCGTAAATACCACCGATAGCGATGGTTTCACCATTGTCCAGCAACACATTAGTTTCGATCTTTTTCTTGTTGACCAGACCCGAGGCCACATCAGCAAAGTTATCTTTGGTCACAATGACGTCAAGAATGACTCGGCGGTCGGGAGTAATTTGTGGTGTCACGTCCAGCTTCAACACAGCTGTCTGGATTTTTGAAACACCGGAGCCCACCGAGAATTCACGTTCCTGGCCCTGCTCAATCGTTGCCTTCTGCTGGTTAGCGGTGATGATCCGCGGGCTGGAAATGATCTTACCTTCGTTCTCCTGCTCCAGGGCGGTGAGTTCAAGCTGCAACAATTCGCCGGTGCCCAGACGAGCAAGGGTCAGCGCGATTTGACCGGGGTTCGCGGTACCGATACCGGTAGATGGTAGATCAACGTTGAGTCCATCGGTATTGGCAGACAGGGTGCCAGAGTTAATAATATCGACGTTGCCTTCAAGATTACCGGTGATATTCAAACCGTTGTTCGGCGGATTACCGGCCTTGGTCGCGCCAAAGCGCGCACCAAGAGATTTGGCAAACGTAGAGGTTGCCTCAACGAGGCGGGACTCGATCATCACCTGTTCCACCGGTTGATCCAGCAATGCGATCAGCTTGCGGATTTCGGTAATCTTGGTCGGCGTATCCTGGAGCAGGATAGAGTTGGTTCGCTCGTCAACAGTTACCTGGCCTCGCTCGGATAGGAGCGAGTTGGATTCGATCTTCTGCTCACCGGCGTAGGAAACCGTCTGGAACGGGTTGGTCGTCGTCACGCCTGATTCGATCGCCTTGACTGACTTCAGCAGCTTGGCGATATCGGATGCCTTCGCATAGTTAATATGAATTAACTCGGAAACCAGCGGCGCCAGTTCACGCACCACCTTTTTAGCTTCGAGCTCAGCCTTTTCTTTCGCCACCAATTCACGCTCTGGAGCGATAACGACAACGTTGCCTTTCTGACGCATACCCAGATTCTTGCTTTCTAGAATCAGGTCCATCGCCTGATCCCAAGGCACGTCTTTCAGACGCAGGGTCAGACTACCGGAAACGCTGTCACCGATGACAAAATTGAGACCGGTAAAATCGGCCAACACCTGTAGAGCGTCACGTACGGCAATTCGCTGGAAATTGAGCGACAGCTTCTCGCCGGTATAACCAAATTCATCGGCCTTTTTCTTTTCTTCTTCGCTCTCCGGAATCGGCTTGACGTTAATGGTGAATACATTGCCGGCCTGGTAGGCGAGGTGCTCATACCGACCAGTTGGCGAAATCACCACGCGTGTATTGCGGCCACGCGAGAACGTATCAATTGTTTTTACCGGTGTTGCGAAGTCAACGACGTCTAGACGTTTTTGCAGTTCAACAGCAGCACTGGCGTCGAGGAAATCAACCAGAATCTGTCCGGCCTGCTCTCGGATATCGACTCCCACCTCCGGGTCGGACAACGTGACAAGTATCTTGGCGCCACCGTCAGTCTCGCGACGAAAATCAATATCGGTCACGCTGTGCTTGCCCGTACCACCAGTACCGGCAAAATGGGTCGCCCGTGCCTCCGATTTCGGTGCGCCAGCGACAGTTGGGCTGGCGACAGTAATGACGTAGGCATTTTCCTGAATGCTGGTGGTGTATGCCACTGCCTGGTACATACTTAATACTACGCGCGCGCGATCAGTCGACTCGACGACGTTAACCGTATCCACCGCTCCCGTTTTGACAGGTATGGATTTCTTCGTCAGGTGAATACCCGTGCCAGGAAAATCCATCGACAGGCGAGGTGGATTGGTAATCTGGAAAGTGCTGGGTTTCTGCGGCGTTTGCGCCATTTTCAGGGTAATCTGTACCCGGCTTCCAGGAAGTTTGGTGAACAGCACGTCGGTAATCGCGTTGCCGCCCTTGCTCACGGTCATTTCTTTCGCGGCTTCGCCAGCTGATAATTTGGACACATAAATTCTCAATTCGCGGCTTTTCTGGTCGACCTTGAGCTGCCCTGGCTGGTTCATCAGGAAATCTATGTTGGTCGATGTCCCGTTACCGGCAAGGTAGGGAAAAACACCTTTGACAATGCCGCTTCCTTCCAGGTCCAAGATCGAGGTGCCCAGGGTCGTGTCGTTTACGATCACAC
>Ga0209742_10000286_pt1 | contig 27901 bp, 24 predicted proteins | sample DeeMarSeWOR38_10_FD_187462 | JGI IMG/M metagenome (GOLD analysis project Ga0209742, IMG submission 187462) | Marine sediment microbial communities from White Oak River estuary, North Carolina - WOR-3-8_10 (SPAdes) (version 2) | ecosystem: Environmental > Aquatic > Marine > Intertidal zone >... | reverse complement strand
GCGGTGGGGACTGGCTCAATCTTCAGCCTTCTGTTCTGGTGTGTAGGGATGGGAGGGTGTCGGGACCTCGGGCAGCGGCTCGATGTGTCCGTCATTGGGATCGGTCGGCCGCAGGTAATGCTGTTTCCAGACCTCGCCGCTCAGCGACTGGTAGGCCTCATCATAGGCCTGCATCCCGCGCGCGTAGTCGGGGTCCAGCAGCGCGTCGGCGGCGTTCTGGTCGGCCGGATCCGGCTCGTGCTCCATAACCAGGCGCCGGAAGTCAGCGTGGTGGTCGCGGATGATACAGGGTGCCATCCAGTTGCCGGGCTCTGCGTTGCCCTTGCGGTAGTCATCCTGCCACTTGCGAATCCCGGCGAAGAAGGACTCGGACCAGGCATCGGTGAGGGTCTTGCCCTGGGCATAGGCCTGGTTGATGTTGATCGGCGAATAAGGCACGAAGACGCAGGGTGTCACGGCTCCGTTCCAATCAATGTACATATAGCCACCGCCGCTGAAGCGACCGGACGAGATACAGCCGTCGGTCACCGTGCCGTGGTTCCAGAAGTCGGCCAGCATGATGTTGCGTGCCTTGGCGAGCTCATCGGCGCTCACGCCCTCGGCGGCGATACGCGCGAGCTCTTCGAAAATGCGCTGTTCGAGCAGGCCGAGATCGCCACCGCTCGGCAGCGTCGCGTAGAAATATACGAGCCCCGGATCAAAGCCCTCGAACTGGACGCCGCCGATCGAAATCGCGAGCTGTTCCTCTTCGACCAGCTGCCGGTGCAGGCGGGACGAATCGCCGTCCACGAGTATGCTGAGCAGCAGGTTCATCGCCAGCGTTTCGGGGTCGGCCGCGCGGCCGGCGTGAAACGCGATGTGCAGCATCGGCGTACGCGCGTCGGTCTCGATGACCACGCGTCGTTCGCCCTGTTGTTCCGGCTCCACGGTGCGGACATCGGCGGGCGGATCCTGTGCCTCAAGGTCCTCGAGGTAGTCCTCCGCGAGGTCGAGTATTTCGCCCGGCGTCACGTCCCCGACGACCACCATCGTGATGTTGTTGGGGGCATAGTAAGTCCGGTAGTAGCGCTCGAGATCGTCCACCGTCCAGGATTCGATGTCCGACGGCCAGCCGATAACCGGAAACTGGTAAGGATGTGCGACGTAAGCCGTCGCGCGCATCTGCTCCAGCAGCCGGTTGATGTTGTTATTGTCGACGGTCGTGCGGCGCTCCGAGATGATCACGTCCCGCTCGCTCTCGACCGCCTCCGGATCGAACGCGAGATTCTGCAGCCGCTCGGACTCGAGCTCGAAAACGACCTCGAGAGCCGATCGCGGGAACCAGGCCTGGTAGACCGTGACGTCGTTCGACGTGTAGGCGTTATTCTGGCCGCCGGCCGCCTCCATGATGCGGTCGAATTCGCCGGGCTCCAGGTCCTCGGTCCCGTTGAACATCATGTGTTCGAAGAAATGTGACAGGCCGGTGATGCCGGGATACTCATTGCGTCCGCCCGCGCGCACGAAAAAGTAGAGCGCCACGTTGGGTATGTCGTGGTCCGGCCAGACGATGATCTCGAGGCCGTTGTCCAGGGTCACGCTGCGGATGTCGTCCGGCACCCCGGGCGTTTCGGGCGCCACCATCTTGGGGCCGAGATCGAGCAGTGCCGGCGGCTCCGGGAACAGGCGGCCGACGATCAGCGCGGCCAGCAGCAGCACCGTCACTACGGCGAGCGCCGCGTTCAGCTTCTGACCTGTCTTGTAAACGATCGACTGGGTCTGGTTCACATCGACGGCCTTTTTCAGGCCGACGGGCGTGATCTCGTAAATCCAGGCGAAATACAGCGCCAGCGGCAAACCGATGAGCAGGATCAGGCCGACGAGCTTCTCTATCCAGTGCGGCAGGCCGAACAGCGGATGCAGGTGGTGCAGGAGCTTGACGATCAGCCAGCCTGCAATGAGATAGACCAGCAGGACCTTGAAAACGTTGCGGCGCCTGAGCTCGGAGAACAGGGACATAATAGTTATCGTTGTGCCCGGATCGCCCATGTTGGGCAATTGGCCGGGATTGTCAACCGAGGAGACCCTCGCGGCGGTAGAGCCGTGCGCAGACCCAGGTCAGCAGCGCGCCGAGCAGCAGCGTGCTGCCGGCGGAGATCGCCACGTGCAGCGGGTCGAGGGGCTCGTTCTTGACCATGTCGATCAGCAGCAGGTGCTGGCTCAGGCTCGGCACGAACATGAATTCGAGGCGCGGCCGCAGCGTGAGGATGCTGACGATCAGTATCGGTAACGTGGGTGCGAGCAGCACGACGCTGAGCCAGGTCTGCGCCTCGCGGTAACTCTTCGTGAACGAAGCGACCAGGGTCATGACGGCGGCGCCCAGCAGGATGAAGGGCGACAGCACGAGGAACGCCGCGGCAACCGTCAGCGGCCCGAAGTTCGGTGTCATGCCGAGCTCGTCCAGCGGCATGAACTTCAGGGCAACGAAGAAAGACCCCAGAGACAAGCACAGCGACAGCGCCATGAATACGCAGGTCGCGGCGATCTTGCCGAACAGCAGCTGGTTGCGGGTAACCGGCAGCGCCAGCAGCGGTTCGAGCGAGCCCCGCTCCCGCTCACCCGCGGTCGTATCGATGGCGAGGTACATGCCGCCCATGAGCAGGGCGAAGATGAAGAAGTAACTCATCATGCCGAGCAGGATTGCGGAACGGCCGCTCGGCGTCGACACATCGACGTCATCGATGTTCAGCGGCCGCAGCACGAGCGGGCTGATGCCGCGGGCCGACAGGCGGATCGACGCGAGCTCACTGCTGTAGGCATGCAGCGCGCCACGCACGCGGCGGGCCTGCCGGCCTGCCTGCGAGTTCGACTGGTCCGCTATCACCTCGACTCTCGCCGGCACGGCCTCTGTGAACTGCTCGCCGAACTCCGGCGGGATGACGACGACGACGTCGTGAGTGCCGGTGCTGACGGCGTCGAGCGCCGCATCCCGATCGGCGGGGCCCTCCACGACGTCGATATTGCGGCTCTCAAGGTAGCGCAGCAGGTTGGGCGCGTATTCCTGGCCGATCACCGGCAGTTCGATGACGCGCTCGGCGTCGTCGAGCGAGCGCTCGATGGACAGGTTGATTACGAACGCGAACAGCAGCGGCCCGAACAGCGGCCCCATGATCAGCGCAGAGGCCAGCGTGCGGCGGTCGCGCACGTTGTCGAGCACCTCCTTGCGGAATACCGTGAGCAGGGTCCGCATCACGCCGGCTCCACCATCCGGATCGCCTCGACGAAGGCGTCCTCGAGATCGTCGCAGCCCGTGCGCTCTCGAATGCCGTCGGCCGAGTCGTCGATCGCGACCCTGCCGTTGGCGATGATGCAGATGTCGTCGCAGAGCGCCGCGACTTCCTGCATGACGTGGCTCGAAAACAGCACGCAGCGCCCGGCGTCCTTCAGCTTCAGTATCAGGTCCCGGAGCGAACGCGTCGCCATGACGTCGAGGCCGTTGGAGGGCTCGTCGAGGATGATGTTCTGCGGGTCGTGCACGAGGCTGCGCGCGAGCGCGACCTTGGTGCGTTGTCCCTGCGAGAAACCTTTCGTGCGGCGGTCCGCGAAGTCGCCGATTTCCAGCAGGCGGATGATGTCTTCGACGCGCTCGTCGATTGCGGAGGGTTCGATTCCGCAAAGCCTCGCATAGTAGGCGACGTTCTCGCGGGCCGTCAGGTGCGGGTAGAGTCCCGCGCCGTGCGGCAGGGCACCGATACGGCGGCGTGCATCGAGGCTCTGCGTCACGACGTCGGCGCCGTCGATGAGGGCGCGGCCCTCGTCCGGCTTGAGTACCGTGTAGAGCACGCGCAGCGTCGTGGATTTGCCGGCGCCGTTCGGGCCGAGCAGCCCGGTGATCTTGCCGTCGGGCGCGTCGAAGCTCACGCCGCGCACGGCATGCACCTTGCCGAAAGACTTGTGAATGCCCTCGACCCGAATCATGGCGCGGGCCCCGTGAAATCGAGGAAGAACGGCATGACGAAACTCCGTTCGAGGCAGCTGACCTCATCGTCCGGCAGGCGTCCGGGCGCCTCGACGAACAGGCCGATCAGCCGCGGCATGCAGCCGACGGCGGCCTGGCCGTGCCCCTGATACTTCATCGTGAGGTGCTGGGCCTGTGCGAGGTCGACCATCGCCCGTTCGGCATACTCGGGCGGCGTGATCGGGTCCGCTTCGCCCGACAACAACAGCACCGGTATGTCGGTTGCCAGCGGCGCGCGGAAGTCGTCGTCGACGGGGCCGGCCGGCCACACCGAGCACATCGCTTCGATCGCGTCGAGCTGCACGATGCCGATGTAGCTTGCTTCAAGCGCGTCGCGGTCGATCGTTTCCCTGTCATAGAAAGGCGCGTCTTCGGAACACATCACCGCGTTGTGCATGCCGAGAGCGAGCGCGTCCGACATCTGCGCGGCGATCATATTCGCCTGTGCCGCCAGCGGCTCGAGGTTGCCGCTTGCCGCCGCGTGGACGAGGAGCGGCAGGATCGAAATCGAGTTCGCGTTGTAGGCCAGCATGCGAACAGCGCCCGCCAGCTCGGAGGGCCCGAAGTCCAGCGTCTCGAGCTGGCCGGTGACCGGGTCCGGGATCTCGACGGTAGCCGACTGTATCTCGAGGTCGGCCCTGAGCCGCCGAAAAGCCTGCGCGATGTCCGGGAAGCGCTTGCCGCACGCGTCGTCCCCCGCGCAGCGGGCAAAGATTTCGTCCAGCGCCCTTTGCGCCTCGGTCGCGATCTCTGGCCCCAGAAGGACCTGCGGCGGCACCACGCCGTCCAGCACGATCGAGCGCGTCGAGCCGGGGTAGCGCTTTGCAAAATGCTGCGCGACCCGGGAACCGTACGACACGCCGTAGAGATTGAGCGCGCCGTAGCCGAGCGCCTCGCGAACGGCCTCGAGATCGGGCACGGCGACGCTGGTCGTGAAGAATCGCGGATCGTGCGGCAGCGTAGCCAGGCAGTCCCGCGTTACCCGGAGCACCTGCTCCTCGCTGTACCTGCCCTCGATGATGTCTTCGTCGACGTCGCAGTCCATGCGTGACGACGACCCAGTGCCGCGCTGGTCGACGAGCAGAATGTCGCGGTGCCGGCGCACGGGTTCGAAAGCGCCCGAGTAGGCGGAATAAAACTCGATGGCACTGCCGCCGGGTCCGCCAGCCAGGGGCACGAACGGGTCCGGCTCGGGCTTCAGGTCCAGCGCCGGCACCACGGCCACCGAGATCTCGATGGCCGGCGAATCGGGGTCGGCGGGATTCTCCGGCCGCAGGATCGTGCCGCAGCGCGCCTTGATACCGGGAAAGGCCGGCCCGGCACTGATGCGGCAGTCCTCGAGCTCCAGCGCGCTGGCGCCGGAGGCAAGGCCGAGCACCGATAAGGCGCACAATAGGGCACTGCTGCTCTTCCGCATCGGGATCCGGGGGTCGTGAAAGCCGCGTTATCTTGGCGATGCAGCTTCCTCATGTAAAGAAAGGTCGCTAAAATGCGCCGCCCTGTGTTGCTCATTTTTTAACCAGTGTCGCTCATGCGCAATCGTTTCGACGTCATAGTGATCGGCGGCGGTCACGCCGGGACGGAGGCCGCCACGGCCGCCGCGCGCACGGGTGCGCGCACGCTCCTGGTCACGCAGAAGCGCTCGGCGCTGGGACAGATGAGCTGCAATCCCGCGATCGGCGGCATCGGCAAGGGCCACCTGACGCGCGAGATCGACGCCCTGGGCGGCGTGATGGCGGTTGCCATCGACCGTGCCGGCATCCAGTTCCGAACCCTCAACGCGAGCAAAGGGCCGGCGGTGCGGGCCACCCGCGCGCAGGCGGACCGCGAACTCTACAAGGCTGCTGTACGGGCATTGCTCGAGGCCCAGCCCGGCCTGACGATCGTCGAGGCAAGTGTCGACGATTTGGTCGTCGAAGATGGCCGCGTGGCGGGCGCCGTGACCGCGGACGGGGCGTCGTTTTTTGCGTCATCGGTCGTGCTGACCGTCGGCACCTTCCTCGGCGGGCGCATACTGATCGGGAGCACCGAGCGACCGGGCGGGCGCGCGGGCGACGCGCCGTCGATCCGGCTTGCCGAGCGGCTTCGCGAAATGCCCTTCCGGGTAGCGAGACTCAAGACCGGCACGCCGCCGCGGCTCGACGGCAGGACGCTGGACTACGCGATCATGCAGCAACAGCCTGGCGACACGCCGGCGCCGGTGTTCTCCTTCATTGGCGAGCGCAGGCAACACCCGCGACAGGTTTGCTGCCACATCACCAAGACGCAGGAAGAGACCCACGACATCATCCGCGCCTCGCTGCACGAGTCGCCGATGTACTCGGGCAAGATCGACGGGGTCGGGCCGCGCTACTGCCCGTCGGTCGAGGACAAGATCGTGCGCTTCGCCGACAAGTCCTCGCACCAGATCTTCGTCGAGCCCGAGGGCCTGGATACCGACATCGTCTACCCGAACGGCATCTCGACGAGCCTGCCGGCCAAGATCCAGGAACGGTTCGTACGCACGATCGTCGGCTTCGAGAACGCCCGCATCACGCAGCCGGGCTATGCCATCGAGTACGACTACTTCGACCCTCGCGACCTGCGCCCGACGCTGGAAACGAAGCACGTGTCCGGACTGTTCTTCGCGGGGCAGATCAACGGCACGACCGGTTACGAAGAGGCCGCCGCGCAGGGAATTCTTGCCGGCATCAATGCCGCGCGCGCGGCGCGCGGCCAGGACGGCTGGTACCCGCGGCGCGACGAGGCCTACATCGGCGTGCTGGTGGACGACCTGATCACGCGCGGCGTCAGCGAGCCGTACCGGATGTTCACGAGCCGGGCCGAATACCGGCTGACGCTGCGTGAAGACAATGCCGACGAGCGGCTCACGCCGGTCGGGCGCGAACTCGGCGTCGTCGACGAGCGGCGCTGGGCGCTGTTCGAGCGCAAGCGGGAAGCGATTGGGCGCGAGCAGCAGCGGCTCGACCGAATCTTGCTGCGGCCCACGGAGCTCAATGGGGCCGACCGCTCGATACTCGGTGGCGAACTCGCTCGCGAGAGCACGGCTTCCGACCTGCTGCGTCGGCCGGAGCTCGGCTACCGCGCGGTCACCGGGCTGGGCGCCGTCGGGCCGATGGACGCCGGCGAGCTCGAGACCGACGAGCAGGCGGAGCAGGTCGAGCTCGCCATCGAAGTGCGCGCGAAGTACGCCGGCTACATCGACCGGCAACACCGCGAGATCGCGAAACACGCGAAGCAGGAGCAGTTGAGGCTGCCCGCAGACCTCGATTATGCAAGCGTCGACGGCCTCTCCAACGAAGCCAGGCAGCGGCTGGAGTCCGCGCGCCCGGCCACGCTCGGCCAGGCGTCGCGCCTTGAAGGCATGACCCCTTCCGCCGTATCGTTGCTGCTCATTCATCTGAAGAAGCGCCAGCTCGCGAAAAGCGCCTGACCGGGGACAACCCATGAAGAAAATTCGACTGCTGTCGGTGATCCTCGTGTCGCTGGCGGGCGCGGCGCTTACCCTGAACGGCTGCAGCAAAGGCGGCAGCGGTGATGATTCGTCCCGGTCGGGCCCGCCAGCCCTGAACCGAGCGCTGGCGGCGGAACCCGAGTCACTCGACCCGCAGAAGAGCCGCAGTACCCAGGCCGCGGACGTGTTGCGGGACATCGGCGAAGGCCTCGTCACTTACACGGCGGCCGGCGAGCTGGTTCCCGGGACGGCCGCGAGCTGGGAAATGGCGGACGACGGCCTGACCTACACCTTTCGTCTGCGCGAGGATGCGCGCTGGTCGAACGGCGACCCGGTCACCGCGGCCGATTTTGTCTTCGGGCTGCAACGGCTGGTCGACCCGGCAACAGCGGCGTTTTATGCCGCGGAGCTGGGCAACGTCGTCAACGCGGCGGCGATCGTCGCCGGCGACAAAGAACCCGGTGAGCTGGGCGTCGTGGCGGCCGACGAGCGTACGCTGGTCGTATCGCTGGAAAGGCCGACGCCCTACCTGCTGAGCCTGCTTACCCATCCGAGCACGTTCCCGGTGCATCGCGGTTCGGTCGCGCAGCATGGCGACGCTTTCGCCCGGCCCGGCACCCTCCTCTCGAACGGCGCCTATGCGTTGGCGGACTGGGAGCCCGGCGCGATGATCGACCTGCAGCGAAACACCCACTACTGGAACGATGCCGAAACGTCGATCGACCACGTTCGCTATCACGTCGTGACGCAGGAACTGGCGGAGTTCAACCGCTATCGTGCCGGCGAGCTTCACGTAACAAGTACCGTGCCGCCCGAAAACTTCGAGCAGATCCGTGCTGATTACGCCAGTGAACTGCACGTTGCCCCGACCCTCGGGGTTTACTACTACGGCTTCAACCTGACCAGGCCGCCGTTCGCCGACAACCCGGAGCTGCGCCAGGCACTGTCGATGGCGATCGACCGCAAGATCCTCGTCGAGCGGATAACCGGTCGCGGCGAAGCACCGGCTTACAGCTGGGTGCCGCCGGGCGTGGACAACTACGAACCTGTGCAGCTGCCGTACGCCGGACTGAGCCGGCAGGAACGCAACGCGATTGCACAGAGTCTTTACAGGAAAGCCGGCTACAGCAAGAACAAGCCGCTGCGTTTCGAGCTGCGCTACAACACCCTCGACACGCACCAGAAGATAGCGCTGGCGGCGCAGGCGATGTGGCGCGAGGTGCTCGGCGCGGAAGCGACGATCGTCAACGTCGAATTCCAGGTGTTGCTCGACCAGATGCGGGAGCGCGAGGTCACCCAGATGTTCCGCTCGAGCTGGTTCGGCGACTACAACGACGCAAACAGCTTCCTCGCGATCATGCAGAGCGACAGCGCCGCGAATATACCGGCCTACTCCAATGCCGAATACGACGAACTCCTGCGGTCGGCCGGCGAACAGGTCGATCTCGCCCGCCGCAGGCTGTACCTCGAGGAGGCGGAGCGCGTGCTGCTGGCCGACCACGCGGTCATCCCGCTGTATTTCTACGTTAGCAAGCACCTAGTCAAGCCCGAGGTCGGGGGCTGGCAAGACAACACCCTCAATTACCATTACAGTCAGCACCTGAGTCTCGGCGCCGTCGAAGGGGACACGCGCCCATAAGGGAACGACGCTTTGCTGCGATACACGCTGCGCAGACTGCTGGGGGCGATCCCGACACTATTCCTTGTCATCGTTCTCGCTTTTCTACTGGTGCACGCGGCGCCGGGCGGGCCGTTTGACGACGAACGTGCGCTGCCGGCCGAGATCGAGGCGAACATCGCCGCGGCCTACCACCTCGACGAACCGCTGCCGCTGCAGTTCCTGCGATACCTGGGCGGGGTGGTGCGAGGGGATTTCGGGCCGTCGTACAGCTACCGCGATTACACGGTGAGCGAACTCATCGGCCGCTCGTTCCCGGTCTCGTTGCAGCTCGGGGTCCTGGCAATGCTGCTGGCGGCCGTCACCGGCGTGAGCCTGGGGGTCGTGGCAGCGCTCAGGCAAAATACCGCGCTCGACAAGATCGTCATGGGCGTTGCGATGACGGGCATCTCGATCCCGGTATTCGTCATCGCGCCGCTGCTCGTGCTGTTGCTCGCCGTGCAGCTGCAGTGGCTGCCGGCCAGCTGGACGGGCAGCGACAGCGGCTCCCGGCTGCTGCTGCCGGTCATCTCGCTGGCACTGCCGCAAATCGCTTACATCGCGCGGCTGACGCGAGCGAGCCTCATCGAGGTGCTGTCGAGCGATTTCATCCGCACAGCGCGCGCCCAGGGACTCGGAACCGCGGCGATCGTCCGCTACCACGCACTGAAGCCGGCGATGCTGCCCGTGCTGTCGTACATGGGTCCGGCGGTGGCCGCCGTCCTTACGGGCTCCGTGGTCGTCGAGGAGATCTTCGGCATCCCGGGGCTCGGCCAGCTGTTCGTGAGAGGCTCGCTCAACCGTGACTACACGCTCGTGCTCGGTGTCGTGATTTTCTACGCCGCGCTCATCGTATTGCTCAACCTGATCGTCGACCTGCTGTACGGGGCGATCGACCCAAGGATTCGGCGGCGGTGAGCCTGGCCGCGAGAATCTGGTCGCGCATGCGCACCAGCAGGACCGTCATGGTCAGCGGGGGCGTCCTGTGTGCCATCGCACTGGTCGCTGTCATCGGGCCATGGATCAGCCCCAACGAGTACCTGACCGCCGACTTCAACAACATTCTGCGTTCGCCCGCGTTCGCCGACGGGCACGTGTTCGGCACCGATGACCTTGGCCGCGACCTGTTCGTCCGCACGATGATGGGGGTGCAGGTGACCTTCGCCGTGGCTATCGTCGCGAGCGTCGTCAGCCTCGTCATCGGCGTGCTCTATGGCGCTACCGCGGGTTTCGTGGGCGGCCGCGTCGACGCGGTGATGATGCGGCTCGTCGACACGCTGTACGCGATGCCCTTCATTTTCTTCGTGATCCTGCTGCTGGTCGTGTTCGAGCGGAACTTCCTGCTCATATTCGTGGCCATCGGTGCGATCAACTGGCTGGACATGGCGCGTATCGTGCGCGGCCAGACCCTGAGCCTCAGGGAGCGCGAGTTCGTGCAGGCGGCGCAGCTACTCGGTGTTTCGACGCCGAAGATCATCCTGCGGCACATCGCCCCGAACCTGATCGGCGTCGTCATCGTTTACGTGACGCTGACCATTCCCCAGGCGATCCTGATCGAGTCGTTCCTGAGTTTTCTCGGGCTCGGCGTGCAGGAGCCGCAAACCTCGCTCGGCAAGCTTGTCAACGACGGCACCGACCAGATGGAGAGCGCGGCCTGGCTGCTGCTGATCCCGGCGACCCTGCTGGCGCTGATCCTGCTGTGCTTCAATTTCCTGGGCGACGGCATGCGCGACCTGTTCGACTCGAGGCGGTCGGAATGAGCCTGCTCGAGGTCAGGGATCTCTGCATTCGCTACGGCGACAACGAGGTGGTCTCGGGCCTGTCGTTCAGCGTTGGTAGCAGCGAGTCGGTCGGCCTCGTCGGCGAATCGGGCTCCGGCAAGACACAGACCGCGCTCGCGATCATGGGGCTGCTGCCGGGCAACGCGGCGGTCGGGGGCAGCATCGCCTTCGACGGCCGCGAAATCGTCGGCGCCGCCGAGCGGCAGCTCGACCGGCTGCGCGCAGAGCGCATCGGCATGGTGTTCCAGGACCCCATGCAGGCGCTCAACCCCTATATCCCGATTGGCAAGCAGCTGCGGCGCGTGCTGCTCCGCCACGGCATCGGCGACGGGCGCAAGGCGGACCAGCGCGTGATGCACATGCTCGATCGCGTGGGGCTGCCGGATCCCGCGCGCCAGTTCCGCGCGTATGCGCACCAGCTGTCCGGCGGCATGCGGCAGCGGGTCATGATCGCCTCGGCGCTGATCGCGGACCCCGACCTGCTCATCGCCGACGAGCCGACGACCGCGCTCGATGTCACGGTCCAGGCGCAGATCCTGGACCTCCTGGAGCGCATCCGTGACGAAACCGCGCTGCTGCTGATTACCCACGACCTCGGGATCATTGCCGGGCATTGCGAAAGGCTGCTGGTTATCGACAATGGCCGTCTCGTCGAGGCCGGGCCCACGCGCAAGCTGTTCTCGGAGCCGCAATCAGCGCACACGCGCAAGCTGATCGATGCGGCGCCGCGACTCGACGGCGTCACGCGCCCGGCGCCTGCCCCCGGGGACCGGGTGCTCGAAACGGAAGCCGTTTCGGTCAGCTACGTTGAGCGGCGCGCAGAACTCCATGCCGTGCTGGATCTCGACCTGCAGCTCATGGCCGGCGAGACCGTTGCCGTGGTCGGCGAGTCCGGGTCCGGCAAGTCGAGTTTCGTGCGCGCCGTTCTCGGGCTCATACCGATGCGTGCGGGTCGTGTGACGTTCCTTGGAGAGGAGCTCTCCGGCCCCGCGCGGTCGCGCGCGGTCGAGATGCGCCGCGACCTGCAGCTCGTGTTCCAGGACCCGGCGGGTTCGTTGAACCCCCAGCTGCGGATCGAGAGCATCATCGCGGAACCGCTCTCCGTCCATGCGCCGGAGCTCGATGCCGGGGGACGGCGGGAGCGCGTCGCCGACGCGCTGCAGCGTGTGGGCCTCGACGAACAACTGCTCAGCCGTTTCCCGCACCAGCTTTCAGGGGGCCAGGCACAACGCGCGGCCATTGCCCGGGCGCTCATCGTGAACCCGAAAGTGCTGGTCTGCGACGAGGCGGTGGCGGCGCTGGACGGTTCGGTGCGGGCGCAGATTCTCGACCTGCTGCGGCGCGAACAGGAGGCGACGGGGCTTGCCATCGTGTTCATTTCACACGACCTCGCCGTGGTCCGCTCGATCAGCCACCGGGTCATGGTGCTTTACCTCGGCAGGCTCGTGGAGCTGGCGGATTGCGCCGCGATGTTCGCGCGGCCCCGGCACCCGTATACACGAGCGCTGCTCGACGCGGTGCCGGTACCGGACCCGCTCGCCCCCGGCGGCAAGCTGTCGCTGGGCGGCGAGATGCCGTCGATCATCAATCCGCCGCCCGGGTGCGCATTTCATCCGCGCTGCCGCTTCGCGCTGCCGCGCTGCCGGACCGAGCCGCCGCGTGCGCGGCCGGTCGGCGCCGCGCGCGTCGCCTGTCACCGGGCCGAGGAGCTCGAACTCTAGTCCGAAGCGGGACTCGTGCCGCCCATCGGTATCGGCATCGGCGCGCCGTTGATGGTCAGCAGGCCTTTCGCGTATTCGGCGCGCATCTCGTAGAGCTCGCCTTTCTTTCTCAGGTAGCCCATGCCGATGATGGCGCTCGCGTCCGGGTTCATCGCCATCGCATAGTCGACGAAGCCCTCGCTTGCCGTCAGGTCGGCCTCGGCATCGAGCGTCATCAGCAGCGACGTCATGTCGAAACCGACGGGGTCGGACTCGTCGACCGTAAAGCGCATCTTCAGCGATACCGGGCCCTGCGGCAGGTCGAAGTCGAATCGGTCGAAATGCAGTTCGAACCCCGCGGCAACGAGGCGTTCGAGGTCCTCCCGCAGCAAGAGCTGCAGTTGCTGCGGGTCAGCGTCGTCGCCGGCGTCCTCGAGCTTGCGCACCATCTGTCCCAGTGCGGCGCCGTCCACACCGGCGAAGCGCATTTCCGCGGTGAAGTCCGATTCGCCGTAGCCCGGTATGGCCAGCCCGCCAACGCTCAGCCGAACATCCGCATTGACGCGTTCGCCGTCGATGTCCGACGTTCCCGAGAAAGACACCGCACCGAGGCGATAGGTCTCGATTCCCGCCTCCTCGACAGCCACGGAGTCCATGTTGAGTTCGAAGTCGCCGACGGATATCCCGAAGCGGCTGGGCCGCTGGTCGCCGCTGAAGGTGGTCTTGCCGAGCAACAGCGTATCGGCCGCATCGCTGACCGCGAGGGACTCGACGACCCCGGCGATCTCGAAACGCTCGGCCTTGTAATCCGTCGAGAGCTCGATGTCCGCGGCGCCCCAGCTTGCCGCGCTGTCCTCGGTTTCGAGGCGGCCGGGCTCGACGATGTAGTTCGCCACGAGCCCGCCGTTCAGCCCGATGGCGGAGTAGACCGTGCCGGGCACTTCCATGGTCTGGCCGTCGGGATACTCGATCGACAGCGTAGAGACACCACGGCCGAGGCCCGGCGCGAGCGAGCCTTCCGCGCGGCCGATGGACGTGACGGGGACCAGGCCGTGGTCGATGTGGGTATCGATGATCAGCGTCGGGTTGCCGTCGTCGGGCTCGCGACCGGCCAGCGTGGCGAGCGCGTCGCGTATCTCCGCGTCGCGTATCTCGATGCTGTGGCGGCCCTGCGATGAGAACCAGCCGCGGTCGAAAAGCGCCGAGGTTAAGGCAAAGCCCTGGTTCTCGTCGGCAGCCCACTGCAGGTTGTGGTCGACCGACTCCTCGGCAATGCGGCCGATGATGCCCGGCGACACCAGCACGATAACGGCGGCGATGACCAGCAGTACGACGATGCTCTTTTTCACGAAAGCGTCCCCGGGTGGCGAGTTGCGCGACGATGCTAGCATGCCACCTCGCCGAATCGCGGAACTATGTCTGGAATTCGCGGGCCAGTGTCACTACCATAGCTGCCTCTGATTTCCCGGTAATGACGCCGGGGTGGCTAATTCCCGAGATTACAGTTGGTTACAAAGATGAAGATCGCCGCCTCAATCGCGACGCTGAGCGTAGCCTGCGCACTCCTTGCGTCACCCGCCGCTGCTCAGGGCAATGCCGAGCGAGGCGCAAAACTCGCCTACACCTGCCTTGGCTGTCATGGCATCGAAAGCTATCGGAACGCCTATCCGTCGTATCGCGTGCCGAAACTCGGCGGCCAGAAAGCAGCCTACCTGGTGGCGGCGTTGCAGGGCTACCGCGACGGCAGCCGTGAGCACCCGACCATGCAGGCGCAGGCATCGAGCATGTCCGACGATGAAATGCAGGACCTCGCGGCATATTTCTCGAGTGTCGCCAACGAAACGGTCGCAGCGGGCGGCTCGGAGACCGCCGGCATCGAAGCGGCGTCGACCTGCGTCGCCTGCCACGGCCAGAACGGCATCAGCGTATCGCCGAACTGGCCCACGCTGGCCGGTCAGCACGAAGACTACCTCAGGCACGCGCTCAACCAGTATCGCGACGGCACACGCAAGAATGCTGTCATGGCGCAGATGGCGGCACCGCTCACCGACGAAGACGTCAAGTTGCTCGCCAGCTACTACGCAGGCCTCAAGGGACTCGAGACCACCGTCGTGGAATAATCACTGCCTGATCTCGGGCGGGAGATGAAATGCCGCAGCAAGTGGCGCGTACCACCGACGTGGGCGACGGCGTCGTCGCCGTCGACACCCAGTACCTGCGGCTGTCCGCGGATGCCAGCCACCTGGTGATCGCCGACGGACGCGCGGCGTTCGTGGATACGGGCACCAACTACAGTGTGCCGCTGCTGCTCGACGCGCTGCGGCAGTACGATCTCGGGCCCGGTGACGTCGATTACGTGTTCCTGACCCACGTTCACCTGGACCATGCGGGCGGCGCCGGCTCGCTGATGCAGGAACTGCCGAACGCCCGCTGCGTGATTCATCCCCGCGGTGCGCCGCACATGGCGGACCCGTCGAAGCTCATCGTGGGCACGCAAGGCGTATACGGCAAGCAAAAGGCCTTCGAGCTTTACGGCGATATCGTGCCGATCGATGCTGCGCGCATCGTCGAAGCCGCGGACGAAGACCGCTTCAGCTTCGGCGGCCGCGAGGTTCGCGCGCTGCACACGGAGGGACACGCACGGCACCATTACTGCCTGCACGACCCGCAGTCACGCGGCGTGTTCACAGGCGACAGCTTCGGCATTTCCTACCGTGAGCTGGATACCGAAAAAGGCGAGTTCATCTTTCCGACGACCACGCCGCCGCATTTCGAGCCGACGGAGGCGCACAGGGCCGTCGACCGAATCATGGCGCAGGAGCCCGACAGGCTGTACCTCACTCACTACAGCCGCGTGAATGACGTACAGCGGCTTGCGAACGACATGCACGCGTGCCTCGATGGCTTCGTCGCGATCGCGCGCCGGCACCAGGACCGCGACGATCGCCGGGAAGCGATGGAGGCGGACCTGTTCGAGTTCCTGTACGGGCGCCTCGCCGCGCACGGCTACGCTCAGGGCCGCGAGGCGGCGCAGGATTTCCTAAAACATGACATGGTGTTGAACTCGCAGGGTCTCGACGCCTGGCTCAGCTGGCTCGAGCGATAAAAGGGGGCAATACAATGGACAAGTTTCGCGCATACCGTATCGACGAGCAGGACGGCAAGACCGTTGCCGGTTTCCAGGACGTGGCGATCGACGACCTGACGGAAGGCAATGTCATCGTCAAGGTGAGCCACTCCACGATCAACTACAAGGACGCGCTGGCCGCCACCGGTGCGGGCAAGATACTGCGCCGGCACCCGTTGAACGGCGGCATCGACCTCGCCGGCGTCGTGGTCAGCTCGGAGGACGCCGACTTCCAGCCCGGCACCGCCGTGCTCGTGAACGGCTGCGGCCTCAGCGAGACCATCGACGGCGGTTACTCCGAGTACGCGCGCCTCGACAGCCGCAGCCTGGTGCCGATTCCCGAGGGCCTCGATGCCCACGGAGCCATGCAGCTCGGCACTGCCGGCTATACGGCCGGGCTGGCGATCCACCGCATGGAGCAGAACGGCCAGCTCCCCGAAAACGGCCCCGTGGTGGTGACGGGCGCGACCGGTGGCGTCGGCAGCATTGCCATCGACATGCTTGCGGGCCGCGGCTACGAGGTGGTGGCGCTGACCGGCAAGGCCAGTGAAGAGGACTACCTGAAGAGCCTCGGCGCCAGCCGCATCCTGTTGCGCGACGAGCTGGATTTCGGCAAGCGGCCGATGGAGAAGGCGTTGTGGGCGGGCGCCATCGACAACCTCGGCGGCGATTACCTGGCCTGGCTGACGCGAACGATGGACTACGGCGGCAATATCGCGAGCATCGGGCTCGCGGCGAGCGCCGCGCTCAACACCACGGTGCTGCCGTTCATCCTGCGCGCCGTCTGCCTGCTGGGCATCAACTCGGTCGATACCCCGCGGGACCTGCGCCTCGCCGTCTGGTCGCGGATCGCGAGCGACCTGAAGCCGCGGCACCTGGACGAGATCGGCGGCCGTACGATCGCTTTCGACGACCTGCCCGGCAGCTTCCAGGACTACCTCGACGGCAAGATCACGGGGCGTGTCGTCGTCAGGATCAGCGACGACTGAAGCACGTACGCTGCGGCGCAACATTAGCCATTCGTCTATTTGGGAACGCCTTCTCGCGTGGTTTAGAATCGCGACCCCGCCGTTTTTTTAATCCACATTAAAAAACGGCCGAACCCGGAGCGAGAGGACCCAGCATGAGCGCAGGCGCCAGATTCCGCGACGCCCTCGAGGCGGAGAACCCACTGCAGGTCGTCGGCACCATTAACGCCTACACGGCGCTGCTGGCCGAGCGAGCCGGCTTCAGGGCCATCTATCTTTCCGGTGCGGGCGTTGCGAACGCGTCTTTCGGCCTCCCGGACCTCGCGATGACGACCCTCAACGACGTCTGCGAGGACGTGCGCCGCATCGCTTCCGCCACGGATCTGCCGCTGCTGGTCGATGCCGACACCGGCTGGGGCAGCGCCTTCATGATCGGCCGCACGATTCGCGATCTGACACGGGCGGGCGCTGCGGCGTGTCACCTCGAGGACCAGGTCGCCGTGAAACGCTGCGGGCACCGGCCGGGCAAGGCGCTGGTCGAGGCGGCGGAGATGTGCGACCGGCTCAAGGCCGCGGTGGACGGCCGCACCGACGACCGCTTCGTCATCATGGCGCGTACCGACGCCCACGCCGTCGAAGGCCAGCAGGCCGCCATCGACCGCGCCGCCGCTTACGTCGAAGCCGGTGCGGACGCGATCTTCGCTGAGGCGCTGACGACGCTGGACGAATACCGGCAATTTACCGATGTTGTCCGGGTGCCCGTCCTCGCCAATCTCACCGAGTTCGGCAAGACACCGCTGTTCAGGACCGACGAACTGGGGGAGGTCGGCGTGCGCATGGCGCTGTATCCGCTCAGCGCATTCAGGGCCATGTCGGCAGCCGCCCTGAACGTCTACGAAACGCTGCGCAAAGAGGGTACGCAGGCAGCCGTGGTCGACGCCATGCAGACGCGCATGGAGCTCTACGACGTACTGGGGTACCAGGCGTACGAGGACAAGCTGGACGAGTTGTTCCAGGAGAAGGGATTGAAGACGGGAAATAACTGAGTTCCGGAGGCGGAAGGGAGACGGTCACATGGCAGCAGCAAAGAAAACCGGCGGACTGGCCGGAGTAACAGCGGGCACAACGCATCTCTGTACCGTCGGCAAAGAAGGCGCCGGCCTCACCTACCGCGGTTACGACATCCACGATCTCGCGAACAACGCGAATTTCGAGGAGGTGGCGTACCTGATACTGCGCGGCAAGCTCCCCAACCGGGCCGAGCTGGATGCCTACGTCGCGAAGATCAAGGCGAACCGCGGCCTGCCCGAGCAACTGAAGACGGTCCTCGAAATGGTGCCGGCGAGCGCTCATCCGATGGACGTGCTGCGTACCGGCGTCTCTTTCCTTGGCAATATCGAGCCCGAGGGCGACGTCTCCAACCAGCAGGACGTCGCGGACCGGCTGCTCGCCTGCCTGCCTTCGATGCTGCTGTACTGGCACCGTTACCAGACCGAAGGCAAGCGCATCGACACCGCGACGGATGACGACGGCACCGCCGGCCATTTCCTGCACATGCTGCACGACAAGCCCCCGAAGGAACTGCACCGCAAGAGCCTCGACACGACACTCATTCTGTACGCGGAGCACGAGTTCAATGCATCGACGTTCACCGCGCGCGTCATCACGGGCACCCTTTCCGACATGCACTCTGCCGTCACGGGCGCGATCGGCGCGCTGCGCGGAACCCTTCACGGCGGTGCCAACGAGGCGGCCATGGAGCTCATCTCCGGCTACAGCACGCCGGAAGAGGCTGTCTCGGGCATCCACGAGAAGCTCGCCAGCAAGGACAAGATCATGGGTTTCGGCCACCGCGTCTACACGACCGCGGACCCGCGCAATGCGATCAACAAGACGATGTCGAAAGCGCTGGCCGCCGACGTTGGTGACACGACCTTGTACCCGGTTTCGGAAGCGATCGAAAAGGTCATGTGGGAAGAGAAGAACCTGTTCGCCAACGCGGACTTTTTCGCCGCGAGCGTGTACCACTTCCTCGGCGTGCCCACCTACCTCTTCACGCCGATTTTCGTCTGCGCACGAATCACCGGCTGGGCGGCGCACGTCATGGAGCAGCGCGCGAACAACAAGCTGATTCGTCCGGCCGCGGACTACGTTGGCCCGCCACTTCAGGAATGGGTGGCCATCGAGGATCGTGACTGATCAGCCACGGCGAACTAGGGAGACAGCATGTCTGACACAGGAACTCGTTCCGCGAAAAGGCCCGACTGGGACAGGGAACTGACTGCGATCGCGGATTATGTCTGTGATACGGAAATCGACAGTGACCTCGCGTTCGAAACCGCGCACTACTGCCTGATGGATACACTGGCCTGCGGCTTCCAGGCACTCGATTACCCGGCCTGCACCAAGCTTCTCGGGCCGGTCGTGCCGGGTGCGACACTGTCCGGCGGCGCGCGCGTGCCCGGCACGTCGTACGAGCTGGAGCCTGTCATGGCGGCCTTCAATATCGGCGCGATGATCCGCTGGCTGGACTTCAACGACACCTGGCTCGCGGCCGAGTGGGGCCATCCGTCGGACAATCTCGGCGGCATCCTCGCGGTTGCCGACTACCTGAGCCGACAGAATCGTGCCGCGGGCGGGGAACCGCTGACGATGCAGGACGTGCTGGCCGCGATGATCAAGGCGCACGAGATCCAGGGCTGCCTGGCGCTCGAGAACAGCTTCAACCGTGTCGGCCTCGATCACGTTCTGCTGGTGCGGGTCGCCTCCACCGCGGTCGTCACGCGCATGCTGGGCGGCGACCGCGAGAAAGTCCTGAACGCCCTGTCGCACGCCTGGATCGACGGCGGGGCCCTGCGCACCTATCGCCACGCGCCGAACACCGGGTCGCGCAAGAGCTGGGCGGCCGGCGATGCGACCAGTCGCGCGGTACGCCTTGCGCTGATCAGCATGAGCGGTGAGATGGGCTACCCGTCCGCACTGTCGGCGAAGGTGTGGGGCTATTACGACGTGTTGTTCAAGGGCAATCCGTTCAGGTTCCAGCGGCCCTACGGCAGCTACGTGATGGAGAATATCCTCTTCAAGATCTCCTTCCCCGCCGAATTCCACGCGCAGACCGCGGTAGAAGCGGCAATGACGCTGCACGACGCGGTCAGCGACCGCATCGATGACATCCAAAGAATCGTCATCGAGACCCAGGAGGCGGGCGCGCGCATCATCGACAAGACCGGGCCCCTCGACAATCCGGCCGACCGCGATCACTGCATCCAGTACATGGTCGCCGTGCCGCTGATTTTCGGCCGCCTGACGGCAGCGGACTACGAAGACGGCGTGGCGTCCGACCCGCGCGTCGATACGTTGCGCGACAAGATGGAGGTGCGGGAGAACGAGCGCTTCACAAAGGACTACTTCGACCCCGACAAGCGTTACATCGGCAACGCGGTGCAGGTGTTCTTCAGGGACGGCTCGAGCACGGACCGTGTCGAGGTCAGTGCCCCGATCGGACACCGTGAGCGTCGCGAAGAGGGCATCCCCTTGCTGAAACAGAAGTTCGTCGACAGTGTCTCGCCGAAGCTCGGCGCGGGACAATGGGAAGCGCTTGCCGCATTATGTGCGGATCGCGACAAGCTGGCAGCGACCGCCGTCGACGACTTCATGGCGCTGCTCGTCGCCTGACCGACAAGGAGCCGCTGATGAAATACGCTGCAAGCCTCGGCGCCGCGCTGGCAATACTGGCCGCGGGCGCGTTTGCCGCATCCGCTAACCGCAGCGAGGCAAACAACGGCAACCTCGTGATGGAAGACGTCCCGGCGATTCCCGCGGAGATCGTCGACGATCTGAATCGCTACCAGAATGTGCGCTCGGCCAACTTCGAGGGTTGGCAGGAGGACGGCTCGGGAATCCTGGTCACGACGCGTTTCGCCGACGTGGACCAGCTGCATCGCGTCGACATGCCCGGTGGCGCTCGTCACCAACTGACGTACTACGGCGAACCTGTTGGGGAAGTCGCCACCCAGCCGCGCGGGGACAAGATCGTGTTCACCCGCGATGCGGGCGGCAGCGAGTTCGCGCAGATCTTCCTGATCGATCCCCGGTCGGGGGGTGCGACGATGCTCACCGACGGCGAGTCCAGGAACGGGGCGATTGAGTGGGATCGTGACGGGCACCGGATCGCCTACCAGAGCACCGCGCGTAACGGCGCATCGAACGACATCTGGCTGATGAGCCCTGACGCGCCGGATGGCGCCGGAATCATCGTCGAGTCGCGGGACGGCAGCTGGTGGGGCCCCGTGGAATTCTCCGCGGCGGGCAACAGGCTGCTCGCGTCGAACTACGTGAGCATCACCGATTCCAGCGCACATATCGTGGACCTGGATTCGGGGAGCGTCACGCTGCTGGCGGGCGGGCCCGGCAACGAGAGCGTCAACTACCCGGTTGCGTTCGACGACGGCAACGATGGTTACTGGCTCATTACGAACCAGGGCAGTGAGTTCCAGCGGCTTGCGTGGCAGGCCACGGAGCCCGGCGCCGCCATCGAGGTCGTGACGCGCGATATCGACTGGGACGTGTCCGGCGCGGTGATTTCAAGCGACCGCAAGCGCATGGCCTTCGCCGTGAACGAGAACGGCCGCTCCGCGATCTACCTGCTGGACCCGCGCAGCCGCAAGTACCGGCGCGTCGATAATATCCCCACCGGCGTCGCCGGCAGCATGGAATTCAGCCCGGACGGCCGCAAGCTCGCAATGACGCTGAACACGGCTACCACACCGAGCGATACCTTCGTGCTCGAGCTCGGCAAGGGCGCGCTCGATTACGGTGCGCTGACGCGCTGGACGTACAGCGAGGTCGGCGGCCTCGACACGACCACGTTTCGGGAGCCGGAGCTGGTCAGCTACCCGACATTCGACACCGTCGGCGGCAAGCCACGCGAGATCCCGGCCTGGGTCTACAAGCCCGCGGGCAAGGGTCCCTTCCCGGTCGTGGTCTCGATTCATGGCGGCCCGGAAGCGCAGTCCCGCCCGTGGTTCAGCAGCACCTACCAGATGTGGCTCGCGAAGCTCGGCGTTGCCGTCGTCGTGCCCAACGTGCGCGGTTCGGCCGGCTACGGCAAGACCTACCTCGGGCTGGACAACGGCTTCAGGCGCGAGGATTCGGTGCGCGACATCGGCGCCCTGCTCGACTGGATCGCGACCCGGCCCGACCTCGACGCCGACCGCGTGGCCGTCTTCGGCGGCAGCTACGGCGGCTACATGGTGCTCGCGAGCGCCGTGCACTACAGCGACCGGCTGAGCGCGGCGGTGGACATCGTCGGCATCTCGAGCTTCGTCACGTTCCTGGAGAACACCCAGGACTATCGCCGCGACCTGCGTCGCGTCGAATACGGCGACGAGCGCGACCCCGAAATGCGTGCCCATCTCGAGAAGATCAGTCCGCTCAATAACGTCGACCGGATCAATGTGCCGATGTTCGTGGTGCAGGGTGAGAACGACCCCCGGGTGCCGGTCACGGAAGCGACACAGATGGTTGCCGCGCTGCGCGAGCAGGGCAACACGGTCTGGTACATGAACGCGCTCAACGAGGGTCACGGCTACCGTAAAAAGGAAAACCGCGACATCTTCCAGCAGGCGACGGTGCTGTTTTTGCGGCAGTACCTGGTGGGCGAGGAGTAGCCGCTGCGAGGCCTCGAAAACTACGACGAGTACTGCGTCGGGCAATTCTCGGCGCTGCTCGATCTACTGGAGCGCTGGAATCGCAAGGTCAACCTGACCGCAATCCGCGACCGCGACGCCATGGTCACGGTGCACATCCTCGACAGCCTTGCCGCGCGGCCGCTGCTGCGCGGCACCACGGTGCTGGATATCGGCACCGGCGCCGGCTTCCCGGGACTGCCGCTGGCGATCGTCGAGCCGGACAGGCGCTTCGTGCTCCTCGACAGTAACAACAAGAAGATCCAGTTTGTTCAGCATGCCGCGGCGGTGCTGGGGCTCGCTAACGTCGAGGCGGTAAAAGCGCGCGCCGAGGACTATGCACCCGGCTACCGCTTTGATACCGTGATCGCACGGGCGGTGGCTTCGTTGCCGCAGCTCCTTGAATTGGCCGGGCACCACGTTGGAGAGGGCGGGGTGTTCATAGCCCTCAAAGGGCGCTACCCGGCGGAAGAACTCCGACAAGTTCCCGGCGGGTGGGACTACACTATTGAGGAACTCTCGGTGCCGGGGCTCGATGCGGGCTCACGGCACGCTGTGCTTTTGAGAAGGGCTTGATCATGGCGCGCATCATTGCGGTTGCAAATCAGAAAGGCGGCGTTGGGAAGACCACGACTTGCGTGAACCTTTCCGCGTCGCTTGCTGCGACGCAGAGACGGGTGCTGCTGGTCGACATGGACCCCCAGGGCAACGCGACCATGGGCTGCGGCATCGACAAGCGCGAGGTCGAGTATTCCGCCTGCGACGTGCTGCTCGGCGACGCGACCGCGGCGGACACGATCGTCTCGGCGCCCGAAGGCGGCTTCGCGGTGCTGCCCGGCAACGAGGACCTGACGCTCGCGGAAGTGTCGCTGCTGCAGGAGATCGGCCGCGAACTGAAGCTCAAGAAAGCGCTGGCGCCGGTTGCCGGTCTCTACGATTTCATACTCATCGACTGCCCGCCGTCGATCAACATGCTGACCGTGAATGCGCTGACCGCCGCGGACGGCGTGCTGATCCCGATGCAGTGCGAGTACTATGCGCTGGAAGGCCTGTCGGCACTCCTGAACACGGTCGAGCAGGTGCGCGACAGCGTCAACCCGCGGCTCGAGGTCTACGGCATACTCAGGACCATGTTCGATCCACGCATCAACCTGTCGAACGAGGTTTCGATGCAGCTCATCGAGCACTTCGACAAGCAAGTTTTTCGCACCTGCGTGCCGCGCAACATCCGTCTCGCCGAGGCGCCGAGCTTCGGCCGCCCGGTACTGCTGCACGATCGCTCGTCGCGCGGGGCCATCGCGTACCTCGCGCTGGCCGGCGAGATCCTGCGCCGCGAAGACGCGAGAATTGCAAAAGCGGTGTGAGGACAGCGTTGGAATGAACCGATGACAGCCAAGAAAAAACGACTCGGGCGAGGCCTGGACGCACTGCTTTCCAAGCCGGTGGCGCAGGCGATCGCCAGCCCGGAACCGGGCCGCGACGGTCCGCTCAAGGAGATCCCGGTCGACCTGCTGCAACGCGGCAGATACCAGCCGCGGCTGGACATTCGGCAGGACTCACTCGAGGAACTCGCCAACTCCATCAAGGCGCAGGGCGTCGTGCAGCCCATCGTCGCGCGCCCGATCGGCAAGGACGGCGATTCGCAGCGCTACGAGATCGTGGCCGGCGAAAGGCGCTGGCGCGCGGCACAGATGGCCGGACTCGAGTCGATTCCCGCGGTGGTCCGGGATCTGCCCGACGAAGCGGCGATCGCGATGGCGCTGATCGAGAACATCCAGCGCGAGGACCTGAATCCGCTCGAGGAGGCACGGGCACTGGACCGGCTGATACGCGAATTTGACCTGACCCACGGCGAAGCGGCCGAGGCGGTGGGCCGCTCGCGCGCGTCGGTCAGCAACCTGTTGCGGCTGCTCGACCTGTCCGAGAAGGTCAAGCCGATGCTCGAGGGCCGGCAGCTGGAAATGGGCCACGCACGGGCGCTCCTGTCGATAAGCAACGCAGTGCAGCAGCTCGACGCGGCGCGGCAGGTGGTTAGCAAGGGGCTGTCGGTGCGTGAGACCGAGCGGCTGGTGAAGCGCATGCTGTCGGGGCCCGGCAGCAAGGCCCCGCCCACGCGGCCCGCTGCACAGAGCGCCGATATCCGGCGCCTCGAGACGGAAGTCTCGGAGAAGCTGGGCGCACGGGTGAGCCTGCAGCACACGCAGAAAGGCGCCGGCAAGCTGGTGATCAGCTACAACAGCCTGGACGAGCTCGACGGCATCCTGAAGCACATCCGCTAGTCCTGACCCCGATCGCGGGCCCAGGCCCGCGCCTGCAGCGGGATCAGCGAATCAGGCGACTTCGTCGTTGCGGTTCGCCGTCGATGAGTAGGCGCGCCGGACGATGTGTGGCAGGACCGCCTCCGAGATCAGGAATCCCTGCAGCTTGTCGCAGCGGATGGTCTTGAGGAATTCAAAGGTTTCCTGGTCTTCCACGCCCTCGGCGCACACCGCCATGCCCAGGTTGTGGGCGAGACCGGTCACGGCGGCGAGCACATGCCGCGACACCTCGTCGTCCTGGGCGCGCTTGAGCGCCGACGCGTGAATCTTCACCTCGTCGAAAGGCAGGCGCTCGAGCATGGCAAGTGACCGGGCTGCAACACGGAAATTGTCGAGGCAGACCCGGAAACCCTGGTTGCGCAGCCGCTTCAGGGTGTCGAGATGTGCGGCGTCGGGATCGACGAGGTCCTGTTCCACGACCTCGAACGTGAAGTTGTTGCACTCGGCGCCGTGCTCGCGGACGATCTTCGCATAAGCGCTGGCGAGGCCGGTCCTCCCCAGCTCGCTGGACGCAAGGTTGACGCAGACGTCGAAGCCCAGCCCCTGCTCGCGCCATTTCACGATCTGCACGGCCGTCTTGCGCAGCACGAATTCCGTCAGTCGCGGCATCATGTCGTAGGCCTCGACCTCGGGCAGGAACTCGACCGGTGCGAGCAGGCCCTTGTCCGGGTGCAGCCAGCGGATCAGCGCCTCGGCTTCGCGGGTCTGCCACTCGCTGCCGTCACCGCGCTCGACCTTGGGCTGATAGCGCACGACGAACTGGAAATCGCTGAACGCCTGTTCGAGCTCCTCGCGCGTAAAGTGCAACATGCGGCGGCGGCAACGCGTCAGGACGTCGACCAGCCCGAAGGTGTCGAAGCGGCCACCGAGCCACGAGAAATTCCTGAAGTCGAGCAGCTTGTCGATCAGCTCCGGTCCCACGGCCTGGGCAACGACCGCGCGATCGGCCGCGATGACCAGCGCGAAGGGCACGCGGCCCTGGCGGGCGTCGAGCCGGGTTATGGTCTCGCGAGCCACGTCGTCCCTGTCCAGCATGAGGATGCGGCGTGATTTGCCCGCCATCAGGGCCGAGAGAGCTTCGGGGCTGTCGAAGTAGCGCAGCGTCAGGCTCAGCGCGCGCGCGGCGTCGCTGACGGCCTTGGTGCCCCGCAGGGATTTGCTCACGATCAGCAGCATTGTTCATTCCCGACCAGTTAGCGTACTTTTATAGCGTCTATTGCGAGCCGCCGGTGTGCGGCAGGTCGCAATGCGAAAAATCCGCGATTTCGGCGTATTTCCCGGGAAAAACCGCCGCCGGAGCCGCCTAAAGTCGAATGGCTGTCGTGTTGCGATGCAGAATGGGTGCCTCTATAATGCGCGGGCCCAAAAAAGGCCCGCCTGACATACCGCAAAAATCGAGCGCCACAAGCCACCGGGAGCACCGCTGCATGTGGCGTTTTTAGTGCCGGAGGCAAGCGCAAATGGACGAGCCCGCCGGACGCCGTGGCAGCAACGTCATTGTCACGGTACTTGCAGGACAGCTGGTTGTCGGGGTGGTCCTGGCCGCGGTGCTTTGGGGGCTGGCAGGAAGCGTAGCGGGCTACTCCGCGCTGCTTGGCAGCTTGACTTGCGTGATCCCGAACGCATTTCTGGCACTGCGGATCGTTTTGGCACGCCGGGACCACGGGGCTCGTTCCCTGATCCGGGCGGCCTACACGGGCGAATTGGGGAAGCTGGCGCTGACGGTGTTGATGTTCAGCATCGTTTTCGTCACGGTACGGCCGCTGGCGGCAGGCTCCCTGTTCGCGGGTTTCATTGTTGCGCAGCTGGTGACTTTTGCCGGCTTCCTGCTGCGCGACGCGGGACAAGAATAACTGGAAACGGACAGCAAGAATGGCGACTGAAGGCGGACACGGACCGCAAACTTCCGGCGACTACATTGCGCACCATCTGCAAAACCTGCAGGTCTGCAAGGCCGAGACAGGCGAGTGGGTCTGGAACCATTGCGCGGGCAACCCGATGGCGATCAACGTCGATTCGATGTTCTGGTCCGTGTTTCTCGGCCTGCTGTTCATCTGGATTTTCGGCCGCGTGGCGCGCAGGGCCACCGCCGGCGTACCGGGCAAGATGCAGGTAGCGATCGAGATGATCGTCGACTTCGTCGACAGCAGCGTGAAGGACACCTTCCATGGCAAGAGCCGGCTGATCGCGCCGCTCGGGCTGACGATCTTCGTCTGGGTGTTCTTCATGAACCTGATGGACCTGGTTCCGGTCGACTGGATACCCATGCTGTCGATGGCCGTTGGCATCGATTACATGAAAGTCGTACCGACGACCGACGTGAACATCACGTTCGGCATGTCGATCGCGGTGTTCGTGCTGATCATCGTCTACACGACCAAGTACAAGGGACCGCTGGGCCTCATCAAGGACCTGACGCTGCACCCGATCGCGCCGCCGACCAGGGGCCTGGGCCTGATCGCCGCACCGTTCATCATCGCGTTCAATTTCATTCTCGAGAGCGTCGCGCTGCTTGCGAAGCCGGTTTCGCTCAGCCTGCGACTGTTCGGCAACATGTTCGCCGGCGAACTCATATTCATCCTGATCGCGTTGCTCGGATTGTGGCAGCTGCCCCTGCATTTCGGCTGGGCAGTGTTCCACGTCCTGATCGTGACGCTGCAGGCCTTCATCTTCATGATGCTGACGATTGTTTACCTGAGCCTGGCATCGGAAACGCACTGATTATTTTTACTTCAATAAGTGGGACTTGATCCCGACTAGGAGAAACTGATGGAAACTGTTATTGGATTCACGGCGATCGCTGTCGCACTCCTGATCGGCCTCGGCGCTCTCGGCGTCGGCATCGGCATGGGTCTGCTGGGCGGCCGCTTCCTCGAAGGCGCCGCACGCCAGCCCGAACTGGCGCCGATGCTGCAGACGAAGATGTTCATCGTGGTCGCGCTGCTCGACGCCGTCGCCATGATCGGTGTCGGTATCGCACTGTTCTTCGCGTTCGCGAATCCGTTCATCGGCCAGCTGCAGGCAGCAACGGGCGGCTAGCAGTAATCGCACCGCCTATTGTAGGAGCGGTTCTCGAACCGCGATTGCTGTAGGAGCGCTTCCCGGAGCGCGACTGTCAGAGTCAGGAGAATTCCTTGGACATTAATCTAACGCTCATCGGCCAGACGATCGCGATGATCGTGTTCGTGTGGTTCTGTGTGAAGTTCATCTGGCCG
>Ga0209742_10000284_pt1 | contig 27911 bp, 20 predicted proteins | sample DeeMarSeWOR38_10_FD_187462 | JGI IMG/M metagenome (GOLD analysis project Ga0209742, IMG submission 187462) | Marine sediment microbial communities from White Oak River estuary, North Carolina - WOR-3-8_10 (SPAdes) (version 2) | ecosystem: Environmental > Aquatic > Marine > Intertidal zone >... | reverse complement strand
ATGAGTTTCCGGACGCTTCGGTAGATCGTTCGGGGCGCGGGGACGTAACCGAGTTTGAAGTACAGGTTAAATGCCTGCCAGTCGATTTCACGTGTCACCTCGGGGTGACACAAGAGTGCCTTGAGTTCGGAACCAAAAACCAGTGTGTCACCGTGCTGGCAGTAGTGCAGAGGCTTTTCCCCTGAGCGATCACGCGCCAGGATCATTCTGCCCTGGCGACGATCCCAGATGGCAATCGCAAACATTCCGTTAAGCTTCTGGAATATGTCGGTCCCGTAAACACGGTACCCCTGGACGATAGTTTCAGTATCGGACTGCGTCCGAAAGCTGCAACCCTGCGCTTCCAGTTCACGTCGCAGTTCCACGTAGTTGTAAATCTCGCCATTGAACACCACCCAGACGGTCTCGGTTTCGTCAGACATCGGCTGAGCACCGTGTGCCAGATCGAGAATACTCAGGCGTCGAAAGCCGAGTCCAGCATGCTCACCAATATAGAGACCCGCATCGTCTGGCCCGCGATGGACCAGCGTATCTCGCATCGTCTTGATGAGTTCTGGATCGACCTCACGCCTGGATGAGGCGATACCAACAAAACCGCACATAATTCTCTCCACCTCGCCACACGTGCGGCGAGGCACTATTGTTAGGGTACAACCGGTCGTGACGACTGGTCGTCTCCATGCCCTGCGGACACGGTGTCCTGTTCCGGTTCGCCAGGAACGGTCGTTGCTTCTTTCTCCGCCTCCGCGTCCCGCTCGAGTAGATACGCGTAGCGTGTCATCAGCCCGGTCATAATCCAGAAATTGCCCATCACCTCTCCCGAGTAGAACAGGCTATTGTAGGTATTGCCCAGGATCAGTCCCGTCACGCACATAACGTACCCGTAACCGAACGCGCGCGCTTCCGGGTCATCACGAAATCTCAGCACGCGCAATCCAACCGAGTAAAAACCGAACATCAGTAACAGGTACGCGAGCCCCCCGAGAATACCCGCCTCCGCTGTTATCAGTATGAGATGGTTGTGGGCGTCGCGCGCGATAATCCACGGCGGCAAATGAGGTCCGATTTCCCGGTGAAACTGGTTTAGACCGATTCCGTATGGCGCAGACTTGATGATCTCCCATCCACCATTCCACAAATAGAAACGGCTTTCTGCACTTTCTTCCAGTTTCTCCTCTCCGTAGTCGGAGACTTGCGTCGTACTTTCGATTCGTTGCTGGACTATTGTGGGTGCCCATATCGCATAGTTGATAGCAAGAAAAAGAACTAGAATTCCGAGAACTTTGTTTCGCACCAACCACAGGAGCACCGTTGTCGCCGCGACCGCCGCCAGTGCGGTACGCGAGAGAGTATAAAACACGGCGATAAGACCAAAACCCCAAACCGACAGGCCAGCTATCTTTATACGAAACTGCCGGTTAAACAGTGCGAGCGACATTCCCATCGGCACAAAAATGGCAAAAAAGACACCCGCATAGTTCGCGGCAGCCTGGGTATCCCCGAAGGCTGCAGCCACTCGCTTGCCGGAATCCAGGCCATAATCCAGTGCTTCACGCAGCGCCTCAATGGACATCAGGAATACAACGCCCATCATGACCAACATCAATATTCGAATCGTCTGCTTTTCGTGAACCGTATGATACGCGACGAAGTACAACAAACAGTAACTGATCGCGGTTTTGTACAAAGTTAAATCTTCACCCAGGTACGCGGAATTGCGTGCGAGCCCAATAACAAGCGCCAGCGTCAGGATTGCAAAGTAAAACAGGATGCGTCCGCGAAGGGGTGCACGATCCCATCTGTCCTTGCGAGCCGACATCATGGTCCCTAGCGAAACGAGCAGCAGGATATTGAAGACGTTCAGTCCCTTGATGCCCAGCTCACTGGGAAAATGGAGCTGATTTGGAATATAAACAATCAGAGTGATCAACAGGATTCTTATGAACATTGTTCACTCCTTTCACCCATCACGGCGTTAGCACACCTCGTAACCTGATTGCACAAGCTAGCCACCAGTCACCCCCCGAACAGACGGCCCGGGCGCAGATTCCATTTCTGCTCCAGTAGGCCCAAGGCACTTCGGATTTCGCCAAGGCGTAACAGGATCCCCGTCACAAGGAACGCGATCGCACCGGGTACGATTCCGGCCAGCAGGGCTGCATTGGCCCAGAAGACTCCCTCTGGCCTAAACGTGACAAATAGAAGGTTCCCGGTCGATGCTGCAAAAACCAACATTACGGCTGTCATCAGGCTAATTTTGATGAAAGGTTCTATCAAGGCCGGCACGACCCGGAATTCCAGTTCCCGTGTAATCATTACCGTCGTAACGATCGCTGTTATGGTAAGCGAAATCGAGGTAGCTAACGCAATTCCGAATATCCCGAACGGGCCAACAAGGATCCAGGTCAAACAGATATTGATCAGGACTTCGACGAGTCCCAGCGTCACCGGTATCCAGGGTTTGACCAAGGCATGGAAGACCGAGAAGTTAAACCAGGCGACAGCACGGCTTAGCAGACCGATGGCAAGCGCGATAACCACTGCGGCAGTCCGCTGCGTAGTATCAGCGGTGAAGCTGCCGCGCTCGAACAGCACCGCCACCGTCGGTTCTGCAAACCAGACTAGAATCGCCATGCACGGTAGCATAATGAGAATATATAAACGCAACCCGTTGATGTGGGTACGTCGCAGCTCTCACCGATTGCCGTCTGCATGGTTCTTGCTTAACGCAGGATAGAACGTCGTACGGATCGCGTGCCCAAAAACTTCCATCGGTACCAGTGCCAGCGTGGTGGCATAACCGAGCACCGCAATGGAACCGGCATCAAGATAAGACGCGAAAATCTGGTCGACGATTCCCAGTGCGAGAGCGCCGACTGATCCGACAACCAGGGGGAACATGTGTCGCAAGGGCCCACGAAAATCCTCGTGCCTCCAATCAAACGCCGGGCGTACCGCACGACACAGGAGTCCCCAGTTGGACGCTACCAGTATCACCGTCTGGGCCGCGAATCCCGCCACCACACTCAGCGCGAGTGCGACGACACCATAAATCGGCACGAAGACAAGACAACCGGCAATTACGAAACTGTTGACGACAACACTTTCCAGAGACGCGAAGACAAAGCGTTGACGTGCGTACGCGATCGCAGTCAAGACGGCGTTCACACCGAGAATAAACGCGCCGGTTGCCATGATTCGCGTGAGCGACGTGGCCAGTTGAAAGGTCTTTTCCGGAAGACCCGGTGCCACCGCGGTCACCAGAGCACCGGGAAACAGGGCCAGCACGGCCGCAAAGCCGATTGCCAATAGACAGCTAAAGGTAAATAACGTGTTCGCGCCACGCCAGTGTACCCGGTGTTGGTTCTGTGAGAGCGAACGCATGAATTGCGGCACGAAAGCGGTGGTGATCATGCTCTTGAATATGGTGGGCAACACCGTAGGTAACATATAAGCCACCATGAACGCGTCAACGACTCCTGACGCGCCGAAAACCCAGGCAATGACCAGGGTCTTGACCATGCCTAGCACTTTTCCGAGGAGGTTGAGCGTCGAAACGACAACGGCAGAAACAGCGATGCTACGCTGCCCGATTTTCACCAGCGGCTGCGTCATGAGGAGGGAACTTCCGTGGCCGAGCCAGGCTCAACTGACCTGGCAATATCGGCAATACAGCGCTTTAAGTCAGCAACACCGGTGTCCGGTGCACCCATACGTTCGATCAGCAGGGGATTGCCATTGCCCTGGTTTAATCCGCGCTCGGTCCCCACCGCGTATCGATAGCCGGCATCACTGACCGCCGCGATAACGCGCTGGTCACATAGTCCACGGGGATAGGCGAACCCGTTCACCGCCTCACCGATTATGTTCTCGATGAACTGCTTTGGCACCAACATCTCGCGTTTCAACCTCGCATCGCTGGTCATACGCAGATCGGGATGGCTAATCGTGTGCGCGCCGATCTCCGCGCCTCCTGCGTGCAGGGTGGCGATATCTTCGTCACTGAGCCTCATCGGCAACGTATTGTGATTCGAAAGCGGTCGCAACACCTGTTCAATCCGCGCGATGACATCAAGGGTCTCGTCGATCTCCTGGTCCCACAACTGTGCCAGCAGATACGAGAGTGATCCGGCGCGATGTGAACGATCCAGCGCGAGTATGTCCTGGCCTGACTTGAGTCCGACCGCCTGCAAATCCAGCATCGGTTCCGCAGTGTTGGCCACCGCATGAATCACCCGGTCCCACCACAATCCGGGACCGCCAACCCGTTCCCCGGTTGTCACGAAGACCGTTGCCGGCATCCCGAGTTCACGCAGGATCGGCCACGCGGTACCCAGGTTATCTGCGTAGCCGTCGTCGAACGTAATCGATACTGCCCTGCGTGGCATCGGCCGCCCCGCATGTCGACGACGCATCGCCTCGCTGAGTGCGATAGGCTCGAAATATTCCTGGTAAAACCTGATTTGCTCGCGGAAGCGATGGGCTGTTACGCACATACCCAGCCGGAAAGGATCCTCTGCCGGGTCGCTGATTACCCGGTGATACATTACGACCAACCATACTGGCTCGTTCTGTTCGGCGGTGGCTATGGCACGATCATAGAACCCCAGGGCGTCAACCACGGGGGGAACGGTCGCCTTTACAATATTCTTGATCGTTTGCCTGTCCATTTTTCTAGCGCACCAGTCTATCCTGAAATACCTGCCACAGCGCTTGTGCGCGAGGCAGACAGTTGTGCGCGGCCATCGATGAACTGGCGCGCCCACAATTCGAACATGAGCACGAGCCAGAGATGCTCACCGTGATCAGCCTCCCCGCGACAGTGCGCTACAAAACTGCGTTCAACCGCGACGGGATCAAAAATACCGCGCTCGCGAAAAGCACGACTCGATACCAGATCCTGCATCATGCCGCGTAGCGAGGTGCGGAACCATTCCGACAACGGGATCGCGAAACCCTGCTTGCGCTTTGCAAGAACTGATTCCGGCAGCAGTCGGCGCGCCACTTGTCGTAGCAGGTATTTTCCCCCGGACGATCGCAGTTTGAGCGATACCGGCAAGCGTGCGGCAAATTCCATCAATTCATGGTCGAGCAAGGGTGCCCTTGCCTCCAGGCTGTTTGCCATGGTCATGCGATCAACCTTCACCAGGATGTCATCCAGCAGGTAGGACCCAATATCGCCACCGACAATCCGGTCGATAGGATTTATTCCGTTGTTCTGGGTGAAGCAGTCCGCGACGTCACCGTAGGCCGCCGCCTGAGTACCCGGTTTGCCGAGCAGCGAGGCTGCCTGCGCTGGTGTACACAGCGCCACTCCAGACAGGTAATCGCCCGGGTACGGCAGGGCCATGCGCTCACCCAGCCATTTCAGCCTCGTGCCGATGCGCCCGGGTACGGCCTGGCCGAGCAGGCGTAGGCCGCTCGGCAGGCCTGGCGGCGAGTACCGACGCAGCTGTTCCATGATTGCATACTTGCGGTAGCGCTCGTAGCCAGCAAAGGCCTCATCACCGCCATCCCCCGACAACACCATTTTCACGTGCTGTGCCGCCATTTCGGCCACCAGGTAAGTGGGGATTGCCGAGGAGTCTGCAAACGGCTCGTCGAAATGCCAGACCAACTTCTCGGTCAACCTGATCGCTTCGGGTTCCACCACAAGCTCGTGGTGTTCCGCACCGATGTGGTTGGCTACCTGTCGGGCATCACTGAGTTCATTGTAGGCCTCCTCCTTGAAGCCAATAGAGAACGTCTTGACCGGTCGATCCATGTGCCGGGCCATAAGCGCCACGACAACACTCGAGTCCAGGCCGCCGCTCAGGAAGGCGCCGAAGGGTACGTCACTGACAAGCCGTGACTTGACTGCGTCGTCGAGGTGATCGTGAAGGCGTTGCGTTAATTCAGCTTCACTGGCTTGCCACTTCGGCTGGAACTCGAGCTGCCAGTATCGTTTCTGGGAAACACGGTCATTTTCATATCGCAGGGAACAGCCGGGCGCGACTTTTTGGACATCGGAAAATATCGACTTGGGGGTCGGTACGTAGCCGTATAACAAATAGTCATAAATTGCCTCGTCGCGTAATTCGCGACCCACACCCGGCACCAGCAGCAGTGATTTCAGTTCCGACCCGAAAACCAGGTTTCCATCGACGTGAGCATAATAGAGCGGCTTCTTGCCTAATCGATCACGCGCAAGCACCAGCCGCTGGTGTTTCTGGTCCCAGATCGCAATCGCAAACATCCCGCGAAACCGTTCGAAGCAGCGTTCTCCATACTCCTCGTACGCATGCACGATGCATTCGGAATCGCTCTGGGTGTAGAAACGATGTCCCCGCGCCTCGAGTTCCTGTTTTAGTTCCCGGTAGTTGTAAATCTCACCGTTAAAAACCACCCAGACACTCTTGTCTTCATTGTGAATAGGCTGATCACCACTCTCCAGATCAATGATGCTAAGCCGCTGCATGCCAATGAAGACCGGCGGGACGAAGTACATACCGCGATCGTCGGGGCCGCGATGCTCGATCACCTGACACATTGCATCCGCCAACTCGCGGTTCACAAGGAACGTCTTGTCTCCACCTACAGCGCCAACAATGCCACACATCCGTCTCGCCCCACTCAGCTCGCCAGGCCGTAAAGACCCAGCAACCGGCCAACCACACTATCAATGCTTGCCTGTTCGGTAACTCGTTTTCGACTCGCCCTTCCCATCTCGCGCCGTTGTCTGTCATCAATGACCCGAACCTGCTTCAGGCACTCAGTCAACGCGTCAACGCTACCGGCTTCAAATAACCAACCGTTTTCCCCGGCCACGACAAAGTCCTCGGTGCCGCTGATCCGGGACCCGACAACCGGCAAACCAGACGACAGGTACTCAAGCAAGGTATTCGACAAGCCTTCGAAAGTTGACGGAAGCAGTCCAAAATCCGCGGTTGCCAGGTATTGGGGTACGTTTTCGCTACGGCCCACGAACTCAACCTGGTGCTCGCGCTTAATTCCGGTAACCTGCTCTTCGAGTGATTCGCGCAGAGGTCCATCACCGACGATAACCAAACGTACGGGCGCATCCGGTGGGAATGCCTGGCCCCAGGCGCTGAGCAGCACATCCAGGGACTTCTCGGGTACCAATCGCCCGACAAAGACGCCGGTCAACGGTTTCTCGCCAGTCGCCGACTCGTTTGCTTCCAGCATTTCTTCATAGTTGAAACGCGCCAGATCGACCGCATTCGGAAGATTGATAATCTTGTCTTTGGCAAAGCCATGCTGTTCAAGCAACCGCGCAATTTCACTACTCGTCGCTTGATAGTAAGTGGCACGTCGGATCGCCATGCGCCGCAACGCACCAAGCGGCCCCATGGTGTGATCACTAAGTATCCCCTGCTGCATCTCCAGCCACCCGGTAAGCTTCACCACTACCGGCTTGCCAAGCACGGCGCCGACGACACAGGCGACCGCTGCCATGTTGTGGGCGATGTGTGCATGGATAACATCGTACTGCTGCCGTTCACGCACGAGGTACCATGCCAGTCGCGCCAGCAGAACGACGCCACCGAGCAGACGGATGTATGGATATTTGATCCGCCATACCGGCAACCCGTTTATCGTGTCGTGCTCTTTCTGGTCCCAATAGGATACCCTCGGCGATATTACCTGGACCGAAATATTTCGCCGCTGCAGGTCGGCGGCCAGCATCTGCACCTGCGCCTCCGCCCCGCCACTGCCAGGCGTCGGGAACGCACTCTCTAGGACGAACAACACGCGCTTCATTTCCGTGTCCTTACCCATCGAGGTGCTCACGATGCCAGAGTTCCAGCATAAGCATTAGCCAAAGTTCCTGTGTGTAGTCCCAGACACCTTGTTGATGTCGCTGGACAATGCTCTTGATAAAATCACGTTCAAAATAGCCGCGTTCCTGTGCACGTTGCGACAGCAGCGTATCGTTGAGCAGCTCCCGGAATCCCTGGTGCTCGCGAAACCAGACGCCAATCGGCAGACCAAATCCCTGTTTCTTTTTCGCCAGGATTTCCGGAGGCAAGATTCCGTCCATCGCCCGCTTAAACAAGTAGCGCTTTGTCAGGTGTTTCACCTTCCATTTGGCGCCGATCCTGCCAGTGAACTCGATCAAGTCGCGATCAAGATACGGGTAGAGAACCGAGACACCCGTTGCCTTGGCAGTGCGGTTAACCTTGACCAGGTCGTTCTCGGCAATTGCCATCATGAGGTCAATGTACATCAGGCGATGCAGTTCGGAATCGGCTGCTGTATCACGATAGAGTTCGCGCATCAGATCAAGCGACGACGCAACATCGATATCTCGGCGAAATCCGGGTACGAGCAGCTCCTCGAAGTGATCTGAAGCAAAGGAGTCGTCAGTATAGAATCGATCGGGATTGGGCAACGAACTGCGATGAATGAAATTTTTCACCTTGTTAAGTAGCCGAACGTCAATCGGCGCCATGGCCCGCTCGACGCCGTACCCTCCCCATTTCACCAGGGTGGGTAGATTGTAGTACCAGCCCATGACCTTATCCTTGGCGTAGCGTTCATTGCCTCCATATATCTCGTCTCCGCCATCGCCGGCGATCATCACCGAGATCCCTGCTTCATGTGCCAGGCGTGCGCAGTAGGCCGTTGGTATCGCGGATGAATTTGCGTAGGGTTCATCGTAGGTACGCACTAGCCAGGGAATAAGATCCATCGTGTCCTGGGCATCGACATCGCGCATGTGGGCATCAACAGCGAATGCTTTCGCTGCGATACGTGCATACTCCAGTTCGTCGTAATCCGCCTCCCCGAAACCGATCGAGAACGACGCGACTTTGCGATCCGCTCGTTGCTGCGCGAGGATGCCGGTAATGGATGAGCTGTCCGTGCCCCCGCTAAGAAACGTTCCCCACTGGACGGCATCGGACGGACGATAGCGTTGCACCGTTTCAACAATTTTGTCGCGCAGTCCATCGGTAAGCTCGTGCTCACTCCCGCTCAAGTCCTCGGGGTACAACGGCTGCCAGTAACGCGTAACCTGCAGATTTCCGTTGCGGTATTCAAGCTGACTCCCCGGTAGCAGTTTTCGTATTCCCTCGAAAATCGTGGACGGCGCAGGAACGTATGCGAAATTCAGGTAATGGTATAGCGCCTGGTGATCGATATTACTTCCAAGACCAGCTGCAGCACGTACCAGTCTCAGATCGGTACCACAAACGAACCCTTCAGCGGTCCGATGATAGAAGAGCGGATACGTATGAAACGTGTCGCTTCCGGCCAGAAGTGTTGCGCGCTCTGCATCCCACAGGATAAAACCATATTTACCGAAGAGACCCTCTAGCCCGACTTTCTCCTGTCGCCGAAATGTAGCGAGAAGCTGGTCCTGCACCTGGACTGCATTCGTGTTGGCGGACTGATGGTTTGGTACAAGATGGTATAAACCGATCCCAATACTCCGATCCTGCTTTGTAAAAACAGCATCGCCAGACCAGGCAACCGTGAATTGCGCGTCCGGCCGCACATAGGAGACTTTAGGGCCCGTCGGACCACCGAGCGACGGCCATACTCCCTGCGGTACTGCCTGTGAAAGGTCGGTACTCGTCCGCCCCACGACGACGACAAAATCACCCAGGTGCGGCGTTGCTGATACGATCTGGTCCATTACTGTTGGCGTCCTTGTGACAAACGAATCGATGACATACGTTCACTTGCCTGCAAATAAATATCCTCCATCTGTTTTACCATCTGCGATGGTGCAAAATTAGCAATCGCGTAGCGACGGGCGGCAACGCTCAGCTCATCCCGAAGTGCCGGATCATTCATGAGCAGGGACAAGCGTTCCGCGAGTGCTTCATGGTCGTCTCCGGGATATAGCAATCCTGTCTTTCCATGCTGCACCAGCTCGATATTGCCACCGACAGACGACGCGACGACCGGTGTACCGGCAACCATGGCCTCAAGGATCACGTTGGACAATCCCTCCCGGAATGAGGGCAGTACCAGGACGTCGGCGATTTGCATTAAATGCTCTACGTTGTCGCGCTCCCCCAGAACCCGAATTCTTTTACACCCCTTCGCCTGGATGTCGGCCATGAGCGCACTGCGCTCCGGTCCGTCACCTACGAGCAGGATTGTCTGGTCGTGCGAACTACGTTCCAGTATCTGCGCGGCACGAACCAGGGACGGTAGATTCTTGTGGTCTACCAGCCGTCCCACGAACAAGGTCACGAAGGTCTGCGACGCAAGACCAAGCTCGCCACGAAGCGATTCGCGCTTTGCCGCGGTGATGCTTTGCAGCTCAGGCACACCGTTGTAAATCACGCTTATCTTTCCTTTTGAAGCGGACCCGATGCGGGTTTGTGCATACTTGGCACCGGCATGGGAATTGGCAACAACACTGTATGAACGGCGCGTAACCTGCCTTTTTATCCACCACTGCAGCGGCCCATACCATTCATAAACACCGCGAATGGATCCAATCAGGCGGCCACGACTCGCCAGTAACTGTGCCACCGACCCCCAGAGTTCGCCCGTGAACGAGAAACAATGAATCACATCGTACCGACCGTGGCGGATAAACCTGGTTAAACGCTGTACGAATGCAAGATCGATTCGACCGCGTTTCTCTATCTGGGTGACCGGCACCCCGGCCGCAAGCACCTCGTCGACCAGTTTGGAGCGATTGCGGAAATAGACCAACTCTGGCTCGAACCGACTGCGGTCGATCCCTTTCAGCAACATCGTGATTTGACGCTGGGTTCCGCCCACCTCCATCTCATCTGTTATCACAAGCAATCGAAGTGGCCGCATTAGTTACCGTCCAGGCTTGCGATAAACAGTTGCTGGAGCTTCCCGGTTTCCGCTACCACCGAGAACTGTTGTTCAACCCGTTCGCGTGCGACACGAGCGAACGCGTTTCGTTTCCCGGGATCCTCGAGCAACGAGGCGAGACGCTCAGCCAGCGCCCTGGCATCTCTTGGGGGCGCAAGATACCCGTTAACGCCATCTTCAATCAGCTCCGGTATGCCCGAGACCGTTGTGGATACCACCGCGGTGCCACAAGCCATGGCCTCCATCAGCGCGACGGGAATACCGTCCATATTTCCATGCATTGTCACCACCGACGGCAGAACAAATACCGCTGCCCGGTAGAGTCGCGCACGCACCTCTTCATGCGGCATCGCGCCGCAGAGGCGCACCTCGCTACCCAGTCCGTTCGTGTCAATCGCATTCTGTAATTGTTGCCGTAACGGTCCTTCGCCAATAATCTCGCATCGAAAGCGCAAACCGCGCTCCCGCAACCGGGCGCACGCCTCTACCAGAGTCGGGAATCCCTTGATTTCATCCAGACGTCCAACCGCGAGCAATAGCGAGGGGTCGCGACCTTCTTCCTGATAGGTCAGTTCGTCGGGCTTGATACCGCAGTGAATGACATGCAATTTTTCCCGTGCTGCTGGCTGCAACCCAAGCAAAAGCCGCCGGTTATACTCCGAGATCGTAACGGCAAAGTGGGCCGCGGAAAGCTTTTCCTTTAGCAAGTGCTTTTCAAGAAAGATGTCGTGGGCATGCGAGGTAAAGCTAAAGGGAATTTTCAGGATGCGTGACAACATCATTGCACCGGTCGACGGATAGGTCGCCCAATGCGCGTGAATCAGATCCGGCTGCCAGGCCTCCAGCCAACGTACTGCACCGACAACCCGCCACCAGACCACGAGACTCTTCAGGCGGGACGGGAGCGTCATTCCGCCATCAGTAGCTATCTGGGCCAGCATGCGAAAATTCGCGATCGGATCGCGCCATATCGCACGCAGGGCACCAAAAAGATTCTGAATAAAGCCGGCCGGATAACTCGTGTATTTCTCCAACGCACGGGCATCCGACTGCACCAATTTCTCCTGGGATGCTTTTAGCGAGAAGATACGGACATCGACACCGCGTGCCAGAAGTTCCTCGATCTCGCGCACGATAAATGTCTCCGACCAGCAAGGAAAAAGTGAAACGATGTAAAGCACCCGAAAACGTGGTCGTGGTTCACTCTGCCGGGCACCGAGCTCAGCCTCAACAACGCGCTGACTTACCGCCATAGGTGCCCCCCGCTTCGCCGATTGCGCAAGTACTCGACGAATCCCAGAACGGCGTACCAGTTGAATGTAAAGAATGTCGCCGGGATTCGTATTGCGGCCGATCGCTGATACTGTGGGAGTCCAACACCTGTGAGCGCCAGACTATAAAGAACAATTTGAGTGGCAAAGAGTGTCGTATAAAAGTTTGAAGACATTGCCAACACCAGATTTGCGAGAAAGACGACGAGCATCGCCAGTGGTGCGACCAGTCGCGTAAGTTTGTGCGACACCAGTTGCCACCAGATTCGATTGCGAAACGGATTCAGAATTGCCGGACGCAATGCCAACAGCTGGTAGTTGCCCGCGAGCGTTCGCTTCTTGCGACGGCCTTCCCCTGCAGCATCCGTTTCGGGCACATCGTAGGCGAGCGCGGAAGGCTCGAAAACCACCCGCTTTCCTTGCAATACGACGTTCATGGGAATCAGCACATCATCGAGAATCGTGCCCTCCGGTAGAGGCTGAAAACTCGATCTCCTCAGTGCGTAGATCGCACCGGTAACGCCTACAACTGAATCGGCCACACCTTCCCAGTAGCGAATAAATTTCTCATAGCGCCAGTAAGCATCGATGCCTTTTTCGAATCCGCTGCCACTGCTGTCTTCAAAAACCATTTCGCCACTAACAGCACCGACTGCATCATCGTTGAAATTACGCAACAGTGCCCGGACAGCGTCCGGTGCCAGCCGCTGCCGTACATCCGTCATCACCGTGAACTCCGTCTGACAAGCGTGCAGCGCATCATTCAAGCACGCAGCCTTACCCCGGCGCTCGGTGAAATCCAGCAGACGTACCCCGCTCGCAGCAAAGTCGCGAACGCACTTGCTCGTGCCGTCGGTCGACCCGTCTGACGCGACCAGGATATTCAGGCTATCTGCGGGGTAATCCAGCGTAAGGCAATTCCGCAACTTGCGCGCAATTTGAGTCTCCGCGTTGTAAGCGACAATTACGATCGTCACGGGAGGAGTGAAATCGGCACTTTGTGTCCGGCGAGGACGCAGCCTTGCAACCGTCCAGATCGCCACGGGGTAACCGACGTAGGTGTAGAACATCAGCAACAATCCACCCCAGAATAGAAGTTCAGCCATGATCCCCATTCCTGCCCATCAGTATTCGCGCTCGCACCTGGTCATACAGTGCATTCCCCAGCGCCTTTTTTGCCCCCAATCGCACCCAGTACCCTGTTACTTGCCGCGCAAGCACTGACGCACGTCCTACCGCCCACGCCTCGACGTTCTCCGGTAACGTCGAGGCGAGTACTGCGAAACGCGGAACAGTGATCGCTCCCGCGCGCCATTGTCCGGGTCGCGAGACACAAATCGTTGTGTAACCTGCTTCACGAGCCAACCGGTGCACGGTGGCGTTGATCCGGCCGCCTGGTGGCGCAAACGTAGTCACCGGGCGTCCGAGCTTGTCCTCGATAATTGCCTTGGAACGTGTGAGCTCGTCGCGCACCGCTTCTGCGCTCAGGTCCTCGAGATATCGATGGGTATAGCTATGGGATTGAATGGACATCCCGGCCTGGTCCATTTCCCGCAACGCCGACCAGGTCACTATGTTGGAGCTCCCGACCGTAGAAGGATTGACAAAGAAATCGGCAGTTGCATCAGATGCTAACAAGGCCGGAAAAGCGGTTTCGTAGTTACTGATGTGTCCGTCATCAAATGTCACTGCGACGACCCGCGTCTGGGGGACGTCGCTCTCGACCACATCTCGTACCGCGCGTATTTCGAGGCCGCGCGCCTGCAGCCGTTTGATATGCTCGCCAAAACTCTCACCCGAAACCGAATAGTGTGGATCCGCTCCCGCCATGCCCTGACGCGAGCCAACTGCGTGATACATCAAGACTGACAACTTCACGAGAATAATCCTGCGCGTAGCTGAGCCGCGGCATGGTATGCCTTCGCCAGTAGTGGCCGCACACCGAGCACGTGTTCGGGAACAAAGTGTTGCTTGTCCTTGGAAAAACCGGTCTTAAAACGATTAATCGGATCGGCATCACCACGTTCATCCCAGTACCCACCAAAGTCGTAATAGTCGTAACCTGCTTGCTTGGCCCATTGCACCGCATTCCAGTGCAGCATGTGCGTCAAGGGAAACTGTCGATGCTCTATCGCTTCGCTCGATACACCCCACTCGTAGATAACACGATTACCCGAGCTCAGCAGACAAATACCCGCTACCTGTTTCCCCTCGTGGGAGGCGATGAAAAGCTGCACCGATCCTTCTGGTTGCGTGCAGAACTCTCCTAGATGCCTGGCGATTTCTGGCTGAATTGGAGCCAACCCACGCCGATGCGCCATATCGTTGTGCTGCGTCACAAACAAATCGAAAGACTCGATATCCGTTGCCCTGCGTACCTCCACGCCAAGGCGCGACCCGCGATTAAGTTGTGTTTTGAGTGAACGCCGCAGTCCTGCGCGCAGTTGGTCAATACTCAGTGACAAGTCAATTGCGATCGTTGTTTCGTACGGCGCGAGTGAGCGAGGCGATGGCGTGAATCCACATGCCACAAGGTCATGTGTGAGCCGCTGGACCGGCTCTCCGTGACGAAATGGGCTAACGGCCACCAACACAGCATCCTTACTTACCGCATTAATTACATGTTCGAGGTGCTCAGCCAGTACCGACATATTGGTGACTACCGGACCGCGCTCTATTCTATAGATAGCGAGCGTGAGACCAGGCAGGGGTCGACGTCGTACAAGCGAACTGGCCAGAATGTTGTTGTCCGATAGCGTTAATACAAAAAACAGATCCTGCTCTGGCACACAACACCGGTACCAATCCAGCGTTTGGTAGAAATGTAAATCTGATTGCTGTGACAGGAATTGGCCGAGCTGCGCTTCATGACTGGCAAGATTCGATTCGGTGACAATAACACCCTGATTTCCGCTGGCGGTCGTGTCGTCGAACGGCTTTCGTCGATTCAAGCTCCCTCTCATGTACGCTGTATCCCACATCTCTGTGCCCCCCTGGCGTCCCGACGCCGGTCAATTTCCAGGTTCTGGGCGACGCCCGTAGACAACCGACACGAACACCGCATGTTCGGTATACGCAAGCAGCGGGTCGGCACTGTCCCGCTGAACCCACCTTAGCTCGGTCGAAACGTTCAGATTACTACGCAGTCGATGGAGTGTCCGAAGTCCAGCCTTCATGTCTGTGATTGTTGGTGACCCGATAATGTCCTTATTCTCGTAGTTTCCAAAGACGCTTCCGTTTAGTCGGCGGCTAAAATCGTGGCTGATATCCAATGTAGATCCCCACGCGATCTCGTCCGGTGTCGCGTCGATATAGTCGTGGTCTCGTGCGTAGAGATTGAATCGCGCCGTTGTTGGTGCCCAGGTCTGCTGATACACGGTATTTGCGCTAAGACCATAGTAAACATTACCGGACCGAGTGCTCACCCCCTGGTCTAATGGCATCTCCAGGACCTCCGCGGTGAGGTCGCTATACTTGGCGTCTAACAACAGCCCGAACAACGTGGACGGACTTGGACGGAATTCCAGCGAAAACTTTCCCAACGGGCGAGATCGATCATCCGATGAAACGCGATCGATAACGGTACCGCCGCCTTCGACGCTAATTGTTGTCAGCCTTTGCTTTGTTGTTATGTCCACCGCAGCTTCGTAAACAGCATAGTCCTCACTGATGGGGTGAATAAACGTGACGTTATGGGCCTCCAGACGGGTTGTCGCGGTCGTTGTCGGTGAACTCGTATGCAACCACCGTACAGCCCCCGAAACCCGGTCACTGTCGCTGAACGTCTGCGAGTAGAACGTATTGGTATAGCGGGCATCTATTTCCAGCGAATCCACTGGACTCAACCTGGCAATGAAGGTGGGGCCGGTACTGAAGACGTTGAGTGTTTCCTGGTTTGTCGCGATTGGCGCGCCCAGTGGATCGATGTCTTGCTGGCTTAGGCGATCCTGGATGTACCAGTGAAATCGCCCCGGATTAAGAAACCATGTCTGCGTGGCATCGACTTTCGGGAGAATGTCATCTTCCAGCGAACCGTTCGCGTAATGTCGATACTGCACATCCGCGAGGATGCTGGCTTCCAACTGTTTCCCGGTTTGCTCGTAGAACACTCCGACATTCACATAATGCGTCAGGTCTGCAACCGGCGCAGCGGATTTGAGGAGAACGTTGTCGCTGTATTCTGCCGTATAGGACGCGTAGGTATCAATCAACGCAGCCTGGGAAATCCCGGCCCCACTCCCAAGAAATGCGCCGAGCATACTCAACAACCCGATACGCAACCTGTTGCGTTGACGCATCGTAGCTTGAGTTTTGCATCGTCGATGCTGCACGGCTCTCAATACGCCCCGGATTAATTGGTAAGACGAGGCAGGAACTGTTCAAGCGTTACAGGCAGCACATAGCCAGGATCGTTGTTTAAAATGACTCCTGCCAGCTTTTCCTTGCCGACGGCATCCACCGCTGACATCACCTGTGACTCGGTAACCTTTCCATAGTCGACAACAATAACAACCAAATCACAAAGATCTGCCAGAATGCGTGCATCGACAGACTCACCTACTGGAGGTGCATCGAGAATGATGTAACGATCTGGATATCGTCCCTGAATATCGCTAATCAGGTTTCTCATCCGAAGCGAGGTAAAGTGTTCGACAACATTCTCGCGCCGACGTCCTACCGGAATAATCCGCAACCGGTGTATACCGGACGGGTAAATAATTAACTCAGTATCCAGTTCGGGATTCTCAAGATAGTCGGTCAAACCGTATTCCGGTTCGATACCGATCCGGTTGTGCTGACTCGGGTCACGTAGATTACAGTCCACCAAGAGGGAAGTTTTGCTGTCATCGAATGCGAACGCGGCGGCAAGATTCAGTGCGATAAAGCTGCCGCCCCCCCGCGCGCTGACCGATGTCACCATCGTGACAGGGTTCTGACCCTGTGATCGTCTAAGCAGTTTCGTTCGTATCTCCCGGAATGCGTTAGCCACCTTACGGTTCTGCATTTCCGGGAAAATGATCCGGCTGTCCTTGAGATACTCCTGGTCTAGCTTCCTCGGCTCGTTCATTGTCGCGATCTGTCGACTCGCTGCGGCAATCAACGCCAGGTCACTTCCCTTCGTCTCGCTGACCGGAACGAGCGCCCCGCTATCGGCACTTGCTTTACCGGAACGCTTTGTGCCACTTTTCTTGCGCGTAGCCCGTTTCCGGGTCTTCTTCGCTACCTTGGCGTTGACGTTCTCACTGTCCTTGAGAGGCTCCTGGTCTAGCGTACTCGGCTCGTTCATTTGCGCATTCTGCCGACTTGCTGCAGCAGTCAACGCCAGGTCACCTTCTTTGGTCTTGCTGGAAGCAACCAGTGCCTCACTATTTGCACTTGCTTCATCAGAACGCTTTGTACCGTTTTTCCTGCGCGCAGCGCGTTTCCGGGTCTTCTGCGTTTCGTTCGTGCTGACATTCTTGTCCATGACGATTAAATGATTCCCCGTAGCCTAAGCAATCCGATCAAGATATAGGCTATGATCACGCCCACTCCGACACCCGCCAACACCTTCATGTTCGCTTCCATTTCTACATGGTCCGTTGGTGTCTGCAGAACAGGGATCACGCCAATTACGGGGAGACCGAGTTTTTCAGTCAGCACTTCCTTTGAACGCACTCTTGGATCAATGAACTGAATCGCAAACAACAAACCAAAAGGAATGCCAACGCCTAGAAACATCCCGCCGATCATAAAGTGAATAAATCTCAGGCCAGAGGGCTCCAACGGGAGCGCCGCCGGCTCATAAATGCTGAGCGTCAGTCCCTGTTCATCACGATCCAGATTCCGTGATACCCGGGCCTTTTCGCGCCGTTTTAATAGATCCTGATACAGATCACGGTTGACCTCATAACCACGGGTTAATTCGGCCAATTCCGCGTCACTAACATGAATACTGCGCCCTCGCTGGAGCTCATCGTCGAGCCTTCGCTGCAACTCTTTGATTCGAGCCCTAAGGGTAGCGACAGTCGTCCTGGTCGCTGACAAGTCTTTCCGTAACTCCTGAAACAAGGGATTAATTGCAACGTTATCGCTGATAAAGGCACTCGAGTTTTTTGGCTTTGCCTTTTTTGCTTTCTCGCGCCGTTCCCGCTCAGCCACGATAGACCGTCTCAGGTCCTCTATCTGGTGTTCTATACTGACGATATCGGGATAGTCGTCTTTGTAACTCAGTCGCAACGTATCGAGTTCCGTCTGCAATTCTGCAATACGCGTCGAAAATTGGGTTTCCCGTGAGACACTGATGGAGACCTCGGCCTCAGTCGTCAACTGCCGCTCCAGAGAGGCTTGTTTTATTTCTGCCTCTTTTAGGGCAAGCCTGTTTTCCGCTATTTGATTTTTTAAACCGTTAATTCTTGCCGCAATTTCATTATCCGAACCTGGCAGTGCATCAATATGCTTCGTACGGAATTCCTTCAATAGGCGCTCGGCCGCGACAAGTTTTTTATGATACTCGGCAACCTGTCTGTCGATGAATTCGAAAGCGTTTTTGCTCTCTTCATTTTTTTGTAACCGGCTCTCTGCCACAAATAGATCAGCGAGCTTCTGTGCCGTCTTCTTTGCCCTTTCCGGGTCTTCATCCTTGTAAGTAATTTTCACCAGATTCTTGCCGGTTCCAGTGATCGTCGTGCGGTTCTTCAGTTTCTCAACTATCTTTTCCTGTTCAACCGCCGTCGGACTGGAATCCATCCAACCCGCATAGCTGAGAATTTCAGTCATAACCTTGCGACTGTAAATCAATTCCCGTGCATTCCTTGCGATATCTGCGACCGAGGTTGCCACCGCAGTCCCCTCCATCAACGGCTGAATTATGTTTTTTTGATCAATCTTTATGGTGACGTCAGAGGAATAGACTTTCGACCACATCAGTCCGATTCCGAGCATCGACAAACTAACCACCGCAAATATTGCAACAACAGCGTTTCGATACAGGATCGCGTCACTGATTGCGGTTCGAATGCTATTGACAAACGTTTCATTCATGCGTTTTTTTCCGTTTAACGGCTTTCATCCATTTCTAGAACAATCGTTCCGGCACGGTAATCACATCGCCCGGCTCGAGGTCATAATTCGTGTCCAGTTTTCCTTTATTCAGAATATCGCCAAGCCGCACCTTCATCGACTTCGTTTTACCATTGTGCTTTCGATAGATTCTGGACTTATCCGGCGCTGCAAATTCATTCACGCCACCCGCCGCGAGGACCACATCCAACACGGTCATGCCTTGTCGATAAGGAATTGATGTCGGGTTCTTTATCGCCCCGGTAACTCGAATGCGTGAAAGAAACTCGTGACTCTTTAATTGCGTGAGGATGATCGCGACACGTGGATCACGAACATAGTGCTCCAACAACTTTTGAACATCGGCAGCAACCTGGCTCGGGGTGCGCCCGCCCGCCTGGACGTCGCCGATCAGGGGAACCGATATTTTCCCGTCGGGACGCACGGGCACAGTGACTGACAGCTCAGGGTTTCGCCAAACACTTACCTGAACCACGTCATCGACGCCGATCTTGTACTGATCAACCAGATTTGTGTCGATTGCTTGCGAAGGAGTATTTGACGCTAGTGTTTTCGAGGTGTCCTGTATTGTGGACGAATCCCCAGACACACGGGACCCTGATTTACCAGCGTCCTGTGATGTTTTTTGCATCTGCTGCGAATCAGATGCTTCAATAGGCTTTACCGCGCATCCCCAAAGAGTTGACATGGCAAGAACCACTAAGAATTTTAATATGCTCTGCATTTCCCTATACTAATAAGCATTGTCCATCGCCCGACTACGCACCACCCATTCGTTAAGGCGGTGCATCATACGGACTCAAGAATTTATATTTTCCAGCACATTCTTACATCAACCAGCTGCCGACAATCATTACGAGTTATCGCGATCAATCGGGTCAAGCATAACCACGGCAAGATTCAGAGTCCAAAAACATGCATGAGTGAATACGACATACGAAAGACCGTATTAACGCGCCAAGTTTTTTTTACCTAAACAATGCACTCGCAATGCAGAATCGACTTCTCTTTTTCGAGCTGGAAACAAAAAAACTTTTGTTTTCCGTCTTGGCCAATCCCCGAGATTGGCCTGCAGGATGCACCCTTAAATTTATTATTAATTCACCCAACTTTTGTAAAAAATTCTACAATGAATCTGAGTGCATGTACAAGAATAAATCGTCAAAACGCGATATGTAAAAACAAGGATGTCACAAGTTAGTAAAAACAGTACGTTCGGGGAAACAAACCTTGAACAATAGCGCTTACGCGCTGGCTTATCTTTTATTTATTAGAATTGTTCTGTGAAACCCGTTAGTACGTGACAGATCTTTTAAAGCAATTCCATTTCAATATGTTACATGGTATATCTACACCACTTACTAAAGAGATTGATGTTGCCAGAGGATTTTTTTAGGAATGGTAATATTACCATTTGGTCATATGGTGAGCCTGGTGCCGCACAATGAATCGCGAACCCGAATTCTCTCGCTTCTACAAAATACTTGGCGCTGAACCCGGTTGTAGCTGGAGGGAAGTCCGCCAGGCTTACCGTCGCCAGGCCCAGTCCTGGCATCCAGACCGCTTCCCTGAGTCGTCACCGGAGCGGGCTGAAGCCGAGAAAAAATTTGTCCGGATAAATCGCGCCTACCAGGTGCTCGGGGCCTACTGGAAACAATTCGGTGAACTACCCGGACAAAAACAGAAAACGCGAACCGTTGACGATGAGAAACACCGGACACCAGGACCTACCGCCGGTCCACCGTCGCAAGCGACGGCTTCGCGGCCAACCCCCACCAGCAAGCGATCGGACAGTCGCACAGAGCGTCGCGCCAGACCTAGCGAATATCGTGCAATCAGTTTAATGACGCTGGTCGCCCTGTGTGTAGGTGTCTATGCGGTTCTGTATTGGAATCCGGGGCAGTCTGTGGACAGCCGCCTCCCGGAACGCCCTTCTCAGACCGATTCTGCTGCGAAAATCGATCGAGATTTGCCCCGGATCGTGAAGCGACCGCGCGACGATCCGTCTCAACGCTATTTCACGGTAGGCTCCAGCATGAGCAAAGTGAATGAACTTCAGGGGATTCCGGAACGTATCGAGGGAGAGACCTGGGTCTATGGAACTTCCAAGGTTCACTTTGTTGACGGTTTGGTCGCAAGTTGGGAAATTGGGGTCTCCGACCCGCTTTACGCCATGCAGACGTATGATTCAGACGAACAGGCCACCGCGGAACCACAACACTCAGGTAAAATTGTAAAAGGGGCAACAAAGGCAGACGTTCAGGCCATACAGGGCAAACCGTTATTTCAATCTGAAGATGTCTGGGAATACAGGGTTTCGAGAATTTATTTCAAGGACGGCAAAGTAGTTGGATGGCACAATTCGCCGCTTGATCCCCTTAAAATAAACGGAGACAGGAGCCCCTAACTCCCTGGCCTATTTGAGACGATCGACTGGCCAGCCCGACGTCTCAGGCTATATCGCCGTCAAGTATCTCTCGCCAGACGTGCCATTGCGTCGATCTTGTTGATCGTTGCCGTTAGAGCTCGACGCTTGCCGTAGCTAAAACTCGATAAGTATCTTTAAATCCATCAGTTCTTTTGTCAACGAACTGCACGCCCGTGGTCAATCGAATGGTATCGGAGGCGAATCGCAATCCCAGGGTGTATCCTACGTAGTCCTTCATAATATCGTTGTAGCTGGGACCCAGGCTGAAACTTGTATTTCCTCCGACAAAACTGACTTCACCGATAATCTGAAAATTGTTGTCGTCCTGATAAGGTAACAGTAAACCCAGATTCACTGCCCAGTAGCTGTCCGAGTAGGCCGATGTAGAACCCGGATCTCTCATGATATATTGCGCATCCAGATACGTTCCAACGTAGCGATTACCAGGGTCCGTACCCTCGGAGGTCACCATTAGCATCACCTTGCCGCCCCAGCTGCTTACCTCCTCAAGCCTGGTAGCTGTCGCCGTCGGCAACATGATTGTGGCACCGAACGCGACAGCCGGTAGATAGCCTCCCGATTTAGATTTTACCGATTCGAATGCACGCCATTTCGCTTTAATTTCGACATCGCCGAATCCCTCACCGACGGTATCCATGTAAATCGATTTGCCGCTAAAACCAATTTCAATGGTCTCCGACACTCCATAGGTAACGTTAATGGGCATCTGAAGCGTGGCAAACGCGGGGTATCGACTTCTCTCCATCAATACACCCGTACCGATTTCAAATTTGCCCTTTGCCAGGGTATATGCGGAATTGGTGAAAATCAGGCCAGTCAAGCCGCCACTATTTTGTGCGCGGGGAATCTGTTCCGCTGCTTCCTGGTCGTCAGGCTCAACCGCGAACACCGCTGTTGAAAATACTGACAGAAGCAGAATAGACGTTATCCGTCCTATCAATTCTTTCATTTACACTCCAGTTTTCTTCGCTAGCCCACTATCACCGTTACCCAGCAGACAAGATGCTGTTTCCGGAAATTATATCCTGAAACGACTCTTCAATTGGTCATGGTAGTTTGCACTCCACGGACCTGGAACTGACATAATGCTAGCCGCTTATGCCATTCTAATGAAACCAATTGCCCCGCTTTTCGCGAATGAAAAACTGCTATCACGTAAACACAGCTGACAGACAGTAACCATTCACCAGGATCAACACCGCGCGCCACTTCGGTTCGAGTTGCATCACTTGGTTAGGTTACGCATGGGGAACCCTGGCGCTCGATTCTGAATGGCTGAGTGACTATACGGCAGGCATCCGAAGATCGAGATTTTCAGAACTGAATCGATTTAGGACAATCCCAACGGGCAATGCCCGTCCGACAAACCACGTCGTGATTCATCTTTCGTACTGATCGCTACAACTATAAGCGGAACCACACGACTCCTACCGAGCACCCTTTCCAAAAAGCACAACCTGGACAGTTTCAAGCAAAATAACAAGGTCGAGAAAGAACGTATGGTTCTTCGCGTAGTACAAGTCGTATTGCAGCTTGGCCCTTGCATCCTCAACCGATGCGCCATAAGGATATCGGACCTGCGCCCACCCGGTTATTCCAGGTTTTACCGTGTGCCGAGTCAGGTAGTAGGGTATATCGTCAACCAGTTGATTTACAAAGAATGGTCGTTCCGGTCGCGGTCCAACAAAACTCATGTCGCCCTTGATCACGTTGATAATCTGCGGAAGTTCGTCAATACGAAGCTTTCGGATTACCCGCCCGACGTGGGTCACCCGGTTGTCGTCTTTTTGCGCCCACTGCGGCTTACCTCCGGCCTCCGCGTCGCTACGCATGCTGCGAAACTTAAGCACATCAAAGGGGTGACCACATTCACCGACTCGCCGTTGCCGATAAAGAACCGGTCCGGGGCTTTCAAGCTTGATTAACACGGCAGTCAGCAGCATTACCGGCAAGGTTATGATCAGCAAGGCAATGCTTACCGTTACATCAAACATTCGTTTTACGATATTTCGGACATCACTACGACTAAACCCTTCACAAAATACCATCCAGCTTGGATTCAGTGAGTCGAGCTGGACCCTACCGGTTTCTCTCTCGAAAAAGCTGGAAAGGTCTGTCACTCTTAACCCCTCCATTCGGCACTCCAGCAATTCATCCATGTGAAGGTTTCCGCCCCGGCGCTGCCGCACGCCAATCACTATCTCGTCCACATCGTGCTTTCGCGCAAGCGCCACGATCGGCACGTCCGCTGGCATGAGCAGCGATTTGTCTATTTCACTGTCTACATCCCCCCGCACAATAAATCCAACAAGATGGAAACGGTTATCTTTGGGTTTCTCTTTGGCGATTTCCGCTATTCGCGCGGCCCGACTTCCAGCGCCAAGAACCAGAATACGTCGTTTCGTAACCTTGCTGTCCTGTGCTTTTACGAAAATAAAACGCGTGACCGCACTCACTGCAAACGCAAGTAAAAACGCGATACCCAGGACACCTCGACCGAGGTGCAGGGCAGGGATCATGTAAAAGATGGCCGTAATTGTGATGAAGCCAACGATGAAACTGGTGACAAACAGTGAATTGTAACTGCGATCTTCAAGTTTCATGTCAGAGCGGTAGAGCCCCATACTCGTCATCACCACAAACATGGTGAGCGTAAGTACGGCAGCCTTCGGGTAGAGTGGACCCAGCTCCGCCATTGCTGAAACATCGTCCCCAAGAAAACGTAGGTGCGCGCCGGCATAAATCGACCCGAAGAACAGGCCAATCTCAATTAGCGCGAGAATCCATACTGGTGCGTGCACATAGTGCCTGAATAGGCGGACTTTCATCGCTACACCCCCGTAGCAAAATATTCCTTTATTTCAGTAGACTGGAAATGGCATCCCAAGTGTCACTTTAAAAAGACACGCCATCTTATTAATTTTAAACTCCAGACTACCTCTGCTCGATTGCAGCTTTTTTATTCATTCCTTTTTTTTACTTCCCCAACAAGTTTTTTTGCAGAATATCTTTATTTTGTTGAGTGAATTGGATTCTTGATCATCCGCTTGATGGTGTCAATACAATATATTCGATCGTTTCAATTTGGACATTTTTCGTTCGTCGAAGGCCGACGATATTTTCTTCGCGCCTATTGCCGTAGATACTGTTTATCAATTTCTAGCCAACAATTTTTCCTGCGCCGAAACACTCCTTCTTTTGTGGTGCCTACCGAATCAGTTTTTTCAAACGAATCATATTGCGTGCAATTGAGGTCCCTATATTTGTCGTCGCATAGACGCCGGAAACTACCTTGCGTCTCCAGGGCCAGATTTTGTCGACATATGAATTTTCGACGGCGCCGCTATCAATGAAATCCAGCCCCCCAAAATACCTGGCACAATGTTTGATCAATCCAATTTCATTCAGCACCCCGGGAGACACTTTTGCGTAGTCCACGTTCCACCCTATCTTGAACGCGAAACCGGCATTGCCAGAAATAAGGTTCGAGGTCGAGGAGATCACTTCATCATCGACACTCAATTCCGTGAAAAAGACCCTGTTTTGCTCGCGAAATCCCCTTATCATCTCCTGAAAAAACAATACCTGTTCGGGACATGATGCCAATGACGTTCCGGCCTCTCCCTTCCACCCCATGTTCTCCAGCTTGACGAAATTGGCGATCACGGTTTGATCTACTTGATCGCCGGTTAAACACTGCCAACGTGTTTTGCCGATTGCCTCCAGCCGCCGAAGACATCTTTTATAGTTTTTCCTGAGGTTTTTAGGCAGGCTCGACAGCATCGATTCATCACAGGCATTAGGGATAAGTATCGCTCGCTCACTACTGCCAAATTCAAGCCAGTTGACGCCGCATTCGTTTGCGCTGACCTGTTCCGGTTCCTCCAGCGCGAACTCCGCTTCGGACACCAATCCATGCCAGTGATGGGTTTTCGCTGCAATAAACCCAAACAAACACTCTAGCACTTCGGCTGAAAAGTCCTTGTCAATCAGGAAACCGGTGAGATAGGAATGAATTGACTTATATGCGATCAGATGTGGCAACGGAAACTGGGGCGACGCACGACGCTCGCGGAATACACCCACTCCATGCAGATCGCTGATCCCTGCTCCGCTCTTCTTTATAAAAACGATAATGATGTTTGCGTCCGGATCAAGGTACTTGATGGCCGGCATCACAAAAAGCGGGGAAAGATAGGCGTTGGCCTGGCTTGCCCGTGCTTCAAGGTCCATCCATGCGGCCAGCTCAGTGGAGCTGACGTCTCCTGGGGATCGCACAATAACCTTGAATTGGGGATTGTCCATAATGGGCAACGAGCAAGATTTAACAGGTATTCTGAACGGGTAAAAAATGTTTGATTTTCGGACTTACCTTCAACTACCGTGAGCCAGATACATCTGGCTCGTGGCAAATGTGTTGAAGTTCGCCTGATTTAAGACCAGGTGCACCCATTGTCAGCCCTAAAACGGTTTGATTCAACCGCAATTAAGAAATACCTGCTACTGCATACCATTCGAGTCATCGCGCTGAAACAAAGCACCGGCATTGTTCCGCGACAAATTTTTAATGCAATTCGGCGCAGATAATCCGTTGCGAGGAAACTATAAAGCGGTACGCACCAATATATGCGTTCAGAAAGCGAATGATTGCCGGAAACTATTTTTGCACCGGTAGCGTCACGATCGAGTTACAGTTAACGCTACATTTCATTATTTCGACCGTACATCTAGATAAAAATACTGGTTAGATAAAAAACTCGGCAGCGAAGTCATCCGGATTTAAAGCTGATTGGAAGTTAAAACTAGATAGTCAATCAATGGGCAGAACATAAATTTTGATTTACTTAAAATATCTAGTGGAGATTTTTTTTCCGGATATGTACCATCCGGATAGATATCAGAGGAAGATAGTTACACAAAGGGAATAACAATTTAAAAATGCTGCATTGGTAAGTAGAAAAGCATTTATTTAATAATAAATTAAAGTGCTTATCGATAATTCACATTAAGAAAAAGCACTAAGTTATCTTTTGGAAATGTTGTTGGTCCGCGTCGAGATTTGACGCGAAACCGCGCAACGACAAGGAACCGTGGGGGTTGCCATGTATCGCGTTAATTTCAATATGCGTGCAAGCGGATCGTTTCGCTTGTTTTTCAAATTGTGTGCAGTTGCCGTTTTAGGCATAGCGCTCGCTTCATGCGGCAGTCCGCGCGATGAGCTCAACATTGTAAGCTTCACAGCGGCAAAACCCACGCTTACCAATGGCACTCCGACCACTCTGACTGCCGTCTTCACGGGAGGAGTCGGAAGCATAAGCCCGGCCCCCCTCAGCGGTTATTCTACAGTCACCACCAATACACCGGTGACTATCGCTCCAACCGTAACGACGACCTACACGCTGACGGTTGCGAACGCAGACACAACTGTCACCAGCCAGTTCACTGTCACCGTGGTGCCACCAGCTAACATCAGCAGTTTTGGTGCAAGCGGCCCCCGAACAGTTGGCGGTGCGCCTGCGCAACTCACGGCGAATTTCACAAATGGGAGCGGTAGTGTCGACAACTCGGTTGGCGGGGTGAATTCCGGAACTCCTGTAGACGTAAGCCCAACCGTTGACACAACCTACACGCTGACGGTCACCAATGCCGCCGGTGATCAGTGGACTGATCAAACAGACGTCATCGTCCATCCCGCACCGAGCATTAGCAGTTTTACGTCATCGGCGTCTCTCGTATCGCTTGGTACCCCGGTCAATCTGACGGCGATTTTCGCTACGGGATCGCCCGGGAAGGAAATAACCGCCGCCGTTAACCAAGGTGTCGGTGCGGTCACCACTGGTGTAGCGAAGCAGGTTTTTCCACCGCTAGGTACAACGACCTATACGCTGACCGTCACCAATGCGCTGGGAGCCTCAAACACAGCTACTGTCGATGTCACGGCAGTGGCACTGCCCAACATAAGCAGCTTTAGTGCCGCGAGCTCAACCATTACTGCGGGTACCTCGACTACACTCATTGCCAACTTTACGAATGGGGCTGGTACCGTTAATGACGGATCCGGTCCGGTCCCGATCACCTCCGGGGCACCGCTTACGGTCACGCCTGGTGCAACGACGACCTACACGCTGACGGTCACGAACGCTGCAGGTGCCACCACCAGCACGACACCGGTCACTGTTACCGTCGTGCCCCCCGGCAATATCACCAGCTTTATTGCAGCAGATCCTGTTCTGACAGTAGGCGGCTCAACCACACTCACCGCCGTATTCGCTAACGGTACCGGCACGGTCACCGGCAGCGGCATCCCTCCGACTACAGTG
>Ga0209742_10000282_pt1 | contig 28189 bp, 23 predicted proteins | sample DeeMarSeWOR38_10_FD_187462 | JGI IMG/M metagenome (GOLD analysis project Ga0209742, IMG submission 187462) | Marine sediment microbial communities from White Oak River estuary, North Carolina - WOR-3-8_10 (SPAdes) (version 2) | ecosystem: Environmental > Aquatic > Marine > Intertidal zone >... | reverse complement strand
TGTGGAACACATCCCACATCCCTGGATAGAGTCACTGCGTGAATTGAAAAACAGCATTGAAGCCTTCACCCAACAGTCATTTAACAGCGTATTGGGCAACCTTTACCGCAATGGGAATGACGCCATGGGATGGCACTCAGATGATGAAAAGGAACTGGGCCAAAATCCTTTTATTGCTTCGATCAGCCTGGGAGCAGAGAGAGTTTTTAAAATTCGGCATAATTCGACCAGAGAACAATACAAACTTACATTGCCCCACGGCAGCCTGCTAACCATGTCTGGACCATTCCAGCATCACTGGCAACATAGTGTTCCCAGAACCAGTACTTGCCAAATACCACGTATAAACCTGACATTTCGCGATATTAGGTATTGAGCGAGCGCTTTTCATAACCAGATACGTAAATTTAATCTGTTGTGGAATTGGTATTACTTCAGCGCCGATGCTTATGTCGCCAAAGCTGGAAGGTCTCGTATTCAAGGTAAGCTTTTGACAAAATATAGTCCAATACCCCATTTAGACGATAGAAACGTATCACCGAATCAATGCGCAGAATTTCCCCGCCTTTCTCATCAAAAAATATGATCGTGGGTGAATAATACAGGCCCAGTTCTTCCGCCCATTGTTTTGCAGTCAGCTTTCTACCATCGGGAGTTATCACCGGCGTACCGGATTTGCGATCCAGCTGTACCACTTCCATTTGTTTAAACTTGCCAACAATTTCCTTGTTCTTGAGTGGCCCGGCATGCAACACATTGCATGCATGGCAGGTGGGTTGCTCAAACATAACCGCCAACGGCATGTTGGCGGGGATTTTTTTACGACTCAACACATACGGCGGCGCACTGAAGATCTCGTTGTCATTCATTTCGGATTCTTCAAGACCAGCAATAGTTTCGCCGCGTTCCATATACACACGCAACGGCTCGTATAAATAGTGTTTGTCAGCAATGAATTCGAGCACAGCACGAAACTGGTAAGGTGGGCGGTAGCCCGTAAGCCGCAGCACAGCATTGCTGTCAACATCTACAAACAAAAAGGAGGGTGTGAAATTGGTACGTAACTTTGCAGCGAATTCTTTTTCGGATTTGTAAACCTTGCCTTTGTAATCTGTGACCTGTCGATCACCTCTCACATCGATCGCGATGACGTCGAAATGCTCGCGAGTATAGGTTTCGATACCCCTGTCACCCCAGTTTTTCTTCAAATGCACCTTACAATAGGGACAATCTTTACGACCAAAGTATAACAATATGCCCCATTTACCGGCCTCTTTCGCGTCAGCCAGATCAGCCTGCAATTCCAGAAAGCTTAGCTTGAACCAGTCCGGTAGAATTAGATCCAGTTCCAGAGGCTGGTCATTAAACTCGATAAACTCCGCAGCAGAATCTTCGGCCGCCAGGACCAACGGACCATAAACATAGCTTATCGCCAAGCCGATTATCAGCAGGCAGCAGTTGAAAGATCGTTGAATTGATGAAATTACAGGCAACAAATTATAAGTATCCTATTGTTTTTCTTTGTTTAATTTACTATACAATATGACCAGTGGTAAATGACAAAAGTATGTTAAGTTTGCCCACTGCCAGGCAAAAAATGTTCCTGCGGAACTTTCACTACTAACTATCAGACCAAAAAGGCAATTCTGCAATGCTCGACGATCGCCAATTACTTAAGAAATAGTAAAACTTGTCGATATCAACAATGCAGAAGTGTTATATAGACTGACTGATATAAACTTGGCAGACAAACGGATAGTAGTGGTAACAATTAACGGACCGATTAAAGTGAGAATGCACATGATGAAATATATCCTCCCTCTTTTCCTGGTGCTCATCGCCAACGCCGCTATGGCAGACAGCCTGGCGAAGGACAAAAAGACGCTGGAAAACCTGGAAATGGAGCTGGAACAAAAACAGGAAGCGCTGGATAAACAAAAGGAAGCCGTGAAAGCTTTGGAAAAAAAGCTGGAGTGTAACTACAACCTGTTGCAGTCCTATAACCAGTGCGAGGAAAAGCACGAGAAAAACTCTGAGGAATACTTAAAGTGCATGGAAAAAGCGAAAACCAGCAACGCCGGTTGCATGGATAACGCCTGATTAATGGTGCGAAGCAAAACAGCTTAAGTGCCGGAATCTCACTAAAGAATCTTACTGAATATTATCTGCCGTGATCAGTCCTTAGCGTCACAATCAATGAGTACTGTTAGCTGCGATGGCGTTTTCCATAAAACAGTTCATTCCTTTTTTAAATCTGGAAACAGAACAGGTTTCCGACGGCGACTTCCAGCACAATCAAGAAATTAATCACGTTTTTCAATTATTAAAAGAAACACGAACGGCACTCAAAATAACCCTGCCGGACTCAAACAAGGCTTTTTCCAGTAGTATTCTCACAGTCGATCTTGCAAACCGACAATTCACGCTTGACGAGATTTTCCCTGTAGACGGACACAAATTGTTTGAAAGCATCGGGATGCTAATCGCTCATGCCGAACTGCGTGGCGCCAGGATTACGTTTGAAGCCCGCCTGGTTAGTTCAGATAACTCCCGACCTATCGCATCTTATAATTGTCAAATTCCGGAATCCATCTCATACGTTCAGCGACGCGGTGAATACCGGGTCTCGGTTCCTCCCTCGCATATGCTTCAGGTAACTGCTGAGCACCCAAAAACCAGGCAACTCCTGCAAGGCAACTTGACCGATCTGTCGACTCAGGGAATTGGAGTAAATTTCAATACCGCTCACACTATTAAACCAGGCGACCAGTTAACAAACTGCCGTTTGCTGTTGCCTACCAATGAATCAGTAAACTTTGCTATTGAAGTCCGGCACATTGAGTCTACAGTACTGGACGCCATAAGAGTTGGTGGTACCTTGCTGGAACTGGATAACCGCTCGGGTGAATTGATTAGCCGACTGGTAAGGCAAATGGAACGCGTCAAGATTAAAAGGTAATTTCGCGCCATTGCAACTGCAAATAACTGACACGTTTTTAGTTTAAAGTACTGCGAACTGCTTTTTACTGTATGGAATTCGCTTCCAGTCGCAGATAAATAAAATAGGCATTCATACGATTGGCAACAAACGCCGGCAAATTCTCGTATTGTGACCAATCGGTCTGCGTATACGCCTCGTCAAAACTGGTGAGATCGTCAACTGCGTCACCCATACTCTGATGCAAAAATTCCAGGTAATCCCGGGTAAATGCCAGCGCCTGTTGCGGATTTGTAGAGGCTGCGCCATGGCCGGGAACAATGGCGTGTGTTCGGGATACATCCATTTTCTGTAGATGCTGCAACCATAAATCCGGATTGGAACCTGTTACAAACGGTACCCGACCTTCAAAAATCAGGTCGCCGGAGAACAACACCTGGTCGGGTTCTACCTGCATCATTAAATCGCCTTGCGAATGCGTGGAACCCAACATGATGAGCTTCAACTTGACGTCCCCCACGTGCAACTCGGTGTCTTTTTCGATATAGCGATCCGGTTTGACAACGCGGGTGTTCTCGTCCACCCAGGGAAACAACGATTCCCGGCGTTGTTTTAAACGACCCTCCGCGGCATCAGAGGCAAGATAATCCCTGGCGCCCACAGGCGCGATGATTTCAGCCCCCATGTCCTTAAATACCTGCAGTCCGTAAATATGGTCAGCGTGATAATGACTTACCACCACCTTTACCACTGGCTTATCGGTTACCTGTCGCACTAGATGATAGAATTTGTATGCGAGTGATGGTGTACCCAGGGCATCGAATAGCACCACACCCTCACTGGTAATAACAACGCCGGCATTTGACATAAAACCTTCATTGTCGGTGGGCGTACCCGGTGGACCTTCCACATAATAAGTCCGTTGTGAAATTTGTTGCAGCGCCATTTCAACATGGGCGGGCTCGATATGCTCAGGCCACTGGATATCTTGCTCTACTACACTCGTTGCCTGAACTACTGGCGCCGCAATGTTCCCCGCGTCACTGCCTTGCGGTTGCTCAGCTTGTTTGGTGCAAGCTGACAACAGGTTGCCAAGCAACACTATTAGCGCAAATATCTGTAAGCTCGGTTGTCGAATTATCAACACTGCCTCCGTTTGGCTTTAAAGAATTGCGTGAGTAGATCACCGCATTCCATCGCTAACAGGCCGCCTTCCACGGTGACGTGATGATTAATCCTGGGATTGGCAAAAATATCGACGACACTGCCGGCTGCGCCAGCCTTGGGATCATTGGCACCGTAGACTACCCTGCCAACGCGTGCGTGAATAATAGCGCCTGCACACATCACACACGGCTCCAGAGTTACGTATAAGGTGGTATCAAGTAAGCGATAATTGTTGAGAATTTTGCCTGCCTGGCGCAGCGCCACCATTTCAGCGTGAGCGGACGGATCATGCTGACCGATGGGTTGGTTCCAGCCCTCTCCGACAACCTGGTTGTCTTTGACAATGACTGCACCGACCGGCACCTCACCACTCTCCTGGCCTTGTCGGGCCAGCTCTATGGCATGACGCATCCAGTGCAGATCGTTTTCAGACATCAGTCAGTGCAGTTTTTAAGATTATTCCCACTCAATGGTTGCCGGCGGCTTGCTGGAAATATCGTAGGCGACGCGGGATACGCCTTTTACTTCGTTAATGATACGACGTGAAACGGTTTCCAGTAACTCCCAGGGCAGACGCGCGGCATGTGCCGTCATAAAGTCTACAGTTTCCACCGCGCGCAAGGAAACCACGTAATCGTAAGCGCGGCCATCTCCGGTCACACCTACTGACCTGACCGGCAAAAACACGGTAAAGGCCTGGCTGACTTTATGATACAAGTCGTGTTTGCGCAGTTCTTCAATATAAATGTGGTCCGCCTCGCGCAGAATGTCGGCGTATTCCTTTTTCACTTCACCCAGAATCCGCACCCCCAATCCAGGACCCGGGAAAGGATGGCGATACACCAGCTCGTGCGCCAACCCCAGTTCTTCACCAATGGCACGCACCTCATCCTTAAAGAGTTCTCGCAAGGGTTCCACCAGTTGCAGCCTCATGTCTTCCGGCAGGCCACCCACATTGTGGTGTGATTTAATAACATGAGCTTTACCGGTTTTGGCGCCCGCTGACTCAATCACATCCGGATAAATCGTGCCCTGTGCCAGCCATTTGGCATTTTTAAATTTGGCCGCCTCTTCTTCAAAGACTTTAATAAACATATTGCCAATAATTTTGCGTTTTTGCTCCGGGTCATTCACACCTTTAAGCGCATCCAGAAAACGCTGTTCCGCATTCACGCGGATCACTTTCACACCCATATGCTGTGCAAAGGTGGCCATCACCTGGTCGCCTTCATTTAAGCGCAATAAACCGTTATCCACAAATACACAGGTTAACTGATCGCCGATCGCTTTATGCAACAGCGCGGCAACGACCGACGAATCCACTCCACCGGACAAACCCAGGATCACTTCATCGGTACCCACCTGCTCCCGCACCCGCTCGATACTGTCTTCTACAATACTGGTAGGCTTCCATAACGTATCACAACCACAAATATCACAGACAAAGCGCTGCAGGATACGTTTACCCTGTAGGGTATGCGTTACTTCGGGATGGAACTGGATACCATAATAATGGCGCTCTTCGTCCGCCATGCCGGCTAACGGCGCGTTATCCGTACTGGCAATCTTGAAAAACCCTGGCGGCATTTCGTCAACACGATCGCCATGACTCATCCATACATCCAGCAAACCATAACCTTCAGGGCTGATTTCGTCCTCAATATCAGTTAATAATTTTGAATGGCCATGGGCTCTTACTTGTGCGTAACCAAATTCTCGATGGCCTTCGCTGGCAACCTGGCCACCTAATTGCGCCGCTATGGTTTGCATACCATAACAAATGCCCAGCAACGGTACTTTAAGCGTAAAGGCCACTTCAGGCGCGCGGGGTGGATTATCCACATTCACCGATTCGGGACCACCGGATAAAATTATCCCCTTTGGCTTAAACTCGGCGATCGCCGCTTCATCCGCATCATAGGCGTAAATCTCGCAATACACGCCGATCTCACGCACGCGTCGCGCAATCAATTGCGTGTACTGGGAGCCAAAATCCAGAATCAGGATGCGGTCAGCATGTATATTAAGATGGGTATCAGCGTGTGCGTTCAAGCTCAGATCCTTAATATTCTGTTACTTAAAAAAAGGGGTTGTAAAAAATTAGCAGCCTGAAAAGCTGCTAATTTAGTGTTGTTTTGCGGTGACATGTTACTGTCGGTAGAACTTCCTACACCCGGTAGTTGGGAGCCTCTTTGATAATTTGCACATCATGCACATGGCTCTCACTCATGCCGGCGGAGGTTACCCGGATAAACTCCGGCTTGGTACGCATTTCATCAATGGTGTTACATCCGGTATAACCCATGCTAGAGCGCAATCCGCCCAGTAGTTGGTGAATAACCGGCTGCAGCGGTCCCTTGAATGGTACCCGGCCCTCGATGCCTTCCGGCACCAGTTTTTCCTTGTTACTGTCTTCCTGAAAATAACGATCACTGGAACCATTCTGACCAGACATCGCCCCCAATGATCCCATACCACGATAGGATTTATAGGAGCGCCCCTGATACAGTTCCACTTCACCCGGCGCTTCTTCAGTACCGGCAAACATGCTGCCCAGCATCACACAGTAACCACCGGCTACGATGGCCTTGGCAATATCACCGGAATAACGAATACCACCGTCGGCGATAAGCGGTATGTCGGTATTCTTCAGCGCTTCGGCGACATTGGAAATGGCGGTGATTTGCGGCACGCCGACACCGGCAATAATACGCGTGGTGCAAATGGAACCCGGCCCGATGCCCACCTTCACCGCATCAGCACCGGCATCCGCCAGAGCCCTGGCAGCATCAGCGGTGGCAATGTTGCCACCAATCACATCCACGCCCGGAAAGTGTTTCTTCACCCAGGCCACACGATCTAATACACCCTGCGAATGTCCATGGGCGGTATCCACAACGATGACGTCGACACCGGCATCAATCAAGGCTTCGACACGTTCTTCGGTACCTTCACCCACCCCCACTGCGGCGCCTACGCGCAAGCGGCCCTGGTCGTCCTTGCAGGCATTAGGAAATTCTTTGGCCTTTTGGATATCCTTAACAGTGACCAGACCACGTAATTGAAACTTGTCATCCACTACCAGCAATTTTTCGATGCGATGCTCGTGAAGTAATTTCAGGATTTCCTCTTTTTCCGCACCTTCCTTCACTGTCACCAGCTTCTCTTTTGGTGTCATGATATTGGAAACCGGACTGCTGTAGCGGGTTTCGAAACGCAAATCCCGGCCAGTAACAATGCCCACCAGTTCCTCACCTTGCACTACCGGCACACCGGAAATATTCCGCGCATGCGTCAGTTCCAGCACTTCCTGAATACTGGTATCGGGCGTCACGGTTATGGGCTCCTTGATGACGCCGCTTTCAAATTTCTTTACTGCTCGTACCTGGTAGGCCTGCTTTTCCGGTGTCATGTTTTTATGAACGATGCCCAGTCCACCCTCCTGCGCCATGCTGATCGCCAGCCGGGCCTCGGTCACGGTATCCATGGCCGCCGACACCAGCGGTATATTTAAATCGATATTTCTGCTGATTTTCGTCTTCAGCTGCACTCCCTTGGGCAAGACCGTGGAGTGGGCCGGAAGTAATAGAACATCATCAAAGGTGAGCGCTTCTTGAACAATTCGCATAGTGGGATTCCCTAAATGGGCTGTAAATACATGGAGCCGGCATTATAAAGATTGACGTTCACCGGGTAAACCTGTAGGTTTATTGAGGTCGCTAAATATAGATTCCCTATACTAATTGGTCTACATTTCCTGGTATTAGCCTGACTGGGCCAACTGGTTTTAACTAAAAAATACATACATCAGCGGAGGAGAATTGATGAAGAAACTAGCTATTGTCGTTGCGACGTTGTTCATTTTAGCGGGATGCGGTACTACACAGGAACAAGCTGGTGAAGCTGCCGGTGGTAGCGCCAGCCCTGAAGTGGAAGCCGCCATCAAAGAAGCAGAAGCTGCAATCAAGAAAGCAAACTCGGTGGGCGGAGAATGGCGCGATTCCAGCGGCAAAATCCTGAAAAAAGCCAAAGCAGCTGCCGCCAAGGGTGACAACAAAGCGGCGCTTAAATTAGCCAAGGAAGCCAAATTCCAGGGCGAAATGGGTTATCAGCAAGCCAAAGAACAGGAAAAAGCTGGACCCTGGTTGTTCTAAGCAAGCCACTTGAATCTCAAGCAATAGCAAAAAGCAGGAAGCGTAAGCGACCTGCTTTTTCTTTTTGTTGGACGTCAAAAACAGGATTTCGCATAACCCTTTTTTTCACAGGCTCACATGTCTCCTGGCAACCGCAACGGTATCGATCTTAACGAGATTTATAGTGTCTCGGAACTGAATAGCGAAGTTCGCGCCCTGATCGAAGAAAATTTTGCCTCAGTATGGGTACAAGGCGAAATTTCCAACCTGGCACGTCCCGCATCCGGTCATATCTATTTCAGCCTCAAAGACGAAAGCGCCCAGGTACGTTGCGCCATGTTCCGCATGAGCAATCGCCTGCTGAAATTCAAACCGCAGGACGGCATGCAGGTGCTGGTCCGCGGCAGTGTCAGTCTTTACGAAACCCGTGGCGACTATCAGCTGATTGTCGATTACATGGAAGAATCCGGCTATGGTCTGTTGCAACGCAAATTCGAAGAACTCAAAGCCAGACTGGCGGAACAGGGCCTGTTTAGCGTTGAACACAAACAGGAAATTCCGGCATTCCCCTCTCGTATCGGTATCATCACCTCTCCCACGGGTGCTGCAATACGCGATGTGATCAGTGTATTAAAACGGCGTTTTCCCGCGATTCCCATTTTGGTCTATCCCATCCCGGTGCAGGGCGAGGACGCCCCACCGAAGATCGTCCGCATGGTCAAAAAAGCCTGCCAGCGACAGGATTGCGATGTATTGATACTCACACGCGGTGGCGGATCCCTGGAAGACTTGTGGGCATTTAATGATGAACACGTTGCGCGGGCCATCTTTGATTGCAGCATCCCTGTCGTCTGCGGTGTGGGGCACGAAGTGGATGTAACGATTGCCGATTTTGTAGCGGACGTGCGCGCCCCAACCCCTTCGGCGGCGGCAGAACTGGTCAGCCCCAACCGCGACGAATGGCAGTTGCGCGTTAATCGGATGCAAGCCCAATTGTTGAATGTGCAGAATCAACAGCTATTGCAGGCACATCAAAAACTGGCCTGGCTGATGAAACGTATCCAGCATCCGCAACAAAGAATCCAGCGCATCGCCCAACGCCTGGATGAAATGGAGCAACGTCTCATTCATGTTAACAAGATACAGTCCCACGCCCGCAGCAGCCGCTTGACGGCGCTCAATCACCGACTCCAGCAAACCAGCCCGCTGCAACGCCTGCAAAAACTGTCCTTTTCGCGGCAGGCATTGGAGCAGCGCCTACACAACGCCATGAGCAAAAAACTCTCAGTCAGCAAACATCATTTTGTGACGTTATCCCGGGCGCTGGAAGCGGTCAGCCCCCTGGCCACCCTGGGTCGCGGCTATGCCATCGTGCGTAAAGCTGACGGATCCATCGTGCGCGACGCCAGGTTATTGAAAATTGGCGAAAATTTATCAACGCAATTGCAGCACGGCAACGTGCTGTCGACGGTGACGGAAACCCAGGATTCGTAAAACTGGCAACATTCCTGCAACAATTTCTGCATTACTCAGTCTCAAATGAATATGAAAATGACCATGCGATTACTTGTTACCCTGCTATTTGTCCTGACTTCTCAATCACTCATGGCGGTCACGCTGCCCAAAGCCGCGGCGGTTCCCGGCGGTATCGCCATTGTTCCCCTGGGCATCGAATCCGCTTCCGCACCGATCGTTAAATTCAACGACAAACGGGTGATGGTCGCTCCCGATCCGGAACAAAAAAATCACTGGCTCGCCATTGCCGGCATCCCCCTGTCGGCAGAGAAAGGCAAGCACCAATTGGTGGTGGAAACCAATCCCGCGCAAAAGCTGGTGAGTTTCGAGGTAAAGGATAAGAAATACAAAACCCAGCACATCACTATTAAAAACAAACGCAAGGTCAATCCCAATGAACAGGACCTGAAGCGCATCAAAGAGGAAAAACAGGAAATCGTTGCCTCGTTGGCACAATGGAGCGATTCAGACGCTCTCAACACCAAGTTTGTGATTCCGGTCAAGGGCCGCTTAAGCAGTCCGTTTGGCCTGCGCCGTTACTTCAACAAGCAGCCGCGCAAACCGCACAGCGGCATTGATATCGCCGCACCAGAAGGCACGCCCATCGTGTCCCCTGCCGATGGTGTTGTCATTACTACCGGCGAATACTTTTTCAACGGCAACACGGTATTCATTGACCATGGACAGGGCCTTGTCACCATGTATTGCCACATGTCCAAAATCAAGGTAAAACCCGGCGACCCGGTCAAACAAGGTCAATCCATTGGCGCCATCGGCAAAACCGGGCGGGTAACCGGTCCCCATCTGCATTGGGCGGTCAGCATGAACGACGTACGCGTTGATCCAGGCCTGTTTTTTGACAACCTGAAAAAAGTCGCCACCGCAAAGTAACCCCCAAAATCCCCCACAAATATTCCGCTTGCGCCGTTTCCCCGCAACCGGTATTTTTACGCGTCGTCCGTTTTGTTTATCAGTGAATCCTAATTATTTATGAAGCAGATTGCGCAACAGATCGTATCCAGAAAGGCTTTTGAATATTTCATCATTGGCTTGATCATAATAAATGGAGTGGCATTAGGGCTGGAAACCTCCCCCGATATTGTCGCCAATTTCGGTGATTATCTTGTCTGGATAAACAATTTCATCATTGCAGTATTCGTTGTCGAGGCGATCCTGAAGATTACGGCCGTGGCGCCACGCTTTAAACTGTACTTTGGTGATGGTTGGAACCTGTTTGATTTCACTGTCGTGGTTTTATCATTGCTGCCCACGACTGGTGAGTTCGCCATGATCGCCCGCCTGGCGCGCCTGCTGCGGGTGGCGCGACTGATTTCCACCATTCCCGAGCTACGCCTGATTGTCAGCACTCTGGTACGTTCTATCCCGAGCATGGGGCATGTGCTACTGCTCATGAGCATTATTTTTTATATCTATGCCGTTGCCGGGTACCATATTTTCCACGCGCATGATCCCACCCACTGGAACAACCTGGGTTTATCGTTGTTAACGCTATTTCGCGTGGTAACGCTGGAGGACTGGACGGACGTGATGTATAAGGCGATGGAATTGCATCCGTTAGCCTGGATGTATTTCGTGAGCTTCGTGATCGTGGGTACGTTCGTGGTGATTAACCTGTTTATCGCGGTGGTAATTAACAACCTGGAAGAAGCCAAGCACGAGAGACTCGAAGAACTCCAGGCGCCGACCACGCGCGACGAAATACTGCGCGAGCTAAAGCAAACCCAGGAAGCACTGGCCAGGCTGCAAAGCAAACTCTCGAAGATGTGACAATAGAATCTGATTGAGAGCCGACTTTACTGATTTGCGCCCAATTGTTGCGCACGTTCCCAACGGCGCTTTGCCTCATCTTGCTGTACTGCCAATTGGCTATTCCAACCCTGGCAATGTTGTTGAATGATCTCCAGTAATGCCTGGATATGATCAGCACGGTCATTCAAGGCGGGAATATAATGATATTCCTTGCCGCCAGCTTCCAGATAAGCATGGCGATTCTCCTCCTCGATTTCCTCCAACGTCTCCAGGCAATCGGCAGAAAATCCCGGGCAAATCACATCAACCGCATCAACACCCTGTTTACCAAACTCCCGCAAGGTTTCGATAGTATACGGTTTTAACCATTCTTCGCGCCCGAAGATAGACTGAAAAGCTACCTGCCATTCGCCGTCCTTGAGTTGCAGCTTCTCCGCAACCAGGCGTGCGGTTTTCTGACATTGGCAAAAGTAAGGATCACCGGTCATCAGAAAACGCTTCGGGGTACCGTGAAAAGAAAATAGAAGCTTTTTTGGTTTGGTGTGCTGCGACCATGCCTCTTCAATGGAATTGGCCAACGCCGTAATGTAATCGGCGTTATCATGATACTGGTTTACAAAGCGGAATTCAGGCACCCAGCGCCAGGATTGCACCGCCGCCGCTACTGCATCAAAAGTCGAAGCAGTGGTACTGGAAGAATATTGTGGATATAACGGCAAAACCAGAATTCTCTGTGCATTGGCCTGCTGTAATTTTTCCAGCGCCGAGGCAATGGAGGGATTGCCATATCGCATGCCAAGTTCAACAACCACGGGCATATCAAATTTATCTTTTAACACTGCGCGCAAGGCATCCGTTTGCCGACGCGCAATCACCAGCAACGGAGAACCATGCATTTCATCCCAGATTTTTTGATAGGCCTGGGCGGATTTAGCTGGTCGAATCAACAGGATTACCTGTAAAATACACCACCACAGTACTCGCGGTAGATCAACGATGCGGGGATCCCATAAAAACTCCCTGAGGTAACGACGCAACGCTGCTGGCGTCGGCGCATCGGGCGTACCCAGGTTGGTAATGAGAATGCCCAACACCGGTTCTTGAGCGTGTTTAAATTTTACGGAGTCTGAGTCAGGCATCGGCTTTAATTTAAGGTTGTAATCGTCCAGTTATTGGGGATTAATGATTCTTGATATAGCGCTCACTATCCTCGGCATACCACAGATATACCACGCATGTTATTTGATAAATCACCGAGGCTCCTAGTATACCGATAATATAGATAATATTTGAACCTTTAATTTCAGGATATATTCAGCATTCAATCCTTATGATTGCCCGCACGACAATACTATGAAAACAACTAAATTCCGATCTTTAAAAACAGGTTTCGCGTTACTGTTCGCCGTAGCTGTATTAACCAGTGCCGTGCTACTGAATCAGTCCGCCCAATCGGAGTCCATTCCGGAAGAATTGCGCGGATTACTAAATAAGCAGCCTGTTGCAGTACCGGAATTCAAACTGGTCGACCAGCAAAACAACCCCTTTACCGTAGAACGATTAAAAGGTGCATGGACTTTTCTGTTTTTCGGTTACACGCATTGCCCTGATGTTTGCCCCACCACCCTAACCGAACTGGACAATGCAGCAAGTCGACTGAATGAGTTGCAAACCCCACAGCGAAAAATCCAGTATGTTTTCATTAGTGTCGACCCGCAACGAGACACCCCGGAACTACTCCGGGATTATGTCAGCTATTTTGGCGCCAAGTTCCTTGCCGCTACCGGCGGGGAACAGGACCTGAAACAACTGGCAAAACCATTGGGTATCAAGTTTGAGCGCGGTATTGGTACCGAAACCGAGTACCTGGTTAATCACAGCAGCGCCATGCTGTTAATCGATCCACAAGCCAGGTATTACGCTAAGTTTCGTGCACCGCATTACTCAGAAGAAATTGTCGAAGGTTTTAAACAAATAATCACATACGCAGAGAGGTAACAATGTTGTTGAATAAAAAAATCGTATCCGCCATCCCCTTTTTATTAACTTGTTTGCTGGCATACAGTGCAAACGCACACAGTGATGGCAGCATCGCCATTAAAGATGCCTGGGTCCGGGAAGCACCACCCAACGCCAAGGTACTGGCAGCATATATGCGCATTGAAAACCACACCAAAAAGGAAAAGATTTTAGTTGATGTCACATCCACTGCGTTTAAAAAGATCGAGATACACAAAACCATCAACAAGGGTGGTATGGCTTCCATGGAACAGCAAAAGGAATTAGCCATTGCCGCCCAAGGTGAAGTAACGCTGGAACCAGGCGGTCTGCATCTCATGCTGTTCGATCCGGGTTCGGCACTTAAGGCAGGGGATGATATCACTTTTACATTGAAATTCGCTGATGGCGGCACCACTATAATCAATGCCACTGTGAAAAAAGCCACAGGTGGCAACGAACACCATCATCATGATGAACACAGCGGGCATAGTATGCATGAGCAGGAGAAAAAGGAAAGCAAACAGGATGAGGGACACCACCATAATCACTGATCTACAGGATAACCCTTGAACAGTCCTAACAACAAATTACCAAATTCACTGGTCGATAAAATAAAAGTCTGGCCACAGTATCTGTTGCCACATTATTTGTTAACTGACCTGATGTTCTTCCTGACGCGCAGTAAACTGCGCGTCTGGAAGAACAACTTCACTCGCTGGTTCGTCCACCAGTATCAGGTGGACATGTCGCTTGCCGTAGAAGAAGATCCAACGGCCTACGAAACTTTTAATGATTTCTTCACCCGGCCACTGAAACCTGAAGTCCGCCCGGTATGCACTGAAGCGGATTGCGTGGCCAGCCCGGTGGATGGCACCGTCAGCCAGGCCGGCACAATTAATAGTGAGTCTATCTTTCAGGCCAAGGGACATGATTTTTCCTTAACCCAGTTGCTAGCCTCACAAAGCGAATGGATCGACAAATTTCGCAATGGCAATTACGCCACAATTTATTTATCCCCAAAAGATTACCATCGCATTCACATGCCAATAGATGGCGAATTGAAGCAAATGACTTATGTGCCGGGCAAGCTGTTCAGCGTGAGTCCGGCAACCACCCGGGAGATTCCGGGATTGTTTGCGCGTAATGAACGCGTGTTGTGCTTTTTTGACACCGAGTTCGGCCCGTTGGCCGTCGTATTGGTGGGTGCAATGATTGTTGGCGGCATCGAAACGGTCTGGCATGGCAGCATCACCCCACCCCACCAAAAACATCTTGGCCATTGGCATTATGACGCAACCAGTAGCGAAAAAAAATCACAACATGTTGTGCTGAACAAGGGCGATGAGTTGGGACGCTTTAATATGGGCTCTACAGTCATTCTGCTGTTTGAAAAAAACAAAATTAACTGGGAGGCGGCGATAACAGCTAACGAAACTACCGTGGTGGGACAGAAAATTGCCAGCCGCATCGTGTAACGCAGACAATCCCATCTGCATGCTGCCTGCTGATCGAATTCCGGGAAAGTCTTTTGTCGAATGAATGTTTTTATCGTGCCGGGAGGCGTTGCTCGCGGTAAGTAATTTAACAACGCATATCTGGTAACTGATCCTGAGTGTTATGGATAGGAGGATACACTTTTTAACAGATCAGTATTAACTTGGTTAGTGTATTTGTTCCAGATTTTTGTAGCTCATGATCTCCTGCAGTGAACGAAATACGCTGGTATCAAACTCGTGAAATTTCAATCCCACTCCTTCCTTTGTTACCCGCACGATGCGCGCGCGTAAGCTGTGTTTAACCTGTCGATCCCCTGACAATAAGTGAAATACCAGTTCGACATTATCATCCTGCCCAAAGGAATGAGCCGGTTCCAGATCCAGAAACGCACCACCAAGCCCGACATCTCTCGACTGACAAGAACAAAGTTTTTCTCCGTTGCGAAATACGTCGACATCTAATCGCAATTCTCTGCGATCACTCCAACGGTTTTCCATAATACCCCCTGGACGAGCTCCTGTTCGGATAAAAAAGGAACGATTGTCCTGAGTTAATATGACATCAACATTGCGTCCCAATAAGGTTGTTGTCACGTGGTTGAAATTAAGGCTGTGAAATTTTCGGCCAGGACAATACTACCTGGCGAACTGTTACTGCCTCCGTCTGACTGTTACCAAATCCCTGTAACCTGACTTTCGTTAAGGTGGGTACTCCGCGTCTTTCGACACAGTATTTACCAGCAATAACCAAGCCAATAGTTACCAGAGTTAAAACAAGACTCAGTAATCAATATGCTACAACACAGAATAGCGGCAACACGACACAAAAACCGCTGGTCACATCACAATCTGTTAACTATATCGACACCAAGAAAATTTTATATCCCGATAAATTCTGCTGAATACTGGATAAACATCAGCAAAGACTGAACTAGAGTTACTGCAAGATACGACTGCCAGATAGTTAGGCCTGAAAGACCTGTAGTTATTTAAGCACGATTGAAGGGAAACGCCAACACGTCATTTATCGATTTTTGGTTGCTTATAAATTGTATTAATCGATCCAGGCCCAGTGCGACGCCTGAACAATCCGGAAATCCGCCCGCCAAAGCGGCAATCAGATGCTGATCGATAGTCACCGGCGGCATCCCCGCTTGTGCTCGTCGCTCAAGTTCTGACCGAAAACGCTGCAACTGTTGCTCGGCATCGGCAAGCTCATGAAAACCGTTGGCCAGCTCTATGCCTTCAAGGAACAATTCAAATCGCTCAGCAATCTGATTATTGTCGCTTGCAATGCGGGCCAGGGCACACTGGGAGGCAGGATACTCATAAATAAACGTCAGTCGCCCATTGCCCAGTTGCGGCTGCACTTGCGTTGCCATCAGGTAATCAAGATACAAATCCTTGTCATCCTGACCGGCTGCCGGCAAGGTCAATCCCGCTTTCTGCGCCTGTTGGCGTAATTCTGTTAATGTGGCCGTCAGGGGATCAATACCCACATAACGCAAAAACGCTGCTTGATATGTGAGGTATTCAGGCTCCGTCAGCTCCACTGTTAACAATAGTGACACCAATTCTGCCACCTCTTTCATTAGCGAGTGGTAATCCATACCTATGCGATACCATTCCAGCATGGTAAATTCTGGGTTGTGTTGTGAACCCAGTTCCGCCTGGCGAAACACATGACAGATCTGGTAAATACAGCCACTGCCCGCTGCCAGCAATCGCTTCATGTGAAACTCCGGCGATGTGATCAGATACCTGTGCTGCTGTTGTTCCTCTCCGCCACCATGAAAATGCGTTTCAAAGCTGTGTATATTGGGATCAGGCGTGGTGGCCACGGACAGACTGGGTGTATCCACTTCCAGCACCTTGCGCTGTTTGAAAAACTCGCGAATACTTTCATAGGCGCCGGCGCGCAGGCGCAGTTGCTCAAAGCTGGCGCTGGGTGGCCAGCTTTGATTTTCGAAGGAATCATGCATCAGGGAAAATAAACGCCGAACAATCGATCGATCTAATGATGAAAAATAAACTTATTCTTTGACACGACCCACGTATTCACCGGTACGCGTGTCGACTTTAATGACTTCGCCTTGTTCAACGAACAAAGGAACTTTCACCACCGCACCGGTTTCCAGGGTTGCGGGCTTACCGCCACCGCTAGCAGTATCACCGCGAACACCCGGATCGGTTTCGGTAATTTGCAGTTCCACAAAATTGGGAGGTACCACGGCAATGGGTTCGTTGTTCCATAAGGTCACTGTGCACATGTCCTGTTCCTTTAACCACTTGGCGGCTTCGGACACTACCGACTCGCCTGCGGCCAGCTGCTCGTAGCTTTCCGGGTGCATGAAATGCCAGTGCTCACCATCGCTGTACAGGTATTGCATTTCGGTGTCCATAACATCCGCGGACTCCACAGATTCACCGGTTTTGTAAGTGCGCTCCACAACCCGCCCGGTTAACAGGTTCCTGATTTTAACGCGAGCAAACGCCTGCCCTTTTCCCGGTTTTACAAAATCGACATCGACGACGTTGCAAGGCGAACCATCGATCATCAATTTCATGCCGGAACGTAATTCATTGGTGGTATATGTAGCCATTTAATCCTCGATTTGGGAACATAGTCATTAGTCAACAATTCTGGATGATTGCCGTTTCAAAAAGACGCCTATGATACAGCGAACCGCGCCAATTTTGCAGGGCTATGACTGGAAAAATCAGCTGGCCCGAGCCATACGAGACCCCGCCGAGCTGCTGCACTTGCTGGAATTACCCTCCAGCTTGTTACCGTTAGCGAAAAGCGCCGCAAAAACATTCCCATTGCGGGTACCACACAGTTACCTGCAGCGCATTAACAAGGGTGATCCCGACGATCCGTTATTACGGCAAATTTTACCACTCGGAGAAGAACTGAATGCCGTGGAAGATTTCCACGATGACCCGGTGGGTGATCTCGCCGCCCAGAAATCCCCCGGACTACTGCACAAATACCAGGGTCGCGCGTTACTCATTACCACGGGTGCTTGCGGAATTCATTGCCGCTATTGTTTCCGGCGTAATTATCCGTATGGGGACTCCAACCCCATGCAGGATAATCGTTCCCTGATTCTGAACTACCTGCGCCACGATGCCGAGATCCACGAAATCATCCTGAGCGGTGGCGACCCCTTGTCACTAAGCGATCAGCGACTGGCCAGTCTGGTCGCCGATCTGGAGTCGGTGCCGCACCTGGCGACATTGCGTATTCACACTCGGCTGCCTGTGGTGGTGCCCCAACGGGTAACCGAAGAATTGCTTCACGGGATCACAACCAGCCGCTTTAAGACCGTCATGGTGCTACATATTAATCACGCCAATGAAATCGACTCTGAGGTCATTTCGGCCATGGTGCATTTAAAAAAGGCGGGTATCACTCTGCTCAACCAGGCGGTGTTATTGAAAGGCGTCAATGACTCGGTCGAAGCGCTTAAAAAGTTAAGTCATGCGTTATTCAATGCTCATATCCTACCCTATTACCTGCATCAATTGGATCAGGTTAACGGCGCCGCCCATTTTGCGGTGACCGACACCAGGGCCATGGAGTTGTTGGCTGCGCTACGTCAACAACTGCCCGGCTATTTGCTGCCTCGACTGGTCAGAGAACATGCGGGTGCGTCCTCCAAGTTGCCGTTGCTTTGAGTTCCACGCCACACTTCCTATGACAACAAATCATAAGAGCCGTCACCAGCACGTGCGTGTTGCGACGCCACAGGTAATTTGTCACCATTCGACACCGCTCGGACGGCTATACTTAGTGTCGAAGCCATTGACAAATTGTGATTTTATTAAAGTTTATAATAAAAAGTGTCGAAATATCCGTAAGATACGGTGTGTTGCCGGTTACGCATTTCCCAGCAAGAAACAACGCTAATAGCATTGACGAATGCTTTGCCCAGCTGACGGAAAAACGTGCAAACCATCCCACAACCACATGTTTTTACAGAAAAAATACCTAAACAGTACAGGATAAAGACGACACCCAGGGTATCGGGCAACCGCAATAATGGATCCCGATTATGACAACAACAGGCAAAGGCAATACCAACTCGTGGACAGTACCCGACCAAAAGGCTTATTGAATATTCCAGAACTGGCAGAGCCTGCTCCGGACGCCTTTGACACCAGGCCGAAAAAAGTCGACGCCTGGTTGCAACAACTGCCGCTTGGCGACACCGGAGAATGCGCGCGACGCGTTTATCACGCCCTGAAGGAAATTAATCGTCTGGAAATCCCCGGGAAAGACCGCTGGCGCATACTGGAATTACTCACCCCCCGCATTCTGGATCTTATTACCAGTCTGGCCCGACATTACACTAACCAGATGCTACCCATTCCGGAAAAGGATCAAAAAGTCGCCGCGCTGTGCATCGAACTCTACGGTGAACTCGCGCTGGGTTATAAGATTCTGATAGACCAGAGCTGGACCAAACCACTGAACTTCCTGAACACCAAACCCATGGCAGGCATGATTTACCGTACCCTGTATCATCTGTACCAGGTACTATTAACCGCCTACGAAATCTACATTGATCCTCCGCGTAACACCTGGATCCATATCCACCAGCTCTACCTGTATGCGGAGGAAAACCGGCTGACACACATCGTGCCCCGCGATGTCGACCCAAAAGGCCCCATACCCCGCGCCACAATCGGCGACATTTATATCCAGATCGTGCTATTGGGTTTGCTGTCTCCATTTCGCTTGCGGCAAACGGATACTAAGAAGGTGGTGAAGGCGCTCAGAGATTGGAGCAAACATTGCAAGATTTTTCCTGCGGACCAGTATGAAGAGAAAACTGGACACGTTTTAATCAAGCAAAACAGTGATTATGCACCGGGATATTATTTCGTGGACAATACTATTAATCACGTTTACACACGCACCCTGGATACTACAGCGCTGGTTGAACATATCAGCGATGAAGTGGTGAGCCATCCCTCCCGCGTGGAGCAGAATACCAGTATCTATGATCTTCCTGCTGACGTGATTCGTTTACTCATTATCACCTGGGGCGGTAAATCCAGGCGCCTGTTTTCCCGTACTACCAAAGATAACGACTTAACCGTGAGTGTCGGTATTAGCGCAACGCACTTTATGATCTCCAATATGCAAAAACTGCATACCACATTAGAGGAGAAAGGTACCTACGCGGAATTACTCCAGTCCCACGCTGCGGACCAGTTATCGAAATACTCTGATTTGCTGGACAAAGACGAATTACGATTTGATTCCGGCGCCCATTTTGATGTTGCACCGCTCTTCGGGGTGAGCAGCATCGACAGTGACTCCAGTGATATATGGGATAAAGATTTCGGCAGTAAAGAAATAGGCTATAGCTATAATTTAAAACTCTGGCAACAAGGGAAAATCAAAACTCCTTCCTCCCCTTACCAGACAGTACATTGGGAAAATCTCAATGAAAGCGCCAACGGCTATTGCCTGTTCAGCAATCTGAAAGAAGGCGCCCATCCGACCAAGGTGCAGATCGGTGAATTGATCGGTATTCGTAACGACAAAGTAAAAAAAGAAGAAGCCATTGATATCGGCATCATTCGGCGCCTCAAGAGTACCGATAAAGGTATCGAACTGGGTATCCAAAAGCTGTCACCGTCGGCAGATGCGGTTGCTGTTTGCATGTTTCACCAGCGTAATATTCAGGGCAAATACCAGAGGGCACTACTATTACCTGCCATGAAGCCGCGTCATCTCTCGATGACACTGGTTGCCAGCAAAATATTTAAAGTGGGTGACGATGTACTCCTTAACAAGCATGGTTTCCTAACCAAAATTCATCTAACAAGGATTGTCGAAACCACCGGCGAATTTAACCAGTTTGAATTTAGTGTTCAAAAAGTCATCGGTCTGGAGACTGCGCAAACTGCAGAACAGGCCAAAAATTTTGATTCAGTATGGACACTCATATAACCTTGTGTTGATTAATCATGCTGCCGAGCAATCAAGCTATGCTGGTAAAGCTATTGAATAAGCAATAACGAAACGCATTATCAGGAGTAAATTTTGGATAAAGAGAAGATCATCCACCTTATCATTCTCGTCGAATCATCCCATGATGCAGAAGTGCTGGCCAGTTCGTTCCGTAACGTCGGTTATGCGGTACGTTCCAAGCACATTGAAGACGAAGAGGATTTGTTGGCCGCCATTCAGGAAAAAGGCTGGGATTTGTTAATTACCGCGCCTCAGGTGGGTGACTATACATCGATAAACGCCATGGAGTGCATCAAGGCGGCAGGCAAGGATATCCCCTGCATCGTATTCGGTCCGCTGTCAGATAAAAAAGTTATCCTGGATAACATGCGTGCTGGTGCAGCGTATTGCGTGCCGGCGGAAGATCAGGAGTTGTTTCAGATCACCGTAGAACGGGAGTTTAACAACCTGCGTGCACGCCGCAGCCACCGCGAAACCAAGACCATGCTGGTGGAAAGCGAAAAGCGCAATCGCGCACTCATTGAAAGTTCCAAAGACGCTATCGCCTATATCCATGAAGGCATGCATATCTACGCTAACCAGAGTTATCTTGAATTGTTTGGTTACGATGACATGGAAGAAGTGGAAGTTATTCCCATCATGGATATGATCGCTTCAGACCATCAACAGGCGTTTAAGGAACTGCTGCGCACTCTCAGCAAGGGGGACACCCCTAACGAACAATTTGAATTTAACGCGCAACGTGCCGGTGGCGAACAATTCATGGCGACCATGTCGTTCTCGCCCGCCAGTATTGAAGGAGAACCCTGCACCCAGGTGATCATTCACCAGCAGGGCGACAATCGCGAACTCGAGGCGCAACTCGAGCAAATGAAAAAGCAGGATCTGTTAACCGGTTTATATAACGGTCCGTTTTTCATGGAAGAACTCAATGACGCCTTAACCAACGCTTCCAAAGGCCAGGGCGATTCGGTGCTGGTGTCATTGGAGCCGGATGATTTCAAGAAAATCAAGGACAGCCTGGGCATTGCCGGCAGCGATATTGTTATTACCGACATGGCCAACCTGTTAAAGGAAAACCTGGGCAGTTATGCCATTATCGCCCGTTTTGCCGATACGGTGTTCACTGCACTGTTCTCCCAGTTGCCCGCGGAACAGATCCAGAAAACCATGGAGAAAGTACGCAAGATTTTCGAACAACACATCTTCGAAGTGGAAGGCAAGACGGTAACCACCACCTGCAGTATAGGCATTAATCCGGTCACTGAAACATCGCCCGATGCCAAGACACTCATGAACCAGGTAGAGGGCGCGTGCGCAATGGCCAAAAGCCAGGGCGGTAACCAGATTCACGTGCATACCATTGCTGATCAGCTGGCGAGCCTGGAAGAGGACCGCGCCTGGGTGGAGCGCCTCAAGCTGGCCATCAAGAACAACGATTTTGTGCTCCACTATCAACCCATTGTCAGCCTGCATGCTGAACCCGGCGAACGTTACGAAGTGTTGCTGCGCATGAAAGGCAGTGATGGGCAGCTGATCGAACCCGCTGAATTTATAGCACCGGCAGAAAACGCCAAGTTAATGAGCGAAGTGGACAAATGGGTAATGAAAAATACCGCGAAAGCTGCGCTGGAAAAACGCCGCGATGGCAAGCAAATTCAGTTTTTCATCAAACTGTCCACAGAAAGTGTGATGGATATGACGCTGCTGACCTGGATCAGCAAATTGCTCACTGCTTCAAGGTTGCACGGTAATAGCTTTGTCTTTGAAATCACCGAAAGCACCATGCTTAATAATCTCAAATCCACCAAGGCATTGGTGCAGGGATTAAAACAATTGCATTGCCTGGTAGCGCTAACCCATGTTAGCAACGATGCCAACGCCAATAAGCATATTCCGGGATTGATACTGGACTACATCAAAATTTCGGGTGAACACATTCAGTCGCTGACTACCAGCGACAGCGCGCAGGAAGCAGTGAAGGCCATTGCGGAAATTGCCCAGGGCACTAATACACATACCATTGCTGAACACGTACAGGACCCCACATGCCTGGCCGTTTTATGGCAACACGGCGTCAACTTTATCCAGGGTCATTATCTGCAAAAGCCGGATGAAACCATGAGCTATGATTTCACCGCTGAAGATTAATTAAGGTGTTATTACTGCCCACCCAAAAAAAAACCGGGTTCACACCCGGTTTTTATTACTGTTTTAAACTGGAAGCCAGCTGTTTATGAGATGGATTGCTTCAATGCTGCAATGCGCTCATCCAGCGGCGGATGCGACATAAACAGCCGTTTGATACCGGAGCCCAAACCACCGTTGATACCAAACGCGGCTAGCTGATCCGGCAGATGCGGTTGATTAACCGAACCTTTTAAGCGTTCCAGAGCGGCAATCATTTTTTCCCTGCCGGCGAGATGCGCGCCACCTGAGTCAGCACGGAATTCCCGCTGACGGCTGAACCACATAACGATGATGCTGGCGAGAATTCCCAGAATAATTTCCGCGATGATCGCGGTAATCCAGAACGCAGGACCGTGCCCCCGTTCCACTTTAAATACCACCCTGTCCACAACGTGGCCAATCACGCGCGACAGGAAAATCACAAATGTATTCACCACGCCCTGAATAAGCGCCAGCGTCACCATATCACCATTGGCTACATGGCTCACTTCATGCGCCAATACCGCTTCTGCTTCATCCTGCGTCATCGCGTTCAATAAACCGGTACTCACGGCAACCAGCGCGTTATTGCGCGACATGCCAGTAGCAAATGCGTTCACATCCGGTGCGTCATAGATAGCCACCTCCGGCATACCAATACCGGCCAGTTGCGCCTGGCGCTGGACGGTAGTCACCAGCCATTGTTCGGTGGAATTTCTCGGCGTCTCGATAACCTGCGCCCCGGTAAAACGTTTCGCGGTCCATTTTGATATAGCCAGGGAGATAAATGAGCCGCCAAAACCAAACACGGCAGCAAACACCAACAGGCTGTTAATATCCAGGTCGATACCTTGCTGATCGAGAATGCCTTCAAAGCCCAGCAGTCTTAATGAAATACCTAACACCAACACAATGGCGATATTGGTTGCTAAAAACAAAACGACACGTTTCATCGTTGACTCCGTTACTTCTTAATTGTTGTTGACTAATTCATGCAGCGTGTTTAAGAACAACTCAAGAGAGCTCTTTAAACAAACACTGCATGACATAATAGTGGATATAAGAAATTCTATCGTGACACAAGCATAGATTGGGGCGCGCATGAATAGTTCAAGATCCATGCGATTGCCTGGCAGCAAAAATAATTACTCTCTAACTTATTCAGATTTCAGCCTTTTCTTCTGCAATGGGCACTATGTAATCGACTTTTTGCAATCCACGCGGCAGCTTGTTACCCCGGCGACCGCGCTCCCCATAGTAGTGCTCGAGATCTTCACCCTTGATGTTGACATGACGCTTACCAGCGTAAACGGTAATACCACCACCGGCGGGTATGCAAAGCATAGCCGCCACGAATTCTTCACGATTTGCCACACGCGCCGAAGGTATACCTATAATCTTGATACCTTTGCCTTTACCCAGCACTGGCAACTCCGCGGCCGGTATCACCAGCATGCGACCCTGGTTAGTGATTGATACCACCAGATCGGTCTCCAGGTTAGCCACCGGTGCCGGTGCCATTACCCGCGCACCTTTGGGTAATTTCAATACCGCTTTGCCGGCCTTGTTTTTGGTAAACATGTCTTCCAGCTTGGCAATGAATCCGTAACCCGCATCACTGGCAATCAAATACTGGTCTTCATTGTTACCCATCATGACGCCACAAAAGGTTGCACCTTGCGGCGGTTTGAACCTACCGGCGACTGGTTCACCCTGCCCTCGGGCCGATGGCAAGGCGTGGGCCTGCACCGAATAAGCCCGTCCGGTGGAGTCCATAAACATCGCGAACTGCACGCTCTTGCCGCGCGCTGCAGACAGAAATTTATCTCCGGACTTATAACTCAGTGCATTCGGGTCCACATCATGGCCTTTCGCTGCGCGCACCCAGCCTTTTTGCGACAACACCACAGTGACCGGTTCGGAACTGATAAGACTGGTTGCATCTATCGCTTTAGCAGCATCCCTGGCAACGATTTGTGAGCGCCGCTCGTCACCAAACTTTTCCGCATCGGCAATAATTTCGGTTTTGATCAGCGTCTTCATGCGCGAACGTGAATCCAGGGTCTTTTGCAGCATGTCACGTTCTTCGGCGAGTTCCTTCTGCTCGGTCTTGATCTTCATCTCTTCGAGCTTGGCGAGATGACGTAACTTTAATTCAAGAATCGCTTCCGCCTGGATATCCGTCAGCTTGAAGCGCTTCATTAATACCGGCTTGGGTTTTTCTTCCGTGCGAATAATCCTGATCACTTCATCAATATTCAGATAAGCAATCAACAGACCGTCGAGGATATGCAAACGTGCCAGCACTTTATCCAGACGGTACTGTAAACGCCGACGTACGGTTTCGGTCCGAAAGTCCAGCCACTCTTTGAGCATGGTGCGCAAGTCTTTCACTTGCGGACGGCCATTGAGACCAATCATATTCAGGTTAACGCGATAGGTGCGCTCCAGATCGGTGGTGGCAAACAGATGGGACATTAGCTCGCCTTTATCCACCCGATTCGAACGCGGCACAATCACCAGGCGCGTGGGGTTTTCATGATCCGATTCATCCCGCAAATCCTCCACCATCGGCAGCTTCTTGGCCTGCATTTGTTGCGCGATCTGTTCCAGCAACTTGGCGCCAGACACCTGGTAGGGCAACTCGGTCACCACGATCTCACCACCTTCGGCTTCCCACTTGGCGCGCATGCGGATACTGCCATTGCCGGTTTCGTACATGTTGAGCATTTCTTCCCGGCTGCTGATGATTTCCGCGCCGGAGGGATAATCAGGGCCTTTAATGTGTTCGCATAACTCTTTGACGGTGGCCTTGGGTTCTTCCAGCAAACGAATACAGGCCGCCGCCACTTCATTGAGATTGTGCGGTGGAATGTCGGTAGCCATGCCTACGGCGATACCCGTGGTGCCATTAAGCAATATATGGGGAAGGCGAGCCGGTAAAATCGAGGGCTCTTCCAGGGTGCCATCGAAATTAGGCACCCAATCCACGGTACCCTGCGCCACCTCCGACAATAATATTTGCGCGATCGCGGACAGACGCGATTCGGTATAACGCATCGCGGCAAAGGATTTGGGATCATCGATAGAGCCAAAGTTGCCCTGGCCGTCGATTAACGGATAACGATAACTGAAAGGTTGCGCCATCAACACCATGGCTTCGTAACAGGCCGAATCACCATGCGGATGAAACTTGCCGAGCACATCACCGACGGTACGCGCTGACTTTTTATATTTTGCCGTCGCGGTCAGGCCCAGCTCCGACATAGCATAAACAATGCGCCGTTGCACCGGCTTTAAACCGTCACCGATGTATGGCAAGGCACGGTCGAGAATAACGTACATGGAATAGTCCAGATACGCTTTCTCGGTAAAATCCTTGAGCGGTAACTTTTCGATGCCTTCGTAGTTAATTTCGACAGTCTCGGCCATGTTGTCTTCAATCCGTTATTTAACTTTTATCAGTTGGCTTTTACTATTTTACTTCCGCCATATCACCTTTCTTCTCTAACCATTTTTTACGGTCAGAGGCGCGCTTCTTGCCCAACAACATATCCATCATCTGGTTGGTATTGTCTTTTGCATCAATGGTGAGTTGCACCAGGCGCCGGGTATCAGGAGCGAGCGTGGTTTCCCGTAGCTGCAAGGGATTCATTTCACCCAGACCTTTAAAACGTTGCACGTTAACCTTGCCGCGCATTTTCTCCGCGGCAATACGATCCAGCACGCCCTGTTTTTCCGCTTCATCCAGTGCATAAAAGACTTCCTTGCCCACATCAATACGATATAACGGAGGCATGGCAATAAAAATATGCCCCGCGGCCACCAGCGGTTTGAAATGACGCAGGAACAATGCGCATAACAGCGTGGCGATGTGCGCGCCGTCAGAATCCGCGTCGGCCAGTACGCAAATTTTGCCATAGCGCAAACCATCCAGATTGCTGGAACCGGGATCCACGCCTACCGCCACCGAGATATCGTGCACTTCCTGGGATGCCAGCACCTGTGAAGGATCCACCTCCCAGGTATTCAGAATCTTGCCGCGCAACGGCATGATGGCCTGGAATTCTTTATCGCGCGCCTGTTTTGCAGAACCACCCGCGGAATCACCCTCGACCAGAAACAATTCAGTTTTGGATAAATCCTGCGAGGTACAGTCTGCCAGTTTGCCGGGTAATGCCGGGCCCTGGGTGACTTTTTTGCGCGCGACAGTTTTGCTGGCTTTTTGCCGGCGCTGCGCGCTGGAGATTGCGATGTCAGCAATCTGTTCCCCCCACTCGATATGCTGGTTCAACCACAGTGAGAAGGCATCTTTGGTGACTCCAGCAACGAAGGTGGCACACTCGCGGGAACTCAGGCGTTCCTTGGTTTGCCCCGAAAATTGTGGATCCGCCAATTTAACGGATAATACAAAACTGACTTTTTCCCACACATCTTCCGGTGACAGCTTGACACCGCGCGGCAGTAAATTGCGAAACTCGCAAAACTCGCGGATCGCTTCGGTCAAGCCGGTGCGCAATCCATTGACATGAGTACCCCCTTGCGGTGTGGGAATCAAATTCACGTAGCCTTCAGTAACGGCTTCACCGCCTTCCGGCAACCAAACCACCGCCCAGTCTGCCGCTTCCGCGTGACCTTCCATGCTGCCACTGAAAGGTTCGGCAGGGATTAAATCCCAGCCTTTGAGTTCATCAAGCAAGTAGGCTGGCAAGCCTGCTTCGTAAAGCCATTCTTCGGTTTCTTTGGTTTTTTCATCCTTGAATGTCACCGTCAGGCCGGGACACAACACCGCCTTGGCGCGCAATACATGTTTAAGTTTGGGTATGGAAAATTTTACGGAATCAAAATATTTGGGATTCGGCCAGAAACGGATCGTGGTGCCGGTGTTGCGCTTGCCCACCGTCCCCACTTCTTCCAGTTCGGATTTCACATCGCCATTGGCAAAGGAAATATTGTATTCCTTGCCACCCCGCTTCACCCACACGTCCAGTTGCTTGGACAAAGCGTTCAC
>Ga0209742_10000281_pt1 | contig 28261 bp, 21 predicted proteins | sample DeeMarSeWOR38_10_FD_187462 | JGI IMG/M metagenome (GOLD analysis project Ga0209742, IMG submission 187462) | Marine sediment microbial communities from White Oak River estuary, North Carolina - WOR-3-8_10 (SPAdes) (version 2) | ecosystem: Environmental > Aquatic > Marine > Intertidal zone >... | reverse complement strand
GTCTAGTAAAACGGGTTTACTCCGGAGGTATTAGAGAGCTTACTGAAGCGGTATCGCCATAAAATCAAACTCAATACACCCTCTTATAAAGTCGGCCCGTAATAACAATGCCTCATGCGTGCATGGGGCATTGTTATTTATAGAGATAGACTTTTTGTCTAGCCGCCCCAGTCCAAAACCAAGATGTTTTTTAAAGGTTTTGGCTAAGATCGCTTCTGATAGATGATCCAATAGTTTCGCGACTTCAATAACGGATATATTGGCTGTTGTTGCTAATCGATCATGTTCCCTCCTGTTCCGACGAGGTCCTCTGTGAAATAAATCACATACCTGCGCTGTAAATTTTGATAGCGCGTTAGTCCACAAAAACCAACCGTCCAGCCGTAAATTGCTAGTTTTTTGCTCAATTATTCCACTGATTTTCCGATAAAAATGTAGGTCAACGAGAAAAGTCAAACGATGTCAGTACCTACGTTTCGCCTTGTTTTTCAAGGAAAAATTGCGCCTGAGCAGAATATTGCCGAGGTCAAAAGCCGCCTGCAGAAGTTATTCAAGAAAGATGCGGCGACTATCGACAAGATGTTTTCTGGCAAAAAGGTTGCTTTAAAACAAGGGCTTAGCGAAGCTCAGGCTCAGCAGTATCAGGAAAAAATGCAGTCCCTGGGCGTGTTATGCGAAATCGAATCGCAGTCGCCACCACCTGCGAAGGAAAGGGAAGTAGCACGTGCTCCAGCGCCAAGCTCTACCATTGCAAGACCCGCGAGTTCGTCCACCAGTCAAACTACCGTTAACCACGGCCCAATATCTGAGAACCTGCCACCGCTAAAACTGGCGGATATCGACAAAGCCTTCAGCGGCACGATTCCTAAAGTTGAGTTACCCAATTCTTACAAGGCAGGTATCGTCGCCGTGGGGATTACCATGGTGCTGTTGCCTATCATTTATATTGGCATAGTTGCCATGCTCGGCTATGGTGTGCTGAATCATTCGATCAGCAATGTCTCCTGGATAGAGTCGTTAGGCTATAAATTTGGATTCATCGCTTATATTACGCCGATAATTGTTGGTTTAACGGTGATGCTGTTTATGATCAAGCCGTTGTTTGCCAGGCCGGTGGCAGCAGCAACCTCGATCAAGCTTGACCCTCTAAAAGAACCCATCTTTTTTCATTTCGTAAACAAAATTGCGTTGGCAGTGGGTGCGCCGCGTCCCAAGCAAATTGAAGTGAATTGCGAAGTTAATGCTTCGGCCAGTTTTCGTAAAGGATTATTCAGTTTCATTGGTGATGATCTGGTGCTCACCATTGGTATGCCCTTGTTGGCTGGCTTCAACGCTCGGCAACTTGCCGGTGTACTGGCCCATGAGTTTGGGCACTTTTCTCAAGGCGTTGGCATGCGCTTTCATTACCTGACTTATAAAGTGAACAGCTGGTTTTTTAATGCTGTCTACCTGCGCGATAGCTGGGATGAAAAACTGGAAGCAACCGCAGAGGAGACGGATGGCTGGTTATCGGTGATTTTAAACTTTGCCCGCGGTGGCGTGTGGGCAACACGCAAGGTTCTGTATGGCTTTATGATGGCGGGCCACGCCGTCAGTAGCTATATGCTGCGCCAAATGGAATTTGATGCGGATCGCTATGAAGCGCACATGGCCGGCAGTGAACAGTTCAAGGATACCACCCTGCAATTGCAACGCCTGGGCGTGGCGTTTCAGGTGAGTCATGATCAACTGGCACAAGCCTGGGAAGACAAGAAACTGGTGGATAACCTGCCGCGCTTGATTGCACATAACTCCAGTCAGTTGCCCGTAGAACTGGATCGCACCTTGTTAAACCAGATGCAGGAAGCAAAAACACAGGTTTATGATTCGCATCCCAGCGATAATGAGCGTATTGACAGCGCTATGGTGCAACAGGCCAAAGGAATTTTTTCACTGGCGCGTAATAGTCAGGATTTATTTAAATCTTTTGATGCAATCGCCAAACAGGTATCGAACTCCTATTACGCGCATCAATTAGGGCTGGAGTTTGACAAGAACAAACTCGTTGATGTCAACCAGGTGGTACAGATCACCAGAGAAAACGAAAAGCAACAAGAGGCCTATCACCAGTATTTCAGGGATATGGCGCCGGTTTTTGAGTTGCCTATTTCTGTTAATATCTTCGATACCAGCAAGGTTGACTGGGACGAACTGCTCGAGCAATACCAGGCTGTTAATGAACAGATAGCGGAGCAAATAGGCCAACGCCGAAAACTCATGGCGCAAGCTAATGAGAGCTATGACAAGTACCAAAAGTTACTGGCGATTGATATTTTTCGCGATTGCGGCTTCGTCATGTTCCCTGAATGGTTTGGAATGGACGAGCAGACCTTTGCCAAGTACCGGGAAATGATTCCCAAACAGGAACAATCCTGGCAACAGGTCATGGGACAATTGCAGCCTATGTTTTCGCTGAATGACCAACGCTTGTCAATTGCCTTGACGCTGTTGAATCATCCCGTGCTTATGGAGAGAAACGCTGACCATGCCCAGCATTTAAAAGCCAGGAATCGTCTGTCGTTGTTGATTAATAACTTCAAACGTAATGCGGAACACGTTACCGATTTTCAATTCGCCTATTTCAAACTCGACGCTTTGCTGGCCTGCGCGCCTTTAATGGGGCAGAAACCGGAAGCTATGTCCACGGTGATGAATGGTTTGCTGGAAAATGTCAGGCAGTCTTATGATCAACTGACCGCCGCACTGGGCCGGCTTGACTATCCTTTTGTCGCGGAAGGTGAACACCTGACAATTGCCGATTATATTGCGGATTTTCTGCCGCATAAAAATCATTGTGCCAACGTACTGCAATACTATATGCAATGCGGTGAGTTAACCCTGGAAAAACTCGAGTCTATCTACGCCCGTATTATCTCTGGCCTGGCTAATATCGCGTTAACGATGGATCGTCTGATTCCAGGTATGAATGAACCGTATCACGTCAGCGAGTCAGCACAGGAACAACCGCAGGTACAACCACAGGTACAGCAGCAAGTTGTCAACGGTTCGTTTGTGGATTCGTCCTCGAATTTCAACGATCAACAAACGGAAGAGACTTCCGTTGCGCCGGCCATGCTTTCCTTAGAGCCGGAAAAACCTGCGGTCATAGCTACAGCAAAAGACAGTGCAGCAAGGGCAACGTTTGCCATAGATGAGAGTGGGCAGGATTCTGTGAATCAGTCACAAGACAAAGAGCAAGAACCACCTGCAACAGAAGCAACAGCTGAAGATGCAGAAGATAAAGCCCGAATAGCAACGTCGTCTGCCGTCAAACTGGAATTGTCTGACACAGCGGTCGCAACAAGTGGCGCAGCGGCGGAAAATACCTTAACGCTGGAAGCGGCGCCGGTGCAGGAATCTGCTAACAAAGCAGTATTTTCTATTGACGAAGCGGTCGATAAGCCTGACGCGCCGGAAGTAAAAGAGGCTCCCGCACCATACACGGAGCCAGCGAAAAAAGCCGTATTTTCCATTGACGATCCCATGGACAAGGAAGAAGAGGAAGAGGAACCGAATCGCAAGCAACCACTCGCTGAATCGGGTATCAAGGCAGTTTTTGCGATTGATGAAACCGAAGACAAGCCTGAAATTACCGGTGTGCAAAAAGCCGCTGCGGATAAGGAAGCTACTTTATCCAGTGACATGTTGAACGTCGGCGTAACTGCCGGGGCTAAAGCGCCGGCGGCATCGTCAGTAGTGGAAACCGGAGAGATGGTAACGCAACCCGATGAGCAACAGTCTGAACAAGCTGGTTTGTCATTAGAACCCCCGGCACCTACTTCCGATGCTGCTAATTCTGAGAATGTATCTGCAGAAAACATAACAGAAACGAACCAGCAGGATACTACAGGGCTGGCGCTCTCTCTTGAGCCTGTTGATGGCGAGCCGACAGCAGAACAAGCACCGAGTAAAAAGGCGGCAACGCAAACTTCTGGGCAATTTTCTGAAACTGACGATGCGGGAATAGCATTGCAGACTGAAACCACGCAACCGGCTCGGCTTTCGTTGGAGCCATCGGCAGAAGCATTAGGCCAGGGTGAATTGAATTCAAACGCTTCTCCATCATCATTGTCTCTCGAATCGATCGAAGACCCGGCGGCGTCGGTAGAAACAGCGGCGGACACTCAGGAAAAGTCATCCGACCTGATAGAGAAGGATAGTGTAAGTCAATCTGGGCAGGATGCATTGGTTACCGAAAGCAAAGCAGCAGTGTTGACGCTTGAACCCATGGCTAAATCTGGCGAAATCGCAAGACTGGAAGACGGTGCAGGTTCACAAGGACACGAAGTGAAGGCCAGCACAACTGAAACGGTGAACAAAACGCAATCCAATGCTGGTTCCAGTGGCGCACAAATTGATATTGAGAACAAGGATTCCACTGTGACAGGACCTGGTTTGTCAGTGCAGTCAAAATAATTTTCGTTAACACATTTGTAAGCAGCCGATTAATTTTCCCTTCTTCTGTTGAGGTTATAAACTGCGGGCGCTCGCGGTTCCATGTCATATTTCTTTCAAAAAACTGTCAAAAAGTTTTCACATCCCCGCGCGATACTGCTCATCACTGAGAGATAGCGAAGGCCATGCGTTACCGGCCACGATCTTCCCGGTCAGCCATTTATATTCAATCAAACCAATACCTGGCGTTTTAGGAGGGATTTAAAATCATGTTTAGTAAAAAGTTACTGGTTACATCGATTGCCGCAGCATTAACCGGATCTCTGGCGTTTACCGGTGCCGTGATTGCTGACAAAAAAAGTTTTAATTTCAAACCGATCGATTCATCTGCCAGCAGTACCGACTGGGATCCTGCAGCGCCCTGGAAACTACCAGAAGGATTCGAACAACGAGTTGTTTCCGACGAATCCGCATTGAATATTTATGATGGCGGACGTGACGACTGGCACGACATGAATACCGTCAATGAAACCGGCAAGATGGCGGGTCGTTACATGTACCGTACCCATGAGGTTCGTGGTCAACCTGAGGGGGGTGCAGTTTCCGTGGTGGATTTGCAAACTGGTGAGACAAAACTCCTGGCTCAAAGCACTGAGTGGGATGCATTGGATGGTATTCGCTGGACGCCTTGGGGTACCGTGTTATTTGCCGAGGAGATTGACGGCGGTCAACTGCTGGAAATTTTACTGGATGAGAATGATATGATGACAGCAGTAGATGTTATCGATCGTCCGGCGGTTGGGCGTATGGCCCATGAAGGTATCGACGTCGATGCTGATGGCAATGTGTATGTGGTCGATGAACATCGCGGGCAAACCAGTGGTTGTGCGTTAGGTACACCTTGCGGTGGTGGCGTCTATAAGTTCGTGCCGAATTCCTATGGTGACCTATCCGCCGGTGATCTTTATGCTCTTAAAGTAACTGGTCCGGATGGCGTTGGTAAAGGTGAGTGGGTGGGCCCCATTGATCCATTAAACGCACGCCAAGCCGGTACTGAAGCGGGTGGTACCAGTTATCAACGTCCGGAAGATGTGGAAATTATCGGTGATACCCTTTATGTGGCGATCACTGAAGGTCCTCGTGCACAAGGCGTTGGCAGTGAAGTGTATGAAGGTCGAGTAATCGCGATTAACTTAAAAACCATGATGGTGACAAACTTCGTTAAACCGGGCGTCAATGTCCCGGTGGAAATGAGCCGTCCAGGTAACGAGGGATTCCAGACAGGATTTGACAGTATCGATAATCTGGCAGAATCGCCCGATGGCCGCTTGATAATGATCGAAGACAATGTACCTTCTGATATCTGGTTTGCCACCACCAAGACTGATGACTACGGTGCATCAAAAGACGTGGAGTTGTTTGCATCGTTGACTGATCCGAGCGCGGAAGGCACCGGGATCTACTTCAGCCCGCAGGATCCTCATACTTTGTACGTGAATATACAACACTCTGCGGTTGATGATGGTGATGGCACCTGGGCGATCAGCAAAACTGGCAAAAATCATCATGATAAGGATGACGATGATAAATAAGCTCCAATTTTAATAAAAAGTAATTTCATTCCCCTCTCTTCGGCCGCGGCGCTTCAAGTCGCGGCCTTTTTCTATCTGGCAGCATAAGTTATTGATTTAGAATGATTAAATATTAGACAAAATGTTCAATAAAGCCTGCCGGCGTGTACAAATCCTGCATGTTTGCCTTTAGTATCAAGCCTTTCGCGCCGTTAAATAAAGGGATTTAATAGGATTTTGCAGGTTATCGTGAATCGATTATGCGTATAAGCGCACAACTAATAATTGCAGCTTGTTTGCTATTGGGCTACGTCGCCCAGGTGCAGGCTGTGTATATCAATCGCACCATCACCATGGACGGGGATATGAGCGACTGGTATGACACGGATGTTAATACCTATGATCCTGCCGGGGATATCGCTAACAATCCAGGTCAGTTCAGTGATGATGCTGAGAGTGGTAGTACCTCTCCGCTTGAACGGGATGGAACTTTGACCAGCACGGGCAGGGATTTACGTAAGTTTTCTTTTACCTACGATAATACTCATTTGTATTTTTACGTGGAACGCTGGGCATCGTCTACCAATACAACTGACTGGTGGTTTTATATGGATACCACGACGGGAGGTGTCGCCGGTACCGAACCCGATGGTTTAATGCAATCCGGGGAAAAATTATTACGTGTATCGTGGCAAGGCAATACAGGATCCACGGTCGCAGAATTGTATGATTATGTTGAAAGCGCTTCCGGGGGAGACCCTTTGGTTGGATATTCTGCTCTTGCTCCTGCTGGTGATTACGGTGATGGTTATACCATGCCGGGAGACAAAACCAACGCGGTTAGTTTGTACAACACCAATTACGGCTCGTCTTCTGGTACTGAAATGGAAACCATACTTGCATGGGCAAGCCTGGGATTAAGCGGGCCCGCTAATATCAAGTTTCATATTTCTTCGTCCAACGGGCAGAACATACCCAACAATATTATTGATAATATGGATGGTCCGGCTGGCGGGCAATTGTTTCCCAAAGATTTGCAGATTAATAAGACGGCATCTGTAGCAACGATTAAAGGCAATCAGCCATTCTCGTATACTGTGACAGTTTATAATGCAGCGATTGTTGATTTTACTGATGTCGTAATTTCGGATGTGCTACCTGCGCAAGTCACTTATGTCAGTCATACTGCCGAAGCAGGTACCACCTTTGATGATTCCGACAGTAACAGTATTCCGGACGAGTGGAATATACCCAGCATCCCGGCTAATACCACTTATACGTTGACGATTAACGTTACCGCCGGCGTCGTGCCGGTAGTGATGAATGTGAATAACACCGCGACGCTGACGGCATCCACACCAGCCGATGAGGAAAATAGTAACGACAGCGCCACTGCCACAGTATCCATTGAGCCCATTCCGGTGTTAACCATGGTGAAATACTCGTCGTCACCTACGGTAAATCCGGGTGGAACGATCATATACACGCTCGATGTTACCAATACCGGTGGCGATGATGCTTATACCGTAGTAATTGAAGACCAATTAAGTCCATTCGTGATGTTTGGTTTGAATACCTATGGAGCAGGCGTGCCGTTTCAACTGGTAGAGGGTTCACCAGCGTCCGGTTTAACCATTGGCACCACCACCTACTCTAATGACAATGGTGCAACCTATACTTATACACCCACATCAGGAGGGGGCGGGGCGCCAGCAGGTTTCGACGCCAATGTCACTAACTGGAAAATCGAAATGACCGGTACCATGACCAACACCGGTGGTAACTTCGATCTTAATTATCAAGTGATGATTCGCTAGTTAATACACACTACTTCCCAATTACACGTACGCCATTACCGTAAAAAGACAGACACTTGCTTTACGTTATAAGTTACACAACGTCGCTTTCCGATTATTGGCTCTACTGATTATTGCCGCGAAGAAACCGCACTAAAGCGGTGCGCTGCGCCCCGTCATCATTCAAAAATCCTCACAAGCAGACAAGAATTCTGGGAAAAATTAATCTCCAGAAAATTTGATTTTCCGATAACTTGCTGAAATTAATCAATTAAATTCAAAAATAATATCGTTGGCACAATAGCTGATATAGGGTGGATAGCAAGTTTAACGAACGACGTTAGTTTCATCGCAATTAATACAAAGGAATTAGTTTATGTTGAGGTTGGTGAAAAAATTAAAAGATTTTAAATCCGGACTGAATGGTTCTGCGGGGAGCATTAAAAAAGCAAACATTGGTCTGGCACTGGCGGCAGTCCTTGTGCTGGCTTCGATAAATACCGCTGCTGCTGCCGAGGATTTGGAGAAAGAAGATCTCAAGTTTGGTTTTATAAAGCTGACTGATATGGCGCCACTGGCCATTGCCTACGAGAAAGGCTTTTTTGAAGACGAAGGTTTGTACGTCACCCTTGAGGCGCAGGCCAACTGGAAAGTCTTGCTGGACCGCGTTATCGATGGAGAACTGGATGGTGCACACATGTTAGCGGGGCAACCGCTGGGCGCTACCATCGGCTTTGGCACCAAGGCGCATATCATCACTGCACTCAGTATGGATCTAAATGGCAATGGCATTACGGTTTCCAATGATATCTGGGCGCAAATGAAAAAGAATGTGCCCCACAAGGATGGCAAACCGGTTCATCCCATCAATGCCTCAGCATTAAAACCGGTGGTCGACAAATATAAAGCGGAAGGTAAGCCATTTAATATGGGCATGGTGTTCCCGGTATCGACACACAATTATGAATTGCGTTACTGGCTGGCAGCGGGTGGTATCCATCCCGGATTCTATGCGCCACATAAAGGGGATACGTCTGGGCAGATTAAAGCTGATGCCCTGCTTTCGGTAACTCCACCGCCGCAGATGCCGTCAACCATGGAAGCAGGAACTATCTATGGTTATTGCGTAGGGGAGCCCTGGAACCAGCAAGCCGTGTTTAAAGGTATTGGGGTTCCCGTGATTACCGACTACGAGATCTGGAAAGATAATCCCGAAAAAGTGTTTGGTGTATCGAAGGAATGGGCGGACAAACATCCGAATACGCACATCGCTGTTGTGAAAGCTATGATTCGTGCTGCGAAATGGCTCGACGAAGAGAATAATAAAAACCGTAAAGAGGCTGTAAAAATCCTTTCCAAGAGTCAGTATGTTGGTGCGGATTACGAAGTTATCGCCAACAGTATGACGGGCACATTTGAGTATGAAAAAGGGGATAAGCGCGATGTGCCAGATTTCAATGTGTTCTTCCGTTACTACGCAACCTATCCCTACTACAGCGATGCCATCTGGTACTTAACCCAAATGCGACGCTGGGGACAGATCTCCGAGCAAAAGCCGGATAGCTGGTACTTCGATATGGCGAAGAAAGTTTATCGTCCGGATATCTACGCCAAAGCAGCCAAGGAATTAATCGCGGAAGGCAAAATGTCTGCCAGTGAGTTTCCTGATTTCAACAAGGAAGATGGATTTCGTAATCCGCAAACTCACTTTATAGATGGCATTACTTACGATGGCAAAAAACCCAATGACTATCTGGCCAAGTTTCCCATTGGTTTGAAAGGGAAAGACATGATCAATTAATTGTTTTATGGCTGTTGCCTGGCAATGGTGCCAGGCAACAGTTGAATTTTTGTATGCGCCAAAACTTTATGAAGTGGATTTGTTGCTATGAAAAACAAGATTATTAGTTTTCTTGAAGTGATCGGATTGAGTTGGGCGACACCTGTGGTCAGGTTGGCTACCTGGGACAGCCCTAAGGAACAAGCAATGGAGCTGTTCCGCTATATCGGCTTGCCCATGATTGCCCTGATGATGTTTTTGGGTGCATGGTCGGGAGTTGCTTCGCAAATCAACACCAGTTTAGGTCAATTGCCCGGGCCGGCTGATGTGTGGGGTCAGGCTATGACCCTCGTCGATGAACATAAGGAGGAGCGGGCTAAGGAAGCCGCGTTTTATGAGCGACAGGAAAAACGTAATGCTAAAAAGCTGGAAAAAGATCCCAATGCGGAAGTTAAGATCCGGGACTACACGGGTAAAGAAACATTCTTCGATCAGATTTTTACCAGTATAAAAACCGTGTTTACCGGTTTCCTGTTAGGGACGTTGATTGCTATCCCGCTGGGTATCGCTTGCGGATTGAGTAAAACACTCTATTCTGCAGTGAGCCCGTTGATACAGATATTTAAACCGGTTTCTCCACTGGCCTGGTTGCCAATTGTCACCATGGTCGTGAGTGCTGTTTATGTATCAGCGGATCCCCTATTTGCAAAATCCTATATTACTTCCGCCATAACCGTAATGTTGTGCTCACTGTGGCCGACGGTCATCAATACTGCGGTAGGCGTTTCGACTATTGATAAGGATTTAATTAATGTTGGTCGGGTGCTAAGGCTCGGCTGGTTTACCCAGGTAGTGAAGATTGCGATACCGTCCGCGTTACCCATGATGTTTACCGGCTTGCGTATTTCGCTGGGTATTGGCTGGATGGTGTTAATCGCTGCAGAAATGCTTGCGCAGAATCCTGGGCTTGGGAAATTTGTCTGGGACGAATTTCAAAATGGCAGTTCCGATTCATTAGGCCGCATTATGGTAGCGGTTCTGGTCATAGGCTTTATTGGTTTTGTGCTGGACTGGATAATGATGACGCTGCAAAAACTGTTTTCGCACGATAAATCCCAGGAAATTAGATAACAACTGACAATAAAGATGTAAACGTTGAGCGAGGAAAATATGCAAAAAGAATATTTAACTTTATCGCAGGTTTCTATAGAGTTCCCCACCAAGCAAGGTTCGTTCAAAGCCCTGGATGCTGTTAACCTTAAAATTCAGGAAGGTGAATTTATTTCGCTGATTGGCCATTCTGGTTGTGGAAAATCCACGGTACTGAATATTGTTGCGGGACTATTGAATGCGACGGAAGGTGGAGTCATTCTGGAAAACAGGGAAGTGAACGAACCTGGGCCGGATCGCGCGGTGGTGTTTCAGCATCACTCCCTGTTTCCCTGGTTGACGGTTTACGAGAATGTCGAACTGGCCGTGAAGCAGGTATTTAAAAAACAAAAAACCAAAAAGGAAATGGATGAATGGATTCGCCATAACCTGAAACTGGTGCATATGAGTCATGCGCTGGACAAGCGACCTGCAGAAATCTCTGGTGGTATGAAACAGCGGGTAGGTATTGCTCGCGCGTTAGCAATGCAGCCCAAAGTCTTATTGATGGATGAACCTTTTGGCGCATTAGATGCGCTAACTCGCGCACACTTGCAGGATTCGTTGATGGAGATACATAGGGAACTCAAAAATACCGTGATTATGATTACCCATGACGTGGATGAAGCGGTGCTATTGTCGGATCGCATCGTGATGATGACGAATGGTCCGGCAGCCACCATTGGAGATATCCTCGATATTAACCTGCAACGACCAAGGGATCGCGTGAAGCTTGCAGATAATTCGGACTACAACCACTTAAGATCAGAAGTATTGCGCTTCTTATATGAGCGGCAAAAGCGTCCTGAGGAACAGTCGAAATCTGTCGAGTCCGCTGCGCGCAATACAACAAGTGGGATGGGAGAAAAAGCTGTAAATCCAAAAACAGAATCGCGTAAAAACAAAAAGGTCGCCTGATATTGCTCGCCTGTTCTCAGTAATTTCTACACAAAATGTACAGGACAAAAAGCGCTAATTTTTATTGAAAATTAGCAGTTATCTGCCGCTAATTCCTGAATTCACGAATAATTCATGGTATCAGTTTATCCATATGAGCTATAGTTCCATGTGAGGGCGCTGATTCTGACTCCAGTTTTAGCCGTTTCATCGCATTAATTCTAATTTCTGTTACTCAAGGTAAGCCACGTGACGACAATTTTATGGATTTTTGGCCTGATTTTGCTGGGTGCGGTTATTTACCTAAATTTCACAGGCACGCAAATCATTCGGTCATCGCAAATCCATGCTCCGGCAAAAAAGCGTAATTTGATAGTTATAGTCTGGCTGTTGCCGGTGGCGGGAGCTTTTATCGCGCTTTATCTGATTAATCGCGATATTAAAAAAAATGAGGCGAAAATAGAGAAAGACATCGCGCCGGCCATTCGCGAACTGGCAGATCGAATCAGAACCCTGGAAGCCGATATTCAGCGCGAGGAAAAGAAACAAAAATTTCATTGATAGTCGGGCTGTAGACATTTTCCTTGGTCTGGCTAGTGCTCGACAACTCAAGAATTCTGCCTATAATAAGCAATGTTTTGACCTGGTTTTATAGCATACGGAGAACGACAATGATTAGCGTAAGGCGATTCAAAAAAATTACCAGTCTCCTGTTATTGGTGTGTTTCATTTCGGTTAGTTTTTCACACTCTGTGTTAGCCGGTATTGTAACTACTACAGATATTGTGGAAAGTCAGGCGCTACAGCTGGACAAACAACGAATCTACGAACTTCTAGCACGGGATGATGTGCGCTCCCAATTAATAGCCATGGGTGTCAATCCGGAGGACGCCGTAAAACGCGTTGACAGTATGACGGACGAGGAAGTACAGGTATTTGCCCAGAACATGCAGGAGTTGCCTGCTGGCGGTGATGTGTTGGGCGTACTGTTAATTGTCTTTCTTGTCTTATTATTTACCGATATCATGGGATATACAGATATTTTCCCATTCGTGAAGAAAACCGCAAAATAAAAAAATCGCGTACGACAAACAGTCTATGATTATTTATAGAAAGACTGCCAGTTGGCTTATTGGCAGTCTTTTTTTATTGAGCGCTTGCAGTACCACGCTTGAGGTAGACCAGCTCCGCAACGCACCACAAGCACAATCTCGCCAACGAATCGAAATCCCAGATGTGCCATTCTTCGCGCAAGAGCGCTACCAATGTGGACCGGCAGCATTGGCCATGTTATTGAATTGGTCAGGGCAGCCAGTGACACCGGAAGAACTGAAGTCCAGGGTATATGTGCCCCAACGTAAAGGTAGCTTCCAGCTGGAGATGGTTGCAGCAACGCGCGCTTACCAGCGTATACCCTACGTATTGACGGCGGGGTGGCAAAGTTTGCTCGCAGAAATTGAGTCGGGGAATCCGGTGCTGGTGTTGCAGAACCTGGGCTTGAGCTGGTTTCCCAACTGGCATTATGCTGTGGTGAAAGGCATTGATATCGCCAGCAATGAAATCATTTTACATTCGGGGACAACTGAAAATTATGTCACTAGTCTGCGGACGTTTGAACGAACCTGGCAACGCGCCGATAAATGGGCCATGGTGGTATTACCTGCAGATCGTGTACCAGCATCGGCGGATGCATTAAGTTATTTAAAGACGGTGTCTTATTTTGAAAATCAGGGCGAACTGGATGTAGTGCAGGCGTATCAAACGGCTATTGTGCGCTGGCCAACCGAGGTGGTATTGCTGGTGGCGTTAGGTAATGTCTATTACCAGCGAAGACAGGTGGCGGATGCCAGGTCGATGTATGAAAAAGCAGTTAATGTTGATGGTGAATATGCGCCTGCGCGCAATAACCTCGCCCAGGTATTATTGGAAAGCGGTGAACTCGAAGATGCGCGTATTCATGCACAAATCGCGGTACAAAGCGGCGGTATTCATGCCAGCCAGTATCAGCAAACGCTGCAGCAAATCGAGCAGGAGCAGGCCAGGCAAGGTGGGAAGTAAAATCGCTGTTACGCGATTATCCCTTTTCTCTCTCCAGTGTGTCTCCCTGTTTGCTAGCCTCAGTATTTGCGCGGCATGAGTCGCAGAATCCATGCCACAGTAATTCTGCTCCGATGAGTCATTTCTGTGCTGGATCTTCTGTTACTGGTTTGTTTATAACCCATAAGTCCTTATATTAATTATGGTTTATAGCTTCGGTAAAATCGCGTAATTGAGTATGAATTATTCTTGCGTGTAAGGATTTTCCTAAACCTGTGTCGGTTAATTTTGTGAATTATCTCTGTGAGTTGACTTTGAATCCTGGCCAAATATACTTTTTCTAATAAGCATAAACTTATACAACTGATAAGTAATTGCTTATTGATATTCGCTTTTGTATTAAAGCAAACAGGGGGCGGCGATGCAAAAGCGGAAAAGCATCGAGGGTGAAGTCGGGGAGACTTAATCGGTGCGACAGGGGCGGTCGTTACATAGCGGGGGTTAGTGACGATAAATATGGCGTATCGCGTCATGTTTGTTCGAAGTAATTGCGCACTGTCATCTCTGATTTCACCTCTCGATGTTTCCTGGAAAAAGTTTCCAGCAACAAGTCATGCATGTTGTTGGATCGGAATGTTGTTGCACACCTTGCGCGATGCATAGTGAGCAATTCCGTTAATCAATGTGAGCGTCGGGGGTTGACCATGAAAGAAGAAAAATCAAGGTCGGACGCAAATTCCAGCACCGATCAGAGTAGTGGTATCGTTAGCGCGGTCGCTATTCTAAAACAAAAATATCCCGGGCAATTCAATCAAAGCAAAAATGAGGCTTCTAAGGCTTCATCTAGAAAATTCTACCTCGTTTCATCCATTATTGCCGTGATTGTCATCTCAGCCTGGTTACAGTGGGGGCAATTCAGCTTTATTGCTGATTATGCCTATATCTATAATACCGGCCTGGCGGGAGGCTTGTTGATGCTGCTGGCGTTGACCTATTCATTACGTAAGCGACTGGCAATATTCAAAAGCACCGGCAAAGTGGAGTCATGGTATTACGTGCATCTGGGGGCGGGCATCAGCGGTCCGTTGCTGATAATTTTCCATTCCACATTTGCCATCAAGTCTGTAAACAGCCTTATTGCCATAGTCGCCATGACGATGATTGTTTTTAGTGGAGCGCTGGGACGATTTTTATTTACCCGACTTTCTTTTGTTATGCATAGCAAGCTGGAGCGCATTGACCAGGAAGAAGCGGAGCTATTTGATACCCTGGTCAAGTACGACAGCGAACTGATCAGGAAGCATCTCTCACGGCTGACGTTAACCTGTCTGACGCAACCAAAAACTATATTTCATATACCCTATGCTTATTTCCTGGTGCGAGCCCAGGCGGCAGCGTGCTATGTCGCAGTAGGTGATCAGATCGCCGGGGTCTTGAGCGAAGTCGCGAAACGTTCTCGTTGGGATGAGCAAACGCTGTTACTCACTATACATAACGAGAAGCACTATTTGCGGCAATACATAAACACGCTAATGGACGTATCCATTGTGAGATCCTGCGAACAGTTATTAAGTAAATGGCGCTGGTTTCACGCGCCATTGATGTATTTGTTGTTACTTTGCGCTCTAGCACACGTTTGGGTAGTTCACGCCTATTGAGAAGTGACTCTGTAAGTGACTACGTGAGCCAAGCGGTAAGAAAAAACCCTTTCCTTCATTTTGAGGGAAAGGGTTTACTTGTTTTTAACGCTGTGAAATTAATTAGTCGCGGTTAAACGTTACACTGCGTAGTTTATTCTTGTTACATTTAAGCTGATCATTGTTTTCCACTTCGCAGGTTAACTTGTGCTCCGCGTCCTGCCAACCTAGTTGCACAGGCACTTTACCGCCTGCTTCAACGAACTCTGGATCAGTAATCTTGATGTCCACCACGTTGTTGCGGTAGGAAACCTTGAAATCGCCGCTATCTTTTATGCTGTATACGACGGCTTTGGTGGTGTAACTGATGTCAGCCATACCAATGTTGCGAGTCACCTCTTTGGAGACGCATTCCAGTGTTTTGCCTCTGTCCTTGCATTGAGTTAACTTGGATGGCAAGTATTCCGCAGGTTTGTCTTTTTTAGCCCAGCCACCTTCCAGTAACAGTTTCTTAACGTCAGGTTTTGTCGAGAGTTTGGGTTCCGGATTATTAGTCATCGCCACTTTTTGGCGTTCCAGGCGCTTCTTACGTGCTACTTCTGCCCGTAAGCGCTGTTCTTCTTTTTCCAGCTCATTTTTTACTTCGGCAACACGTTCTTCCGCATAGGAATAGCCGCCTTTTGCAGCGCGGGTATACCAACGCATAGCTTTGTCGAGATTGACCGGTACCCCACGTCCTTTTTCGTAGATTGTACCGAGGTAATAAAATGCGCGTACGTTATTTTTTTCCGCCGCTTCATTTAGCCATTTCAATGCTTTTGCATCATCCTGGGCAACGCCGTCGCCACGCAAAAAAGCGTAGCCGACTTTAAATGCTGCTTTGTCGTTACCCTGTTTTGCCGACTTTGTATACCATTCGAATGCCTTTTCCACGTCTTTTGCAACACCATTGCCTTTTTCATACATGGTCCCGATGTCGTATTGGGCTTCGAGATCACCGGCTTCCGCTTTTGGCAGCTGCTGCTTGAATTTTTCCTGCCATATGTAATCGTCTTTGTATGCAAAGCTGGACACAGGCAATACAACACAAATTAATAACACGAGATTCCTTAACATCATCCTAATCGCCTATATGTTGGTTATTACTTACAGGTTCTACTTTAAAAATTATCGGTTGGCGATTGTAAAAACTTTAACCAAATCACACTTTAAATGGATTAAAAAGATTATCCTATTAAAGGGCGATAAGCTCATGAACCTAGGCAAAAATTTGAATAAACATAAAGTTAGTAAGGATTAGTTGAAATTAATTGTTAAAGCTGGGACTGTAAATGTGAAAGCGAGTCCGGCGGTATAAACAGAATTAATCATAGAGCAGTGAAGCCTGCTTTGACCGCGTACGAACGAACAATGTCACTACGATTTACGCGTTGATCGACAAGTTGTCGGACTGGAAAGTGCAGCGTGTTTTCAGGCAGTAGTCGAGCCATTCACCAAGAAAACGATTGATTTGTTGCTTCTCGTTTTTCTGGTACATCTTTGGATTGGGATAGGAATAGCGCGAATGAAAATATTTGTGATGCTGGAAGTTAACGACTTCGGCGACGCGCGCATCATGATAACAGCGTACGGTCAGGTGAATTTGCGGTAGCCATTTTTGATCACCCACATACGCAATGTTAAATGAAAACATGGTGGTATAAGGCGTTATTTCGAGGATCTTGATTTCTACCCGATGGGCCGGGGTGCGTGCCCAAATTATCCCACCGGAGTACATAGCTTCAATGAATGGTATTACGCGCCTTACTTTTGCGTAATTCGCTTCATGCACGGCGGTCAGGTTTTTTGCATGTCGGATCAAGTGGCCCATAATCCATAAGGTATCACTATTTGGGGCTAGACGTCATCCTTGATCCAGTCTTCCATTCTGGCCCGCAGTCGTAAGTGGGCTTGACTTAATAATTGACTTATGCGTGATTCGCTCACGTTAAGTACGGAACCTATCTCCCGTAAATTCAGTTCAGATTCATAATATAAAGCCACAATCATTTTTTCGCGTTCGGGCAACGAAGCGATCGCTTCGGTTAATTTTTCGTTGAAATTGTGTTTTTCCAGTTCTTCGTGGAGACCATTTTTCTGATCACCCGCGGTGGGGCGAATGGCATCTTCGTCGATTCCGAGATCGTCCCAGCTCATCACCTTGTGCGAAGAAATGTTCTGTAGCGTTTTGTAGTACTCATCCTTGCTGATGTTCAGGGCCTTGATAACTTCTTCGTCACGTGCATCGCGACCTTCTCGATTTTCGATCTCACGTATTGCTTCTGTAATATCGCGTACCTTACGATGCACGGATTTCGGTGCCCAGTCATTACGGCGTAGCTCGTCAAGCATCGCGCCACGAATTCGAATGCCGGCATAGGTTTCAAAACTTGCGCCCTGGTCTGAATCATATTTGCGGGATGCTTCGAGAAGACCCACCATGCCAGCCTGTAATAAATCATCAACAATGACTGTTGCGGGTAATCGTGCTTTTAGATGGTAAGCAATACGCTTGACGAGTGGTGCATATTGAGTGACGAGTTCATCGTGCACGCGTGCTTGTAAATTATCGTACATTTTATTTCCTTGCAGCCCAAAGCTGGTTTAACAATCATTGTTAATGAACGAAACCTGAACAACTGAATGCTATTCGGCGCTGTGTAATAAACCTTTAGCGCACTTGTCGCGAAAAAACGCCGAATGGTAATGTGAGTACGAGTGATTAATGTTGAGTATGAGTGACAAACCAGAATTGCATATCAGTAAAACTGTGACGTAGTTCACAAGTTAAAACAAAGTGGGCATATAGGAGTAAGTGGGTGGTTTGAGTAGCGTGCGCTAACAATGACTTAGCGGCCGTCAGGCAATAAACGAAAAATGGAGTGTGTATTAAGATATGAGATTTAGTTAATTAATATTTGTATATTTGACCTGCTTATAATTCACGACGGCCGCTGAATGCATGTGATAGTGTTCCGCCATCCACATATTCCAGCTCTCCGCCCACGGGTACGCCATGGGCGATACGGGTGGATTTGATGCCGTATTCCTTAACAATTTCGCTAATGTAATGCGCAGTGGCTTCGCCTTCAACGGTGGGATTGGTGGCAAGGATAACTTCGTCAATCGTGCCGTTTTTCACGCGTTCTTCCAGCAACTCCATACCGATTTCCTGTGGCCCAATTCCGTCCAGCGGCGACAGGTGCCCCATAAGTACAAAATAAAGTCCATTGTAGTCAGTAGCCTGTTCAATGGCATTGACGTCCGCCGGTGTTTCTACAATACATAGTTTGCTTGCATCACGTTTGGCACTGGCGCACACGCTGCACAAGGTGGTTTCCGTTAAAGTGCGGCAGGACTGGCAATGGCCAATTTTTTCTGCCGCCTCCAACAGCGTTTCCGCCAGGCGCTTGGCGGCTTCGCGGTTGTGCTCTAGCAAATGAAACGCCATTCGCTGTGCCGATTTAGGGCCGACACCGGGCAGACAGCGCAGGTCCTCGATGAGGCGATTGATTAGCGGGCTGAATTGCACTGAGACAGGCTCGTGTTAGAAAGGCAGTTTGAAATCGCCTGGAATTGGCAATCCGTTCGTCATTGATGAAAATGTTTCCTTGGATTTTTTCTCTATGTTGCGTACGGCATCATTAACGGCGGCGGCAATCAGGTCTTCCAGCATTTCCTTGTCATCACTTAACAGGCTGTCATCGATACTGATTTTGGTAACATCATGCCGGCCAGTCATCTTGACAGTAACCATTCCACCACCGGATTGCCCGGTAAATTCGGTATTCGCCAGTTCTTCCTGCGCTTTTTGCATATTCGCCTGCATTTCCTGCGCCTGTTTCATTAATTTTCCAATACCACCTTTCATCATCTGATCCTCTATTGTGTTCTGCTGTATAGTTTCCATGTTACTAATGAATGTCAACGTTATTATACCTTAGCGCAAGACTGATCGTCCCGCGTTAATCCACCGGCTGAATCGATTTCGGGGAAATCCGGCCATCAAAGGTTTCCACAATTGCTTTTACAACACCATCGTTGTAGATGGCATGCTCGGCGGATGCCTGACGTTCCCGCGCCCGCTGCTGTTCTCGCAATGCGGGTGTATCGCTTACCTTGTCTTTAATGCTGATCATTATGCGTAATTTTTTACCGGTACTGGCATCAATGGCCTGCTGCAGAATTTCTTCTCGCTGCTTGTTGTAAAATTGCTGGTGCGTTTCGGCCAACGCCAGTTGCAGTTGTTCGTCCGTGCAGGTGACGAATGCGCAGTTTTTTGCAAGCTGCAAAGGCACGCCATTCAATGACAGCCTGTCAATGAGACATTCCCAGTCATCGTTGGTTTCGGGAAGGGAAAAAGTTACCGGACTTTGATCCTGGTTATCGGGCTGTGGTGCCGCGATTTCTATCCTGGTATTAGTATTGACAGTGGCAGCGGGGCGCGGCTCATTACTGTTCAGTTTTTTTTTAGTGGTTGCCTGGCCCAGTGTCTTGCTAATAGCCTCCAGGTGCTGGCTCTTGCGTTGTGGCGTCTGCGGATTTGGCTGGCTTGTTGGCGGGGTAGCTTGAGCGGCTGTCTGGTTCTGAACAGGTTTGGTTGCCGGTATTGGTTGTTCGATCTTGGTTGTTCCGGGCTGGAATGCCAGCATGCGTAACGCGGTCATCTCAAATCCCAGTCGCGGGTTTGGCGCCAAAGCCAGGTCGCGCTTGCCAATTAATCCGATTTGATAATAGAGCTGAGTGTCTTCCGCTGATAATGACGCTGCAATCTGCGAAATTTGCTCGTATTCAGGATGCTGCGAATCAATGGCGTCGGGTGCGATTTGCTGCAACGCGACGCGATGTAGCAAGCTTAGCAGTTCATTAAGGACCTGCTCAAAATCCGCGGAATGTGTTGCAAGCTGGGTGATGCCCGCAAGCAGCGAATTCGCATCCCGGTTACCAAGCGCCTGCAATATCGCAAATACCTGGGACTTATCAATGCTGCCCAGCATGGCGCGCACTTCAGGTTGTTTCAGTTCACCACCACCATAGGCGATCGCCTGATCAAGCAGACTTAACGCGTCACGCATGCTGCCGTCTGCGGCATCCGCAATCAGCCGGATGGCATCACTATCGAAACCCAGGTTTTCCTTGTGCAGGATTTTTTCCAGATGCTCGGCAATCAAGTCCGCGGGTAAACGTTTTAAATTGAATTGCAGGCAGCGTGACAGGATCGTGACTGGCAGCTTTTGTGGGTCAGTGGTGGCAAGTAGAAATTTAACATGCGGCGGTGGTTCTTCCAGTGTTTTCAACAGGGCATTAAAGCTGTGCGTTGACAGCATATGCACCTCGTCGATCAAATAGACTTTATAGCGGCCGCGGGTCGGCGCATATTGCACGTTTTCCAGTAAGTCGCGTGTGTCTTCAACTTTGGTTTTTGATGCAGCGTCGACTTCTATTAAGTCAATAAAACGTCCTTCATTAATTTCCCTGCAGGCGCTGCATTCACCGCAGGGTGTGGCCGAAATACCTTTTTCACAGTTGAGGGATTTGGCGAGAATGCGTGCGATGGTGGTTTTGCCCACGCCGCGCGTGCCGGTAAACAAAAACGCGTGATGCAGACGCTCGCTCTCCAGCGCATTAATCAGGGCGCGTTGCACATGCTCTTGCCCCGCAAGTTCACTGAAATTACGCGGACGCCATTTTCGGGCCAGTACTTGATAACTCATGAATCCGGTGTGTTTTGTTTATCAATTAAGCGACGAAGTTGCCAGAGGAGCTATGATCGCATCGGCGCGGTGACGGGCGCAATAGCGAAAGGCCATTGAAACAGAGAAACAACAGACAGAATGGGTGGTGACCCATACCAGCCACACCCCGGCACACGATGCCACTGCTGCCGCTGCTCCCTTCCGGGCCTGACGGGGTTCACAGTTTCTCGTTGCGAGGGGACCGATATGAGGCACCATTGAACCTTTGATTACTATAGAGTTTTTTAGAATAGCGCGACCCATATTAATGTTTACCCAACGTGCGCGATGACCCGCGCGTTGTTGGGGGGTGCAAGCATACCACAAAGCAAATTGTTCTGACTATTCGCCATGGAAAAGCGTTGTGCTTCTGGTGCCAGGGGGCAGGTTTACATTCTCGGGCAATGTTGAGGCTGCAGGCGCCACATGAATCGGAGCCTGTGGTCAAAAGCCAAATTGGTGCTTGATCTGTCAAATGACGTGCGTTTCCATGGAATAAAAAAGCAGACTGGTACTACCTGCTAGCGGTAACAACAGAACTAATATCTGGATAGGCAGCGCATGGTCTGTGTTATCAGGTGAGCTGGCTGATCAGGCATGAAAAAAGTCCCAGCAGCATCTGCCAATGCCTGCCACTACCGCACTGTAATTTGAAAGTTATGACGAATCTGGCAGATTATTTTGCGACTCTCGCGTATTTATTATGTAGTCAATATAACCACTTGATCTTATGCCAGTTTGTCTTCTATTATTTTTAATTGTAATAATAACCGCGCTGTATATTCAAGCAAGGAGAAATACATGAAAAAAATTATTTCGGGTTTTGTTCTACTGTCAGCATCATCTGTGGCGATGGCCGGTGCTGCGGGTGGCGATGGTGGTTGTGGCTGGGGAAATGCATTATTTAAAGGTTCAACCGGCACAGCGTCTCATGTTATGGCGGGAATAACTAACGCAATATTTGGTAATAATACTTTTGGTATGACCACCGGCACCAATGGTTGTGAAACCAAGAGCACCCTTGGCTACGGTGGTACGAGTGCGGTGAGCGCCATCATGGACGAGTTTTCCGAAGACGTCGCGCGCGGGGAAGGCGATGCGTTGGACACTGTTGCAGTGCTTTACGGTGTTGAGAAGACCGATCGTGATACCTTTGCCAAAGTCATGCACGAAAACTTTGCAGTGATTTTTCCAAGCGAAGAAGTAACAGCTGATGAAATGATTGCTTCTATCGAGCAAGTAATGAAAGCAGATCCAACATTGACTAAATATATCAAGTCGTAATTGATAGCGAAAAATAAGTTGTATAATTGGGCCCTGCGCTAACTATGCGGGGCCTTTTTATTTATGTATATTGCAAATTTAAAAACAATACAATAAATCCAGGTATTCTCACCTAATGCTTTTTCTTTAAGCTCAATGCTATCACTTCATAAAACTCCAGCATTAAGTGTTATATACAGGGTGTTGCTCGTTGCTTTTGTGCTAACAGGTACAACTGCACGCGCTGATGAAAATAGCTACGTGACAGATCTGCAACGACAGGCGCAGCAGCGTGCTCTCTGGCAAAACACAGAATGGCTCAACCTGCTTCACTATGCGGGCAGTGGACAATCATCAGAATCATATAATAGTCATGTGAAAGACAGCCGGTTTTTCCTTGCACCTGACGGGAGAACCAATCCAGCGTCCGAATTGCTGGCCACGATTGCGGCGTTTTATCGAACGGACATAAGTGGAGATGAGCATGCGCAATGTAAATTCATTGCACGGCTAAGTTTGTTAAAACAGCAGCTTCGGTTTACAACGGAGTCGCTGCCTAAAGTGAGCTGTGCGGAATACAACGACTGGCGTAAACACGTGCGCTCTGACAAGGTGACGCTGGTATTTCCTGCCTATCACCTGAATAGCCCGTCATCCATGTTCGGTCACACACTATTGCGTCTTGACGCGGCAGAAGATGAGGGTGACTCGCGCTGGTTATCTACGGCAGTGAATTTTGGTGCCAGGGTAACGGAAGCGGATAACTCAATCCTGTACGCTTACAAAGGTTTGGTGGGAGGTTATTCCGGCATATTTGTTGTTGATCATTACTATAAGAAGATCCAGGAATACAATCGAATCGAGCACCGCGATATCTGGGAGTACCGGCTGAATCTGACCAGAGAGGAAACTGAACGGATTGTCACGCATCTTTGGGAACTGCAGGATATAGAATTTGATTACTACTACTTTGATGAAAACTGTTCTTATCGTCTGCTGGAACTGCTTGAAGTGGCCCGCCCCGGCGTTGAACTGACAAAGGAATTTAAACTTACTGCGATACCTGTTGATACTGTGCGCGCTATTGCGGACGCCAACATGATTGTGTCGGCAACCTATCGGCCTTCACAGGTAACTCTGTTGCTGCATGTGTTGGAACAAATACCCAAGGAAGATCACGAACTGATTATTAACCTGTCGCATGATATTACTGTGTCAGAGCAGGCGGCTTTTAAAAGGCTGGATAATCACCGGCAAAAAGACATTGTCGATTTAGCATACCAATACCTGAGTTATCAGCAATCCAATAAAAAACGTGATTCGGCCAGCGCAAAACGCCGGCATCAATTGCTGTTATTACTGAACTCCTATCCGAAAGATACGACAGAAATGGTGGCTATGGAGGCGCCGGTTGCTCCTGAGAAAGGGCATGGCAGCAAGCGCGTAACGTTTGGTGTCGGAAGGCGATTGGATAACAATTATGTCGAACTTGGTTTCAAAATGTCCTTCCATGACCTGGAAGACAATGAGAAGGGATTTTTACGTGGTGCGCAAATCAATATAGGCAGTGTGCAAGTCCGCGCGCAGGAGAACGACAATGTGAGTTTGTATCGGTTTGACCTTATCGATATTTTCTCGTTGACGCCGCGGACGCAATTTATCAAACCCTTGGCGTGGAAAGTCTATGCGGGACTTGAGCGTCAGCTGACAAATAGTATCGATCAACTGGCTGGGCATGTTACGGGCGGCGCGGGCGGTAGTTGGCAGTTAAGTCGTAATAGTCAGGTGTACGCGTTAGGCATTGGGCGCCTTGAAGCCAATAATCAATTAAAAAGAGCCCTTGAACCCGCAATAGGATTTACTGCAGGCTTATTACAACATTTTGGGCCAACGACTGCGCACCTTGCGATTAGTGGCGAACGTTTTCTGGATGATGTGTATCGTTTGCGGACGAGCTATGTACAAAATTTTGTAATACGCACAGATCATTCGATAAAACTTTTCGTAAACTATGAATGGCAGGAAGTCGATGAGTTTTCAGAGATGCAATTAAGTTATCAATACTACTTTTGATTGGCGGAGAGGGAGGCGGCTCCATACATAACAAAAAAAGGCCACCTTTCGGTGACCTCTGTTTGTCATATGGCGGAGAGGGAGGTATTGTCTCGGGTCCTTCCCTGGACCCTCGCCCTGCGGGCGCACTACGTGCGACCAATTCTGCAATCCTGCAAAATTGTCGACCCCTCTTCTCGGGTTCAAATCCATCCACTCTTGATATTTACAAAAACCATCTCTTCAAGATGGCTTTAGTAAATATATGGCGGAGAGGGGGGATTGCTTCGCGCATCCCTGCGCTCAGCCCTTTGGGCCGTCGCTACGCGACGTCCAAAATTGCTCCCGGCAATTTTGTCGAACCCTGGGTACTTATCATTACCTCGTCCACACATAACAAAAAAAGGCCACCTTTCGGTGACCTTTGTTTGTTATATGGCGGAGAGGGAGGGATTCGAACCCTCGATACGCTATTAACGTATACACACTTTCCAGGCGTGCTCCTTCAACCACTCGGACACCCCTCCAAACTTTTCGTTATGTAACCGGGAGATAGCTAAACATAGATAATGACCCGATTAAAGACGCGCAAGGTTAAACCAGTTTTTGTGCAGGTGCAATCGATAAGCGGGTTTGCTAATATACCCAGCAGACACAAAAAACAACCAAAATAATTAATAAAGAGCGAAATATCAAAGGGTTGTAGTATATCTCATGAGCCTGTTATCGGTTAAATCCGCCGAAATACTTGAACAACTGACGCAGCACCGAATTTACCAGGATCCGGTGAATCGCGTGAATTGGCTACGCCTGAATCTGGATGACTACTGGTTACCGGAAGCGGCGTTGTCGCTGTATGGCGTTTCGGAGTTCATGGTGCTGCCGCCAGAGCAGCGCAAGGCGCTGTCCCATTTCGAGTACCTGCATCTGCTGGAAGCACAGGTCTGGCTGGAAGGCCTGTTCATGGAGCGTCTGGCGCAGTCAGCATCCTATGCCAGGAAGAACATCGCGCTATTAAAGTACCATTTAAATGAATTACGCGAAGAGGCGGGGCATAGCCTGGTGTTTGCGGAAATTATCCAACGCAGCGGATTGCCGCGCGTAAAAACTCGCTTTCATGAATTGGGCTGGATGGACTGGTTTACCCGCCATTCTTCAGTTGATTCGGTGACATTCTGGCTGACCATTATGCTCGGTCAGGAAATCCCGGATCGCATTAATCGGGTAATTCGGCAAAACAAGAATACGATTTGCCCGGCAATTTTCGATGTCGCCACTTTTCATACTGTCGACGAAGCGCGTCATATTTCGTTCTCACGGCGTATGGTTGATGCTGGGGTCAAGGAGATCTCAGCAGCTAAGGCATTGATGATTCGCTTCGTATTGCAGCGTATGCTAAACCAGTTTGTGGATGCTTATTTTTTCCCGGAGCCCGGATTATATGATTTCGCCGGTTTGGTACCAGGGCGCAGCTGGGCCAATTTAGCTCGTAAGAATCCACATCGCATTCAATTCATTCATCAACATCTTGCCGGTGTATTGCATAACCTGAACAAGGTTGGCGTGCAGTTAACGTGGCAGCCAAAATAATTTCTTTTCCGGCATAAATTAATTTTTCATTTTACTTTAGAAATCAAAGATCAAGGGCTACAATGCGGCTATGTCCGGCAACACGATAGGAAAATTATTTTCAGTGACCAGCTTTGGCGAAAGCCACGGCGTTGCGCTGGGCTGTATTGTCGATGGCTGCCCGCCCGGCCTGCCATTAACGGAAGCAGATCTGCAGCATGATCTGGATCGCCGCAAGCCCGGCCAATCACGCCATACCACGCAACGTAAAGAAGCGGATGAAGTGAAAATTCTTTCCGGCGTTTTTGAAGGTAAAACCACCGGTACACCTATCGGTATGATCATTTATAACACCGATCAGAAATCCAAAGACTATTCCAATATCAAGGATGTGTTTCGACCCGGCCACGCGGACTATACCTATCAGCAAAAATATGGCGTGCGGGATTATCGCGGCGGTGGGCGCTCGTCAGCGCGTGAAACCGCAATGCGTGTGGCAGCAGGCGGCATCGCCAAGAAATATCTGAAGCAGGAATTTGGTATCGAGATTCGCGGTTATTTGAGTCAGCTCGGACCCATTAAGGCGGAAACCATCGACTGGAATGAAATTGACAATAACGCGTTTTTTTGCCCCGATGCCAGCAAGGTCGCGGCACTGGAAGACTACATGGATAAGCTGCGCAAGGAAGGCGATTCCATTGGTGCGCGCATCAATATTGTGGCGAGCAACGTACCACCAGGATGGGGCGAACCGATTTTTGATCGGTTGGACGCGGATATCGCGCATGCCATGATGGGTATTAACGCCGTGAAGGCGGTGGAAATCGGTGCTGGTTTTGTAAGTGTTGAACAAAAAGGTACGGAACATCGTGATGAAATCACACCGGATGGTTTTTTAAGCAATAATGCCGGCGGTATCCTGGGTGGTATTTCTTCAGGACAAAACATCGCGGTCAGCATTGCGTTGAAACCCACCTCCAGCTTAAGAATTCCCGGGCGCAGCGTGAATATCAATGGTGATGCGGAGGAGGTGGTTACCAAGGGGCGGCATGATCCGTGTGTTGGTATTCGCGCGACGCCCATTGCGGAAGCCATGCTGGCAATCGTGTTGATGGACCATATGTTGCGACACCGCGCACAAAACGCGGCTGTGCAGTCACAAACACCGGTAATTCCTGCCGGCAAAGACTAATGATCACTTATCAAAGGTCGTTAACAATAATCCACAGCGTAATTGTTGTTTAGAATGTTTAAGAAATTTACGAAATAGAAAAATATGGCAACTGGCAGAAGAAGAGTACGTTCCAAATCGGGAATTTTAAGCAAGGATCCTTATGGATTAGTCTGGATGGGGTTAATCTATTTAGGAGTGCTGATCAGCAAGTGGTGGTATTTTAGTCCAGCTAACCCCGAAGACAACAATTGTGTAGCATGTGTTGTCGCTGTGGTCTGGATTCTTTCCATGCTGATCTTTGCCCTGTTATCGATTTTCTGGGTATTGTGGTCCAAGAAATATCAAAAGGGTATCACCTTTGCGTTCTTCCTGGGCCTGTTGTGTCTGATTCTGGTCATCCTTGATTACTACGCTGTTCAGTTTGTGATTGGCAAATTGTTTTATGGTGGGTCGCTACGCTGGGAAGAGACCCAGGCGTCCTATCTGATTGATACTTTTGTACCGCATACCATTGGATTGCTGGTGATTACCTCCGTGTTATATACGATGATTCGGGTGTTTATCTGTCGCGACCTGGTGGAAAAACCATTGGTTTTTACCTTTGGCGCTATTCTCGTGCTGGCGGTTCTTCCGCTTTTTTACATTGGATTGAAGTTATACTAGTCTAGTCGTCGACAACGATGATTATGGACCAATGCCAACCAGGTGGTGTGACTGGCATTGATAACTAACACCCAGCAATATTAATAATTAAACTTTCCCGCATGCCCTACTGGCGCCTGTCCAGCTTTTACTTTTTTTATTTTGCGTCGCTGGGTGCGCTGGTGCCTTACTGGGGCCTGTACCTCAAATCCACCGGTTTTAGCGCGCATGATATTGGTATTTTCATGGCCACTATCATGGGCACCAAGATTGTGTCTCCCAACATTTGGGGCTGGATTGCCGACCACCTCGGTCACCGCATGTTGATTGTGCGTCTAGGCTGCCTGCTGGCGGCAGTTACCTTTAGTGGTGTGTTTGTCAGTAATAACTATTGGTGGCTGCTAGCCGTGATGGTGTCCTTCAGCTTTTTCTGGAATGCCGCGTTACCACAATTTGAAGCTACCACATTCAACTATCTGGGGAACT
>Ga0209742_10000280_pt1 | contig 28315 bp, 23 predicted proteins | sample DeeMarSeWOR38_10_FD_187462 | JGI IMG/M metagenome (GOLD analysis project Ga0209742, IMG submission 187462) | Marine sediment microbial communities from White Oak River estuary, North Carolina - WOR-3-8_10 (SPAdes) (version 2) | ecosystem: Environmental > Aquatic > Marine > Intertidal zone >... | reverse complement strand
AACTGGAACATCTTGCTACTGGTGCGAACATAATCGACACCGGCATTCGTGCGCGAGTCCGACGCGAACACAATTCCTTCATTGGTTTTAATGGCAAGGCAGTAAGTCATCAAATCGATCCAATAGGTTCAGCGGTAGTGCAAACACGTAAAGTGTGCACAAACATGGGGCGATTTATATTCTTTATTCCAATATTTTACAATCATAAGCCATTCGTTTATGTTGGATGCAGTTAACTGATTTCACCGGTTTTTTATCAAAATGGCCATCCGCTGGGGCAGCTATAAAAGCAAGGACTTCTACGATGAGTTGATCCGCGTTGCCGGTAAACCCAGGCCTGTCGCCAACACCCTTTGCCGCTACCTGAGCGACCTCAAGGATCGCGATATCGAGGAATACAAGACCGCGGCCGAGCTGGCGATCCAGGTGATGGGCATTACCTTTACGGTCTACTCTGAGGAAGAGGGTTCAATCGACCGCGCCTGGCCGTTCGACATCATTCCGCGGGTTATCCCCCGCTCGGAATGGAAACAGATCGAAAAAGGCCTGGTGCAGCGGGTCAAGGCGCTCAACCTGTTCATTGATGATCTCTATCACAAGCAGCAGATAGTCAAAGACAAGGTATTCCCGGCCGAGTTACTGCAGGACTCGGTGAATTTTCGCAAACAATGCGTCGGTGTAAAGCCGCCTAAAGGGATCTGGGCGCATATTTGCGGATCGGATCTGGTGCGCGACAAGGATGGAACGGTCTACGTGCTGGAAGACAACCTGCGCGTGCCTTCCGGCGTCTCCTACATGCTGGAGAATCGGCTGGTGATGAAGCGTGTGTTCCCCGACCTGTTCGAGGAATCCAACATCCTGCCAGTGGACGATTATCCTTCGCAATTGCATGACATGCTCACCGCCATGTCGCCGAGAAAGGTCAAGCAACCAGAGATCGTGGTGCTGACTCCCGGTATCTACAACTCTGCCTATTTCGAGCATGCCTACCTTGCCCAGCAGATGGGCGCAGAGTTGGTGGAAGGCAGGGATCTCGTGGTCGAAAAAGACATTGTCTACATGCGCACGATCTCCGGGTTGTCTCGCGTCGACGTCATCTATCGCCGCATTGATGATCTGTTTCTGGACCCGGCAGGGTTTGGCACCGATTCCATGCTTGGGGTGCCCGGTCTGTTGAAGGCATGGAAGGCCGGGAATGTCGCGTTAGTCAACGCGCCCGGTGCCGGCGTCGCGGACGACAAGGTCGTTTATTCCTATGTGCCCGAAATCATCAAGTACTATCTCGGTGAAGAACCAAAGATCCCGAATGTGCCGACCTATCGCTGTTTCAATAAAAAGGAGCGGGATCACGTCATCGCCAATATCGACAAGCTGGTGATCAAGCCGGCGAATGAGTCCGGTGGTTATGGCATGTTGATTGGTCCGCAGGCATCCAAAAAGGAACGCGATCATTTCGTTCGACTGATCCGGCGTGATCCGCGCAACTACATCGGCCAACCCCTGTTGGCGCTGTCTACCGCGCCGACCCTGGTGGGTAACCGGGTTGAGCCAAGACACCTGGATCTGCGGCCTTTTATTCTTTCCTCCGGTGACCATACCTATGTCACCACCGGCGGGCTAACGCGTGTCGCATTGCGCAAGGGTTCCACGGTAGTGAATTCCTCGCAGGGTGGCGGCAGCAAAGACACCTGGATCATGGAGGACTAGGCCGATCATGCTTTCACGCGTAGCAGAAAACATTTACTGGCTGGCACGCTATGTCGAGCGTGCAGAAAATACCGCGCGCCTGATCAACGTGAACACCAACCTGATGCTGGATCTGCCAAAGTTTGCACGTCCCGGTTGGGAGCCGATCGTTGAAATCCTGGGCGCGGACAACGGCGGAGAAGGCTTGCCCGAGGACGCAGACGAACGTTCGGTGTTGCACTACCTGATTTCTGATACGAACAACCCGGCTTCGATCCTGAGCTCGCTGCTGATGGCGCGGGAAAATGGCCGCACCATTCGCGACATTATTCCGCGTGAGGCGTGGGAGAAGGTAAATGACCTCTACCTGGTCGCCAAGCAGGATGCCGGTAAAGGCATTTCAAAACGCGGTCGTTATGATTATCTCGGTAGCGTGATCTCCGGCGCACAGACCCTGACCGGTGTATTGGCGGGAACCATGCTGCACGATGACGGGTACAGTTTCCTGAGAATGGGTCGTAACCTCGAGCGCGCCGACATGACCACGCGAATCATCGATGTCCGCACGGCCGACCTGCTGGAAGAGATGCACGAGGACCTGACGCCATTCGAGAATATCCAGTGGATGAGCGTCCTAAAATCGCTCACCGGTTATCAGATGTATCGTCGCACCATCCAGGTGAGAATCCAGCGACCGGAAGTGCTGCGCTTCCTGTTCCAGGAAAAGCGGTTTCCGCGCGCCTTCTATCACACCGTTTGCGAGGTAGAGGAGTGTCTGACCAGTCTTCCGCATAACAAGGAGCCCCTGGCCAAACTCAGGCCCTTGCAGGATAAGGTATTGAAGGCGGATCCCGCGAAGCTCAGGCAGGAGCAGCTGCACAAGTTTATCGACAAGCTGCAGCTGGGGCTGGCCGGGGTACACAACGTGATCGGCAAGACCTATTTTCTGCATTCGTAACCGCGTTTTCCGGCCAAACCCCGTAGACCGCTAACGGGTGGAAATCACGTATAATCCCCCGCATGAACCTGATCATTCTCGACCGGGACGGCACGATCAATTACGACTCCGACGACTACATCAAGTCGCCACAGGAGTGGTTGCCGATACCGGGCAGCATCGAGGCCATCGCCCGCCTCAATCGAGCCGGCTACAAGGTCGTGGTTGCCACCAACCAGTCCGGCGTGGCCCGCGGCTACTTCGATATGGATGTATTGAACCGCATCCACAACAAGATGATCGACGCCGTGCGTGATCATGGCGGAGAAATCGATGGCATCTTTTTCTGCCCGCACGGCCCGGATGATGGCTGCAAGTGCCGAAAGCCGAAACCGGGATTGTTCCAGGAAATCGTGAAGCGTCTGAATACCAATCTTGCCAACGTTTACGCAGTCGGCGACTCCAAACGCGATATTGAAGCGGCACGAGCCGGCGGCGCTATCCCGATCCTGGTGCGTACCGGCAAGGGTGAGCGCACATTGGCCAAGCCGGAACCGGAATTTCTCGAGGGCGTGCCCGTGTTTGATGACCTCGCCGCATTCACCGATAGCCTGCTGTCCGAAAAGATAAAGGTATAACCGTGCAACTACTTGCATCCCTGATTTATCACGCGATTACCGTCGTCTCGCTCATACTTTATGTGCCCATTGTCTTGCTGACCTTCCCGTTTCCCTACCGGGTTCGCTTCGGTGTGGCGACCCAGTGGGCGACTTTCATGATTTGGCTGGGGAAGGTGCTCTGTGGCATGCGCTACGAAATCGAAGGCAGGGAAAATATCCCGACCACGCCGACGATCGTGATGGGTAAGCATCAGTCCACCTGGGAGACCTACGCCTTTCAGCAGATTTTTCCGCCACAGGTATGGGTGTTGAAGCGCGAATTGTTGCGGTTGCCGTTCTTCGGTTGGGGCTTGGCACTGATGGAGCCGATCGCGATCAATCGTGCCGCCGGTCATCGCGCGGTGGAGCAAATTATCCAGCAGGGGCGGGCGCGACTCGATAGTGGCAAGTGGGTCGTGATCTTTCCGGAAGGCACACGCGTACCCAGAGGCAAGCGTCGCAAGTATGGCCTCGGTGGTGCGGTGCTCGCCGCCGAAACCGGGTACCCGGTTTTACCGGTGGCCCACAATGCCGGAACCTACTGGCCACGGCGTAGCCTGAAGCTTTATCGTGGCACTATCCGCGTTGCCATCGGCCCGGTGATTGACCCGACCGGACTTAGTGCCGAGGAAATTCGTGACCGGGCCCAGGACTGGATCGAAACCAAAATGATGGAACTCGAAGGTCGGAACGAAATGGCGGAGCTGATCACCAGGCGCCACCCGGGCAAGTCATAAAAGACCCGAAAAATTTCGATTACTCGGTGAGATTGTCGATTGCCACCGGCACAATATCATCGGCTGGCTCAAAGCCGAAAACTTTTCCGTAAAAATACAGTTCCGCTTCGAGCGCGCGTGCAATGGACGCAGCGCGACGGAAGCCGTGCTGCTCACTCTCAAACGTAACATAAGCCACGGCAATGCCTTTGGCTCGCAGTACCGCAACCATGGCCTCGGCCTGCGACGGCGGCACCACCTTGTCTTCGAGTCCCTGCAAAAATATGACCGGGCAGGACAGCCGTTCGGCAGCATGTATCGGTGAGCGCGCCTGATACAGCGCTTGCTGCTCCGGATAGGGCCCCACCAGTCGATCCAGGTAACGCGCCTCGAACTTGTGGGTATCGCGTACCAGGGTCTCCAGATCACCGATTCCGTACAGCGAGGCACCGGCCTTGAAGGTATGGCCAAAGGTAAGGGCACAGAGCGTGGTATAGCCCCCGGCACTGCTGCCGCGGATGATGGCACGTTCCGGATCAATGTCTCCGCGCTCGGCTAGGTAGCGAACGCCCGCTTCGCAGTCGGCGACATCGGCCACGCCCCAGTTGCCATTCAGCTGTTCGCGATAGGCGCGACCGTATCCGGTGCTGCCGCGATAGTTGACGTCGAGTACGCCAAAGCCGCGACTGGTCCAGAACTGAACCTTGAAGTTCAGAGTGCTACCGGTGGCCGCGGTCGGGCCGCCGTGGCTGATGACGATCAGCGGTGGTTTCAGGTGCTCCGGCCCGGCAAAGGATTTGTTGGTCGGTGCGTAGAAAAAACCGTACGCAGTCGCTTCCTCGCTCGTCGGAAACGAGACCGGTTCGGCAACGGACAGATAACCCGGATCAATGTCGACCTTGTTTGATTGCCTGATAGTCCCGGTGACACGCCCGGGCAGGCTGATCTCGGCGAGCTCGAGCACGTGCGATGGCGAGCCTCCAAGGTATACCGCTCGTGACGGTGTCGCCTGGACGCCGCTGATGTCCTGGTACGGCGTATCGACGCGTTGAAGTTCACCGGTATTGCAACACACGATAGCGAGCGACCAGGCCCCTTGCTGGCAGTAGGCACAAATGATCTGGTCGGGTGACTGAAAGGCGTAGGTCGACATGCCGAACACCCACTGCGGCAGTCCAAACTCGGCGTCGAACTCGCACAGTATCTCGGGGCCGGAGCTTTCATAACGGTAGAGGTTCCACCAGCCGGTGCGATCCGAGACAAAGTAGAGCCGGCCGTCCGGTGACCAGCGCGGCTGAAACACGGACTCCCTGTCTCCCCCGGCAATGACCTGCGCCGGCTCAATCTCACCTCCCGATGACAGTTGTGCCAGGAGCAAATCAGTACTGTCCCAGGGCATGTCGGGATGGCGCCAGGCGAGCCAGGCCAGTTGCCGCCCGTCCGGGCCCAGTGTCGGCGAAGCGTAGAAATCGTAGCCGCTGTGTAGTGTGGCGATCTCGCGACTGGAAAGATTTATCTCGACGAGGCGGTTTTCCGGTTCGCCTTCGCCACGGTGGTCCTCACAGACGCAGATAAGACGGTCAAGTTTTTCATCGACGACGATATCGGCGAAGCGCAAGCCTTGTTCCGAAAAAACACAATCTGGCGTCGCCCCGGAACGGGTGCGATAGATGCCCTGGTCGCTGTCGTTGACGAAGTACACCTCGCCGTTGCAAACGGTATAGACGCCACCGCCGTATTCATGCACACGCGAGCGGGCACTGAACGGTGATGCAATAACGTCGCTGATCTCGTGCGACGGTGAGTGCATGACGATAACCTGCCTACCGTTTTCTGCCGGCCGCTTCTCAATCCAGTAGGTGATTTCGCCGTCGAGGCGGGGTTGATCGAGACCGATAGTCTGGCCAGCTATCAGGTCGGTACCAATGGGGGATTGCCAGCTTCCGAAGGCTGCAAGCTTTCTGGTCACAAGCGGAATACTAGGCGCCGTCGTTCGACAGCAGTTGCTCCAGTTTTGCCTGGGACAGCGTACCAACGCTGACCTGGCTGATTTGACCATTCCTGACCGTCATTACAGTCGGGGTGGCGATCAAGCCAAAGTCACGCGCCAGCTTCGGGTGCTCGCTAATGTCCACGGCAAAAACATTCTTGTGTTGGTCAGACATGGCCTTGACTACTGGTGTCATTGCCTTGCACGCGCGGCAATGGGGTCCGTAGAAATAGAACATGGCGCTTTCATCGTGATCGAGGGCCCGGCCGCTGAGTTCGCTGACATCGGGTACCGCCTTGCCAATGCTGCGCTTCATGCGCGCATTCATACCGAATCGCAGGGCCAGGGCCAGCAGTATGATAACGGCGACGGTTGTCAGAAAGGGATCCATGGTGTCAGCAATGTACCGGGAACCGGCGAAGGAGAAAAGCGCCCGCTAACTTTACGAACTGGCGTTGGCCAGTGCTGCGAACTCCGCAACCGTGAGCGTCTCCGCGCGACGAATCGGGTCGATACCGACGGTACGAATGACTTCAGCGTCGATGATCTCTCGCAACGAGTTACGCAAGGTCTTGCGACGCTGGGCAAACGCTGCCTTAACAACAAGCGCGAAATGATCAGCATTGTCTACCGCGATGGGTGAATCGAGCGGCGTCAGCCGTACCACTGCCGAGTCCACCTTCGGCGGCGGGGTAAAGGCACCCGGTCCGACGTTAAAACAGCGTTCAATCTGGCAGTACCATTGCGACATCACCGACAGGCGACCGTAATCCTTGTTACCGGGCACGGCGCAAAGGCGGTCGACCACCTCTTTCTGCAACATAAACAACATGTCGGCGATACACTGACGCTGGCGAAACAGATGGAATAGTAACGGTGTCGAGATGTTGTAAGGCAAGTTGCCAATCAGGCGCAGCTTCTTGCCGGCCTCGGCCAGTCCGCAAAAATCAAACTCCAGCGCGTCTACCTCATGAATCGTTACCGATGACTGCGCGGCAAATTCATTCACCAGGGCCGCCGCCAGGTCGCGGTCAATCTCGACGGCATCGAGGCGTTCTACCCGGGGTGCAAGTTCGCGCGTGAGTACGCCCGGGCCGGGCCCGATCTCCACCGCGCGATCCGTCGGCTGTGGTCGAAAGGCGTTGATGATGCGGCCGACGACTGCGCGGTCGTGAAGAAAATGTTGACCGAAGCGTTTCTTCGGGCGGGGTGTGCTCATGCCTGAACCATGCGTTCGGCCATGTCGATCGCGGCCAGCAGGCTGCCGCTTTCGATGTCGCCGGTGCCGGCGCGTTCGAGTGCAGTGCCATGGTCTACCGAGGTACGAATAATGGGCAGGCCCAGGGTGATATTCACTGCCTGGCCAAAACCCGCGTACTTCAGGACCGGCAGGCCCTGGTCGTGATACATCGCCAACACCACGTCGGCGTCGGCCAGCAGGCGCGGGGTAAATGCTGTGTCTGCCGGCAACGGGCCGCGGATGCGCAGGCCCTCGCCTTCGAGGCGGTCAATCACCGGGGCGATGGTATCGATTTCCTCGTGGCCCAGGTATCCGGATTCGCCGGCATGGGGATTGAGGCCACACACCAGTATGCGTGGCTGGGCGATTCCAAAGCGCTGGATCAAGTCGTGCTGAAGGATGCGGATGATCTGCTCGAGCCGGGGCTGGGTAATGGCATCGCTAACACGACTCAGTGGAATGTGGGTGGTCGCCAGAGCCACGCGCAGGTTGTCGGTCGCCAGCATCATGACCACCTGATCGGTCTGGCAGCGGTCGGCCAGAAACTCGGTGTGGCCGGTAAAGTGGATGCCGCTTTCATTAATCACTCCCTTGTGTACCGGGCCGGTCACCAGGGCATCGAATTCGCCTGACAGGCATCCGTCGACGGCGCGTTCAAGGGTTTGCAGCACGTAAGCACTGTTGCGCGCATCAAGGTGACCTGGCCTGACGACGACCTCGGCGGGAACGGATAACAGACTGATGCCTGCCTCAGTGCCGGCATGCCATTCAGGCAGGTCGATGGATTGGCCCAGTTGCACCGCGCGGTCAAGCAGCGTCTGGTGATCGGCGATGACGACGATGTGACGGTCGGCAGGCGAGGGATGTTGTGCCAGCTTGATGGCCAGGTCCGGTCCGATACCGGCCGGTTCACCCGGTGTCAGGGCAATGACTGGTTTGTGTTTGCTCATCCGGTGGAAAGGACCGTTATGCGTTGGCCCGTTATGACAGGCTCAGGTGCCCGGGTCAGGAATGATTTCAACATAGGCCTGGTCGCGAAGTTCGCGTTGCCACTGCTGCAACCGTTCCTCGGCCTTGCGCGCATGAATCTGTTGCTTGGCGCTGAGGCGCTGACGCTCGTTGCCCAGGTCCTGGGTGCGTCGATCCAGCACCTGGATCAGGTGCACACCAAAACGGGTTTGCACCGGCTTACTGATTTCACCTGGCTTCAGCTGCTCCATCGCCTTCTCAAATTCCGCTACCAGTTGTCCCGGGCTCATCCAGCCGAGGCTGCCACCCTGCGAGGCACTACCCGCGTCTTCGGAATGTGCGCGGGCCAGGACATCAAACTTTTCACCGGCCAGCGCCCGTTCGCGTAAGCGGTTAAGTTTGTCCGTCGCCGCGTCGAGGGACTGGACCTCGCTGGGTTTTAGCAATATGTGGCGCACATTGGTCTGCGTGACCACGCCGCTGGCCTGGCCACCACGTTTTCCGTTCAGGCGTAGCAGATGATAGCCATTGGCGCTTTCCAGTACCGGCGTAATCTCACCCGGGCGGATGGATTCCAGTGCGCTGACAAACACATCCGGCAGTCGGCCGGCCTCGCGCCAGCCAAGGCCACCACCCTTGAGAGCATTGGGCCCCTTGGAGTAGGTAATAGCCATTTTCTCGAAGGACTCACCGGCGAGTAGTTTCTCGCGTATCTGGTTTGCCAGCTCCACCGCCTGTTTGCGTTCCTCACTGGGCGCCGATTCACCAACAGCGATGAGAATATGCGAGAGGTTAAAGTCCTGCTCTGCGCCTCGCTGGCCCTGTTCGCTCAGGAAATTGTCGACTTCGCTCTCCGATACCTGGATCTCGCGATTGATTTCCTGGTCCACCAGCTGACGCATTAGCAACTGGCGACGAAAGTCCTCGCGTAGCTGGCTCTGGCTGACACCGTCCCGTTCCACCTTTTTAAGGAAGGCGGGCAGGCTCATGCCATTCTGACGGGCGACGCCCTCTATTACCTGGTCGATCTCGGCCTCGCTCACCTGGATGCCACGTCGTTTTGCCGTATCCACCTGCAGTTGCTCCAGTATCATGGCCTCGATGACCTGGCGCTCCAGAATTTCGTTGGGGGGCAATGCGATATTGCGCTGGGCGAGGTTGCGTCGCGCCGAGCGCATGCGCGCCTCGACCTCGGACTGCATGATCACGGAATTCTCGACCACGACCATGATGCGATCCAGCGAAATCACCGGCGCCGGTTTGCTGGCGGCATGCGAGGCGGCCGGCATGATGCCGAGGCCAGCAATCAACAGGGCACGAACGAGGTATGTAACGGGATGAGGCATGGTGTTGTGTGGCGGCGGTCTACTTGCCGAGAATCATATCACGATCAACCGGTTGTCGTATTAACCCGGGAGATCAGTCAAAAACACTTTGTTCCAGCGGCATGTCGCTGGTGATACCGGTCTCGAAGCCTGCCAGTCCCTTGAAGATCAGCTGGAACGAGAAGCTGCTGACCTGGAGCCCGTCCTGATCGACGCGCTGCCCTGCAAGCGCACGGAACGACCAGCAGCAGGTCTCATACTGCAATCCGGCAAAGCTGTCCTGGTTTTTCTTGTCCTGGATCGAATATTGACTGCGTGCCAGCACCGCCCATTTGCTCGTGACCGGCCACTGACCGGAGATATCCACCAGTTCCTGGATACCGTCCTCGAAGCGATAGCCGATGTTGAAGATGCGGTCCCTGGCGGGCCGGTATTGCAGAAACTGGCTGTTCTTGCGCGTATTGTTGTTTTCCGTATCGAACAACAGGCTGCTGCGCAGGTACCAGTGACTGCCAAGCCAGGCAGTGACCTCGCCGGCGATGTCCGACGACCCGGCAGTTTGCGCCGGTAGCGGTGGTATCTCGGCAGATACTTTCCGATCCGAAAAATAATAGGTCTGACCGAGGCTGGCGGTCAGTCGTTCCGAACCGGTGCTGTTGTCAATCAGGCGCGTGGTCACGGCCATGGTCAACTGGTGCGTGTCACCGACACGGTCAGCGCCGATAAAGCGATTGTCCTGAAACAGCGAGTTGAAGCTGAACGTCGGGATCGAGGTGTCAAAAACCGGCAGTGTGCTCTGGTCCACGTAGGGGGAATAGACATAAAACAGTCGCGGCTCCAGCGTCTGTTTCATCGCCTGCTGTTTTACGGTGACCGGCCGCTCGAACACCAGGCCGGAATCAATACTGCCAATCGCGGTGGCGAACGCGTCGTCGCTACCCACGGTTCGGTCAAGGTAACTGCTGTAGTAGGCGGCGACTTTGGGCCGGATGAACCCGGACTGGCCGCGCATGGGATAACTGATAGTCGGTTGCAGGTGTACCCGGCGCGCGCTTTCCTCGGTGTCGTGCTGGAACGCAGTGGCGCTGCCGAACAACTGGTAGCTCAGCGCGCTATTGCGCTCTGCCGGTCGCCAGTTCAGCGTCAACTGCGGCAGACGGGCATAGGGATAGTCAGCAGGGGCAATAGATTTGTCCAGGGTCTGGAAATTGGACACCTCGGCACCCAGTTGCCAGTCGCTTCTCTGGTAGTTGAGTCGCACTGACTGTGGCAGGTGCGTCTGGCTGCTGGTGGACAGCTGCGTTGCAAAGTCATCGAAGTAATCCTGGTCCGATACCCAGTTCAGGTTGGCCGATCCGCTGAGATGCTGGCTGAGCTGTTGCTGGTGCTTGTACGCTACGCCGGTTCGACTGGTACCGGTTACCGAATCGTTGGGCAGGGCCTCGACCTCGGCAATGCCGTGATAGCTGCTTCCGAGATATCGAAACTGGGTCTGCAGTTGCGTGCCACGGCTGGACATGAAGCGCGGCTTGAACGTCGCATCGTAGTTAGGTGCGATGTTCCAGTAATACGGCACGGTGAAATAGGTCCCCATTTTGTCGGTACTGCCAAAGTCAGGCAGGAGGAAGCCACTGCGGCGATTGTCGCCCAGCGGAAAGCTCAGGTAAGGGGAATAGAAAATCGGTACGCCAAGCAGGTTGATGCTGGCGTGCCGGGCCGTACCCGTGGCGCTGTCCTGGTCGATCTCGATTTCCTTCGCCTTCAGGTACCAGTCCTCGTTATCCGGGCGACAGGTGGTGTAACGTACGACCTTCAGTTTCAGACGGCTCTTGGAGACAAATACAATGCGCTCCGCGTTGCCGCGACCGCGGCTACCACTGAGACTGAAGCCACCGATTTCGGCATAACCGGTATAGTCATTCAGGTTCAGCAAGCTATGGGTGGACGAGTAGCTGCCGGCCTCGAGCGAGTCGAACTTCACATCGCCAGTTGCCTCGACGGTATTTTCCGTCTTCTTATAGACTGCGCGCTCGGTCTGGATACGATGCTCACCCTTTAGTATCACCACATTGCCGGTCAGGATCACGGTTTCATCATCAAGAGACTCAATCCGATCCGCGCTGACACGCAGGACCTCGGCATCTGCCAGTGCCGCTTTCTCCAGCTCGGTTACCAGTTTTTGCCGTGTGGTCGACGGTACCGGGCAGCCGAGGCCCTCTCCCGCGATCACCGGGGAAAAATGCGCCAGCAACAACAGCGCCGCGACTGGAAAAAGGGTGTGCTTGGCAGACGAAAGGGGCATCAAGGGCAAGACGGTTGTTGTTTGCACCATAAAATTGCATAGAATCAGGGCACCATCAAGCAAATGCTTTTCACTGCCACTATCGCATTACGCGTTTAACGGAATCTCATGTCGCAGGATCAACGCCGCGAACAATTAAAGCACTGGCTCGCCGGTTTATTCGGCGTTACATCGATTTCGGTGGAACCGGCGTCTTCAGATGCCAGTTTCAGGCGTTATTTTCGTTTCTCTGTTGATCAGCAGAGCTACATTGTCATGGATGCGCCACCGGAAAAGGAGAATAGCGAGCCATTTATCCGTATCGGCAAACGTTTTTACGAGCTGGGACTGAATGTTCCGAAGATAATCGATCAGGATATCGATCAGGGCTTCCTGTTATTGAGTGATTTGGGCGATAACGTTTACCTGTCGCAATTACATACCGATACGGTAGAGCGCCTCTACGGCGACGCTCTGGGCGCTCTGGCGATGTTACAGGCCGGTACATCGATTGAAGAGGGTTTTTTGCCCCCTTACGACGCAAAATTATTGAATACCGAGATGGAATTGTTCCGAGAATGGTATCTCGGGCGTCATCTGGGCGTTGAGTTGACCTCAACACAGCACCAGCAGCTTGATGATGTGTTTGCTCTGCTGCGGGAATCGGCTTTGGCTCAACCACAGGTGTGGGTGCATCGCGATTTCCATTCACGAAATCTCATGGTTACGCCGTTAAACAACCCCGGCGTCCTGGATTTTCAGGACGCAGTACTGGGCCCGGTGACCTATGATCTCGTTTCACTGTTGCGTGATTGCTACATTCGCTGGCCAAGGGCGCAGGTAATTGGCTGGGCCGAGGGTTATTTCCGGCTCGCGCGACAATCCGGTATCCCGGTGGGGAATGATATTGAGCAGTTCATCGCCTGGTTTGATCGTATGGGCGTGCAACGCCACCTCAAGGCCAGCGGGATATTCGCCCGACTGTGTCATCGTGACGGCAAATCCGGCTATCTGGAGGATATTCCGCGCACACTCGGCTATGTCATGGACGTATGTGAGCAATATGATGATCTGAAACCGCTCGCGGAACTGATCGATACGTTGAACATCCCCTACGAGCCGGTCGAATGAAGGCAATGATCCTCGCTGCCGGTCGTGGCGAACGCATGCGACCACTGACCGATACCGTTCCCAAGCCGCTGCTGGAGGTTGGCGGCAAGCCCCTGATCGCCTACACGGTTGAATTGCTGAAGGCGGGCGGAATCGATGAGATCGTGGTGAATTATGCTCACCTGGGACAACAAATTGTTGATTACCTGGGCGATGGCAGAGATTTCGGTGTATCGATTCGCTACTCGGATGAATCCAGTGGCGCGCTTGAAACCGGCGGCGGTATCTTCAAGGCGTTAGGCCTGCTGGACGATCATCCGTTTGTGGTGATTAACAGTGATGTCTGGACAGATTTTCCAATCGAGCGCCTTCCGTGTGATCTGCCGGGACTGGCGCACCTGGTCATGGTAGACAATCCACCTCATCATACGACGGGCGATTTTTATCTCAATCAAGCGCTGGTCAACCTGAATCAAGGCAGGAAGTTGACCTTTAGTGGTATTGGCGTCTATTCGCCCAGGTTGTTTTCCGGTTCACACGGGGGAAGCTTTCCGCTGGCACCGATTCTGCGCGACGCGATCGTCAGAAAGCAGGTTACGGGGGAATACTACCGGGGAAGTTGGGTCGATGTTGGTACGCCGCCGCGATTGCAGGAGTTGAACGAGTTTATTTCGGCGGGAAAGCCGCACAGGTAGTGCTGTTGCAGGCCTGTTTTGGCTGGCGTTTGCGCAAACAGGCAAAGAAAAAGGCCGGTACCGTGGCGCAATACTGCCTGGTAAAGCCGGCCTTCAGTGTTTCCCGGTCGCCCCGGCGAACCGGGGCGAATGGAAACAGGACTAACTAGCGACGCTTGGTCGTTTTCTTCTTGCTAGTTTTCTTTTTAGCCTTTTTCTTGGCTTTCTTCTTAGCCTTTTTCTTGGCTTTCTTTTTAGCCTTTTTCTTGGCTTTCTTCTTAGCCTTTTTCTTGGCTTTCTTCTTAGTCTTTTTCTTGGCTTTCTTCTTCGTAGCTTTCTTTTTAGCCTTTTTCTTGGCTTTCTTCTTGGTCTTCTTCTTAGCGGCTTTCTTCTTCGTTACGCGCTTCTTGGCGCCCCGCTTGGCCGTTTTTTTCTTACTGGCCTTTTTCTTGGTCGAACGTTTCTTTACTGCCATGATGTGCTCCTTCTTTGTGGTTAGAGGACTTACCAGAAAACCGGGGCTGGGTTACGCGCCCCACCGGTAGAGTTGGTACAAAATGGAATTATGCGAGAAAAAAAAGGAAAAACAGCCGTTGGCTGCCATATATGACTTCCAGAAGCGAGAAAACGAACCCTCGGCTTGTTAATTCTCGCCGTGTTGGCTGAAACATCCAGCCTTCTGGTCCTTAATTTCAACACCCGCGATCTATACAAAACGGTTGTTGTTCTCCTCGTTTATAAAACCCGTTTCGTTTTTCTGTTTGAAGCTTGTTGGCAATCAGCGTCGGCGGATTTTATTAACCAATGCTGTCGCTTGTTCTTCTCACACTTCAAATTCTTGTTCCATTTAATGCTTTAAAGTGCGACTAGCGCACTTGATGTCCTTATCAAAGCGTAACTCTAGTAACAGTTTTTAAAAAATGCAAATATTTTTTTCAGGTTTTCATTTCCAAATCAAGTCTCTCCGATTCAAATCTCAATCGTTAGATTGATTAACCACATTTTGAATCACCACAGTTGAGACAAGTCATGCAACCATCCATCTTGATAACCGCTTTGGTCATGCATTTGTTGCAAAGTTGTGCTTCAGCGGGAAAATCTGACTTGGCTTCGACGTCTGCGACAGTATTTTGCTCTTTTGACTCAAATTGCGCGCGTTTTTCGGCAAGAATACTCTTGCGATGTTCGTCCATTTCCTCGGTTTGTATCATGCCAATCTCTTTCAAATGGCATTCGATGACATCGCCAATGTCCGCAACCAGTGATGGTGTGTACTTCCCTTTCTTGAAATAGCCACCTCGAGGATCGAAAACCGAACGTAACTCCTCGACCAGGAAGGTGACATCGCCGCCTTTTCGGAAAACGGCAGAAATGACGCGGGTGAGGGCTACCACCCACTGGAAATGGTCCATGCTCTTGGAGTTGATGAAGATCTCGAACGGGCGCCATTTCTCATGGTCAGTACCCTGATTCAGGCAAACATCGTTAATCGTGACGTACAGCGCATGTTCGGTGAGCGGTGTCTTGATCTTGTAGGTGTTGCCGCGCAGTGTTTCCGGGCGTTCCAGCTTTTCGTGCATATGAACGACATTGCTTTCGGCCTGCGCCTCCTTCATGTCGTCGTCCCTGGCAACTTCGTAGCTTGTAATTTTCTTGTCGATCTTGATTGTCATGGTGGTTCTCCTCGTCCGGGCTCCCTTTTGCCCGATTAATCTTTCTTGTGGGCCGTGTTTCTGGTTACAAGCCCGCAAAACCGGCCGTACTGCCCGACAGTTACCTGTCAGGCAACGGCATCGTTAGTGTCAGAATTTGCCGTAATACCCTTCCTTCAGGGCATCGTAGAGATTGGCGGCGGAGTGTGTTTCACCGTCGTACTCGATCTCTTCGTTGCCTTTGACCTCGACGATTTCGCCGTCTTCCAGCTGGAAGCGATAGGTGGTATTTGCCAAATCCTTGTCTTTTACCAGCACGCCCTGGAACGCCTCGGGGTTGAAACGGAAAGTGGTGCATCCTTTCAGGCCCTTGTCGTAGGCATACATGTAGATTTCCTTGAAGTCTTCGTAGGGGAAATCGGTTGGCACGTTGGCAGTCTTGGAAATGGAAGAATCCACCCATTTCTGCGCCGCCGCCTGGACATCAACGTGCTGTTTCGGCGTTACATCATCGGAGCTGATGAAGTAGTCCGGCAATCTGTTTTCCTGATCTTCAGCATCGGGATGTGCATGGGGGTTGACCAGCTCTCGATAGGCCAGCAGCTCGAATGAGTAGACCTCGATTTTTTCCTTGGTCTTGCGGCCCTCGCGAATGACATTGCGGCTGTAGTGATGGGCAAAAGAGGGCTCGATGCCGTTGCTGGCGTTGTTACCCAGTGACAGCGAGATGGTGCCGGTCGGGGCAATGGAGCTGTGATGGGTGAAACGTGACCCGACTTCGGCAATACGATCGGTCAGCTCCTTGTCGAACTGCTGCATATAGCGCGAATACTTCGCCATCAGCACCTTGCCAGTAACCTTGTCGCCGGCCTTGTAGCCGTCTTCTTTCATTTCCGGGCGTAGTGCCAGCATTGCCTCGGTGACTTCGAATTCCTGCTCCAGGACCGGTGCCGGGCCTTTCTCTTCGGCGAGCTCGATGCCGACTTCCCATCCGGCAACAGCGAGCTCCCTGGCGACACGCTCGGTAAATTCCAGCGAGGCCTCGGAGCCATACTTCATTTTGAGCATGGTGACGGTAGAGCCCAGGCCAAGGAAGCCCATGCCGTGGCGGCGCTTGCTGTGAATCTCGTTGCGCTGTCCTTCCAGTGGCAGGCCGTTGATCTCGACCACGTTGTCGAGCATGCGGGTAAAGACTTTGACCACGTCACGGAAGCGTGCCCAGTCAAAACTGGCACGATCGCCGAACGGGTTTTCCACGAACTTGGTCAGGTTGATCGAACCCAGCAGGCAGGAACCGTAGGGCGGCAAGGGCTGTTCGCCGCAGGGATTAGTGGCGCGAATATTCTCGCAGAACCAGTTGTTGTTCATCTCGTTGATCTTGTCGATCAGGATGAAACCAGGCTCGGCGTAGTCGTAGGTGGAAGTCATGATCAGGTTCCACAGACGGCGGGCGGGCATGGTTTTGTAGATCTTGCAGGCCACTTCACCCACTTCGTTGGTGATATAGCCCTTGTTGTGCGGCCAGCGGCGCCAGACGATCAGGCTCTCCGGGTCATCGTATTCCGGTTTGTTGGCCGGAAACGCCAGATCCCAGTTGTCGTCATTCTTTACCGCCTGCATGAACTCGTCAGTGATCAGGCACGACAGGTTGAACTGGCGCAGGCGGCCGTCCTCGCGCTTGGCGCGGATGAAATCGACCACGTCCGGATGGGAGATGTCGAAGGTACCCATTTGTGCACCGCGGCGGCCACCGGCGCTGGAAACGGTGAAACACATGGCATCAAAGATATCCATGAAAGACAGCGGTCCGGAGGTATAAGCGCCGGCGCCGCTAACAAATGCGCCCTTCGGGCGCAGGGTGGAGAATTCGTAGCCGATACCGCAGCCTGCCTTGAGTGTCAGCCCGGCTTCATGTGCGGCACGCAAAATACCGTCCATGGAATCGGGGACGGTACTGGAAACGGTGCAATTGATGGTGCTGGTCGCCGGTTTGTGTTCCTGCGCACCGGCATTGGAGGTAATGCGGCCGGCGGGAATGGCACCGTTTTCCAGTGCCCAGACAAACTTGCCGAACCACTCTTCGCGCTTTTCCTCGGTCGTTTCTACGTCGGCCAGGGCCCTGGCAACGCGCTGATGGGTGCCGGCTGGGTCGGCGTCGATCGGCTCTCCGCTTTTCGTTTTCAGGCGATATTTCTTGTCCCAGATATCATATGAGGCCGGTTGTAGGGCGATTTCCTGGGTTTGTTGTTGGGGCTGTACTTCGATTTCAGCGGCCTTCATTCGGATATTACCTCCTCCATGTTATCTCCCGGCGGTGGTCCGGGCTGGTAAATTGTTGATCTTTCGTATTTTACGGCCCCTATCCAGGTATGCTGGAGACTCCGAGGCCAAACCACAATATGTTGTGGTTTGGGTGAGCCGAAACCGCAGAATAGTGTGCTTAAATGAAATTATGTTGTAAAGACTTTTTACCCGTCTATTGAAAAAATTTTTGGGTTTTTTCACAAGGCACAGCCCTGTGAACAACTTGGGGAAAATCTGTGCATGGGTTGGGGAAATGACGAGCGGTCGCAAATGCGGGAAATCGCGACTTTTTCGACAAGACGAGGCGCCTATATATATTAAGGTATACCAGACTAATCCATACCCTTTATAAGGCTATCAAGCTCGGAGCGGATTTTCCCTAGATCGGCCCCCCGTTCGTTGGCGACAGTCAGGGCCAGTTTGCGCTCTTCCGCGGTCAGTGGCTCACGCCATTCCAGCTGCCGGGCCAGCACCGAGGTGTCTGCCTCTGATGCGTCCTTGCCCAAGTGATTGCGCCGCTCGATGCGTTCGCGCATCACGGTCTCTGATGCAGTGATTTCCAGAATACGAAACGGGGCATCCAGCGCCCGAGCCAGATCGGCGAAACGCTGGCGCTCGGCGAGCCGTAAAAATGTCGCGTCTACGATGACGCCGAAACCGGCCCCGACAATCGTTCGCGCTAACGACGCCAGCTGATCAAAGGTGCGCGCATTGGCTTCCTCGCTATACATGGCCTCTCCAACCGCTTCCTCGCTGCGTGCCTCAAGCGACAGTCCGAACAGCCGCTTGCGTTCGACGTCACTGCGTATCCGGATCAATGGCAGGGATTCCAGTATCTCCTGGCTGATGGTGGTCTTGCCCGAGCCGGAAACACCGGAGCAACAAACGATTACTGGTTGCCGCGGGTGGGTGTACGACTCCGCCAGCGACAGGTATTCACAAAGCTCCAGCCACGCCGACTGGTGTGCTTCACCCACCGGCGTCTGTTGCCACCGCAGCGCGGCGACCTTGGCTCGAACGCAGGCACGATACACCTCGTAAAAGCGCAGCAGGGCAAGACCACCATAGTCTCCGCTGCGTTGCAGGTAGCGATCCAGCAGGCGGCGGGCAAACGCCGGGTGAGCCCGGTCCTCGAAATCCATCACCGTGAATGCCAGTTCGCTGATGACATCAATCCAGCGCAGGGCGGGGTTAAATTCAAGGCAGTCAAACAACAGCACCTGCCCGTCTATTAGCACCATGTTGGCAAGATGGGCGTCGCCGTGGCACTCGCGGACAAATCCATTCTGTTTGCGCTCCGCCAGCGTGTCGCGAAGCTGGTCAAAACTCGCGTGGCACCAGTCTTCGATACGCTCGAGCAGCTGCAGTTGTTTCGCATGCTGTCGTGGGTCGAGCAGTGGGCGAATCTGTTCAAAGTTTTCCAGAACGGGTTGAAGCACCACGTCGGGATCGCCGTATTCACGATCTTTACCGGCAATCCCGGCTGTCCCGTGGAACGCCGCCAGCTCATCGGCGAGGGAGTCGATATGGCTACCTTCCAGCGTGTTTGCGTCGAGCAGGTGGTCGAGCCTCAGGGCCTCATCGAAGCGTTTCATCTTCACTGCGAACTCGATGACTTGATCAGTGGCGCCGAGCCGCGGCACCTCAGCCGGTCCGCCAATGGCCACCACCTCCAGGTACAGCGACGGCGCCAGGCGCCGGTTCAGGCGCAGTTCTTCCCGACAGAAGTTCTCGCGTTTTTCCAGTGTGGAAAAATCAAGAAAGCCGAAGTCGACCGGTTTCTTGATCTTGTAGGCATAGTCGCCGGCCAGCAGCACCCAGCTGATGTGGGTCTCGATCAGATCCACCCGGTCTACCGGGTGGTCGTAACGCGCCGGGTCGCGCAGGGCATCGATCAGCGCCTGGCTCATGACCATCGCGCTGTGCCCGGCCGCAACCTAGAGGACGGTAGCGCCAAAATTATCCTGGTAGCGTTTGTTGAACTCGTCTTTGGTGAAGCGATGATTCTGGGTGCCATGCTGCTCAATCTTGATCGCGCCCATGAGCGCAGCAATACGACCGGTGGTTTCCCAGTCGAGACCGTTCTCCAGGCCGTAGAGCAGGCCTGCGCGGTAGGCATCGCCGCAACCGGTTGGGTCATTCACTGCATCCACCTTCGCCGGCGGGATATCGATACGGGTGTTGTCCTGGTAAATACGCGAGCCCTCGGCACCGAGGGTAACGATAAGTGCCTCGACTTCATTGGCCAGGTCATCCAGCTCACGGCCGGTACGCTCCTGCAGCAGTTGTGCCTCGTAATCGTTGAGCGTGACCCAGGTGGCGAGATCGACAAACTGCATCAGCTCATCGCCGTTGAACATCGGCATGCCCTGGCCCGGGTCGAAAATAAACGGGATGCCCGCTGCGGCAAACTGTTGCGCATGTTGAATCATGCCGTCACGACCGTCCGGGGAGACGATGCCGATGCTGACTTCGTCTGCGTCGCGCACCTGCACCTCGTGGGACTGGCTCATGGCGCCCGGGTGAAACGCGGTGATCTGGTTGTCGTCCATGTCCGTGGTAATGAATGCCTGGCCGGTATACGTGTCTTCAATCACCTTCAGGTATTTCCGTGGAATGCCGCACTGATCCATCCACTCGGCGTACTGGGCAAAGTCGTTGCCCACCGTGCCCATCGGTAACGGCTCGCCACCAAGCAACTTAAGATTATAGGCAATATTCCCGGCACAGCCGCCGAATTCGCGGCGCATGCTGGGTACCAGGAAGGACACATTCAGGATGTGGACCTTGTCGGGCAGGATGTGGTTTTTGAACCGGTCGTGAAAGACCATGATGGTGTCATAGGCAAATGAGCCACAAATCAGGGCAGACATGCAATTCCTCTCGATAGTAACGGGGCTAAAATTATTTTCGGGCATTATGCACCAATTCGGATGCCCTTGGGCGAATCGGGGTCAATTTGACCCCTGTCAATGTCGCTCGCCGCATCATCGACAACAATGACGGCATAATTGTAAACGGGAGATTCTGATGTACCTGAAAGACAAAGCGAGTGGCGACCTGGTAGAAGTGCTGGATACGCAAGCGCTGTTTGATCCATTCAAGACCAGCATCCCGGGCCGTTTTCATGCCGGCGAGGAAATGCAGGAGCCGCAGGAATTCGAAAAGGCCAACCTGGTATTTCCCTCAGACGAGGCGCTCCCGCGCTGCTGGGTCGACGGCAACTATAAAACTGCAGGTTAGACAGGAGGCTGTCATGCTGGATCGAATCACGAGTCTGCTCGGCGATGAAGCCGACAATCTGTTGAATCATCGTTGCAAGACTATCGACCAATCTCGCCTGCACTTGCCGGGTGGTGATTTTGTTGATCGCATCCATGGCATATCCGATCGCAATCCTCAGGTCCTGCGCAACCTGCAGGCATTGATCAATCACGGTCGCCTGGGCGGCACCGGTTATTTGTCGCTGCTTCCGGTCGATCAGGGGGTGGAACACTCCGCCGGTGCCTCGTTTGCGCCGAATCCGGATTACTTCGATCCGGAAAATATCGTCAAGCTCGCCATGGAGGGCGGTTGCAACGGCGTCGCCTCGACTCTCGGTGTACTGGCATCGGTCAGTCGCAAGTATGCGCACAAGATTCCCTTTATCGTAAAGATCAATCACAACGAATTGCTGAGCTACCCCAACCGCTATGACCAGGTGTTGTTCGCCAATGTCGAGCAGGCATGGGAACTCGGTGCTGTTGCCGTTGGTGCCACCATCTATTTCGGCTCGGAGGAATCACACCGGCAGATCATGGAAATCAGTGATGCCTTTGCCCGTGCCCATGAGCTGGGCATGGTGTGTGTGCTGTGGTGCTACCTGCGTAATGATGCCTTCAAGAAAGATGGCACGGATTATCATGTTGCCAGCGATCTTACTGGTCAGGCGAACCACCTCGGGGTGACGCTGGGTGCTGATATCGTCAAGCAGAAACAGGCGCAGAATAACGGTGGTTTCACCGCCATTGGTTTTGGCAAGACCCACAAGAAGATGTATTCCGATCTCACTTCGGATAACCCGATTGATCTCACGCGCTACCAAGTCGCCAACTGCTACATGGGCCGCATCGGCATGATCAACTCCGGCGGCGCCTCGGGCGAGAACGATCTGGCCCAGGCGGTACGTACGGCGGTGATCAACAAGCGCGCCGGCGGCATGGGTCTGATCTCGGGACGTAAGGCATTTCAGAAACCCATGAAAGACGGCATCGAGTTGTTGAATGCGATCCAGGATGTCTATCTGGAACCGGAAATTACGATCGCATAACTGGCTAATCGCGGGGAGACAAATCACGCAAAAGTCCGGGGCAAATTATGTGCTAACGTAGTCGTCTCGACAATGAAACTTGAGAGGGGAGTAACAAACTTGAGAAAGATCATTAAGGGCGGACATACCGCGCTGACCTGGGTTCAGGATTTTGGTCTGTTGGTCATCGCGGTTTCGACCGTGATCGCGCTCGGGATAGAAATAGCGACCATGATCGAGCTGAAGCGCGTCGCGCTGGCTGATCTTCTGCTGATGTTTATTTACCTCGAAGTACTGGCGATGGTGTCGATCTATCTCGATTCCGGAAAACTGCCCGTGCGCATGCCGCTCTATATTGCCATTGTTGCCCTGGCGCGCTACCTGATCCTGGATATGAAAAACCTGGATACCTGGCGAATGCTGGGCGTAGCCGGCGCCGCCCTGGTCGTCGCCGTAGCGGTCCTAGTAATTCGTTACGGGCACACTAAATACCCGTATGAAAAAGGCGAGGATTCCTAGGCCTCAAAGGACAAGGCATTGGTCACCATGGCCAGGTTTCGATTAAAAGCAGATACCAGGCTGAGTACTAACCGGAAGTATCTATTCGTCCGTTGACGACCCTAAAGGAGAATTCATGGCACTAAGAAATATCCTAACAATGACGGCACTGGTCGTCGCGACGACGTTCGCGCTGTCGGGTCCGGCAATTGCTGCGGGTGGTGCAGGTGTCGTTTCGGCAGACCCGTCCAAGCACTTTGATCCCAAGGGTAAGGGGCCGTCCAGGTTCACCATCGAACTGCAGAAGGGCGTGCGCGCTACCCTGCCGTTCGAGGACAAGCGTGACTTCGAGGAAGCCAAGAGGGGCTTCATTGCCGCCCCTTCCTACAAACAAATCATGGCGGAGGCCGGTAATGTGGCCTGGGACATGGAGAGCTATGAGTGGTTGCTCCAGGACAAGAACTTCGACACCATCCATCCATCACTGCAGCGCCAGGCCATTTTGAACATGGCCTACGGTCTATATGAGGTATTGCCCGGCAAGATATATCAGGTGCGTGGCTACGACCTCGCCAACATCAGCTTTATTAAAAGTAAAACCGGCTGGATCGTTTTCGATCCACTGACTGCCAAGGAAACCGCCGCCGCCGCGCTGAAATTCATTAATGAAAAGGTAGGCAAACGTCCGGTGGTGGCCGTGGTGTATTCCCACTCACATGGCGACCACTTTGGTGGCGTGCGTGGTGTTGTTGATGAGAAAGATGTAAAGAGCGGCAAAGTGAAAGTGATCGCACCGGTCGGATTCATGCAGCATGCCGTGGCGGAGAACGTCTATGCTGGCAACGCCATGACCCGCCGCATGTTCTATCAATATGGCGTGCTACTGCCACGAAGCCCCTATGGTCATGTGGATCAGTCCATTGGTAAAAACACAGCCGCCGGTAATCTGGGCCTGATTCCACCCAATGTGATTATTAAGAAGGACTTTGAAACGCTCACCGTCGATGGCGTGAAGATGGAATTCCAGAACACCCCCGGCACCGAAGCGCCAGCGGAAATGAATACCTGGTTCCCGGACATGAAGGCCTTCTGGGCCGCGGAAAATATTACCGGTACCGTCCACAACATTTACACCCTGCGTGGTGCTGCTGTACGCGATGCGCTGAAGTGGTCGAAGAACATCAATGAGTCACTGTATCGTTACGGTGCCACGGCGGAAGTGATGTTCGCCTCGCACAGCTGGCCGCGTTGGGGCAACGACCGCATTCAGGAGATCATGCGCGCCCAGCGTGACGTCTACGCCAACCTGAACAACCAGGTGCTGTTCCTGGCCAACCAGGGCGTGACCATCAATGAGATCCAGAATGTCTACAAATTGCCCAAGAGCCTAGAACAGAACTGGGCGGCGCACAGCTATCATGGTTCCGAGGCCCACAACAGCCGCGCCGTGGTCAACAAGTACCTTGGCTACTGGGATGCCAACCCGGCCACGTTGACTCCATTGTCGCCGCGTGATTCTGCCCCGCTGTATGTTGAAATGATGGGTGGAGCGAAGAAAATTATTGCCAAGGGCAAGAAACTCTACAGCCAGGGCAAATACCTGCACGCGGTGGAAATCCTCAACAAACTGGTTTTCGCTGAACCCAAAAATCAGGAAGCAAAAGATCTGCTGGCAGATGTCTATGAGCAGATCGGCTACCAGAAGGAAAGTCCCAGCGTGCGCAATAGCTTCCTCGCGGGCGCGTACGAACTGCGCAATGGCATCCCCAAGGGTGCTTCACCAAAAAGTAGCGGACCAGACATGATCAAGGCCATGTCCACTGATCTGTGGCTGGATTTCCTTGGCATTCGGTTGGATGGCTCGAAAGTTGAGGGCAAACATTTCGTGATGAACCTGATCACGCCTGACAATGGCGAGAAGTACATTGTGGAATTGAGCAATAGCACACTGACCAACATCAAAGGGCAGCAGGCCAAGAAGGCCGATCTCACCATCACCATTAACCGTTCCGACCTGGAAACGGTGATGATGGGGACTGCAACTCTCGACGAGCAAATCAAGAACGGCAAGGCCAAGCTGGTCGGCAACCGCGAGGGGTTTGATCTGGTCAGAAATTCGCTGGTCTGGTTTAACATGGGCTTCGAAGTCCTGCCGGGCACCGGCGGCACGTCGTTGACAGCGCCAAAGGATCCGTTCCAGCAGCCGGCACCCGCGGTGAACACAATCACTGACTGAGAAACCGAATACGCAGGAAGCTAACATCCGCATGCACCTGATCGGCTAAGCTGGCTTTGCCAGCTTTCGCCGACAGGTGATGCGGGCATTAATAGCACTCGCCAGGTCCGCTTCTGCCCGATAACGGATAAGTCTAGTGCTGGATCTATAGGGTCAGTCGACGATATATATCCGCGACCTTCAGCGGCAACTTCCGGACATCATCAATTATCGTGTAATTCACCGCGCCGTACATATGCGGCAGGTAGTCACGCGCCTCGTCATCGATCGTAATGCAAAATGAATGAATCCCCTGGCGCTTGGCCTCGATCAATGCCTGGCGTGTGTCTTCAATCCCGTAGTCACCGCGGTAGCCATCAAAGTCGTCGGGTTTGCCGTCGGAGAGCGTTACTAATAACTTGGTGCGGGCATCAACGTCATTGAGCAGCTTGCTCAGGTGGCGAATGGTGACACCCATGCGCGTATAGTCCTGCGCCTTGATACCGGCAATACGTTGCTCGACCAGTCGAGAGTAAGGCTCCTCGAAGGTCTTGATCCGGTACAGCTCGCAACGCTTGCGGGTCATCCCGGAGAAGCCGTAAATGGCATAGCGATCGCCGAGGATCTCGAGTGCCTGGCACAACAATACCAGTGACTCGCGCTCAGCATCGTTGACCCAGCCCTTGGTCGAGCCGCTCATGTCGACCATGAACATCACCGCGATATTGCGCTCATGGCGGTGCAGCTGCGTAAACAGTTGCGGCGGCATTTCCAGCCCCAGGCTGAGGTCGGTCATTGCCTGCACCACGGCATCAAAATCGATGTCATCGCCGTCCGGCTGGCGCTTTTTCAACTGGTTCTCACCGCGCAGCGCCTCAAACGCCTTGCGCAGGTGCTGCAACTCACCGTGATACTTCTTGAGGGTTTCGTTTACGAACGGTTCGTTATCGGGATCGACTTCCTGTTCGCGCAGTGCGCACCAGTCCTTGCGGTATTGGTGCCGCCGGTGATCCCACTCCGGGTACCAGGTTGCCTGGCCCAGGGCGCTCTCGCTTGTCGCATCAATCTCTGCCGCGATGGCTTGCGGGTCGTACTCGTTGTCACCCGCGGGTACCAGGTATTCGGTCGGGAAGCCGCCAAGGTCCTGAAAGATTGATTGCAGTAGCGCCTTCAGCTCGGGCGGGATGCCCAGGGCCTGCCCACCAAGTCCAAGCTGGATATCGAAATCGCCGGGCGTATCCGGTTTTACCGTGACCCGAACCTCGAACTGCAGCGAGCCTGCATTGGGTTGATCGTCTTCTTCGCCCACCGGTGCCGGGGCAGTATTGCGAGCGATCTCCGCCAGTGCTGATTGCAACGCGGCCTTGTCCTTTTCCATGCGCAACGCCATGGTTTGTGTGACCTGCTCCGGTTGCAGCTTCCCCTGATAACAAAGTGCTGTCGGCACCTCATCATTAATTACCTCGGGCAACAATTCGAGGGTGGTTTCCTGGCTGGCCCCCGCGCGTTGTAATCGCGCGATGATGCCGGACCAGTGCGCGGGGTAGCTGATCGAAGCGTCTGCAGCCTGCAATTGTTGCCAGGTGCGGTACAGGCCCGGCAGATCACGTGCGACGCAGGCGTTGATGCGAATTGCCTCCAGGGCATCGAACAAGTCGCGTGCGCTGTGCGGGTTGTCGAATGCGGCAAGCCGCTGTTCCAGCGTTCGGCCCCCGGCATCCAGCCGGAATGTGCCGTACCAGGCCTGCGCCCACAGGAATGAGGCAATGGCCTTGTAAAGCTGGCGATTCAGTCCGGGGTCTTCGAAGCGGGCGATGCGACGCGGCAGAAATAGGGTTTCGGTATCGGTGAAGGCGTGATCTGCGATATCCAGTTTCAGGCGGCGCCCGGCGAGACCATTAATATAGATGGCAAGCATACGGCTGGTCTCGTCGAAGTTGGCCGCGCTTGCAAGATTCAGGATTTCATCGGCATAGCGTTCGGGCCGTTCGAGAAAACCGGTGGCAGCATACAGGCCGTCCTGATCGTATATCTCTACCGCGTGTTCGGCCCAGGCCTGTACGTCGGCAAGCGGCATGTGTACGAGCGCGGTCGCAGCGTGCTGTACGAACTGGTAGCCCAGTTCCGCGTTGGTGTGGGCCAGCGATGTTGCGTGATGAATAACGGCATCCCGCTCCTTGTCCTCCAGGGTTGCCAATTGAGCGGCGGCGTCGCTCACTGTCCGCCGCGGCGACAGCACAGCTGCCAGCGGCGTGTTCAGTCGCCGCTCGATTTCATCTGCGAGGCTTGTGGAATTGGCCATATTACGATGACCTCGATGCCGGATTAAAACAATGAGGCGCTGAGTTCGTTGACCGCTTCCAGCATCTCCGGATCATCGGTCAGGGTTTCGGCGATGGCACTGCGGCAGGCCTCGGCCGGTTCGATGCCCGATGCCATCAGTTTAGCGGCGTGCACCAGCAAGCGGGTGCTGGCACCTTCTTCAAGGCCGCTGTCTTTCAGGTTGCGCGTCATGCCGGCAAAGCGCACCAGCTTTTCGGCCATGGCCGCGTCAACGCCAGTCTCGGCCATGACGATCTCGCGCTCCAGCTCCGGTATCGGGTAATCGAACTCAATGGCAACAAAACGCTGACGCGTTGATGTCTTTAGATCTTTCAGTACGCTCTGATAGCCGGGGTTGTAGGAGATGGCGAGACAGAAACTGTCCGGCGCACGCAACAGTTCACCGTTCTTCTCGATCGGTAACACTCGTCGGTCATCGGCGAGGGGATGGATCACCACCGTGGTGTCTTTGCGCGCCTCGACCACTTCATCGAGGTAGCAAATTGCACCGCTGCGAACGGCGCGGGCAAGCGGGCCGTCTATCCATACGGTTTCACCGGAAGTGATCAGGTAGCGCCCGATCAGATCGGCGGCAGTGAGATCATCGTGGCAGGCGACGGTAATCAGCGGTAGCTGCAGACGCCAGGCCATGTGCTCCATGAACCGGGTCTTGCCGCAGCCGGTCGGGCCCTTGAGCAGGATCGGCAAGTGGTTCTTGTGCGCGGCCTGGAATATCTCAATTTCCTTGCCGAGTGGCCGGTAGTACGGCTCCTCGGTGATGCGATATTCGTCGATCGGCAGTGTGTGGGCGTGGCTCATTTTCTGTTTCGAAAGAAGTGATTAAATCCCGGGCAATCCAAAAAGTTATCAAGCGCGTGGCGCTGGCCAGATTCCGCAACCCGATGCAGAAAGCATAGCTGACCGGGGGGCGGGAGGTCGACCGGATTGCTGCCAGGTAAAGATCGAACTGCAGAAAGATCTGAAATGCCCCGCAATAGCGGGGCTTTTTTCGTTTTTCGAGACCGAAAACGCAATTCCCGGGTTGCAGATCCCCCTGTGCCAACTATATTTTTTGTGTGACTCCGCTCACATAAAAATTATTACTCGTATAGGGAGATCCTCATGTATGTCCATCCTCTGGTTCGCTTGATCGCTGTTGTCGGCGCAGTGCTGGCGCTGGCCGCGTGCGGCAGCAGCCCGCATCTCAACGACGCCCCGGCAGACAAAAACGTATCGCTGGTTTATGGCTATATCGACATGGAGGAAGCGCCGTCGAAACTGCAGCGCGTTACCATGAAGAAGCTAAAACCCAAATCTGACACACCGTATTATCACTTCTGGGTGGTTGACGGCATGTTCTTTCGTAGCAATGTACCGCCCGGTACCTACAAGTTCACCGAGTTTGGCGGTTTCAGTGGCTGGAAGAATGTTGATTACAACTACAACTTT
>Ga0209742_10000277_pt1 | contig 28433 bp, 24 predicted proteins | sample DeeMarSeWOR38_10_FD_187462 | JGI IMG/M metagenome (GOLD analysis project Ga0209742, IMG submission 187462) | Marine sediment microbial communities from White Oak River estuary, North Carolina - WOR-3-8_10 (SPAdes) (version 2) | ecosystem: Environmental > Aquatic > Marine > Intertidal zone >... | reverse complement strand
TGGATTAATCGGACCTCACTTTTCTTTACGCCAGGCATGCCAGGCCGAGAAAAGGCCATTGACTATCAGTATCAGTGCAAATAACTCGGCAAACTGCGGCAGGGCATGAACAAAACGATGAACCTGCACATTCTGAAAGTGCAAGCCCGGCACCCAGTATTTCAGTCCAAAATAGACCGCTGCCGCCAGGATTAAATCAAACCACCATGGCAACCTCATTGAGAATTTCGGCATCAATGATTTGCGAGTCATAGCTAACAGGATATCTTATTTGCGAGTATTAGATATTCTTATCGGTATATCCTAAATGATCTGAAGCCTGCGATAGCGAAACTACCACTTCCTCTGGATTAGTTGATCGAACAATATACATTTCTGGCTTTTCTTGACAAAACATTCCCCGCTATTTCCTTTTGATAATTTTGAACCAGAATCTTTGTCGCGCGCTAATACTGCCTTGAGCTAAGCGCTTAAGTTATATCAGGTTTCGCTCGATACCATATCTGGTAAGCTGGATGTCTGCATATGGATTGGGATCTCACTCACATACTTCTCTACTTTTTCGGCATTGCGTTGGTGGTGCTGCTGGCAATCTTTGGCGCGGCGGTTAACCAGCTACAGGGTATTCGCATCCAGCGCCCCTCGTTTCAATTAAAGGACGAATCAGACATACCTGATCAGCTGTTAGAACTGTACCAGGGAGTCATAGAGCAACTGTCGCGCCTTGGCTTTGAAATTCACCATTATCAATTGTCTTACGACATTATCGTCCATGAGCATGCCGAGAAGTGGGGCGTGGTCATGGTTAATCGAGAGACATCAGTACTTGCTGAAATTTCCCCGTCATCGTCATTTCTGTACTTACCCGGTCCCGAAGTGGATTTCTGGAGCATTGGCAAAGACGGTAGTGCGTTAATTACCATCAATGGCCGCGGTCACACCTTGTTATGTAATATCCCGGGAGCGGAATTCCATGATCCCATGGTGGCGACACTGGAAGAGCAATATCAGGCACACAGGGATGAACAACAAGACGTATTTAAGAATAAACCGCTGGTTATTCCGAACGCCGCTATTTATCTCAAGCTGCAACAAAAATTAATTAACGATTATTTCCTCAATCTTCTTAAGGAAGGTGGCGTAGTATCCACAGGCCAGAATCAGTTTCGTCTGACCATGCACAAAACTCTGAGCCTGGTGAAACAGCTGCTCCATGGTGAGAAACGCTTGCGAAAACTGTTGCGTGAAAAATTCTCGAAAAAAGTGCGGGAGAAAAATCAGGCAACCGACAATGAAGATGACATAACAGATAGTAATGTTGCAACCGCTTATTCCGTGGAAGCGGAAGTTCAGGCTTATCTACGACTGCGCTCAGCACAGCAAAGAACACCGGCCGGACTGTTTGGGAAACTGGCGGTTTTTGTATTCACTCTGATACTCTCCTACTTTGCCTTTGGTCTGGTGTTTTCCTTTAACTCGGTATTAATTCTACTGGGCGTCATCCTGTTTCATGAATTGGGGCATATCGCGGCAATGTACGCGTTTAAATATCGCGATCTGCAAATCCTGTTTATCCCGTTAATGGGTGCCGCAGCCACCGGCAATAAAGAGAATGTCGCGCTGTGGAAGCAGGTCATTGTCTACCTCATGGGTCCCTTACCGGGTATCCTGGTTGGTATTGGTTTAATTGCAATGTATCAGTATTACCAGTCACCATGGCTTTACGAAACTGCGATCATCATGCTAGTGATTAACTATCTCAACCTGCTGCCATTCGTGCCACTGGATGGTGGTCATATTATTCGTTTGACCATCATGGAACGTTTTCCTACGGGCAAACTGATGTTTTCTGCGCTAAGTGGACTGGCGTTTGCCGCGGGTGGCTGGTTTTTTGGAGAGCCCGTGTTCTGGGTATTGGCGGTGATCATGTTTACCAGCCTGCCCTGGAGCGCCCTGGAAGCCGGTGTACTCAATGAACTTTTCGATCCGAGTAAAAACTTTGAAGATCTGGATAAAGAAAGCAAACTGCGCAAGCTGTTTGAAACACTGAAGCAACCCAAGTTCTACAAAATGCAATTCGCAGAAAAGTATAACCTCGTAAAGTCGTTAAGCGAAGTAGTCCTGCATAAAAAACATCTGGGGCGACTTGCCTCACTGGGACTTAATGGAATTTATCTGGGTGCCCTGTTATTAACACCGGTCGCGGTTATGGTCACTGCCGTGGGCATGGAAAATGTCGCCAACGTCGTGACACTGATGAGCGGTGAAGTCCCCAAAAAGGACTGGGACCGGGACATCGCCGAAGCCGAGTCTTCGGAAAAACGCTTTGAGTTAATGCTTGCCGCGGCACAGTTCTATACCGCAATCAATGAAGCAGAAAGAGCGCTAACTTACCTGGAGCAAGCCGAAAAAACCTTCGCGGCCATTAATACAGATTCCGCGCTGGCCAGACTTTACCAGGCCTATTCCTATTATTACCAGCGCCACAACGACCTGTCGCGCGCCGAAGAGTACCTGATAAAGGTCATTATGCTTCACAAACAACTGCCCGACCAGCACGCGATGCAGTTGGCGACAAACTATCAATCGCTGGCAAATTTACGGCAACGGCAAAACAACCTGGATGAACTCGAAACCGATCTTAAAACCGGTTTGACGTATGCCCTGAAAGTTAAGAATCCGGAAGAACGCTTCATAATTTCTACGGTTGTGAGTCTGTTGCTGGACCATTACTACAGCAAGAAAGAACTTGACAAAGTACAGACCTTGTTGGTGGAGACCTTACCGCTACTGGAAGAATATAGTGATCCCTTCAACCGGTTTGTTGCCAGTTATCTTCACCAGGAACTGGGTTGGTTGTATTCTGAAACACGCAATATTGGCCTGGCAATGGAACATTTCGAGCAGGCACTACAACTCAGCAGCGTGAGTAGCAATCAAGAGGATAGTGATTTTTCCGACCCGCTCGTCAAGGTCAATATTTATCTGGCGATGGCGGCTGCTCAATACCGAAACGGTAATCTGACTATTGCAGAAAGTCGGATGAATGAAGCAGCGCAGTTAGCGGTAGCCAACCATTTTCAGTCCCTCGATCAATATATCAAAACTTACCTGCCGATAACTGAGGCTGGCGGAACAGAGAATGAAACAAACCGCGAAAGCGAGCACTGGAAACAGATTAACGAAGCTTATGGAAATATTTTCAAACAGAATAGTCCAAGCTCCGAAGACGCACAGAAAAAATAATAGGCCTTACTTACACCTCACAACATATCCCCAGATGGGCAGGTGTAAATCAGTTTAGGCAGCAACAGGACTGCTCCCTGCGAATTACAGAATCAGACTTTGGCTGGTGGTGTTTTTTGGGAGGGAGATATTACCCAGTGAGAGTAGCCTTTCTTGGATTGCGCCCGTTGGTTAAGGTTGTCAACGAACTCTCTCGCGTAGTTGGTTACCTGATTCAAAGTGCCGCGCATGTTGCCAACGATTTCGGAATTATCGCGTGCCACCACGTACCTGAACCAGTTATCACCCTCGGCTCCGGCTGGCGCTTCGGTTTTCTCAACGCTGACAACACTGTACTGCTTAACATTTGAGTCACTTTCTTTCACTGCTGGCATATTTCCTGTTCCTTCCACCTTTAGTTGCGTATAAATTCTGGCGATTAACGATGTCGTCTGTTACCGCCACCGCCCTTACGGTCTTTATCGAAACGGATTTTCAATGGTTTCCCACCCAGGGATTTTCCATCCAGATCGGCAATTGCTGCTCTGGCCTCATGTCCTTCCATATCTATAGTTCCATAACCGCGGCATTTTCCGGTAAAGATATCCATGTTTAACTGAATGGAATGCACGGTCCCGTATTTGGAAAATAAGTCACGAACCGACTCTTCCGAGGCATCCGCAGGTAGATTACCAATAAACATTTTTTTCAAATCGCACTCTCGCCTTGTGAGCTGATCCCGAGAAGATCAGGTAAATGAGTATCCAGGGCCCCGCGCTATACGCCGGACCTTGAGTAAAATCAGACTTGGCAGGTGGACGCTAGCGGTCGACCTGAACTGATGTTGCTTGTAAGCCTTTGGGGCCTTTTTCGGCTTCGAAACGAACGGCTTGACCTTCCGCCAGAGAGCGAAAACCGTCTTCTTGAATAACGGAATAATGGACAAAAACGTCCGCACTGCCGTCAGATGGGGAAATAAAACCAAAACCTTTGGCGTCGTTGAACCACTTTACAGTGCCTGTAGCCATGCAAATTACCTCTATATTTCAATGAATTATTAAAAAATGTCTGGTATTGCAGTTTATTCAAGGCAATTTACAGGAGGCGTACAACATAACAACACTCTGAATAGACCTGGATAACTTACAATCCCAGGTAGTATAACTTTTTTACACAATTATTACTACACGCAAGCCCCGAAGAAATCTGGACAAACAGCCAAATCCCACGTCAGCTGTCTGGTTAGATGGAACGTAGCGTCGATAGTTCAACGGGAAAAAGCGCGCGGTTGGCATATTTGCTGGAACAGGAATACGACGACTTTTATATTACATATTTATAAAAAAAGGGCCACGGTAGGGTGGCCCTTTTGCGCGTTCTGGTAACTAGTCGATTAACAGTGGCGAAACTAAGGAACAACTGGTGTATTGCTGCTCACGGTTACAGTGATCGGTTCAACATCGGGATCAAGCAATGAGGTTATCGTGACCGTCGCATTGCCACTTGCAGGTGGCGCATTGATTTGCACCGTAAAAGTGGCACGACCACGATCATTAGTACGAATATCAACTGATTTGTCTGTGCCATTATTAATTGTGATGTTCGAACCATTTGCATCACTCACTGAAACATTAAGCCGGGCAAACGGCAGTAGCACCGTATCACCGCCATCTTCATAAGTAACGGTAACGTCGGCGCTTGAAGTTAAGTCTTCCGGTACAGCATACAATGTCCCACCCGCAATAGAAGTGAAACAAAAACGGCCATCGATAGTGGTAACCGCGCTGCTAACCGACGCGACCAGATATACCTGTGCAGAACCGGTTGGTCTGGCGCGGGTGTCTATGGCACTGATTCCACACCCCGAACCAATCGTCTCCACTGTAGCAGGGTAAGTTACGTAGAATGTGGCAATACCACCTTGAGTTACAGCATAACCGGAAACCAGGTTACCGCTCAGGTCTGTCCCGGAAATTTCTGCACCGAGTAATGAAGCACCAATAAGGTAACCTACAGGATCTTTGTAATTCGGATCACTGGGATCGATATTAGGATCCGGGGCAGGATAATCAACGGCGTCCGGGTAAACCCGAGAGTAAGGTTGCGTTACACTAATTTGCGTGTCCTGAATTCCACCGACTAACCGACTTTTGTCTTCTTCATCAGCAAAAGTTAGAAAAATGTGATCGCCAGGCTGTATATAGCGAATCGCACTATTTCGCTGTACATAGGCATTAGTAAATAAAGAAGGATTGCCACCTCCATCTAAAAGATCCAGATCTGTTATAGTATTGCCCTGAATCGTATCACTGGTCCCAATAATTCCTTGCGCAATTACGGAATCAAGAATACTCAAATATACAATTGTGCCATCTGCTACAACATGACCGTTAACGTCACGCACCAGTGCTTTACCTTCTCTGCGATAAACACCACCCCCCAGGTTTTCAATTGCCGAGCTTTGCGGATAAGTAAGTGTAATCGTGTGTGCCGGCGGCCCATTCGCAGGTGCTTGTGACGGCGCCGGTGACGTCGGTGTTGGCGTCGGTGTGCCGCTACCCGGCGTAGTATTGTTTGCGGGAGTTGTGCTGCCTTCAGGTGAAGTAAACGCATCATCCCCACAGCCGGTAACAACCACCGATATGGTTAAAATCAGTAGAATCACTAACAGTTTCAGATCGGAATTAATATGGATTTTATTGTTAGACATAAGCTGCTCCCTCACTACTTGACCACTTCCTAAGTTGTGACTTGTTGTCACGGGTGGACTATTTGATTTTGTTGATTGCAATAAATACGGATGGTCAAAATGTATTTATTGCTTCCAGGTTGACTGTTAGGGTGAATGATAACCAATTTGCTCAGTTTTGGATATTTAAAATTGCGGATGTGAATTTAGTGTTCAATATAACCCGCATCAATTTAGAGCACTTCATAAGCAGAAACTATTAGATTATGAGCAGGAGAGCAACAATTTGCGACAAGCATCGGCATATCAATTGCGTCGCCATTTCAAAATAGGTTTTTTCGCTACTTACTTTTATTGCTAGTTCTGTAAATTGAATATTTAGCGCACTAAATCTCTGCGTTCATGATATTCAATCAGGCTATCGAAGTTATGGAACAGTGAGTACAACTATAATAAGTGTTGCATAGAGACAGTACAGAAAAAACCTTGCATCCTGTCGGGGGCTGCGTTTACTGGGACTATTCGCTGAGCCGGGCAAGTATGCTTTCCGCGCAGGCGATTGGTAATGAAAAATGTGCCTGACCCGGCATGGTGGTAAAGGTGGAATTCGGCAAATGATGGTGCAGATATTGACCATGTGAAATGGGCACAATGTCATCAGCATCGCCATGCCAGATATCGATACGGGACTTAATATCCTGCAAGGAAAATCCCCAATCACGCGCATAAAGTTGCATGTCCTGAACTGCGCCTGCCGTACCCTGCCTGAATGCTTCCCGGATATTAAGCATCAGTTTTTCGCGCACATGGGGTGTTTTTAACACTTCCCGGTCTACGCCACCATGCACCAGCGCAATAACATTCAATAGCGTAGCCGGACTGGTTTTTGCCAGCATCAATGCCGGCAGGCCATGAATAATTTTTAGCAACCAGGGAAATGAGTGCGCCAGAAAAAATCCGCCGGTAACAAACCAACGCATATCGCTGCCCAGTCCGGTTTGGTAAAGTGGCCCCAGACCACACACGATGCCGGTACTGGTAATGCGATCCGGAATAGTGTACGCACAACTCAAGGCACAAGGTGCCCCGCCGGAGATTCCAATAACGCCAAAGGTATCTAAATGCAAAGCATCTGCCAGACAGGAGACATCATCACTCCAGCCAAGCAAGGTGCGCTTGGGATACCTGGTTGACAATCCATAACCGGGACGGTCCGGAGTAATGATTTTAATATTACGTTTTTTAGCGGCCGCATCCAGCAAATGACTTTCCATGCGCGAACCCGGTAAACCATGAAAAGTGAAAAATGGTGTACCCTTTTCAGCACCCGCTAGACAGTAGCCAAGATCTCTACCATCAGGAAGTTGCAACACACTGGATTGAACAGTCATTTATATAGTGGCAATTGTTGTCGAAAATAGTATAGATCTGTACATATCGAATCACAGATTAATGTACAGGATACTATATGTTAAGGAAATCAGCTCCAAAACGAAAAAGCCCGCAGCTCAAGCGTATGCTGCAGGCCGAACAACCAATTGACAACGATAGTTTTATCGGGAGATTTGACGAAACATCAGGTTCAGCTCGATGGAAGGAGAATAAGGGCCTTTGGTTGATCCGTAACCTCAGGCCCTATTTGGGCGGCATGATGTACTATGGATTTTGGAGGATGTAACTTGTAATTTTCTGCGAACCGTAATTGATCCCGGTACTTTTCGATCATTTGTAGATTATGCGTAACAACATATTCCTCAAAATTAGATGCACGCTTCTTGCTTAGCGCGTTGCCAATAGGCGCACGCGCTAACGTATCAACAATAGTTTGCTTCGCCCAGAAATAAAGATGCCTATTAAACTCAAAATCCTCAACAGCTTGTTTCTCATATAAAGCACTGGATTTTTTTACTGCTGAAGTTAAGGACGGCGACGCTGTATTCGTACCCGCATCTGTAATTTTTATGTCGCCGGTATTTGAAATGTAGTTAGTAGCGTTATCGCTTTCCGCTTCGAAACGCAATTGCTCCTGTTTAATTCTTACAGATACGTACATTTGCAAATGCTCGTCACGCAAGCGACCATCAATGGGTATAGTGGGCGGTTTCTGCTCTTGATATGTATCAACAGCTTTGTGGATATCCGAATGATAATTGGAATTTGGCTGACTGACATCAGTATTGGCTGGCTGATTGGAACCACAGCCGGATAGAAACAGTAAAACTACTGCTGTCAAAACTAGATTATGACAACGCATCGCACTCCCCCACTAATTACAACTATTGTTACTTCTAGTAATACTATTGCTTCACACAACCAGTTACTTACGTGCTACTTAAGTTAAACGCTCAGATCTAGACAGGGTTTACAAAACCAAAGGATTTTTAAAAACATTCTTAGTTATCTTACAGTTAATAGACTTATCCAACGGCTGTATATTTTATAATCAAATTAATGCGGCAGGTTTTATACGTAGTCAAGATATTGCTGCGCGCTTGTGCTTACTGTTGTGAAGAGACATTTTTCTGGTTTTTGAGCTTGCATCGCAGACGATGCGTAGCAGTCTTCATCTGTACCCATTACGCATGTAATTGCTATCCTGGTGGTTTATTTCACCTTGCGCTAATGAAGAAAATATCCCCTCAATTAACATAGGCTTCTTTAATATCAAAACTGCCATTCCTTTCCGGTTCAGATATGTTTATATTTAACTACGACGTCGCAGCAATAGTGGCGCTTAACCGGAATTTCGAAAATTTCAAAATCTATATTCAACATACCGGCTCGCATTGCTTATGAAAATTCTGGTTATAGACGATCATGCTCTATTTCGCGAAGGATTAAGTCATGTTCTCGACGCGCTGGATGAGCAGGTCAATATATTGGAAGCGTCTGACTACGAGCGGGCGTTAAAGCGCGCAGCGGAAAATCCCGATCTGGATCTGGTACTGCTGGACCTAAACCTTCCCGGAAAAAATGGATTTACGGCGTTGGATAGCTTTGCCAGAGACTACCCTGCGTTACCTGTAGTGATACTCTCGGCGTCCAATGAACGTCGTGATATCCAACGCGCACTGGACGAAGGCGCCATGGGTTATATACCGAAAGAGACCACCAGCACAGTAATGCTTGGCGCTCTGAAATTAATCCTGGCTGGTGGCGTTTATATACCACCGAATCTTGCGCAAAGTAATAAATCAGCAATCCAGGACAATATAAACAACTCTCTTAATCTAACACCCCGCCAACTGGACGTGCTTGCATTGCTGGTGCAGGGGCTTTCCAACAAGGACATCGCGACGCAACTGGGATTGTCAGAAGCCACCATCAAAATGCATATTACATCTATCTTCAAAGGGCTTGGTGTCAGCAATCGTACCCAGGCGGCAATGGCAGCCGAAAAGTTAGGGCTGGGTCCAATACTTAACTAGTTTACTTGTGGTAGATTTTCGAATTTAGCTTTACGATGCTGAACATTGCGCAAAAACGCGCGCAATTTTGCTGGCGCTACCGGCTTATGCAACACCTGAAAACCGCTGCTGTTTACTTCACGCAAGCGTTCGGCCGCAATATCGCCGGTGACTATTAACGCTGGGACCTCTTCACTATACTCGGCATAAATAGCACGTATGGCGTCAACACCCGTTTCGTTTTTTGGCAAACGATAGTCGGCAATAATAGCATCCGGTATACGGTTACCCTCCCTCAGCCTGGCAATGGCTTCGTACTTATCAACGGCCGTAATCACATCGCAACCCCACAGTTCCAGGAGACTTTGCGTGCCTTCACGTACACTAACCTCGTCGTCAATCACTACAAGCAAGGCAGTTTCCTTATGCTCGGCATCGCGCTTAAAACTTGCTTTGCTTGCACCGGTGCTTTCCGTAATATTGACCTGATCTACGGTGATGGAAAATGTTGATCCGGCGCCGGGTTGCGATTCAACACCAATAGCATGTCCAAGCAACTTCGCGGTACGTTGCACGATCGCCAGACCCAGGCCCAGGCCTTTACTACGGTCACGTTCCGGGTTACTCAATTGATGAAACTCTTTGAATATGGCCTGCTGCTCTTCTTCAGGAATTCCCACCCCGCTATCGATAACTTTAATCGTTAACAAATCACCATCCCCTTCGCAGGTAATACTTACTTCACCCTTATGTGTATAGCGAATGGCATTGGATATATAGTTGCGCAGTATTTGCTCCAGCAAGTTTGGATCGCTGTGCACGGCATAGGAATCAGTTGGCCAGATGATAGTAATGCCTTTTTCGCTGGCCTCGGGATTAAAGTCATTGGCGAGTTTTTCAAACAGGGGCTGTAAATCGAAATTTGATTTCTCCGCTATCATAACACCAGCTTCAAGCTGGGATATATCCAGCAGGGCATTAAACAGGCTCTGCAGTGCATGCACAGAAGCCTTGATTTGATCTACGACGCGGCGGACTTTGGGATACTGGATGGATTCATCCAGCACCGAAGTAAACAGTGTCAGCGCATGCAGGGGTTGGCGTAAATCATGGCTTGCAGCAGCAAGAAATTTCGACTTGGCGATGTTCGCCTGCTCAGCTTCATCTTTTTGCTGGCGCAATTGCTCTACCAGTTCAATGTTTTCAAATCGTAATTCCAGTGACTGAATGAGTGAACGATTAATGTTTAAGGCAAAATAAGTCAATGCGATAACATAGGCCACTGCCATAATGCCCAACGATAAATGCAACGGATCCCCACCCATCATTAACAAGATACTAATTGGAAGCAACGATGTCGGAAAATAAGCAAAAAAAGCTGGTAGATAAGTGGTAAGCGATGACATCGAACCTGCCCCCATACCCACCAGAATTACCAGGATGAAAAGCTGGTATTCAATACCCTGGTCGGGGTACAACACAACAGCTCCAACACCCCACAACAGGCCGGCAACGCCACTGCCGAGAATGAAATAAAGCCCGTGTCGTTTTGCATGCTCCGGTTTGAAGTACCGCCGATAACTGGCGAGCGTCAATACACGAACCGTCACCACGATCAGCAACAAGGTCATCCAGATCGTTAACGCAGCTTGTGACACCACTCCCCAGAGTCCGTAAAGCATTCCGGATCCAACCACCAGGCTGATGGCAAGAATGGGCAACAGAGTTCGGTACAGGATTTTGACCTGCTCCACCAGAATTCTTTCATCAGGAGATTTGATATTGAAAACTGATTGCAGCAATTCGCTACCCTCCATTGAATATATCCTGCATTAAACACTAAATAATGCACAGAGAAAACGTGAATAATACAAATATAAACCGAATCCTCAAAAAGCAATAAAGCTTCTAATCGTTGAATCGTATTGATTTTTTGCACTACTACCGACGAAAGTCGGTAGAGGTTACCTACCTTTGCCTAATAGTCGCCCTCACATGATTCTTCCATAATCACGACATAACAAAAAACACATAACATGGAAGAACACATGTTAATAAAACATACATTGCCCCACCACACAGCAATAATTGACGAGAGTACGTCATGATTAAGCTGCATATAACCAGGAATCCTAAAGACAGGGAAATAAAAACATTAACTAGTATTGCACTACCTGCGTAATTTATAGGAGTCACTATCATGCGCTCACAAACCAAAGTGGTACACTATCTATTAATAGTTTGTTTTTCACTCTCCTTGCTCATCAGTGGTTGCAGCAGTGGCGGCGGTGACGGTGGAAACGGCGGTGGCGGTGGCGGCACTGTCAACCAATTAACCGGCGATGATGTGGCCGACACACTGGCCAATCTCAATGTGGATACAACACCCACAGCCCGTGTTGATGGCAATAATGATCCACTTCCGGACTCTTTTACACCCATTGGTAAGAATAAGACCCTGCAGAAAAAGAGCGAAATCTTTCTGGCCGGACTGGGTATAGACTCGACGTCGGATCATACCAACATACTCAAATTCCAGCCTGGTGTCAGCAACGTGCCCGGTGTTCCTGATTCCCCGGACAGCATCACAAAGCTGCCACCCAATCAACTGGATACCACCTGGAAAAATGATGTTCAGAATGCCAGTGCTGCAGGTGATATCGACGGCGACGGCTTTGAAGAAGTGATATTGCTTTGGTGGGAAAGCAGCACCAACGCTCTTCGGTTAAAAGTCATTGATGATGAAGAGGAGTCTTTTACAGAATCGCCAGTAAGCTCGCTTACTACGGCTAATCCCACCTGGTTAAGTATGATTGCCGGTGATTTTGATGGCGATGCCACTGATGATATCGCTATTGCAATCGCTGATGACAGTACCGGCCAGATTACACTTTCCTTTCTTAACGGTAGCAAGACCTCAGGTTATAGCATTGATACTCCGCGTAATAAAACATTCATGGCAAATCAATCGCCCAGCAGACTGGGTATTGAACTGGCAGTTGGACAACTGGACCTGGATGGTGGTGAAGAACTGGGTGTAGTCATCAATGAAATCTGGGGCAGTGGCACTAATCAGTCACCAGGCTTTGGCACCAGTTATTATCACTTATACGATGATCACAGCGGAAATTTCGCGGAATTAACCACGGCTCGTATTGCGGGGGATGTCAGCACTGTCACCCATAATTCTGTAGTAGGCAGCATCGCCATGGGCGATGTGGACGGTGACGGCATGGATGAAACCGTCCTGGCCGGACTGGCAGATAGTTTTCCCATTCGTTGCGACTTACCCATCTCCATCGCGTTTGTGCTGGATGATGCGACGAACAGCTTCGTGAATCTCGGCACTGCCCTGCTCAATCAGCAAACCACCGGCGGCGGCTGCGAATCCAGTGCCAATAACTCGCATATCGAGCACATGTGGGTCAACACACTGGACATCGATGGTGATCAATATGCGGAGATCCAGGTTAACGGTGTCGTCTATGAAGATTTTACCAATGCAACTGCGGCCTGGGATCCTATGCTGGTAGACACCGGCGGAGCCAATCCTGTCATCGCCAAGATACCGTTTGACTATATTTTCGTGGCGAAAGGAAATACCGGGCGTAATGACCGCAACAATACCGTATTTGCAGTGAGCGATGTGACTGCTGATGGGAAGGAAGATATTCTGGTCTATGCCCCCAAAACGGTTGATATTGGCGACATTACCAATGGCACTATCACCTACGATGATACCGCATGGGCGGTAACTATCTGGGGTATCGATCCGCTTACTGGCCGCTGGGGCAAAAACAATATTACCGGCTCAGAAGGACATATCGGTATGCTTTACTTTGAAGAGCTAGCAGGTAGTGCAACAGCCGGTGGCCCACCTCAGATCGTAGCGGTGAACGTGGATGCTGACAGCACCATGCTTAAATTCAGTGAAGGTTCTCACCGCGTGGTGTTCAGTGAACCTATAGTGCATGCGGCACTGGCCGCCCCCCCCTGCTATGATGATGGTAGCCAAATCACCGATGAGTGCCGAACAGCATGGGGTCAGGGCACATCAACGGGTATCAATGCATCCGTATCCCATGAGATTACCGTTAAACATCACACCGGCGTGGAAGGTAATGTCAGTATTCCATTAGTGGGTAGTGTCGGCGTTGAAGTGGAAGAAACCGTGGGGGTTTCCCTGAAAGCGGAAGCCAGTTTCGGCTATGAACTTACCAAGACGATTACCTATACCACCGGTTCCATGGAAGATACCGTTGTCGCTACCGTGATTCCCTACGACCAATATACTTACCGTATCCTGTCGCATCCGGTATTCCCGGAACTGGTGGGGCAGGATATGGTGATCTCGCTGCCACGCACACCACGCACCATGCAAATCAACCGTGAGTTCTATAACGATAGCCTGGTGGGTGACGGCGTCAGAATCGATAGCCGTGTTTTTACTCATGTGATCGGTGACGTCGATAGTTATCCCACCCGTTCGAATATGCTGGCCAATAACAATGCCATATCTGTGGGGCCGGTCGATGTTGGCGCCAGCAGCGGTAGTACCACAGTGGATATTTCCGAAAGCCGGGTGGCTGGATTTACGGCGACTGTCGGCATTTCCTATGAAACTACGGTTAAAGCTACTGGTGGCAAGTATATGCAAGGTTATACGGTGGGCAGCAACACGGAAGCATCATTGGGATTCAGTGTCGGCAATTCCGTTTCATTTACGGGTACGGTTGGTGAAATGCCTCCTGCCACTTTTACACTGGATAAAGCTTACAGCTACGGCATGTTTGTTTATAAGCAGGATCCAGGCGCAGTACAACGGCCATTCCAGGTTATCAATTACTGGGTTGAATAAATTTGCTAATAGCACACCGGCGCAACACGATGCCGGTGTGCTATTTTTCCTTTCTTAAATTCTGCCTGACACCGACATTCCTTTCACGACTCCAGCAAGCCATGGCTGGCAAAATGATACAGGGTCTGTTCAATGGTGGACTTCAACGCCGTACTAAGCATGGTGCCAGTGATCCCCTGTTCAATAAGCTGCTGATGAAATACCTCATCGTGTTCCAGTCTGTTGGCCACGGCTTGCTGAATATCATCAAACGTGTTTTCCCCATCCAGCAGGGTTAACATAAACTGTTCCATGGCATCCAGCCGCAGGCTGGCGTGATGAAGAGAAGCAACACAACATTTGTTATGTGAACCGTAAACACGTGCCAGGCGGTTTGCTTTCGGCCGCTTATCAAATCCATTAGTAACGTTTCTTTTTACACTGCTCAACCGTAATCCCTGCGATACAAAAAGATTAAACAGCTCACCTAATAGTTCATCGGCATCGGCTTTGGCAAAGGGACTTTCCACTTCCTCCAGTATGGTTTGCGCGCGCTGTAGCAAGTCGGGCCAGGAATGGGAATTGGGATAGATATAGGCAAGCTCCACCAACGCCGCTTTCGTTAACGGGTGCGAAATATCAAACGATGCACCGGCCTGGTCGACAAACACCTGCGGCTCAGTGGAATACAGGTCAATTTCCTGCTGAGACTTTAACTGGGCATAAAAATACCATTGGCGCAATTTTTCCACATCCAGATCGCGGGCAATATCCACTTGTTCATGACATAGTAAACTGGTGCGGAAATAGCGAACATAGAAAAAATCCAGGTATTGTTCGTACTCTACCAGATCATCAAACTTATCCAGTTCCGCCTCAGCCTCTTCGCTCAGACTCGAACCCAGCATGGTATACAAATCAGCATCGGCTAAATACTGTAATTGATGTCGGGAGACGTGATCCATGAATTCGTGGAAATAGACAGGCGAGTTGTTGTCTTCCAGATAATCATGCATAAGATAGCTGGGAGCGCGTTGCAGCAGTTGGCTCACCTCTTTCTTTAACCATTTTTCACTAAGACTGCTGGTTTCGGGTATTCCCGCCGCCAATATCTGCAACATCTCGGTACTCTGGCCCAGTTTTTCCTGTGGGGATTTTGCATTACGACTGTGGTACAGCATCATGTCGCGTATCGGCAACCGTAATTGCCAGCCCGGAAACGTGTTGTAACTGATATAGGCTATGCCGTTGGGGTTGAGCAGTTGCCGGCACAGTTTGACAAGGTGCTCCTGGACAGTGGATGGAACCCAGGAATAGACGCCATGCGCGATGATGTAATCAAAGGTTCCCAGGTTTCTATCCAGCGACAGGATGTCTGCCTGCATGATGGTGATATTTGTTAATCCCAGTTCGCTTATCAGTCGCTGCCCCTCTTCGGCCTGCTTTTCCGACAACTCAACCCCAACGTAGGTACTTTCCGGCCAGTAATAAGCCATGGGAATAAGATTACCGCCACTGGCACAACCTAGCTCCAGTACCCGGCAACGGTCAGGCGGCGCTGCAGCCACGCCAAACAAGTGACCAACGATCGACAGGTAGTCGGGATGACTCTCGGTAAGCGGACAATCCTCATAAGGAACGGCATCGTAATTCAATAAGGTAGGCATGTTTACCCGCGCTGTAGCAATGGACACGCAGGTTATTGTGGATTTAAACGGGACTTAATACAAGCTATCAACGCCCGAAAACGTTGATAAAAAAACGGTGATCTACCAGACTGATGTAAACCACCGTTGTATGCCTATGGAGCATGTAAAATCGTGATTTGCTCACCCGCTCAGCGGATCAAGCTTGAATACATTACGCAAAGTTGCACACTTTTTCCGATAATAAACACCCAATCGTTTCAATAAATAAAAATCATGCTACTGAAAGTTTGGCCTTGTGTACCAGTTTCACAGAATTACCAAAACCGCCGAAACCCGGCGATTCATTCCTGTTCTGCTTTAATAGAGTATCAACCTGGTTTATGGAGTTTTGCAAAACCATTCGCCTTACGATATTGCGCCATACTTTCATTGCTTCCGAGTTTCCTCCAGGAAACATTAAACCCATACCACCATTGGCATGATGCACCACCATGGCGGGCATTAGGTGAGAATGAATATCATGACCCTCCTCCGGCTTAAACTCGACTTTCAACATGGTATTTGTACCGTACTTTAACGAACCGGTCCGCACAAACATTCCATCGGCGCCAATGTTGCGTGTCTTACAATGCACCACCGGGATATTATTGTGATACAGCAGCACATTTATCGCTACAGGTAGCCGAACGCTACAGCGATGTTCCATTTGCACCTCCTGTCGGTTGACATGTCATTATCAGTCGTCATTGGTCCAATTTAATACCAGACATCAGGCCAGCTATGCTGCTTCATGCGTATGCGGCATGCCACCAAAAGATTTTCCCGCATGTAACTGTTCGCCATGTTTATGCATCAGCTTGTTTACACAACTGAATAAGTAGGCATCATGATGATAGAACGACATGCCGATGCCATTATCTGCAACGCGCGCCACTTTAACTTGCATCGGGTACCATTTTTCAGTTCCATCCAGATAATCCGGAATAGCCAGCTGAATTTCATCTCCAACTTTTATATCCGCCTGGTGGCAACGCAGGAACAAACCATTGAGACTAAAATTAGTTGCCAAAGTGTGTCGCATCAGATCACCGTCGCGGTACAGGTTAACTCTTAGAGTCATCTCTGAGCGCTGCGCCCATCGCCGCTCGCCATGTTGTTCCGCAAGATCAATCCCTGTTTCTGGTAACACGTCGACGCCATGTTTGTGATCTGTCAATACAACCATGAGTTTGTTATATAACGAGTGAATCATTATCCATGTACCTTTTTTAATATCATTGTGGCTACCACCAACTTACTTTGCCTTTGTTAACCAGCTGACCATTTAGCGTATTTTTTGGCTTTTTTGAGTGTGTTATTACTTTCACCTGCATTTCAGTCAGTGTTCTTATATTATTAATTTAATAAGATTTTCTTAGATTTACTATTGGAAATACCTTTAATTGAATAAGCAAATTTCTTATCCAATTTGGGATAGATCACCAGAGAGAAGAGGTATGAAATTTGAGGCAGGCAATAAACAACACAAACCAGTAACGCATTCATCGGCATCGATGAGCAATAAGTTTGCTAATTATCCACCGATACCTGAGAAAAACCCTAAGTCTTTATTTGTCATTTGTCAGGCCAAAAACCGTTACGGTTAAAATTGTAATTTGTCACAGTTTATTATTAGAAACGGCTTGTTTTAATAACTCACCGAATAGCTTACAGATCATTATGCAAAGTCAGCCGAGCCAGTTCTACCACGGAACGGACCTGCATTTTCTCCATTATATGAATCCGGTGCACATCCACCGTCTTGCGGCTGATCCCAAGCTGCGAAGCAATTTCCTTGCTGCCTTTACCCAGGATTAACAAATCCATAATCTCCCGTTCGCGGGGCGATAAATGTTGCGCTTGCTCCTGAAACCGGGCCCGTATTTTCTGCCCCTGGAAGGCTTCACTACTTTTGGTAACTGCTTTGTTAATCGCATCCAGCAACGCCTGGTCATTAAATGGCTTTTCCAGCACATCCATCGCCCCCGCTTTCATGGCGCGAACCGCCAGCGGTACGTCACCATGGCCGGTAATAATAATCACTGGTATATGAATTAGCCTGTCATTGAGCACGCGTTGCAACTCCAGCCCGCTCATTTCCGGCATACGAATGTCGAGCAACATACATCCCGGCACTGACGCATCGTACGCTTCCAGAAATGCTCGCGCTGACTCACAACACTTGGCCATGAGGCCCACTGATTGCAATAAAAGATAGAGTGAATGCCGTACTGCTTCATCGTCATCAACTATATAAACTGTGACGTCAGTTTGCATATGCACTGCTCCATTTTAGCCCAAACTATAACTATATTTCTAAATTCGCTCGTTATTGGCAATGATCAGTATCACTTATTCCTGAATTATCTAGTTTTTACCTGCTGAACAACCTGCGCCATGAACACGCGCCTCGCCGATAGTTATCGATACACGGGCAAGGTAAAACAAAATTTTGCCCCATATCCCGGTTCAGACTCAACCCACAAATCCCCCTCATGGGCTTCAATAATTGAACGGCTAATTGACAAGCCCATGCCCATGCTGGCATCTGTCTTGGTAGTTACAAATGGTTTAAAGATTTCCAGTTGCGCCCGCTCATCAAGGCCGGGGCCGGAATCGGATAAGCACACCTGCACCATGCCTTCTTTGTTGACCTCGGCATGTATGTTGATTTCCCGTTTTCTGCTGTTCGCCTGCTGCATTGCTTCGACGGCATTGCGTACCAGGTTTAAAAACACTTGTTCGATCTGAATCGAATCAACCTCAACGCGCGGGATATTTTCTGCTAATTCCAGCTGAATACTGGTTTGATGACGTTTCAAATCCGCACTGATAAATTTTGCCGCCTCGCCAATCAGCTCGTTCAGATTGGTAACTTGTCGTTGCGGCGCCTGTTTGCTTACCAACTGACGTAAATGCCGGATAATATCGGCGGCGCGTTGCGCCTGATCACGGCTACCCTTGATGGTTTCCTGCAATCGCTCCAGCTCCGGTGTACCTGACGCTAGTGATCTTAACGCAACGTCCGAGTAAGTCACAATCGCCGACAGCGGCTGGTTCAGCTCATGCGCAATGCCGGTAGCCATTTCTCCCATGATATTTAGCCTGGCCATATGCGCGAGTTCTGCCTGATGTTGCCTGGCCTGCTCTTCCGCCTGTACCCGGTGGGTAATGTCTTCGCCGGCGCTCAGCGTGCCTGTAATATTACCCTCAGCGTCTCGCAGATAACTGTTATGCCAGGCAACCAGGCGTCGCTTGCCACCTCGCGTCAAAATGAAATTTTCATAATACTCTGCCGATTCAAGCTTCCCATTCATAATTTCCTCAAATACTGGATATACCAACTCCAGTCCTTCGGGCTGCGGTAAACACATGGCGAACCAGTTTTTGCCAAGCAGTTCCTGCTCAGTGTAGCCGAGAATTTCGCAACCTTTCCTGTTGATTAACATCACCCGCCCATCATGATCCAGAGAAATGATAATCGCCTCCACAGTATCGAGATAGCGCTGCGCCTTGTCATGTTCTTCACGTAATGCCTGTTCCGCCTGTTTACGCTCCTCGATTTCATGACGTAGCTCTTCATTAGCTACTTCCAGTTCCGCCGTGCGATCCTGGACGCGTATTTCCAGGATGTCGTGCGCATTGCGCAGGTCATTTTCTGAATGCTTGCGTTCGGTGATGTCCCGCATCACACCGGCCAGCTTGGTCGGCCTCCCTTTTTCATCAGTTATCACTCTGCCGGTGAATGAAAAAGGCCGTGGTGAGCCATCTTTATCAACCAGCATGGTCTCATAGTCATTGATTATTCCATGTTGATAAATTTGAGCCAGCAGCTTTTCCCGGTCACCGGGATTCGCATAAAAGTCACCCATGAACCGCCCTAGTAATTCTTCCCGCGCATAACCGGTTTGCACACTAATCGAAGGACTAACCTCCAGAATAGTGCCATCAAGATCTATCTCGGCGTAAACGTCGAGGATAGAATCAAATATTTGTCGATACTTGGTTTCACTCTGGCGTAATGCGTTTTCTGCCTGGCGACGGGAAGTAATATCAGTAAAACTGGCGACAGATCCGATAATTTTTCCATCACGATAAACCGCGTTGGAACGATATTCGACTTCGAAGCTAGTGCCATCTGCACGCCAGAGAATTTCGTCATCCACATAAAAGCTTTTACCTTCGCGATAAGCGCCATATATCTTGCAGTCTGCCTCAGGACACGCGCTGCCGTCCATGCGCGTGTGATGAATCATGGCGTGAATGTTGGCACCTACCAAATCAGCAGCACCTTTGTAACCTAACAAACGCAAACCAGCCGGATTAACGAAAGTGCATCTTCCTTCGGTATCCACACCAAACACACCTTCCCCCACTGACTCAAGCAACGAGCGTAACCGCGTTTCACTATCGCTTTTTTGCTGCACCGCGACTTTCATCTGCTTGTAAAAAATTTGCAGCATCAGCAAACCCATCGACAATATTACTGCCAGAATAGTTAAGATAAGAATTACTGTCTGAATACTTTTTATAGACTGGAAGGCTTCTTTTTTGTCCTGCTCAGTCGCAATACCAATACCCAGCTCTTCGTCCCAACGCCAGACTCCAACGACGGTTTCACCGCGGTAATCCCGGTAACCGTACAAATCACTACCTGATTCCCCCGCCAGCGCACTGGCTGCCATTCGGGTTAACGGCAGTTGTTCAGCAATAATGGATTTCCCCTCACCTCCCGCCAGTACTTCGCCAGGGTCGCGAATTTTTATATTTAATAACGCCAGTTGATCACTGCCCAGGAGACCAATGACACGCAATTCTTCCACAAAACGACTATTGCTAATTAACCGCGCCCGTTCATCAAACGCGTAGGTTTCCCCGGATTTGCCTATGCGCCCTTGATGAAGCAGGGCGGTGAATTCGCCGACCGGATTCAGCTGGAACGCCAGTAGCGCAATGACTGTACCCTCCTGATTGCGGATCGGTGCTCCCACAAACATAGTGGGTAGTTTTTTTCGAAGTTGCCCACTGTTATTCACCAGTGGCACATCAGAGATTTCCGGTAAACTAATTGCCGGCGCTCCATCAAATATGGTTTGATAAAATTTCTGGGTTTTAATCAATGTACTGATATTGCCAATATCATCATCCCGGCTGGAAGCCAGGTTTATATAATCCGGAGCGACAATTAAATATCCCTGGAAATCCGAACTCGTCCATAACGGCTGCAAAAAAGCGCGAAATTGTTGTTGTGCTACCGACTCAAGTAGCGCCGGACTGGTGCGGGATGAATTGAGCAACTGTTCGGTGAGTTGTACAACCTGTGATGTATTTGCCCAGACGCTGACTTCCGCCTGATGTTCTTTTACCCAGGATTTAACGGCCTGATGGGTAGTATCCAGTACCGCGTTAAGTGACTGTGCCAAATCTTTTTCGGCATTGGCTCGCAGCGCACCCTGAATCAACCAGGAAGTGACTCCCAGCAATACAATTACCAGGCTCGAGCCAAACAATAGAAACTTTTGGGAAGGTTTCATCTGAACAATTATTTTGTGTTTCTCATTAACCCGGACTTTACCTGACAAATGCCATCAAGCAGTTGACCCTGAACAATAAACCAAAGATTTTACGGGCTGGCATCTGATAATGCCTTCCCGGCTGCAATTCTGAAATAAGGTTTCAATCCCGGCGCCAGATTAATTGACCGTTTTGATAAATCTCCCGGACCCTATGGTAAGGAATCGAACGCAACCCCCCATCCTCATCGATCAGCTCAAACTGAAAATGATGATCCTCTGGAAAACGGATTTCCGTGAACGCTACTTTTATGATCTGACCCTCAACACGATCATAATAACCAATCACAAATTCATCGGTGGCAAGATGTTCGTCCCAGCGAATGCGATTTAATATGTCCTGTGCTGTCTCCATAATCAGATTTGCGCCTAAAAAAACCGCACCACCAAACAATTGCAACAATCGCCCTGTATGCTGCTACCCGCAACGCTCGGATAAATACTCAAATACCCAGTGGCAAGATCAGCAGAATGGAACGGATTACCTGAGCCCGGGTGCTATAAGAGTATATATTCACCCCGTATGTTCCGTTTAAGCATATCAGGCATTTTGAGAATTCAACAGCAGTGGTTACAAATGATCGCTTGCCGGACACTGGTGATGGCGCAGCGATTTAAAAGGAAAATAGTGTTACCGCTACTGCTAAGCAGGAGACCGAGGTAATGGTGTTCGATTTACCCTGATCTCGTGCAGCTCTTCAATCCGTTCCCTGTTATCATATGCTCGCATACTAATCGTCTAAATCCTGTTGCAGATTCCAGGGAAGGGTATTACACTTTTCTCCATTCACGCTGTTGAACTAGAACCTGCTGTATTCCTTTAGCTGACTAACTGACAACTTATGGGTTCACAATTTCGCATTAAGGCAATCTTTTTTGCTTTGACCTTTATTCTGGCGCAAAGCATTATAATATTTGCGGAATTTGATCATCCGCTGCACGAACCGGACAGCAGCTGTAATATCTGTCTTGCGGCCGGTCATCTCTCAAATGGGCTTGTCTCGGTTGATCTCACCATTCAGCTACATGCTCAGCCTGTTTACAACGACAGGACAAGCATCCATCTGTTTATCCAGTCACTTCTCACCGCATACAACGTCCGTGCCCCTCCCTTGCTGTAATCGTCTTTCTTCACGACTTTTTCGATTAAGCAAAATTTTACCGCTATCGCATATTGCGATGGTGTTTTGTTAATACCCCGGAGGCATTCATGATGCAGCGTTCACTGATAGTTATTATTCCTGCTGTTCTGGCAGCGCCAGATTTCGCATATGCAGACAGCGTCGGTCATATAAGTGGAAATGAATTTAACCCAGCGATCAGCCTGGTGCTGGAAGGCCGCTACGCTGATTATACTGAAGAATTTGAATTGCCCGGCTTTCAACTGGGTGGTGAAGCCGGCATTTACGAAAAAGGCTTTTCCATTGGTCACAATGAACTGACCATGAGCGCCAATGTGGATGAATACTTTTATGGTCTATTCAACGTCGCAATTACGCGCGAAGAAGGTGAAACCATTGTTGAGATGGAAGAAGCCTATATTGAGACAATAGGTCTTGGTAAAGGATTTACTATCAAGGGCGGCCAGTTTTATTCCGGCCTGGGTTATCTGAATTCCATTCATGATCACGCCCATGACTTTGCAGATGTGCCTCTGGTGTATGCGGCCATGTTCGGCAATCACCTGCTGGATACCGGCCTGCAACTGCGCTGGCTGGCACCGACCGATTTATTTCTGGAATTTGGCGTTGAAATCACATCCGGCGCCGAGTTTCCCGGCGGTGAAAACGAAGACAACAATAACGGCAGCACCCTGTTCGTTAAAACCGGCGGTGATTTTTCTGTCAGCTCCAGTTGGCAAGCCGGCCTTTCCTACTACACCACGGAATTTGACCTGCGCGAAGGCGGCGGCCACGCCCACGGTGGCGGTGCGTCCGAAACCGATCTGGAAATTCTCGATGGCGATGTATCGATATCCGGCATCGACTTTGTCTACAAGTGGGCGCCCAACGGCAATTCACGGCAACGCAATTTGAAAATCCAGTTCGAATATTTCATGCGTGACGAAGACGGGCAGCTGGAATATGCGGACAACTCCGTTATCCCTGCGCTAGCCGGTTCTGCCACCTATAAGGGGGATCAGGCAGGTTACTATGTTCAGGCCGTTTACCAGTGGATGCCAAGATGGCGCGTCGGTCTGCGTTTCGATCACTTGACGTCGGATAACACCTTGTCAAATGCCAGTGGTGACTTTACCGTCGACGAGCTGGGCGAAGCCACCGAGTTGGTAACCGACCATGATCCCAAACGCAGTACCGTAATGGTTGACTATTCGCCCAGCGAATACAGCCGCTTTCGTCTGCAATACATGAAAGACGACTCGGGCGAAGTCTCTGACGATCGTATCTACCTGCAATTCATCGCCAGCCTGGGTTCCCATGGCGCCCACAAATTTTAACATGCGGAGTCCGTCATGAGATCACTGCTTAGTATTATACTGGTCACCTACGCTATTACTTTCTCCGGCGTCGCTTTAGCGCGTATCAACATCTTTGCCTGCGAACCCGAATGGGGGTCGTTGGCCACTGAGCTCGGCGGCGACGCGGTAAAGGTCTATACCGCCACCACGGCGTTCCAGGATCCGCATCGCATCGAGGCGCGACCATCGTTGATCGCCAAAATGCGTCAGGCCGACCTGGTGGTCTGTTCCGGCGCCGACCTGGAGGTGGGCTGGTTACCGCTGCTGCTACGTTCCTCCGCGAATAAAAAAGTACAGCTGGGTCAACCGGGTTACTTTGAAGCGGCGATGCAGGTGGAGCGCCTGGATGTTCTGGAAAAAGTGGACCGCGCCATGGGTGATGTGCATTCCAAAGGTAATCCTCACGTCCACCTTGATCCGCGGCGCGTAGCAAGCATTGCAACTGCATTGACGCAACGCCTGGCTGAAATCGACCCGGCCAACGCTGCGCAGTATCAACAGAGCGGCGAAGACTTTCAGTATCGCTGGCAAAGCGCCATGGCAAAGTGGAGCGAAAAAGCTGCGCCACTCAAAGGTCAACGCATCGTGGTTCATCACAAAGACTGGAAATATCTGTTCGACTGGCTTGGCATTGAGGAAGCCGCGGCGCTCGAACCAAAACCCGGCGTCCCGCCCAGCACCAGTCATCTTGCCGATATATTGACTGGTCTAAAGTCCAATCCCGCGAAGCTAATAATCTACACCAGTTATCAGGACAGCAAGGCGGCCAACTGGTTAAGTGAGCGCGCAAATATTCCAGCACTACGACTGCCATTTACCGTTGGCGGCAGCGACAATGCAACCAGCCTGTTCTCAATGATGGATGAAACCCTGGATTTGTTGCTGAAAGGAATCCGTTAACGATGGGCATCCTGGAATTTAGCATTTTGTTACCTGCGCTACTGGCGGGAATACTCGTGGTTTCTACGCATATACCTCTGGGACAGGAAGTTTTGCGTCGCGGCATCATCTTTATTGACCTGGCCATTGCACAAGTTGCCGGCCTTGGTGTCATTGCTGCATATAACTTTGGCTGGGAAACCCATGGTTGGGAAGTGCAAGCCATCGCAATAACTACTGCACTGATAGGTGCCCTGTTTCTTTATTGGTGCGAGCAGCGCTGGCGCGATGTTGAAGAGGCGATTATCGGCGTCTTGTTTGTCCTGGCGGCGACCGCCGGCCTGTTGTTGCTGGCAAACAATCCTCATGCGGGTGAACATTTAAAAGAACTACTGGTGGGACAGATACTGTGGACCACTTATGATGGATTAATACCGGTTGCGATTGTTTATGTATTGGTACTTGCGGGCTGGTTTACCCTTTATCAACGCCTCGGCAGCGTGAGTTTCTATATTCTATTTGCCATCACAGTGACAGTATCTGTGCAACTAGTCGGTGTCTACCTGGTATTTGCCAGTCTTATCATTCCGGCGCTGGCCACCCGGAAAATTTCACGCTATCGATTATGGTATGGTTACGCCATTGGCCTGGTGGGTTACGGTACGGGTCTGATTGCTTCCTCGTTACTGGATTTACCATCGGGCGCTGTGGTCGTGTGGTGCCTGGCAATCGCAGGTATCCTGGTGGCGCTCACTCACTCTGCTATTTCAAAATCAGTAAAGACTGCGGCCTGAAGATTGGTCATCAAGCTCAAAGATATGCGTTCCAATATCTGAGTATTACTGATGGCTACAGTGGTCACTCGCTGCACCATGGAACTAATAAAACTTCCGTTCCCTACTTTGCTTGTCAGATACGCATAGTGGCCTACAATAAAGCTAGTCCGTCTGCTATTGGCGGCTGGGCACTATTTTGATGCCATACTTTGATGCCATGACGATGGTATTAAAAATATTCTTGTCTCATAAGAACATAACAACGAGCAGGTAGTTTCAGTATGCCGTTGATTCAATGATTAGCATGGCGCTTCCAGCACGTATCCTGCCAGCGCCGGGCATTCGTGGAATAATTTGTGTATTGCTAATTAGCCAAAATACTATACGCCTCATCGCGCATGGAATCGATAATTACGCTTGATCATACCTTCAGTACAGTGTTTGATGCGTCACATGATGCAATGGCGCTTATCTCACCGAACTCAGGAAAATTTGCGGCCATTAATGACTGCCACTCTCGTTTATTTGGCTACTCGCTGGATGGATTGAATAAACTGGGTTTAGGTAGACTCTATCAATTTAATAGTCGCTCCGGAACAAAAGAGGCGCTGAATGAACTCAAACAGGCAGCGTCCTGCGAAGTTTTTCTCTGGCGCGCTAGCAACCACCTCGGTGGCATGGTGGATATCGAATTAACCTGCACGCCCATCGAAGTCGCCGGCAAACCCTATCTGTTATTAGTCAGTAAACCCATCGCTGAAACAGACAGCACAACCAAATTCTCTGGGATGGTTTCCGTTGAGCGGGCCTTTCATGATTCTGAGGCCAAATGGCGATCCATAACCGAAAACTCCGCCGACCATATAATGCTAATCGATTCGCAAGGGACCATTCTCTATATCAATCACACCGTGGCTGGATTGACTATTGACGAGGTTATCGGACAATCATGCTACAACTATGTCAAGCCGGAGCAGTTGCCGTTGCTAAAGAAAAGTTACGACTACGTGCTGAAAACCGGACAGCCAACACAATTCGAAATCGATTATGAAACTCCCGAGGGCGTGACATACCTGGAGAACCGTGTGGGTCCCGTCTTGCGCGAAGGCAAAGTAATCGCCCTGACTGTTGCCAGCCGCGATGTGTCACGCTGGCGGAACACACTCAAGGAACTGGAAAAAAGCCGGGAACATTTGCGCCACGCACTGGAAGCATCACAAACCGGCACCTGGGAATGGGATATCGAAACAAACAAAGTACACTGGTCCGATGGCGTAGAAGCCATGTTTGGTATGCACCCCGGTACATTTCAAGGCTCCTATGAAGCATTTTATAACCTGGTTCATCCCGATGACAGACCCATGCTGAATGATATTATCGAGCAAGCATTGGAACAAGATAAACCCTATTACGTCGAATACCGCTGCGTTTATCCCGATGGCTCATTGCACTGGTTGAGTGGTCGAGGAAAGGTCTATCGCGATGCATCCGGAAAACCGTTACGCATGATTGGTACGGTTACCGATATTACCCAACGCCGTGAATCGGAAGAAGCCTTACGACAAAGCGAATTTTTGCTGGCGAAATCCCAGGAAATTACTCATATTGGCAGTTACTCCTGGGATGTGGCGAACAACGAATATACCTGGTCGGACGAAATGTATCGTATTTTTGGTTTGTCCAAGCAAGTTTTCGATGGCTCCCCGGAATCTGTCATTGAAAACGCCGTGCATCCCGATGACCGGGAGAAACTCTATGAAGGCCAAACGAAGATATTAGAGACGAAAAAGCCGCAACCTATGGAGTTTCGCATCATCCGCCCGAATGGCGGCATTCGTCATGTTTACGCCAACGCGTATTTGAACTTTGACGACAAAGGTAACGTGAAGAGCACCATCGGCACGGTACAGGACATAACTGAACGCAAAATCGCGGAGGCATCATTACGCGAGTCGCAACAGAAGCTGTCCCTGCATTTACAACAAACACCTTTGGGTGTCGTCAGCTTTGACACCAATTTTAGGATTATCGAATGGAACCCCGCCGCTGAAAAGATATTTGGTTTTTCCCGGGAGGAAGCCATCGGCCAAACGCCGGAGGGGTTTATTGTCGATCCCAGAATTACTCGGGATATTAATAAAATCTGGAATGCACTGCTAAGTATGACTGGTGGCATGAGAAGTACCAACGAAAATATCACCAAAGCAGGCAAAACTATTATTTGCGAATGGTACAACACACCACTGATTGATGATACGGGCAACGTCATTGGTGTCACTTCACTAGCAGAAGATGTTACCGAACGCATTACGGCTCAACGTGAGCTGGAAAAACATCGCCGCCACCTGGAAGAACTGGTCGATGAACGCACCGCTGAGATTCGTGAGCAAGCGAGAATCATCGACCAAATTCATGATTCGGTAGTGGCAACCGACCTGAACGGTATCGTCACCAGCTGGAATCGCGGGGCGGAAAGAATGTTTGGCTATTCAGCCGAACAAGCCGTGGGCAAAAACATTGGCTTGGTTTATCCAGAGGACCAACAGGAATTCCTGCTACACAGCGTTATCACACCTCTAAAAGAGAAAGGCGAACATGAAACCGAAGTAAGGATGCGCCGGCGATCCGGAGAAGAATTTCATGCGCTGTTATCCTTATCAGTCAGACACGACGAACGAGGCAATCCTATCGGCTTGATTGGTTATTCCGTTGATATAACCGATCGCAAAGCGGCTGAAGCACAAGTCCTGCAACAACAAAAAGCGCTGGAAGTAGCCAACAAGGAACTGGAAGCGTTTTCCTATTCCGTATCCCATGACCTGCGGGCGCCGCTGCGTTCCATCGATGGCTTCAGCTCAATGATCTACGAAGATTATTTTC
>Ga0209742_10000275_pt1 | contig 28524 bp, 21 predicted proteins | sample DeeMarSeWOR38_10_FD_187462 | JGI IMG/M metagenome (GOLD analysis project Ga0209742, IMG submission 187462) | Marine sediment microbial communities from White Oak River estuary, North Carolina - WOR-3-8_10 (SPAdes) (version 2) | ecosystem: Environmental > Aquatic > Marine > Intertidal zone >... | reverse complement strand
AATGGCAATATGGTCGCCATCCAGTCTATCACGCTGGAAAACGAGGGCTGGGAACGCGACTACGAGGTAACCGAGCCGACTGAACCGATCTTCTCAGAACCAGATTGACTTTAGCGGACCTTTAAGCCCTGGGACATTCTCACCTATTCCCTTTCCACCTCCACCCACATCTGCTCACCGTCCGTGCTTAACTTGATCCACCCATTTTGATCTGTGCGCAGCAGATTGTAACCTTCAATCGTTTCAAGAGTCTCTTGAGAGGGAAGCCCCTCCCGGTCGCCCGCCGCCACGCTGAGCAGCACGATATGGGGGTGTACCTGATCGATCCACTCCACTGGATTTACCGGCGCGTAGCCGCTCTCCGCCAAGAGCAGGGCTGTCACCTCCCGTAAGTCATCTTCATTTATCAATCCTTCGAGTAGATCAAAATCCAGGCCGATGGGGAGCAGTGCCCGGAAGTTCCCCCACTCCAACATCAGCACCGCGCCCCGTTTTCCTATTGCCAGGAGGCGCAAGATCGCGCGTTCTCCTAACTCGAGAGTTTGCCCGCTCCTGGCACTGATAGGATCGATGCCCATCTGGGCAAATTTCTCCTGCAGATCTCGCGCTGGTCTGCTCCCCTGCGTTGGTCCTGCCCAGAGCACATTTTGGGGCGGGAAGCGCGCCAGGTTGCTTGGAAGCCCGCCGATCTGCGCCTCATCCGTTGCGGCGACCACCAACCAATCAACCTGACGCCGACCAAATGGTAAGCGCCGCCCCAATTCAGCGGAGAGGCTTCTTGTGCTGGGTCCGCCATCGATCAGGATACTGCGCCCTGATGGAGTCTGCACCAGGATGGCATCGCCAGTGCCGACGTCCAGCACGGTCATGTGTAGCCTCCCATCCGGCGCAGCCAGGGCCACCCGCCAGACGAGCAAGGTTAACACAGCCAATCCAACCAGGGCTATTCCCGGCCTCAATTTGCGCGCAAGGCCAGCTGATTTTCTTCCACCAAAAGTGATCCCGAACAGGATCGCGTAAAAAGCGATCACCAGGGCTGCGCTCACCTCACCCAGCTCAAGAACGCCTCCTGGCATCTCAGCGATGAGTTCCACCACGCGGATGGTATAGGCCATGAACGGCCAGGCCAGCCACCCCAGCAGCTGCCCGAGTGGATAGTAAATCGTACCCGCCAGCAGGGCTAACCCGCCCAGGATCATCACTGGCGGTTGCGCGGGCAGGATCAATGGGTTGGCGATCAGAGAACTGAGCGAAAGGCGCTGGAAGTTATAGACGATGATCGGCAGCACCAGCACCTGGGCTGCCAGGGTGAACAGGATGTATTCACCCACCGGCCGCGACCACCTCTGTGCCCTCTCTACCGTTACAAAACGTGACGCCAGCCTTTCAAAAGCCTCCTTAAGCGGCTCAGCGTACAGGACCAAGCCCAAAGTGGCCGCAAAGGACAGCTGGAAACCAATGTTCATCAGGATGCTTGGATTGACCGCGGCCATGATGGCAGCCACAAAAAACAGCGTATTGAGTCCATCCTGGCGGCGACCGATCAGGCTGGCGAACAATGCCATACCCCCCATGATGGCTGCCCTGACCACCGCTGCGTCGGCTCCAACTAGGATCGTATAGGCTGCTATCCCGATCAGTACGAAGATCGCCCCCCTGAAAACCCCGATTCGTCCCCTACCGAGCAAGCGTCCAAAAACCCCGATTAAGAGGGCCACAAGAATCGTAATGTTGAAGCCAGAAATAACAATGATATGTGAGGTGCCGGTGTCCTTGAAGGCCCGATCCAGGTCTTCGGAAATACCGCTTTCATCCCCGAGCAGGATACCGGCAAAGATGGAGGCCTCCGGATCGGGCCACATCCGGTACAGTGTAGCCTTGGCATGCTCTTTGTAGCTATAGATGGCGTTTAGGATCAGATTCCCATTACCGGAAGAGCCGCGCCAGATGCGGGGGTCATCCATGACGCTGTACACGCCCTGTTGGGCCAGGTAGGCCCGGTAAGAGAACTCCTCGAATTCAGGTGGGGTGGTCAGCTCACCCCGCAGAATGACCCGGTCCCCATAGCGCCAATCCCCCTCTCCCCATAGGTTAGCCAGCAAGAGACCCTGCACCGGGGTGAAATCTTCCTCTCCGGGCAGCTGCATCCCTTCTGTATCAATTCTTAATCTCACCAGCTCGTCCTGGATGACGGGAGGCTTGCTGATCATGCCCACCACTCTTACTTCCGCTCCCAGATCGTTATATGCAGCGATGAATCTTGGATCGGTCAAATCCGGCTGCACGAACTGGTAGCGCGCCCCGCCTAGAGCAAGCGCACAAGGGATCAGGAAAACAGCGAAGGGGGTTTGATCACCTCTCAATGGCCCATTATCAGTTTGCAGGGCAATGCGATTGCGCCGCCAGTAGATAACCATTGCCAAGCCCAGGCTTAGCCCGGCGATGACCAACCAGGCGCGTGTTGACAGAGACATCCTGGTAGCAACCAGGATACCCGCGATGAAAGCGAGCGAAAGCCACATCAAAGGCATGAAAGCTAAGTTCCGATGCAGTTATTCAGGCGTTAATTGATTACCAGTTATCCCCGGCTCGAAACCAATAACACCCCTATTGTACATTTAATTAGATGTCTTTTCTACTTATGGTTGAATTTCTATGCAGCTCCACCATCCTTGTGCGTCTATCCAGAAGTTTAGCCCCCGATCTCGAGCGATCGAATACAATATGGGCCTGTGGAAATTGCTGCCACAAGCCCATAAAATCATTCTTCGAAAGTGACCACCACCGTCATCCCCCAGCGCAGGCGCGGGTCAATTTCAGGAACCAGGATGCGCGTTGTATAGGTAATGTCACCCCGTTTTTCCTCGAAAAGATCCTTGATCGATTCAACCTCACCGTTCAAGGTGATATCTGGCAGCGCATCCGGCACAATACTGACCTCCTGATCGAGGCTGACATCGACCACCTCGATCTCTGTCAAATTATCCGTTTCGACGTACCATTGGGAAAAATCAGCCAGGGTGACAACCGGTCTACCAGGTGTCACCTGCTATCTTTCTAGAGATTTGAAAGTTTTTCTGAATGATAGAAAAATGCAGCTTATTCGCTCAGCCCTTAATCACCCTGTGAATCAGAGCCTTTCCTGAGCGAGGTCGAAGGAGTAAGATTTAGCGCTCTCACGAGTCGCTGGACAATCTAACCTTTATTTTGGGAGAAGCAAGGAAGTGTTGATCTGAAAAGAGATAATCAAACGAGAGACTTTACAAGCCAGAAAAACAAACAATCGCAGTTGGCGCAAGTGTAATCAAGAAAAGGCACAAAAAGTATCTCATAGTAAATCGTCCCTTATTTCCCATTTATTTTGACGACATACATCACTTCTTCGGAAATCTTATTATCGAGCTCGCGAATCTTCAAGTCAAGCTGATATTACCTATTTAATAAAGTAGTAGATGGAGATTAAGAATAACTTGCAAATGGAAAAATATTTCAGGGTTTATGTATTCATGTTCTGCGACTGATATAATTCAAGCCAATTATATTCCTGGCTGGTAGCGCTGACAGTTTTAGGGTTTTTCTCCAAGGCTAATAATAAACTGGACAATATTATGAGTGGTACTGTGTGTGTTGAGCGCTTATCAAAATCCTATATCGTACGTCACCGTAAAGGCCTATTTCATTCTCAAAAGCGTATCGTAGAAGCCCTCAAGGATGTCTCATTTGAAGTGCATCCAGGAGAAATACTTGGATTACTTGGGCCGAATGGTGCAGGTAAAACGACCTTGATAAAAATACTCACCACGCTATTACTGCCTTCATCTGGGGATGCATGGATAAACGGCTACCACGTTCAGGTAAACGAAAACGAGGTACGAGCCAGCGTTGGCTGTATGCTGATGGGTGAACGCGGCTTATATTGGAAGTTGACAGGTCAGGAAAACCTAGAATATTTTGGCGCGCTCTACCACCTCAAACCAACTGCGCGTCGTCGAAGAGCAGAGGAGATCATCTCGTTGCTGGACCTAAATGATATATGCAACCGCCCCGTGGAGAGCTACTCATCAGGACAAAAGATGCTGCTAGCTTTTGGGAAAGCTTTGGTAAACGATTCATCGTTACTTATATTGGATGAACCGACAAATACCTTAGACGTTCCAACGGCTTCTCAGTTGCGAGCGATCGTGCGGGATTTGAACAAACAGGGCAAGACGATTATATACACAACGCACATCATGTCAGAGGCCGAAATGCTTTGCGACCGTGTTGCCATCATCGACTATGGCAATCTATTGGCAATTGGTAGCGTCGCAGACCTCAAATCTTCACTTAAGCGCAATCAAGTCATCCAAATTCAAGGCACAATTTCTGATGAAGCTATCTCTGCCTTACGGTTACTACCAATGGTGCTGCAAGCAACAGCGGCGACCGTAAATGGGAAGAATAAGTTGACAGTCGTTGTAGGGGAAAAACGGGAAGCCCTGTCAACAATTATTGCCACATTGCTCGAGAATGGTGCAAGCCTGCAGACTATTTATCAAGAGCAGCCCTCCCTTGAGGATGTATTTATTGCCAAAACTGGGCGCACCTTATCAGAAGATACTTACAAAGCATGAGGCAAACAAACGAATCATGAAGCTTCGCCCAGGTTTTTCTGTTATTCTAGCCAGTAGTAAGACGCGCCTGCTCACGCTTAGCCGATATCCTGGCGAATTACTGATAGATATCATTACACCAATTGTTTTCGCCCTAATTCCAATCCTAATCGGAAAAGCATCAGCTGGCAGCGGTGCAGAAACTATATTTGCCCGTAATACGGGAACCGAAAATTACATCTCTTATATGCTAATTGGTTCCTGTATCTTCAGTATCGTGTTTTTCGCCTTCTGGAATGTAGCCTATTGGTTACGCTCGGAAATGGAGACTGGCACAATTGAGGCACTGTATCTGAGCCCATCCCATCGAATCTGGGTCGCCGGTGGGATCTCCCTTTATAGCTTGATACGCAGCATCTTTTCTGCCGCCATCGCTTATATCCTAGGATCTTTCTTGTTTGGAGTGAATCCTTTTCAAGGCAATATTGTGCTGGCTCTGCTCTTCATCATCATTGGAATTATCCCCCTTTATGGAATGACCTTAATTTTTGGTGCCATGGTGTTGCGGGTCAAGCAGGCCAATACACTCGTCAATCTCATGCAGTGGATTGTCAGCTTTCTCATGGGCGTTTTTTTCCCAATCGCCATGCTGCCCGCTTTTCTCAGGGTATTGGCGCTGCTATTTCCACCAACCTGGATGAACATAGGAGCGCGAGCGTCAATTCTGGGTATTGAGTACTTCTTTACAGAATGGTATCTCGACCTTGCGGTTTTATGGGGCTTTACAATCTTTGCACCACTTTTCGGTTATTGGGCATTTAGATCAGCAGAAAATAAAATCCGTAGCAACGAGGGCGTTGGCACCTTCTAAGCATAATATTTTGCATGCTATCATTCGAAGTCAAATGAAACATCCACCGAGACGATTAAGGTACCTCAAAGCAGAGTTGGACACCTTCTTTGCAATGACCCACAAAGAATTGGTCATTATGACCCGCTATCCTATTGAGTTCATCGCCTCTTTTGGTCAGATTTTTCTCATCATTGCTATGATCACGCTAGCTGGATTAACTTTCAGCCAAACTGGGCAAGAATCTGGCGAAAACTTAATATCGGGTGTTGTTGTTTACGGCTTCGTCTTGTTCATGTTCGTCAGTGATACCATGTGGACCTTGGGATATGAGGTCCGCCAGGAGCAAGTACAGGGTACGATTGAACAACTCTACCTGAGTCCAGCTAATAAATTTGCTAATCTAATCTCACGAGTTGTCACGGTCTTGTTATGGACGGGCTTGTTGAGCCTGGCAGGTGTAGCTCTCATGATTGCCTTGTTGGGACAATTACCGTTTTATAATGGCCTCCTTGGTTTATATCTCCTAATAATGGCCTTGCTAGGAACTTTTGGGATGGGTTTTGCCTTTGCCGCCCTAACACTGCGAATAAAAGAGGCTGCTCAAACGGTAGCGATCTTACTCCAATTTGTGTTTATGATCGTGTGTGCTATCTTTTTCCCCTTTACCACACTTCCCCCAGCAATCAGGATGATCTCCCGAGTGATTCCCTTCTCTTATGCAGTGGACGCCTTTCGCTCAACCTTAATGGGTTACCCTGAGGGGTTTCCAGAACTGGCGCCAATCGAGGTCGAGATTTTCATTGTGACTGCCTTTGCTATCCTAATGCCGATCACCGGTTATTATCTCTATCGCAGGGCGGAAAACCACGCCCGTAGCATGGGCAGTCTTTCAGAATATTAACAGGGATTTTATCGCCAGGATCAGGTTCTAGTGGATCAAACTGGAAAGGAACGTTAACGAGTCAGGTGCTTAATTAGGGCCGTCAAACTGTAGCGATCCATGAAGCGGCCTAAACCACTGCTCATATCGTAGAAATCAGACCATTCCTCCTGAGTCTGAAAAGCTCTTTCTTTATAGATCAAGTAATATTGCCTCACATCATTACGCATGGAAATCCAGAAAACGATGTTCATGAAAATGATGTAGATGAGGATGATTGGATCATGAGTGCGCCACCAGAGCCAGGGAATGAGTAACGCCATACCACCCCATCGCACCACATGCACCTGCCCAACTACTAAACCCAATATAACTGCGGCAATATTGCAGACAACAGCACCAAGTAAATCTATAAGGATCATGCTACCATAAACGACGGACTCACCCCGGCCACCTTTAAAATTGTAATAGAGAGGCCAATTGTGCCCGACCAAAGCAGCAGCTGAAACGATCAGATAATATGGTTTTTCAGGAAAAATAAACCAGAAAGCCAACATGGGCAAAATCGCTTTGAGCATGTCCAATATAGACGTTAAACAGCCATATTGCCAACCCACATTAAGGTTAACCAAAGTGGCGCTCACCGCGTCATCTTCGTAGACCAGATCACTTTGGGGCACCGGTTCAACGTATTTTGTGATATCCGCCTCAGGCTTGACCCGACCAGCAACGATCCTGGCGAAGGAGATTGAGCCCATTAAGTATCCTACGACAGCGGCGCTCAAAGCGATGAGAAGATCCATGATTTTCTCCGATCGTTAAGCAAATATATCTACCTTCTAGATTGCCTTATTTTGAAATTGATAAATCAATCACTATGTATTGTGATCTGACCTTGATACCCATCTACAGTTACTACCATACCATTTTGAAGTTGCCTAGTCGCAGCAGTAACGGATACAACGGCTGGTAAACTATACTCTCTGGCGATGATGGAGCTATGGGATAGAATGCCACCCGACTCAGCAATCACGGCGCCAGCTTTCGTAAAGAGCGGGGTCCAACTTACTTCAGAATAGGGGATAACCAAGACATCCCCTGACTGCACCATAGGAAAATCACCCACCCCAAGCACGACCCTGACTGGTCCCTTATAATAACCTCGTGAGGTGGGTGTACCTGATAATCTGCCAGAAAATGAGGTGATGATGGGCGGTATCGCATCTCCAAAAATGACATCAGGTACTATTGCGTCTTCACATTGGGATATTGCGTCTTCCCGTTGCCCAGCCAAATTGGAAAAATCCTCACCCGTTCTTTCACCCTGGATGAAAGCGCGCACCTCATCATCATAGAGAAAGAGTATGTCGTCCTTCAATCGGAGTAGCTGGTTTTCGACAAACTTTTCACCGATAGACAAGTAGTAGGCTCTGAACAGCATCAGATAATAAGAAAATAATGAGCTATATCTTTCTCGCAAAAAACGAAATTGGCGCGCCCGATGATACAGAAATTTGAAAATCCAACCATTCAAACCACTAAGGGGAAGATCGTCAAGCTGAACCATATTTGCGGGCACTTCCTTTGGTGCTTCATAGGACGTTACTAGTTCCATGATCATGTCTGGGGTCTCGCGCCAAGGTTTATCACCAAAATGGCCGGTACTATCACTCAGGTGGCCAAATTGTTCAAAGAAGATAGCCATTTCATGCTTGAAATCATCAACCCCAATCATCTGCTGTAAAGCGGCATACCCGCCTGATCTTATCCGATCCTTATTTGCTTCGTCTAGTCTTTCAAAAGAGCGATTTAAGGCCGCAAACGATACGTTGGGATCGTATTGTGTTAGCTCTGTCATGCCCTCCGTCAGATCAAAATTCTGAAAATCGACGCCAAATGTCTTTAAGCGAGATGTGAGCAAACCATTATACAGTTGCATAAGTATGATTGTCACAATGGTATAGTAGGAAGCTTCTTCGGTCAGAGGAATAAGCTGATCGATAACCGTTAGTAACTCCCTTTTATCCAGTTCCGGAGCTGGATCGATGGCGTGTTTGCGTGATTCTTCATAAAGTCGCGGGTAGTTTTCTTCCAACTTCTTGGCAAAAGTCCATTTATCCCAAAAGAAGCGTATAAATCGAGGAATCAATCTGGCAGTCTTTAGACTGGGTTTTATTGGTGGTTTACCCGCACCTGGAGGGATAACACCCATGATCATCTCTAATGATTCGCGTGGCAGGCCTAAACTTTCAAACACGCGACCAAATATACCCATATTGTGATAAGCACGATAGTGGAAGGCGCGCATCAAGCTATCGGGTTCAAGATCATTATCACCAATAACCTCTGTGATAAGGTTAACCCAAGCTTTGCTAGGAATCGGAACGGTGACTGACCAGACAAGCGGCTGGACCAACCCAGGAGTCGTTTCACGAGCGATCTTATTCGAGTAGATATTTGGCGCACGGAGGGTGGTAATATCCCTTATTTGGACCCAATAAAGATTCTGACCATCATAAGTCCATTCGAGATCGAGATCTCGATCCAGGATTTGAGACAATCTATTGGTCTGATTGACGACCTCTTCAGCAAGATCTTTGGATATTTCAGGAATTTCTGGTTGTTCAACCCATCCACCCCATTTATTGATCCACCTTTGGGGATTATATCCATCCTGAACGAGTATTGTGCCACTACCCTTAACAGACTCAACAACAACTTCATCGAAGGCCGTTATCGGATTCTTACTAAAGGCTACACCAGAAAAGACTGGATCAACCATTTCCTGGATAAGCACGGCCATCTTCAGTTGAATAGTTTTTTCCGGATCGATTCTCTGCAAGTAGGCAGCCGTTGTTTCAGAATGAGCACTTTGCCAAACTTCCATTACAGCAGCGACTACCTGCTCAAGACCGACCACATTAAGGCAGGTTTGAAATTGACCTGCAAATGAATAGTCGAGACTGTCCTCGACATTCGCAGACGAGCGGACCGCGTATGATGCGTGTTCATCAAGTAAAGTGGCAAGTTCCTCTTTTACTTTAAATAATACGGATCTATCCTTCTGTAAATAGTCAAGGTAGGCATCCCAAGTACAAACATACGACTGAGGTACCCGGTATCCATGGGCGATGAGATATTGCAATTGATAAGCCTTATTGCCAACAGATTTAGGTAAGCGTCTGCTTTGAAGAGGAACAACGTAAGCAGTATTGGCTTTAGGCGACATCAAGTTTATCTTTCTGTTTGGGCGAGTCTGTAACGAAAGCGGGTTTTTCAGTGATCGCTTCAATATCAAGTTGAGGTTCTGGGCGTTTGAGGATCAAACGTATTGCCTGGCGGGCTACACCTGACAAGATAGCCTTGGGTCCAATCAGATTAACTTCCAATCCCGTGCGTGAGTCAGTGGCCGATGAGGCAAGCCACAATGCCTTTCTGGCTGGAATATTAGGATCAGTCGACCATAGCTTGGCGATTGTTTTGAATGTTTTTAATTGGCTTTCATAGCCCTGGATAAAATGCAGGTTGTGCATCATGTCAGTTCGCACCAGTCCTGGATTGAATAAATAAACACCAACCCCACTCATTTTGGTTTCTTTGGCCAGGGCAAGCGTAAAATGACGGACCCATGCTTTACTTGAAGCATAAGCGTTCTGCATTGCCACCGGTTGTTGGGCACCGCGGCCAATTAGATTTATCAACTTTCCCCGTTTCTGGGAGACAAAATACTGCATTGCGACGAGTGAGCCATTGTAAACACCAATAATATTGGTGTTAATCAGGTTGGTGATTTTATCAGGTGGAATGGAAATCGTTGGACCGTATGGGCATGACAGTCCAGCGTTGTTAATCCAGATATCCAGGGATTCAAATTTCGCTATGGCATGGCTGGCTAAGGCGCGTACGTGCTCCAGCTTAGCAACATCGCATGACATACCACTGGCTTTACCCCCTTCCGACTGGATCGCTTTTACCGCTTGTTCAACGGAAGCAGACGATCTGGAGGCGATCACAACAGTCGCCCCTTCCCGGGCATAGGCCTGGGCAATAACGAAACCCAGACCTCGCGACCCACCAGTAATAACGGCTACTTTTTGATCAAGAATCATCTACCTCTACCAGGAATATCCTTATTGCATAAATGCATCTATCTTCTCCTTGATCGCCTGAATTACAATTGGGTCATCATTCCAGGCACCAAGGTTTAATATCGGCAAATCATCTTCGACTTCAGCTTCATATACCAATTCAGGGATATCATATTGACTGTGGATGGAATCGGCGCTGATGGCGGCCGAGAAGAATACCACTTTTTCCACACCATTGGCAACAAACTCCTCCACTTTATGCGCCGGTTTAGGTTCTTTGAATGACATCCAGGCTAGGCTAAGATTTTCAGATAGGTAACCGGCTTGCTCAAAGTCTTTTAGCACGTCTTCCCTAAATCCAATTTCCTGTCCTGTTTCCGTTGGCCATTCTACATCCCACTCATCAGGCTGCCCATGGCCAACAAGCAACACCCCTACTTTCGGTGGGTCTGAATCACCAATATAGTCCTTTGTACGTTGCACAAACATGCTGCGCAGGGTATCAGAATCGTACATGGGACCGGTAAAGTCTAGTGTTGCTCCATATTCCTCGACATTTACCGCTTCAATGAGCTCCTCGCCCTCGGCAGTATGATTGGAAATTGTGAGAAACACTTCGCTGACAATAATATGACTGGCGCCATCGTTTAAAGCCTGGATTACTGCCGCATCCGGTCGTGGATCATCATCCAGGAAACTGATGTAGAATCGAGTTGTCTCATCCCCTTCCTGGCGGTATGCTTCCTCCAAACTTTGCAGCATTTGATAGTGCATCTGCCGATGATGACTCGACCCTACTTTTAAATATGCATTCCGTAACTGGTAGACGAAAAACGGTCGGGCGATCACGGGTACAAAGGGGATACCTTGTTCATCAAATTCATTAAATTGGTTTATCCAACCAATCGGATCATAGGTTTCAGGCTCACCGTGAGTGAAATAAACAATCGCGGTGTGGCCATCACCTGGATCACCTTTCGCCCTGGTTAACTGCGGCACCGGCCGATCGTCCTCACGCGCTAAAAACGACTCTGTGCCTAGGTAATAGCCAGCAAAAAAGGCAATAAATGTCACAACCAAAGCAATTGGCAACAGCCGCCAATTAGCAAAACCACGGACGAGTAAAACTATAATAGCAAATCCGACTATTGCACTTAGAAACAAATATGTGCTCATCTCCAAGGGATGCACAGTCAAATATTCGACTATCAGAAATCCAAGAATAGCCGCAAGTAAAATAAGCAAAACCCACTTAATATATTTCATGATACATATCTCCTGACATAACACAAATTTTTTGAACCCAAGATATTGTCACAGCGAATCTGAAAAGGAGATTTTCTCAATCCATGCGGTTGGAAAAAGGTGATATTGCCATTAACAGTCCAACCCCTTAATCAGGTCAAAGGTTTTTTGACAAGACAATAACAATCTGCCATTATAATGATACTCCCCGACAGGTATGCAAAAAAGTGAACATTGACATACAGTAAATGTGTTATTTATCATGACAATATTTATTTAATTCATCACACTTACTTTTGAAAATTTTCCCTTATATTTATCAATGCGCTTGCCTTTTCTTGATCCAACCGTGTGAGCTAGATAATGCATAAAAAAGTGACAATCTAGTAATCCTTCTTGGGCTAGAAAAACTGCACCATCAATAGGTAGAAATTAAATCACTATCTCTATCACCCCAATTTATAGATAATTTGAGACAGAAAATCCCCATCCCTAGGGATTCTGAGAGGGCGGAATGGGGCCTGACTCGAACCGTCTTCCCCATGATTTTCGGGTGAAAACCATCTATGGGGGTTACGAGCCTTGAAGATATTTTCTATCCAAGATGTTATTTTTAACTGCTGGTTTCGTCAAGTCGCGCTGCGTTACCTTTTCAGAGTAAGAATTAATGTTATTCTTGTTCCCTTCTTAGGCAATGGCATATGCCTGCGGCGAATACTAATGCTTGCAGAATGATCATCGCAGCTCGATCAGCCCGGCCACCAGCATAGCAAGCGAATTTCATTGCCAGCATCGACTAACCTGGCTTTTCCATTTCTAAGTCTTGTCATAATAAAGGTCCAAAGGGCTGCAGAAGCGGAAGCACAGAAAGAAACGCTTACAGGGGAACAGTTGTAGCTCAGAAGCTGTTATGGACACCTGAGAGCCAATAGCGATCATTGAAGTTTGGAGACATTGCCGGGCAATAACCTTGCTGGGTCTCTTGTTTTTCCCCTCTATTTGTCTCATTCAGTCTGACACGCTACATACTAAAGATCCAATAATTAATACCTAGAGAGAAACCTGCTGAATATAATCATCACTCGTAAGCCAAAACCTCGCGTATAGTTAAATTGGCCGCTTTACGAGCAGGCAGAACGCTGGCACCTATTGCCAACACGGAGACCACCACGAACCAGATGGCGAAGCCACTGGGTGTGTAGGTGATTTTGGTAGAGGCATCAAAAAGTGCCAGGCTGATGCTGTTGGACATCAGGTTGCTGATCGGAAACGCCAGCAGCGAGCCCAAGGCGAAGCTGATCATCCCGATCAGGTAGCCTTCAACGATCACCATCAGCATCAGAATCCCGTTGGAAGAACCAATGGCGCGCATGATTCCGATCTCCCGTGTGCGTTCCATGACATTGATGCTCATCGTGCCAGCCAAACCAATGCTGCCCACAATGGCAGCCAGGATGGCCATAAACAGCAAGAAGGCAGTCAGAATGGTGAACCCATCGGCTGCCGTCTGGCTGGTCGTAAGACCGGCTTCCACTTCAGCTATCTGGACGCCGCGCGCTTCCAGCAGGTTTTGCACCTTTAATCCAAGCGCCGCTTGTTCATCGATCGTTAGATCGGATCGCTCGGCAGCCAGTCGATACAGGATTGCCTGGCCGTTCAATCCAACCAACCGGGAGAGGTATTCAGCGTTGGTATAGGCCATATAGCCCACAGCCCGCCCGGCAAACTGGAAGAAACCCACCACCACCCAATCTGTCTCATCTCCGTTTACCTGCAGTCGTAATGTATCCCCAACCTGCAAGTCCGGATAAGCAGAGCGGAATTGTTCGTTCAAGGTGATCGCATTCTGATCGCCAGGCTGTATCCAGCGCCCCTCAAGTAAACGCGGCTGGACGAGCTGACTCCCCGCAGGGGGGGCAAGCAATTGGATTTCATCACCAGTCGACCCATCTGGGCGGACGATCTCGCTGCGCGCAGTCATCCACCCTTCAACGTGGGAGATCTCATCAAGCGGGCTGAGCAGTTCCTCGATCTTCTCGACCCGGTAGGGATAAGCCAGGGTTATATTGAGATCGCCCAGAAAATATTGGCGGATCTGGCCAACATAATTGCTCATCGAGAGCTGCACATTGAAAGTAGCGATAAAGAGTGCACCGCCAAGTGCCAGCGTAACCAAAGTTAGCGCCATACGCCCTTTGTTGCGGAAGGTGTTGCGCAGGGAGATCAGCAACGGTCTGGACAGGATTTTGAAACGCATCAATCCCCGCGTCCCCGCTCGGCGCGTCTTGGCAGCGCCTTGACGGATTCCACTCAAAGCCTCTTGCACGCTGAGGCGCGAGCCACGCCAGATGGGTATAAAAGCTGCCAGCTGGGGCACCAGCAATGCGAGCAGCGCCTGGGCTAGGAGCACAACCGGCAGGACCCGGAATCCGAGCAGTTCGAAATTGAGCTCGCTGACCAAATAACCGAGTAGCTGGAAGCTAACCAAACTGGTCAGCGGCGTGGCGATCAGAAAGGCCAATATTCCAAAGGCTAGAATGAGCATCATGTAAATAAAGATGATCTGGAAACGTTGGGCGCCGACAGTCTTCATGATGCCGATCTGCTCCACTTGCTGTTGGAGCAACGCCTGCAGGGTATTAGTGATCAGAAACGCGCTCAAAAATACGATGAAGAGCCCTAACAAAAGCAGCACACCAGAGATAGCATTAACGTAGGGGCTGTTAGGATGATCTTGTGAGCTGCGCATTGCCAGGCTGTTAACAGAGATATCGCGATCTTCAAGGTCATCGCGCACGCGATCGGCAACCTCTTGGATATACCCTTCGTCTAGCCCATCACCTTCGACCGTCAGATAGAGCGTATCATACCAATCTGGTAAAGGCATACCAAGCCATTCGAGCGTATCCGCATTGATATAGCCCTGAACAGGAGCCATGAAGAAACCTGCCCCGCCTGAAAACGCGCCGACAGTTTGATCGTGAACGACACCGACCAGTTCAAGCTCTCGAATTTGACCCCCAGGAGTCTCCAGGGTGATCAAGTCACCTACTCCTGCATTTGTGTCAGATAGCTTGTAGCGTTCAATCACTATCTGGTGATAACCAGGGTCTCCAACCCCTTCCTCAACGTTCAGCAAATTGAGCGCAGAGTTGTTAAATTCATCATGAGCCTTTAATTCAATCGTTGTCCATTCTCCGGGCGTAACCTGGAGCCTGAGGCTGAGCAAACGCGCACCCTGAACCTCCTTAACCCCTTCGATTTTTTGAACAGCTTTGACGATGTCTTCATCGAAAAGTGAAGTGCGCATCTGGATATTAGCCGGGTTTGCAGCTGCATATCCAGCACTCATATCCTCCCGGATGACGAAGTACAAGTTGGCAATGATGCCAAAGGCAAATAGACCAACCGCGATCGAAGCGATAACCAGCATCGTTCGACCGAGATTGCCGCGCAGATCGGCCAGGACTTTCCGCCAGCGGGGACGCATTATTCGCTGATCTCCTGTGTCCTGGATCCCCCATTAGATCGCCAAGAGGCGACTCGCTGTTGAGCCGCGGTCGCTAAACTTACCTGATCTGCAGGAGCTTCTCCCATCCAGCTTTGAAAGGCTGCCTGATCGAGCACTAAAGCTTCGATGGGTTCACCATCTGCGCTGCGCAATCCGAGCACTTCGTCATTGAATGAAAGCAGATCAGGGGTTGCCAGATATTCACCAGGGTTCAAGCGAATTTTTTGCTTCCCAAAGAATCCATTCCGGGTTACAAATTCGACCTGCCCCGAAGTGAACAAATACATGGCAGCCTGGGATTGATCCGGTAGAGGGATATGCTGTTCGCCCCTAAAAGAATATGGTCGCATTGAGTGGGTAAGCCATAGCAATCGCGAGTGGTCTAGCGAGGGAAAAGCATTCGCAATGCGGTTGTTGACCAGCTCCCCATCACTGAGCAGCAGCATGCGTCCGGTCCGTTTGGCCAGGCTGCTGTCATGCGTAACCATGATAATAGTTTTGCCTTGACCGGCGAGCTCGGTGAAGACCTCAAAGACTGCGTCAGCGGAGCGCGAATCCAAATTTCCGGTCGGTTCGTCTGCGATGATGATCGGCGGATCGTTAGCCAGGGCACGCGCGATGGCCGCGCTTTGTTGCTGACCTCCGGAGACCTCGGCCGGTAGCTCGTGGGCATAATCCTCCAATCCAACCAGCTCTAGCAGCTCCATAGCGCGCGCTTCCCGCTCCTTAAAGGGGATAGATTTAGCAAAATCCATCGGCAGCATGATGTTTTCCAGTATCGACAGCATGGGCAGCAGTTGGAAGAACTGGAACACAATGCCCAGGTTACGTCCGCGCCAGATGGACATCCGGCCTTCAGAAAGCTGGTGGATGAAGGTATCACTCACCCGCACTGTGCCTCTTGTAGGATGGTCGATGCCAGTCAGCATATTGACCAGGGTGGACTTTCCGCTGCCGGACTTTCCCACCACACTAACGAACTCTCCCTCAAAAAAACAGACATCGACACCGTTCAAGGCGGTGAAGTCACCCGCTCCGGTCTTAAAGACTTTGACGATGTCCTGCATTTCGATCAAGGGATCCCCCATCCCGATCTGATCCGCGCCAGAACCCCCCATATCAGTACATAATTTACTTTTCATCTCAATTTAACCGCATTTCTGTTGGTTTACCCCCACTGATAATTTCGCCATCGGCGATCTCCAGGGTCCGGGAGGCGCGCTGTGCTAAACCCCGATCATGGGTGACCATCATGATGGTTTTACCCCGCTCCTGGAGGGACAGAAAGATCTGGAAAATGGTTTCAGCAGTGACGCTATCAAGCCGCCCGGTGGGTTCATCAGCGATGATGATCGGTGGATCGTTGGCCAGAGCGCGGGCAATGGCGACTCGCTGCTGCTGCCCACCCGAGATGGCAGAGGGCGGTTTGTAAGCATGGTCCTCCAATTCGACATCGCTGAGCAGCTGTAGAGCGCGTTTCGTGCTGTCGCCATTTCGATAAAGACCACACAGGTCTACCGGCAACAAAACGTTGTCGATCAGGGACAGGCTGGGCATCAGATGAAAAGACTGGTAGATGATACCCATGTTGCGGCCGCGCCACTTTGCCAGCTGGTTTTCACGCATCTGGTGCAGCGGCATTTCATCCACCCATACCTCACCAGAAGTCACCCGGTCCACACCCGTGACCATGTTGATCAGGGTTGTTTTACCAGCTCCAGACTTACCGGTGATGGCGACAAATTCTCCCGGGTAAATTTCCAGATCCACATTGTTGAGCGCAGAGACCTCCCCGCTGCCAGATCCATAGATTTTCGCTAAGTTAGAAATCCGGATCAGGGGTTCGTTCTGATTTCTTTTCGCGCCTGTGTGTGGCTCTGTGCTAAATCCACCCGAGCTATCGTTTGACTTTACGTAACTGTTAAGCATCCTCTAAGATCACCTGTCAGAATATCGATTACAATATCTATGGGGAAATAAATAAGACGCTGTCCAATATCTTACATTGTAAAATATTGAATACTGTATTATAATCGACAATGTCCGGGATTATAAGCGAACTGTACTAATTTGTCAACTACCGAAGTTTATTTGCGGTACACAATTTTGTCAGTTATTCCCGGCATGGTAATATTTGAATAGAGACTTGCCCCAAATTGAGTCCGCCTGTATTGGGTTCGGCACCATAAGATTACGAGACGCGTACAAGTTCTTATTTATCCATATTCAACCTGTGCCGACGGGCGATCGATTGGGGGCTTTGGCGAAATTCATGCTCGTAGTTCAAGGAGGCCAGGAGAGATTGTGAACAGCATACAAGGACATGAAAAACAGGACCGTCGAGTCAGGCGTACGCGGCGCGCCTTGCGCGAGGCTTTGAATGATCTCATGCAGGAGAAGGGTTATGATCAGGTGACGATCGAGGAACTGACCGAAAGGGCTGATATCGGTCGCACCACATTCTACCTGCACTACAGCGCCAAACAAGACTTATTGCTGGAACAATTCGGCGAGATGATCGACCAGTTGGTGGCCCAGCTTTCACAAATCCCGCTCTCTGCCTGGGGCCAGGAGGGTGACATAAGATCGGTGGATGATCACCCCAACCGGCCAATCTGCATGATCTTCCAACATGCAGCCGATAATAAGGATCTGTACCAGATTGTGCTGCGGGGTGAAGGCGTAGATCAGGCTTCCGAACGCTTGCAGGTTATCATGACCAACGCAGTCAACACCTTCTTGAGTCACAAATTGGGTCAGGAAGACGAACAGATCGCCTTGAAAATCCCGATCGATTTATTTGGCAACTACTTTGCTGGCGCCATGCTGGGGGTGATCAAGTGGTGGTTGGAAGCCGATATGCCATACTCATCGGAAAAAATGGAAGAGATTTTCTTCCAGTTATTCTTGCCGGGGGCCATCCAGACTCTGGGAACTGAGCTGGGTTAGAGGCAAGCTAGGAGATCCTGCCACTTTGGCAGGATCTCTTTTATGTACATCGGCCATGGTCATTGACCAGGGAGTTAAAATCCTAGCGAGTTTTGTTTAAGCGAACCGCCAGCCAAAACCTACAGAGTAACCCTCTCATTCATTCTTTTTCGCTGACCTATTCCTTCCCAATCCTGGGATCAACATCGGTACGCTTTCCTGGTAGCGGGTGTATTCCTCCCCAAATTCCCTAACCAGTTTGCGCTCTTCATAAATCGTCCCCAGGATCAGGTACAAAGTCAATCCAATGTTCAAGGCCAACAAGTTTCTGGTCATGATCGAGGTCAACCAGATGAAGGCCAACCCCGCTGTGTAGAGCGGATGGCGGACCCAGCGATAGAGCCCTTTTGTCACCATCTGAGGTGACGAATCAGGGGAGGGATTCAACATTTGTTCGAATCCCAGAAGAGAATATACTCCAGTTTGCAGCAACCCGATCGCCAATGCCACCAAAGCCAGCAGCTGTCCTGCCAGGGCCAGGTACGACCAGGGTGCTGGGATCACGTAAAGTTCCCGATCTGGTAATAAAGCCGTCAGGGCCAGGATCGGCAGCAAAGTCAAAATGGCAAATGCATTATAAGCCAGCCGGTACCAGCGATCTACTCCCGGACCTAGCCAACTACGCAGGAGCGACTTGAACCCAATCGTGGCCAGGGCTGAATGCACCACCCCATATACCAGTACAGCCAGCAGGATGATCCAGGGAGATGTTTCCATCAAAACTTGAAATTAAATACCATACCCGGGTATCTCTTCAAACCGATCACCTATCCTGGCCACATAATAAGGGAACCAGGCCACCCCGAAAATATCCAACAAAATATCCTTCTTGAAGGGGGTTACCTCGATCTCAGTTATCTGGCTGGCGATCTCCTCCCAGCGCTCGTTGACCTCCTCTAAAGCCGATTGTCTATCCCGCTCCAATTCTGCAATCTGCTTTTCATATTCTTCGATCGCTTGGATGGATTCCTTGACATCGGCCTCAGCCTTTTCGGTCATGCGCCTTTTTGACAGCGACCGGGACAGGCTTTTCCTCCGGCGGCCGAACAGGCTTAAAACAGTCTCAGCATGCGTTCCATACTCCTCCATTTTGCGTTGGGAAAGCTCAGATCTATCCTCTTCCAGCTCGCGCTGCTCGCGTTTTAATCTTTGCACTATGGAGTCCATTTTTCTTTCGAATTTCTCGGAGACTTTGTCCAATTCTTTATCGCGCCCCTCCTGCGCCGCCTCTGCACACTCACTCCGAAATTCGGCCTGGGGTACCTCCGGTCCAGCATAGATATTCAGCCCTTCGTTGGCGCGCACGATCACCGAGCTGCTGTGGTAAACCCAATCCTGGAAGTCCTTCTTCATGACAGACATGATTTTAGCTTCTGTGAAGGGCGCCTCCAGGGAGCCAAAGCGCGCCCGTGGGTCCGGTCTGCGCTCCAATGAATTGGGATCGATCATGTTGGTTAGCACTTCCTCCCAGCGTATGTTCCCGCGCCTGTCCGGGTTGAAGGTCAGCGCGGTGAAGATTTGCTCGTGGTCCAGTTCGTATTTGCGTTTCAAGTAGCGCACATTCGCTTGCCCCAACAAAGCGGGTCGGTAGATCAAACCCGGGCTCTCCGCCTGTTCAGGCATTGAAATCCCGGCGACTCCAAAAGCTTCCGTAAACGATAGGTTGTTGGGCAGGAAGTACTGGATCACCCCGCCCGGCACGGCCGGTTGTGTTGACGATCCAGGTAATTCTGTTTTCAAATCACTTTTGGCCGCAGCGGCCGGCTCCTGTGAGGGGGGTTTGAAGGCCAGCTCCTGGACCGGCCCAGTCGGCATCGCTGTGGATGAAACTCCGGCGAGCTGGTTTACGGCTGGTATTTGAGCTCGCGTCAGTGGACCTGCCAGGTAGTTCATCGCCCAGCGAGTCTGGAACAACTGCGGCTTATCCTCGTGCACGTTATGCAGTAAAAAGACCCGCTTCCCCAAGGCCGAGATCATCTGGTCGTAATCCTCCCGATCAATACCTGGGCTGGCTCCTTGCAGACCATCCAGCAAGCGCTGCTTATCCTGGTCGGTCTGCAATCTGCCGATGAACCAGGTGCCGGCGTTGGAAAGCGCCTTATAGTCCAGATCTACCGGGTTCTGCGTCACGAGCAACAGCCCAACCCCGAAGGCACGGGCTTGCTTGAGCATTCGCAGCATGGGTTCTTTCGAAGGTGGATTTTGGCTGGGCGGCATATACCCGAATATTTCATCGAAATACAGGATCGAACGCAAGCTCCTCGCGCCAGCTTGCGTACGCATCCATGCCTCCACAGCAGAAAAGAGCAGTGTGACGAAGAACATGCGCTCTGCATCTGACAGGTGGGCAATATAGAAGATGCTGTGACGCGGTCTCCCATCCGGGGTATACATCAAACCTTGAATATCAAGCGGCTGCCCTTCCAACCAGACCTGGAACGCTGGCGAGGCGAGGATATTATTGAGCAGCATGGCTAACTCGAAGCGCTCCTTCTCGGGGAAGAAAGTGTTCACATCGAACACACCCAATTTGGAGAAGGGCGGGTTCTGAGTCTGCAAGATCAATTCACCCAGGTCAAGATCCGCCCCCTGACTCCAGGCCTGCTCGAAGATGTTAGATAGCAAAATGTGTTCCCGCGAGCGTACCGGATCAATATCCTGCATACCGACCAGACCCAATAGGGCCGTCACCGTTCCGGAGATCTTCTCGCGCAATAGCTCCTCGTTCTCCTCCCACGGAATGGGCGGCGCCTCGAAGGAAGCCAGAATGGAGATGGGTACGCCAGCGTCTGAGCCGGGGCTGTATATTGTGAACTGGGCTGCATCCTTTAATGCTTGCAAGCGCTCTGGCTCGATATTCCACTTAGCCAACCCATTCCTCCACAGAGAGGCTGTCTCTTCAGCCACCAGGTCAACGCTCTTATCCTCGCGTCGAGCCTGATCCACGTTTATCCAGGGCTGGAAATCCTGTGGGGTTAATTCCGGGAAATGCAGAAGGAGGTTGGTGATATCTCCTTTAGGATCGATCATCAGGGCTGGCAAACCCTTCAAAGCCGCCTCTTCCATCAAATCGACGCACAAACCGGTTTTCCCCGATCCAGTCATGCCCACCACCACCCCATGCGTGGTCAGATCATCAGGGTCGTAAAACGATCTCTCTTGCGCCGTCTCACCTTTCTGTTGATCAAAGATGCGACCGATGTAGAAACCCTCATTATCGTTCATAAGTTCACTCCTTGCTCCTGATATAGAATATCCCCAATTATGGCCCGCGGTAATAGACGCGGTAGATTTTACCCCCAGCGTCATCGGAGATCAGTAAACTGCCATCGGGGGCCGTAACGATGTCAACCGGACGTCCCCAGCTGGCCTCATTGTTCAGCCAGCCGACCGCGAAGTCCTCCACCAGCCCGATTACATCGCCATCCATTGGGATGCGTACGACCTTATATCCCACCGGTTGGCTGCGATTCCATGAGCCGTGAAATGCCACGAACAGATCCCCCTGGTACTGAGCAGGGAATTGATCCCCGCTGTAAAATTCCAATCCCAGTGGGGCAGAATGGGCTTGCATTTCAACCTGGGGCTGCTCGATGCCCTCACAGGAACCCTGACTCCCAAAATCTGGGTCGATAATGCGCCCTGAATGGCATCCTGGCCAGCCATAGTCAGCCCCCTCCTGGATTTTATAGATCGTTTCTGGTGGCAGATCATCACCCAGAAAGTCTCGCCCATTATTGGTCGCCCACAGCTCACCTGTTCCGGGATTGAAAGTTATCCCCACCGCGTTGCGCAGCCCTCTCGCATAAACGCGCTCTCCACTGCCATCCGGGTTATAGCGCACGATCGCTGCCCGGCGCTGATCCTGCTCTTCGCATACATTGCAGGATGAACCGATGGACACATACAGCGATGAATAGTCGGGGCTGAAGGTAACGGTGCGCGTATTGTGACCGCCGCTGGGTAATCCATCAATTACAACCTGGGGCTCACCGAAAGCGCCTCTCTCACCCGAGGCGGGCAAACGCAAAATGCGCCTCGTCTCGCCGACATACAGGCTGCCATCCTGGTGAAAGGCCAGGCTGCTTGGCGAGTCTAAGCCCTCTACCACCACATCAAGCTGATCCAGAAGCCCATCTTCATTCCCATCCACTAGGCGCAAGATGCGCCCAGCCCCACGTTCAGCTACATACACCCCTCCATCCAGACCAACAGCCATCATGCGTGGTGCCTGCAAGCCATCCGCGTAAACCGATATCTCGAACCCGGCTGGCAAAGCGATCGGTTTTTCCGGAGCCTCTTCTCTCCTTTCGAGACGAGGCTCTGCCGTCTCCGATAGTGGGATCGCCGTCGGCGCGGGGTTATCAGGAAGCGTAGAGGTGCTGCCGATCTTCAAGGTGCAGGCGCTTAATAATATGATTATGGGTATTACAAGCAAGCGTTTCATAAGTTTGATTGCCGATCGATAAATTTCAGTTCGTTAACCATTCTTGTAGAGAGAGCAAGTTCATTTGCAAAGTATCAAAAAGTTTCTCCCATGAGCACCAGCACCGGTTGGTGTGGGCTGAAAATTTCAGTATTCCAAAGTCTGGATATCTTCTTGGCCTTGATCTGGGGTAATTACCTGTCTGATGATCCAGAAGAGTTTATTCTACCCGCTTTTGAACAGCCCGCGAGTCGGGATGAGAGAATATTTAAATATTCACAAAATTGCTATTCACTGATGTTACATTTATTCCATTGTTCCCCCTTGACAACGCCAAGTGGTACTAACGCCAAAGCCATTTCCACTTTCTACAACCACCTGTGGAGTTTCAACCTGGGACAGCCTTTGCCCACATTAATACCGAAGCACGCCTCGGGAAGTTAAATTCGAGTCCTAAGTGTAATCGGTAGTTGAAGAACTGCTCCCAGATTGAGGAGCAGTTCATTTATTATTTTATTTAGAGAAATTTTTAAGACTAATGGGATTTGACGATCATCATTCTTCAGTTGAACTGTAATCATGAATACAACTATGAAAAACCTCAATATCTTCTTCGCGCACGAAAGCCGTAATGATATCCCCTGCCTCAAACTTTGTCTTCCCATGGGGAATGATCACTTTCCCATTCCTGTTTATGGATACTAGAATAGAATCCTCTGGCAGACATCTGGCTACTTCCTGTACATTTTTCCCAATAACCTGGTAATCACCAGACAATGTAAGTTCGACGTAATCGGCAATTTCTCCTGGACGTTGTTTCGCCCTCGTCACGCGCTGCTGATGATCAACTTTACGGGTTAGGGCTAAGTTGTAGGCTCGAATAATGTCTGATCTTCTTATGAGACCAAGCAGGTGGTCATTGTCTTTTCGGGATACTACTGGGAGGCGACCTACACCCCGAATTCCCATCCGGGCGAGCGCTTCGCCCATGCTCTCATCAGGATATGCTACTAATAAAGCAGATTTATCTGTACCGATTTCGGTGATAGGGGTATTCTCCGGCAGGTGTTGTTCCACAGCTCGTTCCAGGTCTGTGACGGTTGCTATGCCCCACAACTTACCCTGATTATCCAATACCGGCATTCCGTGATGGTGTGTTTGGGATAATGTCTCGGAGAACTCCAACAATTTTATATCAGAACTAACTGTATCGACGTTGCGAGTCATAACCTCTTCCACCGTAACGCTATCCATGACATCAACATCTTGTCCAGATTTTAGGTGTACCCCTCGTCGCGAAAGCTTGAGCGTGTAAATTGACTCCCCTGCCAACATCTTTTGAGCCAAAAATGTTGCAATAACAACAGTTAACATGAGTGGCAATATGATCTGATAATCACCGGTTAACTCGAATAAGATGATCACTGCTGTAATAGGTGCATGCGCAGCAGCAGCAAAAACCGCAGCCATTCCTACCAGTGCATAAGCGCCAGGCGGTGCAATGATGGAGGGGAACCAAATCCTTATAATAAGCTCGACAGATGTCCCCAGCATAGCACCCATAAACAATGAAGGAGCAAAGACGCCTCCCGATCCCCCAGATCCTAACGTTAAGCAGGTTGCAATGATCTTTAAGAAGAGTAAAGACAGGACAACTCCCAGCAAGAGTTGGTTGGATAAAGCGCCTTCAATTACGTCATAACCAACATTAAAAATTTGCGGCATGCCAACCCAAGTCGTTGGCGTGAATAAAGGATAAGCAAGAGCCAAACCTCCTAATAAGGCGCCGCCGATAGCTGGTTTTACCCATTCTGGTATTCTCTTCCGATTATCAAAGACATCCTCTGTCCAATAAAGCAATTTCACAAAAATCACGCCAACAACCGCGGCGGACACACCCAAAAGGGTATAAAAACCAAATTCCCACAAGCTATGGATGCCATATTCTGTGGGTAACGAAAAAGCAGGGATGTCACCAAACACCACGCGCCCGATAACACTTGCTGTCACAGATGATATGACGATCGAAATAAAATACTGCAGCTTAAAATCGCCTAAAATAACTTCTAGGGCAAAAATCACTCCAGCGATAGGAGCATTAAAAGTTGCCGCGATACCGCCTGCTGCACCACAAGCGACCAAATTTCGAACTCGATCATTCGATAAGTTCAGCACCTGTCCAATGGTAGAACCAAGCGCTGATCCAATTTGAACAATCGGGCCTTCCCGCCCTACGGAACCTCCGCTGCCGATACTTATCGATGAAGCCAGGGCTTTTACGACCGCCACTCTTGGTCGGATGCGCCCACCGTGCAGGGCAACGGCTTCCATAACTTCAGGAACTCCATGCCCCTTGGCCTCGCGAGCATAAAAATATACCAGCAAGCCTACCAACAATCCGCCAAAAGCAGGCACAATCACTACATATGCATTCCCCCAATTGCTGGTAATGCTCGGAAACCATGTATATCCGATCCATTCAACTGCTTTAATCAGATAACGGAAGATGACAGCCCCTATTCCAGCCCCCAATCCGACTAATAGTGAGGTAGCAAACATAATTAATTCTTCTGATGGTTGTCTCCGTTTAAGCCATCGTCCTAGTCGATTAATTAACAGTTTGCTCGAGGTGGTAAATGAGATCTGACCAATCGTTTTATCGGAGCTCATTGGTTGAAATTTATTCTCCTTGGAAATGGTCGCAACCATATTACAATGGGTAGAAACATTGAATTATACAGCTTGTTGATTAGTACACAATGCACACAATTGCCTCTTAAAAATTTACAATTGAAATAATCGTTGCCTCAAAATCGAAATGTGCCCGCATCTCACTGGGTGATCTGCATTTTAAGGAGCAAGGCAGGTAATTAATGAAAGCCGCATCGATTAATTCTTGAATACGCGTGTAATTTGCTGTATTATTAATCAAGATCTCACTGTCCCCTTCAATAACCCAGTAAGAGCCATCCGATCTGAACAAAGCAAAAAATCTTCCGTTCTGTTCTTTTTTAAGGGGCAAAATTATGTTCAATAAGATTCGCAATACTTTGGTCATTCTTATCCTAATATTTATCCTCCCGGCTTACGCCAGTGCTGAAAGAACAGATGAGGATGGTAACGAACATCAATCCTCCAAAACCTTTTCTGAGTTAGGCGACAATTCAAGTTGCACTCAAAATCCTCTAACGAACTATCCTGAAAATATTGGGGATGACGATTTCTTTTCTTGGGAAGGGAGTGATGAACCGGTTTTAAAAGCAGGTCCTGGCGGAAGTTGGGATGATAGTAGTGTAATCGGTCCCGAAGTGCTTTACACTGGCACACAATATAGGATGTGGTACTCGGGAATTAGTGGGACTACGTACCAGATCGGATACGCGACTTCTTATAATGGGCTATCCTGGGAAAAATCTGCTCACAATCCCGTCCTGACTGTAGGGGAACCAGGAAGTTGGGATGACGAGAGAGTTTGGGCGCCCGCAGTCATCTACAATCCCCCGTTATGGCAGATGTGGTACGTGGGTTATAGTGATGCTGCTGGCAGTCAGATAGGATATGCGACTTCAGAAGACGGGGTTAACTGGGAGAAGTATCCAGGTAATCCCGTATTTATCCCAAGTATTTTCGATCAGTGGGAATCCAATGGGGTCAATGCGCCTTATGTCATGGTTGAAGATGGGATTTATCATATGTGGTACAGCAGCCATCCTCATGGTTCTATCGGCTATGCCGCTTCAGCGGATGGCATTCATTGGGAAAGATATTCTGATAATCCGATTATTGAACCCTATGTTACTGACGACGAGTTGTGTCCTATATATTATTTAGTTTCTCCCACAGTCGTAAAACTAGATGAATACCATATGTGGTATCAAGCTGGCCAATCTTGCAAAGATTCAAGCACTTATTTCATTGTGCATTCCGTATCATCGGATCGGGTTACCTGGTCCGAGCCCGATGGTGCCTACGGCTCCTTTTCTTGGAATGCTCATTACCCAACTGTGATCTCCAATCATAATGGTTTACTGAAGCAGATGTGGTATGTCCACTCTGGGAGAATATGGTATGCAGAAGAAAACCAGCTCGACCTGCGCAAGTTTCTCCCTTTGGTGCTGCGGTCAAAATAAGGCCGCAACAATTCTTTATTACCTTTCCATCTCAATGGACTCTCATCATGGATCACAAAAAATCCGTAGACACCAATCCTAACCCGATCTGCTTCTGGGAGATATTTACCGACCTATGTTGATACAGGTAAGAATTATTTATCTTCTCCTGCTTCCAATTCTGCTCTCGGCTTGTATTATTTCAGGGGATATAGAGACCGAGAAGATTACCTCCGAAGTCACACCCGTAGATTCACTGATTCCTACAACTGCGATCCCAACACCTGAGGCAACTGTTGAATATACACCTGGGACAGCGGTCCAGGACACACCCAAAGCAACGATCCAGGAAGATACCTCACCTTCTGGAGCCGATCTGGTGGTTTACAACATGATCCTTATGATGGCAGGTCAGCAAGGCAACTGCGTCAATAGATATGCGCCTTATGGGATCCGGGTCGTCATCGAAAACCAGGGGCACGGCGATGCCAACACTTTTTGGGTGGGAGTAAACGAAGATCTCCTCCAGGTTGAGGAAGGTTTAGCTGCCGGTCAAAGCCTTGCACTCCATTTTTCGGGGACAGTCCCCAGTGGTACATACATGGCCACAGTTGATGTTTTTGATCAAGTTAAAGAACTCAACGAAGATAATAATCTGGAGACATTTCTTGCACCCACCCCTACGCCACCGCCCATCTGTACGCCGACGCCTACGCCATAATTGGTCTTACCCCGATCTAGTGGACACAAAATATTTCAAGAATGTAGATACTAAAATTTTGGAAAACCCACCGGATTTCAAGTTGGAGGCACTGGAGCTGCAGTGTATAATTTTATAGATCTCCTACCGAAAACCATCTTCCTGGAAGGTGCATCTGGAATCAAAAATCTTACGAAGGACATGGAGTAAATGATATGTTAGTTGGAGAACGAATGTCTCATCCGGTGATCACAATCTCGCCGAATACGCCAATGCAGGATGCACTCAAGATGATGCATGATGAAAAAATACGCCGTGTACCTGTGGTTGACGATCGCGGTAAACTGATCGGAATCCTCTCAGAGAGCGATCTTCTGCATGCCTCGCCCTCAGATGCGACCAGTCTGAGCGTTTGGGAGATGAACTATTTACTCAGCAAGACCATGGTCAAAGAAATCATGACGCGGGACGTGATCGTCGTGCACACTGACACTCCCCTTGAAGAAGCTGCCCGAATAATGGTCGATAACAAGATCGGAGGCTTGCCGGTAGTGAGGGATGGCGAGGTGGTGGGAATCATTACCGAAACCGATCTATTCAAGATCTTCCTCGAGTTGCTTGGCGCTCGAGAAACTGGAGTGCGCTTAGCTGTGCTAGTACCTCATGTTCCTGGAAAAGTTGCTGAATTAACCAAAGCCATATTTGAGGTGGGCGGCAATATCGTCGCCTTGGGTGCATTCCTCGGTGAGAGCAGCGAAAATCGAGAAATCACCATGAAAGTTAAGAATGTAGATGCCAACAAGTTGGAAGAAGCTGTAAAAAACCACGTCGAGCGTATTATTGACATCCGCGAGAGCAGCTCAACCTGAGATAACATTCAGGGATATCCGTGACGGGACGCTTCCCAATCGGAGGGTGATCCCAGTCTCTTTATCCTTCCTTTAGGGAATACTTATCCTTTGCAGCGGAGGATCACACCTGCCAACGATGAACCTCAAGGCGTCGTGTTGTTGTAAAACCAGTTATAAGCATAATATCTCGAACCGGTCGTGCTCTCAAACCGCATTGAGATGCGGTACGAGCCATGCAGGGCAGTGGGCACCGGGAAGGTTAATTCCATCATTCCGCCGCA
>Ga0209742_10000274_pt1 | contig 28616 bp, 23 predicted proteins | sample DeeMarSeWOR38_10_FD_187462 | JGI IMG/M metagenome (GOLD analysis project Ga0209742, IMG submission 187462) | Marine sediment microbial communities from White Oak River estuary, North Carolina - WOR-3-8_10 (SPAdes) (version 2) | ecosystem: Environmental > Aquatic > Marine > Intertidal zone >... | reverse complement strand
GTTTCAAACAATCCTGGAATGAACTACCTCCAAAACAAGGCCAATTGATCCATTTTATCCGGCCCAGGGAACTCGGTTGAACAGATCACGACATGAACACACCCACGTGGTGTTAATGCACAGCGAGAAAATATTGTCTCGAATGGGAACTTAATCAGACTTCAAAACACTAATAATACGTAACGAAGATATTCACTCTCAATGCTCCTTCGTTTTGTGAGCATTAGTAATACTCCCCCTGTAAGGCCCGCTCAACAGCGGGCCAATTTTTTTACCTACTTTAATTTTTCTATTTTTTTCCGCCGCGTATTCGATTCACAAAACCAGTGTTCGATTTGTGGTTTTGATTGTAAAAATCCGCCATATGATATAACCTGATCTGTATATATAACATACACTCCTAACTGTTTAATTTACTTATCTAAATTCACACTTGGTTGATTTTGTCGAATTGAACAACCCTAATTTCACTATGATAATCATATAGTTATGGACTTCATCTACTGGTATCTTGCTGCTGTTGTTGCGATTATCGCTATAAGCTCTACGTGGGGCACATTCACCTATGCTGAACACACAACCACTGCCGAGAGATTCAAATTCTTTGGCAGTATGTGTCTTGAAAGCGTGGTATCCGGCGTGGCTTACTGGTGCCTGGTGTTTATACTCGCACTCGCGATCGCGACGGCGCTGTGGCTGGTCCTGATGCTGCTTATCTGGGTGCCCTCTGACTTCTTTCGTAATTATGTAGGCCTGGAGGCATTCAGCAGCGCCTTGCTGAAGATAAAACCCTTCATTTACCGTTCTGCATCATCTCCTGGATTTACGTCCATCCCCCTACTGGATTACTTGTCGCTATATTCAGCCTTTATTTTCGGACCCTGGTTCGGAGTCTGGTCAATTCTAAATAAGCACCAAAAAAACAAAACCTTTACTGAATCGAGCCCGGATTCCATCTAATCGTCGTTATAATTATTTCTTCACTTATTATAAGTCGTTAGTTATATATAAGATTTACCCCTTATAGCTCTGGTGAATTGGTTATTTATTCGCCATAATCGAAGTATTAGGGAACAGAATCCGGTAAATGCTATAGTTACTAAGCACCTGAATTTAAGAAGAAAGGTGGCGCATCTATCCGCACCTGGAGCCGGAAACAGGCGGGCAGAAATCCGAAGGATATCAAGCACCTATCCATAGACAGAAACCAGCAGTAAAGAGAAAACCACAAAAATAAGGCACGAAATCAATGGATATTTATGTCGGCAACGTACCCAAAGGCACCCGTCCGGGTGAGTTGAAGAAGCTTATCAAAGACTCGGTTAGAGAACGGGTTTTTAAGCGACTATATGAGCAGGCTCTGGCACTGGGCCGATTTGATGATGTCGAAATCACGATAAGCAAACGCAAACGTAACGGTAAACGCGGCTACTACCGTTTTGGCCAAATCACCATACCATCAGATCGCATAGCGCCTGTCGCACTGGAGTCATTAAAAAATAGCGAAATTCGCGGCACCAAACTTGACGTTCGGGAATTCGTCGAGCGCAAGGCAGATAATGACAGACGAGCTGCCAACTGGCGTGAAGTACCGTGGAGCGGTAGGTCGCGTCGTAAACGCGATCGACGAGAGACGACCTAAACGCTAACCAAACTGAATTTGTGTGGTGATTAGCTACGTTAGTTTTGCTGTAACCGATAAAAAATCAACGTAGTTAAGGTTCATCCATCCAGTTGCAGAAGCTCCATGCATCACTAATCTGATGTCACAGTCGATATTCGAGCTGTGACTTATTCAATATCAAACCCGGCCTGCCGAAAATAATCTTCGTTTATAAATTCCCTTCCTGTTGCAGCGCAAAAAATACCAAACCAAATAACACCACAAAGAGAATAATTGCCAATGTCATATGCTTTCCTCCGTTATCGATTTAGTTTGAACAGTGAATTTACCCAACTCCCCCGTAACGAATCGCTGACTATTGATTGAGTTTTTCCCCATGTTTATCTCGACGCAAGTAGCCTTGGCACTTGCTCTCGGTTTAATTCTGGTTAGCCTACTTGCCTGCAATAATATCCATTAATATTTCTAATCCGCATCGGTTTTACTTCTTTCGCCATATCACAACATCAAGGAATTTATTGCCAAACCGATACAATTTTTAGGTTTCCTGAATCGCGATTAGTTCCCCAAGAGACCCTTGCTAACCTAAGGATTTCATAAGCTTGCAACTCACTAAAGTTGCAACATACTAGGATTTGGCTCACGATGCCTGAAAGTATAGATGTAACGGCCGCAAAATCCAGCGCCTAGCATACTAGCATATTCGAGGTATACCGTAGTTCAGCTGCCCTTAACGATGAATAAACTTCTGCAAAAACCGGTCTCTCTTCGTCTACGCCTGATATCTGGAATTATTTTGGTGGCCGTGGTTGGCTTCGTTATGCTCATTATGGCTGCATCTATCTATCAGAACCTTGCCTATGAGAATCAACGCAACGCCATCACTGAACTAATTGGCCTCAAGATCACCAATATTCTGGAAGAACTTTCCGAAATATCAAAAAACCTCGCGCTGGATCTGCAAACAGATAATAACTTACGTGCTGCTATACGCGGTAATGACCTGGCAAAGATAGAGGAAATTCTAGATACCCAATTCAACCGCTATTATGTAACTGCGGGAATGTTAAAACTTAAAGATATTTATATCTTCGACAATAGTTTTGAATTCATCGCGAACTCGAGCCGCGGTCAATCCGTGTCATCCTCAAATCATCTTCTTTGCAGTGACATGGTCTCCATTGCGAAAAAACGCGTGGGAGCCGAACGACTAAAACCTATGTCACAGTTGTGCACAAAAGGCAATGACGCATTGCTTGGTGTTATCGTTCCGGTAGGAAGCCTTAACCCATTTGCCTACATGCTGATGGTCTCAGATCCGGCATTCAGTCTTATCCAGCTGGAACAAACCCTCGGTGATCCTATTAAGATCACCCGTTATTCAGGTGACGTGGTATACCAGTCTTCTGTTTGGCCTGACGAAAGCCAGATGAATGATTACCTCGTTGCCAGTCACACGTTACGCGATCCCAATGGCTCGACTATCGTAAAAACACACGCTGTACGCGATATTGAGCCTTACCGCAAACAACTCTTTGAATATGCGTTTATAATTATTCTGGTAAGCATAATCATATTCACGATGGTGGTCACCGGCATTGTTTACATCTTGAAAGTCAGTCTGAGACCACTGGATGAACTACAGTTAGCAGCAAAACAACTCAGCAAAGGTGACTATGTCAAAGTCACACGAACCAGCGTACCGGAAATTGATGTTGTTGTTCAGTCGTTCAATACAATGGCCGAAGAAATCTCTGGCTTGATCAAGAAACTACAAAATGAAATCTTTGAACGTAAAAAAACAGAAGAAAACCTTAAGAAACATCAGCATGATCTCAGCCTGGCCCGCGACCAGGCTTTTGCAGCTTCACGTGCAAAGAGCGCTTTTCTGGCCAATATGAGCCACGAGTTACGTACACCACTTAACGCAATTATAGGATACAGCGATTTGTTGTTTGAAGACTCCCGAGACAAAATGGATAAACAACAACTGAATGATATCGCCAACATCAAGGCATCCGGAAATCACCTGCTTGCGATCATAAATAACATACTGGATTTTTCAAAAATCGAATCAGGTAATATGTCAGTAAACCTGTCACAGATGGAGATCAAAACATTTGCCGATGAAATTGCTTCAGCCATACAGCCCATAGCACTGAAAAACACTAATGCGTTGAAAGTACAGTATGCTGAAAATATGGGCGTGATGTATACGGATGTTACCAAACTACGACAATGCGTACATAATCTACTGGATAATGCCTGCAAATTTACCAAGAATGGAGAAATATTATTGCGCGTAGAGACGGAGAAATTAAATCAATCAGACTGGGTACATTTTACAATCTCCGACACTGGTATTGGTATCAGTAATCAACAATCCCATCACCTGTTTGCTGAATTTACCCAGGCGGATTCATCAACAACCAAAAATTATCAGGGGACTGGCCTTGGCCTGGCGTTAAGCCAGCGCCTTTGCGAACTACTGGGTGGACATATTTCCTTCAGCAGCAAGGTAGGCAAAGGCTCGGTATTTACTATCTCTGTTCCAAAAGTGTTAAAAACAACAAGTCGCGAAATCGGAAACCAATCCCAATCAAGTAGCATCAATAATTATTCCCAAAGCGCCTAGTTATGTATCGTTTTGTAGACCTATATATATTCATCCACACCCTTGGCGCGCAGCGAAATCTCACCAGCATCCGCTAATCGCCTGATCGTCGAAAGGATGTCTTTTTGCGCTTTTTCAACGTCCTTGATTTTGACTGGCCCCTTGGTTTCCAGGTCGTCTCTAAGCATGTCGGCCGCTCGTTTTGACATATTTTTGTATATTTTTTCGCGGACGTTATTGTTCGCCCCCCGTAATGCCAGTATCAACACGTCTGATGATATCTCGCGTAGCATGGTCTGGATATCCCTATCCACCATATCATTCAGGTTATCAAATACAAACATGACATCCTGAATTGATTGTCCTATCTCAGGTTCGATTTCCCTGATATTGTCGAGAATTTCATTTTCTAACGCTGAATCAATGTGATTGAGAATTTGTGCTGCAACCTTCACGCCACCAATTGACGACATTTTCATATTGGCATTGCCTGTGAAGTGATTCTCCATAATCCTGTTTAACTCCTGCAGTGCTTCCGGTTGAATGCTGTCAATATTGGCCACACGCAACAATACATCGGCCCTCAAATGTTCAGGAAAATTTGCAACTACATCCGCTGCCTGACCAGGATCGAGATGAGCCAGCACGATGGCAACAATTTGCGGATGTTCATAACGGATAATTTCAGCGATCGACTTGGTATCCAGCCATTTGAAAGATTCAAGGCCTTTATTTTTATTATTGTCCCTGATAATACGATCCATAAGATTAGCGGCCTTATCATCCCCCAACGCCTGCATTAGAACCTTTCTTACAAAGTCTTCCGTGCCCACGATAAGACTGGAGTGCTGATCTATACTAGACGAAAACTCGGCAATTACTTTATTGACCTGATGCCGGTTGATGTTTTTCAGTTGTGTCATTTCATAACCTAATGCCTGAACCTCCCGCGGTCCCATTTGCCTCAATACCGCCGATGCACACTCCTCTCCCAGAGCCATTAATAAAATAGCCGCGCGTTTAATACCGCCCATTTGTTCGGTTTCGTTAATCATGTTCCTTCATCCAGGAGCGAACAAGTTGCGCCACAATCTTTGGATCTTCTCTGACAATCTGTCTGGCCCTCAGTAACTGTTGTTCAAAAGCACGCTTGGGGTCACCGGCCTCCTCTGTTACTTCTGCGCCATCATGTTGGTCAGCAGTATCTACATTTTCATGTTGCATTCCTGTCGCTAAAACAGCAGGAGACGATTGTGGAATCACTTGAACTGCCGTCGACCCGCTTCGTACTAAACGCACAGTAAATCCAATCAAGATTAGCGCAATACAACCAACCACCAGATACCACAAGGAGTTTTTGTGATGTATTTGTTCCCATACCGAATCAGTCATCGGCGCCTGCTGATTGCTAATCATATTGAATGGTTCGTTTATCACTGTAACGCTATCACCACGCTGGCTATTAAAACCAATAGCATGTTTGACAAGGTCTGTTACGCGTTGCATTTCCTCACCACTACGAGGAACCCGGATTGCGTTTCCATCGCTATTTTGAATGATTTTGTTATCAACCAGTACAGTCGCCGCCAACCGACGTATAGCCCTGCCGTCGGTTGTAATGTTTACCGCTGGCGAACTCTCCACAGCCCCTTGGTTTGATCCTTTAAATTCTATATCCACGACAACCTGGGCACGAAGGGAGTCAGGTCCTAGCACTGGAGTTAAAACATCCTCTATGCGATCAATATAGGATTGTTCCAGAGTGCGCAAATAACGGAATTGCACAGATGACAACGAAGCAACGTGTGATGTACCTGCGGATTTCAGCATTTGCCCGCTTTGATCAATAATGGTAATTCTATCCAGTGACAAATTGGCAACGCTTGCCGCGACCAGATGCGATATGGAGGAAATTTGTGTTTCTGACAAGCGCCGTCCTGAATACAGTCGCACCATAACTGATGCCCGAGATGCCTGGCCTGTTTCATTGCCAGACGTATTGGCAAGCGCCAGGTGGACTCGTGCTGACTGGACGTTATCGATGCCAGCGATAGACTTAGCAAGTTCCAATTCCAGTGCCTGATGTGGTAATAATGTTCCCACATTGTTTGCGTGGGGCTGACTATTTGTAACTATGCCAGCCGACGTAAAACCATTTAGCAAACCTTTCTGGGCCAGCAGGTTGTTCGCAATGCTATATTGCTCTGATCGAACCATCAACGTACCGGACGATGGTTCAAAGTGATAGGAGATATTAGCCTTTTGCAGCTCGCCGGTGACCATCGCGGCGTCGCTGTAATCAATACCAGTGTATAGCTCGGTATAGTCAGACTTTGTCAACCACAGCAAAACAGCAACACCCGCAGCAAAGCACCCAACAAACACCAAAACCACTGAACCGGGTTTATGTCCGGCAACGGCAAAATTCCCCTGTTTTTTACCAGCAGGATTTTGTGACTGTTGTTCGCTCATGGGATATTTTCCAGAATCTTGTGGCGTAATCTACTGACGATCATGTCAATTCTGCGTTTCCACGACCCGGAATCTGTAATCCCTGTTCCCGCATCTTTGCTATCTTGTAACGCAAGGTGCGTTCACTAATGCCTAGTTTTTCGGCCACCGCCTGACGATTACCCTTATCACTTTTTAACGCTTCCAGAATGCGTACATGTTCGTGGTTCTTGATGTCATCGCTCAATGTTTTACTATCTCCCGGCTGGAAATCATCGGCAGCTGCCATCAGTCTGCCGGCATCAGTGAGCTCCTGTTCAAACTGAATGTCGCCTGCAACGATATTGTCAGTTTGTCGCAGTATTAACGCGCGTTGGATAACGTTATCGAGTTCGCGCACGTTGCCCGGCCAGGAGTGGGAAAGTAGTTTTTCTACTGCCGATTGCTCCAGTTCTGGCGATTGCGGCTGCATGGCACCGGTTACCACCAGATGTTTCTGCACAAATCCATGCGCTAAGCTGACAATATCTTCCGGCCGATCACGTAATGGGGATACAAATAAGGGAAAAACATTGAGCCGATAGAACAGGTCTTCACGAAACTTTCCGGCCTGCACTTGCTCGCGCATATTGCGATTAGATGTCGCGAGCACTCGCACATCCAGTTGGATCAACTTATTGCCACCGAGACGCTCAACTTCACGCTCCTGCAACACACGCAGTAATTTTGCCTGCAATGCCAGGTCCATTTCAGATATCTCATCCAGTAACAGGGTTCCACCATCGGCCAGTTCAAACTTTCCGGGGCAGGCTTTATAAGCACCGGTAAATGCCCCTTTGTCGTAACCAAATAACGTGGCCTCCAGCATGTTGTGCGGAATCGCGGCACAATTGATGGCGATAAATGGTTTCTCGGCGCGCCCCGAGTGTTCATGAATATAGCGCGCCATCACTTCTTTACCACAGCCACTTTCGCCAGTAATAAGCACGGTAGCATCAGTGGTAGCTACACGCCGGGCTATCTCCGCGGTTTTTTTACTGGCGGGATCTACCGCAATTAATTCACTGGTGTCGATATTGTTAGTGTTAATATACTGACCGACCATGTTAACCAGTACTTCTGCCTCAAACGGTTTAGTCATGTAGTCGACCGCGCCATCACGCATGGCTTGCACGGCTTTTTCTATGGACCCGTAAGCAGTCATGATCATGACCGGCAATTCCGGCCAGCGCTTTTTAATATGTTTTAACAACGCATGCCCATCCATGCGCGGCATCTGAATATCGGTAACCACCAGAACCGGCTCCTTGCTTTCAATCATATCCAGCGCCATACGGCCGTCCTGGGCAACGCATACCGAAAACCCTGCCATTTGCAGGGTATCGCTTAATGCGTCCCGCAAATCGATATCATCTTCAACGACCAAGATCATTGGTTGACTCATTGCTTTCCCCTATATCGTTGTATTATTCAAAGTTGGAAGTCGTAAAATAAAACGACAGCCATTCAAATATCCTGAATCCAGCCAGACATCTCCCTGATGAGCGCGCGCTACGGCCTGCACGACCGCCAGCCCAAGCCCTGTACCCTGCGTCTTGGTAGTAAAAAACGGATCAAAGATCTTGTTCTGTATTTCCGGTGCAATACCATCGCCGTTATCGGTCACCACAATATCCACACTTCCCATTAAGCTGGATTTGATACACACTTCTACCTTGCCTTCTTCGTTGTTTACCGCATGGATGGCGTTATCCAGTAAATTCTGCAGTGCACTTAACAGAATCGACTGGTTACCTCGCACCAGGGTATCCGGGCAACGATCTTCCAGCGTCAGTTGCACCTTGTTAACCTGGGCCAGCACTTGCGCATTGATCACCAGTTTCTGCACCAGATCAGAGAGCGCGATAGTATCACTGCTGCAATGCCCTTCCCTGGAAAACACCAACATATCCGTAACCAGGCTTTCCAGGTGACGTAAGTTGCTCATCAGTTTTTCGGTCTGTTTCTTTTTGCGCTCAGGATCAAGATTAGGATTTTTAAGTTGCGAGGCACTGAGCAGGGCCGTTGATAGCGGCGTGCGAATCTGATGCGCGAGGCTGGCCACCATTTCACCCATGGAAATCAGGCGCTGATGCTGGCTGATGTATTTCTGCAATCGGCGTGTCTCGGTGACATCCGCTATCAATAAAATCTGGCCGGGATCATTACCCAAAGGGCAGGTTGAGATGTTGACAAGCCGACCGTCCTTTAAGGAAATTTCGTGCCCGTCGTCAGAGCGTGGCAAGAATGCGCGTTCCACCACTTCGCGCCATACTTCATCGCGCAGTGGACCACCCAGCAATTCCACTGCGGCAGGATTACAATCCTGTACCCGGCCATCGGGGCTGAGTACCACCACGCCGGCTGGCAATGCCTGCAGAACCGAACTGAGTTTCTTGGCAATACTGTCTCGGGCGGCTATCTCCTGGCGTTGCTTTTGCCGGACTTCGGTTAGTTGCGATTGTAGTTGATCGATACGATCTTCAAGATTGGTATAGTTGGCTTCCAGTGAATCCGTTAACTGATCAAAGGTCCGGAAAGTTTCTTCCAGAGATTGCAGTTGGATTGATAGTGGTACACCCATTAGAAACCCTGCTCCCGTCAAGTCTTAATGCAACAGACATCACCACCCGCGATGGCGAATACTTAAGGAGCAAGTTCTATGCCGAAGAATATCTGGCTTTCAGATCAATAAATTACGAGTGGTATTTTTAGTGAGGTCAAATTTCTGACATTGTTTCTGAACGCTGCAAACCATATTTGCGAAGCTTCTCCACCAGCGTCGTACGACGCATCTTGAGTCGTTTCGCAGCATGCGCGACGACACCGCCCGCATCGTCTAACGCCTGTTTGATGAGAGAACATTCGAGAGAGCTGATGTGCTCTTTTAAATCGATACCTTCCCGTGGCAGACGAGCATTAATAGCAGTATCAGCGGGCGTCAAATGACTATTGAACGTCGTGCTTTCCGTTTCCGCGTCTGCAGTTTGGGTAGGCGTTGGGGCTGGCGTTGGCGAACCACCCAGAGGACGGAACTTCTCCGGCAGATCCTGCGCATCAACCACACCATAGGGATACATAATGACAAGCCGTTCCAGCAGATTGGACAACTCACGGACGTTGCCTGGCCATCGATACTGACAAAGCGCCATGATCGCTGCCGGCGTAAAGCGAACCGAACCACGCTTCTCGTGTTCCAGCCGTGCGATCAGCTCATTGATCAACAAGGGGATATCATCCATGCGTTCGCGCAACGGCGGCATTTCAATGGGAAACACCTGCAGGCGATAATACAGATCTTCGCGGAATGTGCCGTCTTTGATCATCTCTTCCAGGTTGCGATGTGTCGCCGCGACAACACGCACGTCCGCAGTAAGCACTTTGGTACCACCGATGCGTTCAAAAGTGCGTTCCTGTAATACCCGCAGCAATTTTACCTGCATGGTCATGGGCATATCGCCAATCTCATCGAGAAATAATGTGCCACCTTCCGCCATTTCAAAGCGACCCTGGCGCGCACTGATAGCACCGGTAAACGCCCCTTTCTCATGACCAAACAATTCACTCTCCAGCAAGTCACCAGGAATGGCGCCGCAATTAATAGGCACGAAGGGTTTGTTGCGACGGGAAGAATGATAATGAAGGTTGCGGGCAACAACCTCCTTACCCGTACCGGATTCACCCAGAATTAACACCGTGGCATCAGAATTGGCCACTTGTTCTATCAACTGGCGCACCTGGCGAATCCCGCGGCTGTTACCCACCAAACTGCGAAACAAATCCAGGTTGAAACTGCCACCTTTGCTTTTGTTACCCGCATGAAATATTTGTGCGCGGTGCAAGGCATCTGTCAGTTCAACATATGTCAAGGGAACATTTACGACAGCGAAGGCTCGTTTTACTAATTCACGATCTGACTGTTGCCCGACTTCTTTGGTCAGCAGCAGAATAATCGGAATATCAGGATCGTGTTGTTTAATTAACTCGAAAGTATCCAGTAACCGCTGGGGTTCACCGCACTGCCCTAATATGACCGCGCCAACCGTTTGCTCATTTAATCGGTCTTTAATATTTTCACAGTTCGCTGTCAGTAGTTTGTCGTAACCGATAAACTCCAGTACCGCCGCTAATCTTTGAGTTTGAATGATATCGCTTTCTACAATCAGCAAGGCCGTTGGTTCGGGCATGCGTGACTCCCCTCTATCTCTGAATTCTTAGTTTTAATTTGTCACTAATTGACATAAAGAAATAACCTCTTATGAGTAAAACACCTGAATGGCGTTCTGTCAAAATTCTGTCGCAAAAAAATTTAAAATCACTATCGATTCTCAGTTCATCTCTCCTTAAACACAGAGTAAGTAGCCAAAATTGAATAACTTAAAATAGGAAAATAACGTTAATTATTTGTCGCCGGTTGGCAACAACGCTATAGATGCTTCTGTTGTACTGCTAGCAGTTGAGCGCAATCACCACATCCCTTCCTCTAAAAAGAGAAAAATCGACATACTCGGTGCCGCAACGGAAACAAACCGCATGATTCGCTAACACCCGAACGCATAAATTTCTCAGTAAAACTAAAAGCGGCCGGATTAATCTTGAATGAAGACCAGCGTGAGGGCTGGCCAGTAGGTAATAATAATGACAGCAAGCAGCAGGATGGCCATGTACGGCAAGGTCGAAAGATAAAGTTCAGTAATGGGTTTCTTGAAGCGATGACTGGCAATAAATAAATTAATACCCACCGGAGGAGTAAAATAGCCAATTTGCATATTGGCCAGAAAAATGATCCCCAGATGGATGGGATGTATGCCATAACCAACTGCTATGGGTAGCAAGATAGGTATCATGATAATCAAGGCGGAAAATATGTCCAGAATCATGCCCAGCACCAGTAGAAAGATATTGAGCATTAGCAAAAAAGTAATCTTGCTATCAATGTGCTCACGTATCGCTTCAAAGATTCGCGTAGGCACTTCTGCATCGATCAAGTAGTTAGTCGATGCCAGTGATGCACCCAGTATCAGCAGAATTGCTCCCACCAGGGTCATAGCCTCGCGCATGATACCCGGTAATTGCTTGAAGGTAATATCTTTGTAAATTAACACCTCAACCACCAGTACATAAACCACAGCGACGGTGGCGGCTTCCGATATGGCAAAGTATCCGGAAAAAATGCCACCAAGAATGACAATGGGTAACGGTATTTCCCAAATAGCGGCACGTGTCGCAGCAATGACTTCTTTTCTGTTTACCACATCGGCTTGACTGTCAGTAGCGGGCGCACGTACATCCTTTTTGTACACCCACATACTCCATAACGATAGCAGCAGCAACATCAATAATCCCGGCAGCAAACCGGCAATGAACAAATCGTCGATCAGCACCGGTTCCGATACCTGAAGCTGTTGCGCGATAACCCCGTAAAGTATCAGCGCGATAGAGGGAGGAAACAACAAACCCAGGCTGCCCGATGAAGTAATCAACCCCAGACTAAAACGTTCGTTGTAACCTGCCTGCAGTAATGCCGGGTACATTAACGCTCCCAGCGCCACAATGGTCACGCCCGACGCACCCGTCAACGCCGTGAAGAATGCGCAAGCGATTAATGCCACAATTGCAACTCCACCCGGCAGCCAGCCAAATATTGCGTGTATAAACCTTACCAGGCGCTGGGAAGCGTTACTCTCACTTAATACATAGCCCGCCAGAGTGAACAGAGGAATGGACACCAACGCCTGCATGTCCACAAGGCGGTAGATCTCAATGGCGATGACAGTCAGGTCAACTTCTGACGCCATAAAACCCAGTATGGCGCTCGCGGCAATGACGATAAATAAAGGCACCCCCAGCAAAGCAAGCACAATGAGTAGAATGCTGGCTATAATCATTGCCCCACCCCGGCATTACCTCTAACGAGCGCTATTACATGCAAAATCGCGTACGCCAGAAATCGGATTCCCATTAGCGCAAATGTCGCGGGCATAATTACTTCCGCGACCCACACTGGCACATTGGCAAATGCCTTGGCAGGAGAATCAAGATCCAGCTTCAGGAATTCCAGAGCATAAAAGGCCAGCACCAGGCATATCGCGCCGGCGAACAGGTTGACAATCACTTGTGCAACGACCTTTTGTTTTTCAGAAAGGTAAACCGACAGTACGTTGATTTTTATATGGGAGCGATCACGAGTGGCGACCAGGGCGCCTAGCATGCCGATCCAAAATACCAACACGCCTAATAACGGGGAAATCCAGGTAATCCCCGAATCAAACAGATTACGTAAAACAATTTGCAACGCGGAAAAAACAACGATGAAAGCTGTAAATAATATCAGCAGCCAATCTTCAGTCTTGTGCACAACAAGCAAAATAATATTGCCTTTGTGATTTTCGTCCGCCATTAGAAGATTAGTGGATTGAGCAAAGTAATTTATCTTTTGTTGAAGTCGCTACTGCTTGGCAGCACGAAATGTTGTCAGGATATCCTGCACTTTTCGATATAAGTCAGGATTTACCAGTTTTTCCTTGACCAGCTTTTGCGTGGCATCCTGCGATGCCTGTCTCCAGGTTGCCAGTATTTCCGGTGAAATGTCAACAAACTCAATACCCTGGTTTTTTAACGCTTGCCGAGCTGCCTGGTTATCCAGTCGGTTCTGGGCGTTGATATCGGTAAATGTTTTCGCCATGACTTCACGAATGATACTTTGATCTGGCGGATCTATTTTATCAAACACTTTTTTATTGACCGTGAGCATGCCAAAAAAGTACGCGACGGGCGCATCCGTAAAATACTTAACGCGCGTATGCCACTGCAATGAAATGGCACCGATAGGACTGGTAATCACTGTATTAATCAAACCTGTCTGTAACCCCGTCATCACGTCAGACAACGGCAATGGGATCGGGGCAATGGAGGCAGACTCCAAAACTGCCTGACTGACTCTGTCCCCGGTGACGACCCAGATTTTTTGTTGCTTTAGCTCTTCTGTGGTTTGCAATTTATTATTTGACATCAAATAAGCGAACCCACCTTCTGCGAGCCCAAATGTTACAAAGCCGGCTTCCTCCAGACCTTTGATTAGTATCGGGTCAAGCTCAGCTCTTACAGTATCCACTTCTTCCAGTGATCGGAACACAAAAGGCAATGAATAGACTGACAAATCCGGATAAACACTCAATAAACTACCGCCGGTAACGGCGCCGCCATGAAGTTGCCCAATTTTAATTTTCCGCAAAACGCTGTCATCACTACCCATAACACCGCCGGAATAAAATTTGAATTTAACCCGCCCACTGGTACGTTCGTTAATATCCTCAGCCGCTTCACGCATTTTTACCATCCATGTCGCACCTTCAGGTGACACGGTAGCGATTTTTAAAGTCATGGCGGCGGCGGTAAACCCGGGGAAAACCAAACCAATGGTTAGAAAGTTAATTAGCAATATTCTTAGAAGACTAAACATCGTGCTCTAATACTCCAAAAACAAAAATATTCGTGTTGTAGAATTTATTATTATTATTCTTCCTAAAAGAATTCATCAGCAGATTCCAGTAACTGCTTCGCTTTTTTTTGCGCTATTATATTAATCAGGGTCAACCCGGGTTCCTGCGGGTCCTGCTCGACGACTTCATACAGCAAACGATCATGAAGCTCTCGATCAAATAAAGGACGCGCATAGCGCTCCGCGTATAATACTTTTGCCATCAGGTTTCTGCCTTTGGTAATTTCCAATACCCTTTCAAAATGCGCCTTGGCAATTCCCGGTTTGCCACCCAACGCCGGTGGTACCACCGTTTCCAGAACACCGAGGTACAAATGTGCTCCACCCTTTTCAAATGTTTCATCAAATTCAAGAACGCGCTGCATAGTGGCTTTGACTTTGGGCAAATCTGCTACCGCATTCCAGTCGCTGCTGTGGGAATCGATATAATTTGCCCATGTCACTCCAAAAACATATGTCATCTCAAGATCTTCCACTGAAATTCCGGTTAGAAATGTGCGATATTTATCGATAGGCCGTTTATCAGCGTCGCACCAATCCACATTCGCCAAACAAAGGGTTTTTTTGCTGTAATTAAACGCTGTTCGCGACAATACCTGCGCTCGCTGCGGATCATCGTATACAAAACCGGCATAAGTACTATAAAGCTTCGCACCGGCCAGATATAGTTCGGGACTGTCGGGGTTTTCGGCAATCATACCATCAAGCAGTAGTACAAAGGATGGAATGCCCGTTTTCACCAGTTCAATATCCGACTGGTTGGCGATGCCGGATGACAAACTATGGGCAATATCTTCTGAGACCGTATAGGTAATAGTACTACACGCCGTCGCGAAAAAAATGGCTAAGGCAACTGTCATGAAGAATTTTAAAGTCGAACACATTCGTATCTGACGCCCGATTCTGGTTTTAATTGTAAGACTATTCACCTGGCTAATAACCATAACCTGAGGGGCGCGCGGGCTTCGCACGTTTAGAAAGTCAATTCGCGGGAATTGGTGAGTCGGCTAACCTTATTTTTCCAGTGGCAAGGCGAGCGTTGTTCGGTGCTTTCAATATCCGCGTCATGTATCAAGCCCCTTGATTCAATGATATACCCTATTCATGAAAGATTAATATGATACTGTATTATTTACAATGATTTATGCCGTAAATGCGCTGTTCCGATACAATGGCAAAATATGAAATTTAGGCCATTGACTCAAATCAAGTCTGAATGCAGTTCTTTGCTAATGCATACGTATGCCGTATGCCGTATGCCGTATGCCGTATGCCGTATGCCGTATGCCGTATGCATCATGGCGAATGAGTAACCAGCACAGTCCGTCAATGACACTATGCTTTTATGAAACATCTCAATGTTGTTAAAATACTCAACTCAACTTCCTGGATCCCAACATATACATATAAAAACGACGAGGCATCGATGAAACTGAATCTTTTTGATCGCACCCTGGCGCTTTTCATTATCAGCGTCTTTCCTTTTGGCTCACAAGCAGAGGAAGCAAAACCGGCCGGCGAAAATCCTAAACCAACAACGTGGATTGCTGATCTTGGTCTAGGTTATGTTAAAACCACGGGTAATACCGAGACCACAACCATCAAAGGTGATGTCAAGGCAGTGAAGGAGGTGGAAAAATGGCGTCACACTCTGACAGCAGAGGGATTGAATACTTCTGACAGGGATACAACCACAGCGGAACGTTACTTTCTGTCCGGAAAAAGCGATTATAAATTTACCAAGTTCAATTACATTTACGCTACGGCAACCTATGACAACGACCGCTTTAGTGGCTATGATTATCGGGCAACGGTATCTGTCGGTTATGGCCGCAGAATTATCCATGAACCCACACTCAGTCTTGACGGTGAAATTGGTCCTGGCATGCGTTATAGCAAACCCGATAACGGTGAATCAGACGAAGAATTTCTGGCGCGCCTGGCGGCTAATTTGAAATGGCAAATCACAGATTACAGCGAATTCACACAGGATCTTTTTTCCGACATTGGCGAAGACGCCACAATTACCAAGTCCATTACTGCATTGACCGCCAACATCAACAAAAGCCTGGCATTAAAGCTCAGCTATACCTACAAATACACATCCGAAGTACCGGTAGGCATAGACAAAACTGACACAGAAACCGTAGTTACCATAGTCTACAAATACCGCTAAATTCCCGCCTACGTTACAGGCAACCAGCTACCTCAAGTCGGGCTATGCAGAGTTACTGTATAGCCCATCTTAACGCTACTCTACTACTTCCGCATACAAATCATGCTCGTCCGAGTCGATGACTTTTACACGCAACCATTCTCCTGTTTTAACCTGAATATTATCCTCGATGATCACCAGACCATCCACTTCGGGTGCATCGTATTGGCTCCTGGCCAAGACCTCACGATCGTTAACTTCGTCTACCAGCACTGTCAATTGTTGACCTATTCTGTGTTGCAGTTTATTGCGGCTGATTTGTTCCTGTACCTGCATGAATAAATCCAGGCGATCCTGCTTAATATCCTCATCCACCTGGTCAGGGAGCGCATTGGCCCTGGCGCCATCCACGGCGGAATATTTGAAGCAGCCCACACGATCCAGTTGTGCGTTTTCCAGAAACTCCAGCAACTCTTCGAATTCTCGTTCCGTCTCGCCGGGAAATCCCACGATAAAGGTACTTCGAATCACGATGTCGGGGCAGATGTCGCGCCAACGCGCCAATCGTTCTAGAACATTTTCACTGCTCGCAGGCCGCTTCATGGCTTTTAAAATTGCAGGGCTGGCATGCTGAAACGGGATGTCGAGATAAGGCAGCAACTTGCCTTGTGCCATTAAGGGAATCACCTCGTCAACATGCGGATACGGATACACGTAATGCAGACGTATCCAGGCATCCAGTTCGCCCAATGTGGTGACCAGATCCTGAAAGCGTGTTCTAACCGGCCGGCCATTCCAGAACTCCGTTTTGTATTTTGTGTCCACGCCATAAGCGCTGGTGTCCTGACTGATGACCAATAACTCTTTAACGCCCGCCGCCACCAGATTTTGGGCTTCCTGTAACACCGCATTGACCGGGCGGCTGACCAGATCACCACGCAACGCGGGAATAATGCAGAAACTGCAGCGATGATTACAACCTTCGGAAATTTTCAAATAGGCGTAGTGTTGAGGGGTAAGCTTTATACCTTGCGGTGGAATCAGGCTGGTGTAGGGATCATGTTCCGGAGGCAGGTGTGCATGAACAGCTTCCATCACTTCCTGCAACGCGTGAGGACCAGTGACTGCCAGCACATTGGGATAGGTGTTTTTAACGATATCCCCTTTGGCGCCCAGACACCCGGTCACAATCACTTTACCATTTTGTCCCAGTGCGTCACCAATGGTTGCCAGCGACTCGTCAATAGCAGACTCAATAAAGCCGCAGGTATTAATCACGACTAAATCCGCATCGTCATAACTCGGGCCTATTTCATAGCCCTCGGCACGAAGCTGGGTAATAATCTGTTCTGAGTCAACCAGCGCCTTGGGACAACCAAGACTAACAAATCCGACTTTACGTTGCATAAACTTTGCGTTGAAAATAATTGAGTATTAGGCAGCTAAAAAAGCTGTGGTATTTTATTGGTGATTGAACAATGCTGAGAACCGCTTTGCGAGCCATCCACAATATTACTGTCAAGATTTCCTGCCCGTCAGGCGCCGCTGTAACTTTTGATAATACTCTCCCTGGCAGACAACGGAGCCAGCACTGTTAAGATTCACCTTCATTAACAGGTAATTCAATCGCGCGGTCAGGCGATTTTTCGTTTCGGTATCATTAGATTCAACAGAGGCTAAAAGTTGCTGCAAACTGCCGATTTCTTTGCGGGCATGTAATTCCGGCGGAATATAACCCGCATTTTTCAATGCGCGATAGCCCACGCGCAGGCTTTCCGGTACTTGCTGATCGTCATTGAGCTCGAGCGGTTTTCCTGCCCCACTGAGGTTATCAAACTCTCCCCTTTGGTTAGCTTCCAAAATGCGTTGTTCGGCAATTTTATCAATAAGCCTCATAGAAATTTCTAGAAATTTGTGAATCTGTAAAAAGGTATAAAGTGTGACGCCGTTGGTTTATTAGAGCTAATTATAACGGATACTTTCTATACGATAATTTATTTTTTTCCGAACTATTTGCCATAAGCCGATCCTGGATTGTTCAAAAACAACCCATTTTATGTTACAAACTTCAAATTAGCTGAAAAATCCTCTTAATTCACCATGACATTCTCAGAACGATGAAATTCCGTATTCCAATTACTACGTTATCGACCTGTTTAGTCATTGCTATTTGCCTGGTAAGCATAATGCCTGTAGTGACAGCGGGCGCTATCTGGGTGGAGGGCTATGAACGCGCCGATGGTACCTATGTACCGGGCCACTACCTGTTCCACAGCAATGGCAAATTTTACGATCGAGAACGGCTGTCTAGAACCTCAATGACTGAAAGTGCTGAATCTATCGATCCAGAAACTATCCCCGACAATGCCAGACTTAATTATTTTGGTACGGATTGGGAGTGTCTACGGGGTTATAAAAAAGTCGATGGGCAATGCATTGATATTGAAGTCCCGGAAAACGCTGTGTTAACCAGCATCGGCGACACCTGGCAGTGTCTGCGAGGCTACCAGCAGCGAGGTAGCCAGTGTATTCAGATTCCGGTCCCGGAAAATGCCCGCCTGAACTTTTACGGCAACAGCTGGGAATGCCTGCGTGGCTACATACAACAAGGCGAAAGTTGCGTCGAGATCATTGTCCCTGAGAACGCCTATCTGAATCAGTTAGGAACTGGTTGGCAATGCAAGTTTGGTTATCTGCGCGAAAACCAGCAGTGTGTGGAAATTCCAATTCCAGAAAATGCAAAACTGAATTTTTACGGCACCGGTTGGGAATGCGAAACCGGCTATCTGAAAACAGGGAATCAGTGTATTGCGATAAGCATCCCTGAAAATGCTAAACTTAACTATCTCGGCAATGGTTGGGAATGTAAGCCGGGCTATTATAAACAGAGCGATCTTTGTTTACCTTTACGTTGATATTGCCGCCGCTTAATATCCTTCTGATTATCCGCTAGTTTTTTCCCTTAAGCTGACTCCTGCCGGTGTCGCTATAATGTTAGTGGCCCCTGTAAATAATACCTGACACGCCTCACACATTTCCTAGAGCACAAGATGACCGAGGCAATGATGAGTAACGCTATGAAAAGTATCTGCGAAGACACCTATTTTCTGGATCGTGACCTGGCATACCAAACCGCACTGGCGCATAACATTGTGCTCCTGCACGATGGGCAAAAACATGAACAAGTTTGTTACTATGACGGGCCACCATTTCTGCTCGCACCTGGCAACTTGGTCAACGTACCCGCCGAACAATTCTCGGAATATTTCGCGAGTAACCCACAGCGTTTACCCCAGCGAATCGATACCACGATTACTCAAGCTGAAGTAAATACCCGTGATCTTCAGAAACGGGTACAAGGTATGGTATCAATGCTGACAGAATTCCAGAAAACCAGCAACAAGTGATACTAATACGCACATTACTCGTGTCTTAACGCCTCTACGGGGTTGAGACGTGCGGCATGACGTGCCGGAAAAAATCCTGACAACATACCAACGATCGCAGAAACCATTATGGCTACTGTCCCAATTATCCAGGAAGGATAAAAATCATAGCCAGCAAACAAGCCGATAACAATGGTAGCGATAATACCCAGCATCAAGCCAATCGCGCCACCGACAGTACTTACCACGGTGGCTTCCATCAGGAACTGGAATCGTATGTCGGTATATTGAGCCCCTAACGCTTTTCTTATACCAATTTCCCGAGTACGCTCAATGACAGAAGTGCTCATGATATTCATAATACCCATACCACCAACGAACAGCGCCAGAGCCGCAAACGAAAGCCCGGTCATTTGCATCTTACTGATATACTCTTCAGCATTATCAATCCAGCGTTGCATGTTTTCAGTTTTATATTTATAGCGCCCGCTATATTTTCTGTCTAATGCAGATTTGACTTGCGCCATTGCATCTACTGTACCTTCCAGAGTGTAACCTTCTCCTAAAAGGGTATGAACATCCTTGGATCCCAGGATAGCTTGTAGATCAGTATAAGGAATTAATATGCGTTTGTTAGGGTCGTAAGAATCAGCATTGACCTTCTGGATGATGTCACGGCTTTTTCGCTTCAAGACGCCAATCACCGTATATTTCTGATCAAAATAACGAAAGCTTTTGCCCAAGGGATTGGATCTGCCGTACATTTCTTCAGCCATGGCAGGAGCAATGATGGCAACCGGATGGCGGCGCTCGATATCTCTTTCGGTAAAATTCCTGCCTTCTTCCAGCTGATCATTGACAATATCCAGGTATTCAACGCCCACGCCTTCCATGTTCGGGATGAATTGCTCACTACCAACACGTACCGGCTTTTGTTCAGCCCAATATATTTGTGGCGTAACTCGCTTGAGCGCAGGACAGCAGGAATTACTCCTTCTGAAAAACTCATAGTCGTCCGTTACGATGCCGCTACCCTGTCTGATCGCCCTGTTCGGATCATCTACCTCTTCGGGGTCACGATAGACCCAGATTGTACGAATCCCATAAGACTCCAGCTCATCATATACATAACCGCGCACACCTTCAGTAACTGAACCTACTGCCATCACCGCGCCGATACCCACGGCAATGCCAAGTATACTGAGCGTTGAGCGCAATTTATTGTCGGCCAGGGAAAATAGCGCCTGCTCAAACACATCTTTATAAACGCCGAGGTGTAGCATAGTCAGTTAGTATCCTTTCTAGTTACCTGCGCTGGTTGCGCTAATAACATGCTCGAGATGTGTTTCTATCACCTGACCATCCCGCACATAGAGGATTCTTTTCGCGTAGGCTGCGATTTCCTTCTCATGAGTTACCATCACAATGGTTTTGCCGTTATTATTTAATTGTCGAAACAACTTCATAATCTCAATTCCGGTTTTAGTATCCAATGCCCCTGTAGGCTCGTCGGCAATAATCACATCAGGATTATTAACAATGGCTCTGGCAATCGCTACTCGCTGTTGTTGTCCCCCGGACATTTTAGCGCCCGAATGTTCGGCACGTTCCCTCAGCCCCACTATCTGCAGTGCCATTAGTGCGCGTTGGCGACGAATCTCAGCATCCACGCCGCCGTAAACCATAGGCAGTTCAACATTGCGCAAAGCGCTTATTCTGGGAACCAGATTGAATGACTGAAAGACAAAGCCAATGTGTTTGTTGCGAATCGTCGCCAGTTGAGATTCGTTTAAATGCTCGATAACAGTTCCACCAAGGAGATAACGCCCGGAGTCAGCGACATCCAGACAGCCGATAATATTCATTAAGGTGGATTTTCCTGAGCCCGAAGGGCCCATAATAGCGACAAACTCGCCTTTGTTTATCCGGAGGGTTATATGCTTGAGAACAGGTACCGCAACTTCCCCAAGATAGTAAGTTTTACTTACATCTTGCAATTGAATCATTGAATTAGTTTTTAATTTTTGGTCGCTATGACGACGCGATCGCCTTCTTCAATATCAGCGCCGTTGGCTAGTATGATATGTTGACCTACGCTGATACCCTGGCGAATCTCGACATGGGTAAAATCTTCAATACCCGTTTCCACTTCGACCAGGTTAACAAAATTATCCTGCACAACGGCAACGTAAGTTTTTCCACCCCGATTTATTATGGCGCCATAAGGCACTTTCAATGCACTGGGATTCCATGCAGTACGAATTTCCGCGTCCACCTGCTGGCCATAACGCAACGATGGCGCACTGCTACCAAGGCTAATATACACGCTCACGGTATTGGCATTACCCACATTACTGGTCGCCGCAGCCAGGCGGGTAACCGATTCAGTCCATTCCAAACCTGGAAAAGCATCACTGGCCAAGGTTACCGTTTGACCCACTGCAATACCTCCACTATCTGCGGCATCAACCCTAACCTCTATCTCGCGCTGCGATTGATCCACCAGCGTAAACAGGGTTTCGGATGGTACCACCCACTGGCCAACCTCAACATAGCGCGATGTGATTGTACCGGAGAAAGGTGCCACGATTCGCGGATTCTCCAGACTCATCTTGGCGGTTCGGACTTCCTCTTCAGCAACACTCAAACGAGCTTTCGCCGAACGTAACTCCACTTCAGCTTCCTCAACCAGTTGCCTGGCCACCGCACCTTTCGAGAACGCCTGGCGAAGTCGTTTCAATGAACGCTCAGACAACGCTACATCTTCTTCGGCATTTTTCAGATTTGCTTCAGACAGCTTCAGGTTGCTTTTCGCCTCGCGATCGTCCAGGCGTGCAAGTAATTCGTCTTTTTTAACCTCATCACCTTCTTCAACATAAACATTAGTGAGTCGGCCTGCGATGGATGGTGTCACGTCAACACGTAATTTACTGACAACTTTTCCGGGAACTGTTATGGACTGAAAAATCTCGCCTTGCTCTACTATCGTGGTCTGGACGTTAACACCTTCTGAAAATATTCCACTCCATGAATTATAGAAAAACGCCAGCACTGCAACGACAGCGACAGCAAAAATAACTTTCTTGGGCCCCCATAATTCAACAATGGAATTAACTGCAGTTAATACACCGGATCCCGCGTTTTCCTTGTAATCGGACTGAACAAGCGGGAACTGTTCCATTTGCTTAAGGATGTTGGCGTTATCCTGTTGCCCGAATAAATCGGCAGTATGGGCAGATTGGTTGGAACGAAAATTCTGCGCTGCAGATTTTGCTGCGTCGGTAAATGGATCTGTCTGAGGTTCTTCGGAGAATGGCTCGTATAATGGCTCACTTGTTGATGCCACTGACGGCTCAGGTTTGCGTGGTGCAGGCTCAGGTCTAGCCTGAGAGGTTTGTGCGCCTAATGGTGACTGTATGCCTGGAGTTGCACTGGATGCATGCCCCCTGCGAAAAACATCAACCGGTTCGCTTTCCTTTGGCTCCAGCGTTAATGGAATTTCCGGTTCCAGTTTTTCCTGTACCGATTGTGCTTTGGATTGATAACCATGCTCAACTTTCGGCGCAGGAGCTGGCCGCTGAGGCTGTCGAAGTTTTTGCTGCTCGGAGATTTTGGCTTTTTTCGCCGCGGCAGCGGCCTTGATTTTTTTCAATACTTCCGGGTCTATAGGCTTTGCGCCAGCCGCCTGTGTTGATTTTGCTGCGACTTTAGCTTTCACGGTAGCTTTCATAGCAGCTTGGGCCGCGTTTTGCTGGGCAGCTAACCTGGCTGCAGCCTTTTTCTTTAATTCAGCAAGCTCCTGCCCCCTCTTGACAATGTCAGGTTGTCTGCCCGCCGCTGACCGGGGCAACGGCACCTTATTTTGTATCGCTTGTGCTGATTGCGCTGCTCCAACTGCACTCGCTGCTTTTGTCGACTCGGAACCACCCACGGGCGATCGTACCGTGGGTCTGACTCTTGGTGCTGGTTTAACGCGTACTGAGGGTCGTGGTATGGGTCTGCCATCTGGCGTAGTCAACGGCGGCAAAGATGCTGACGGTTCACTTAATACACGACGACTCGCGTCATCTTCGCCATCAGCAGCTGACTTAAAAGATTCTGAAGCAGCGGTTTTTTTCGCATCCGAACCAAACGGAACCACGGTAGCCGGGTTCTTCGCGCCTACGGCTTGCTCGACTGATACTGCCTCGGCTGCCAGATCTGCAAATTCATCTTCTTCAGACCTGTTTTTGCTGGTATATACCAGTTTTCTGATATGCGCATCCAGTTCTTCGCCGTTTACTGGTTTCGTCATAATCTGATTGGCGCCTGCCTCATACACCTGAGACAAAATTTCAGTATCTGTCGCTCCAGTAATTACGATGACTGGAAGGGAACTCACCTTCTTCTGTCCACTGGCACGCAATGCCCGCACCAGATCGTCACCATCCATGCCTGTTGGGGACACTTTAAGGTCAGTTAAAAGAAGATCGTAATCAGATTCAATGAGAGCGATTAAGGCAGGTTCTGCTGATTCGAAATGATCAACGATGTAGCCATAGGGCTTAAGCATGCGTTTAACGACATATGCAGATGTTCGACTGTCGTCCACGTAACACAAACGGGCAGATCTGGCTTTCCCGGTCAAATTGGTCGCCTGGGCGTTGCCAGTACCCTTGGTTCCACTACCTGTCATTGGACGAAATACCGTACTCACTTGACTACACTACACTAAGTCCGCCTGGAATTTCCAAACAACACAGACAGGTAAGTTATTGATTATCAATAACCAAGACAGTTGTACTGCCACCCATCCCCCAATTACTTACGTAATACTTCAGCTACTTACAAACAATTAACATACCCGGACATCGTACTAAATTTCAACAGAAATCTTTATAACTAAATTTTATGAGCTGAATATTTCGCCGGGTAACGGAAGTAAAATTTACCTATTTGACCAATAAGTTAGTACGAAGTGCCTTATTCAATAGACCTGGTTCGTGGAGCGAATGATACAGGATTTCAAGACATTGCTAAATGCTGACGTTAGAAATTATTGATGGCCGACAAAATAATTGTACTAATTCCTACATTAATCATATTAATCATTTATTTAAATAACTGATTTGAATATAATTAATAATAATTTCGTTCACGAATCTTAAACTCATAATAAATCATTATTTAATGACAAAGTCCATTTGTTCCAATTCTTATGCCATCCCGTTTTTTGGCATTCTTTCATTAACATTACTGGGTGTCCTGTTCATTTACAACAAACCCAGCAATCCCTACCCTGAAAACTGGGTCGCAGGTTGGAAATTCGCCAACGCCTTTCAGGAACCCCGACGAGCACTGGCCGCGGTCGCGGCGAATGGCTATATCTATGTCATTGGCGGCATGAATGCACGCGGCAACTACGTAACCACCGTGGAATATGCAAAGATTAATCCCGACGGCAGTTTAGGTTCCTGGCAGTTAACCAGTGCACTCAATGAAGGCCGTTTTTATCTCGCTGCAGTGAATGTCGACAATTTCATCTTTGCGCTGGGTGGAGGCAGTGGACCCGCAGGCGACGGTAATTATCCTGTTGCTACCGTAGAACGCGCGGCGATACAACCCGATGGCTCATTAAGTAACTGGGTAATTTTAGGCTATATGCAAACACCACGCCGTGGCCTGAAAGCCATCGCCTATGATCATCGTATTTACGCCATTGGCGGTTATAGCGGCATATTCTTAAAATCGACTGAGCACACCGTGGTCGACAAACAAGGCAATCCGGGCAAATGGCAGATCGATCCCCAATTAGCGACTCTTGACCGGTATATTCATTCTGCATCTATCTACCGAGGCATAATCTATTTGCTGGGTGGTCACGTACAGCGCTCAGACAAGATGAGTTATGGTGACGTGGAAACATCCACGATCGATCAAAGCACCGGCTATCTTCAACCATGGACCATCGAAAAAAGCCGCTTAACGATGCCACGTTTTATCGCTTCTGCCTTCACTTTGAATGGGCGCTTATATATTTCAGGCGGCCATAGTGGCGCCAGCCGCCTTAACCATGTTGAATTCGCTTCGATTGACCGCGGTGGGCACGTGGGGGCGTGGCGCCCGACAACTGCTCTAAATATCCCGCGCAGCGCCGCGGCGACTGCAGTATCCGGTGATTTTGTGTATGTACTCGGCGGAATGGGTAATCAGCAAACACTCAACTCGGTGGAATACGCCACTGCAGCTGGCAATGGACACCTGGGCCATGTGAGCCAGTAACGTGAACCGACAATATTTTAAAACCTGATATTCCTGCAGTTGGATGGTGAAGGACGTACTACGGCAGCAAATACTTGAAATTCGACATGGGATTGTAGCAATATAGGTTACCGAGCAGACGAAGACCGGCAGCAGACTGGTCAATAAGGAGAACAATATGGAACTTGATACAATGTTGAACTTGTTAACCTACATGGTGGGGGGAGTAGCCGCACTGGCTGTTGTACTGATGACGATTCTGGTCGTTCAAATTTACGATGAAGATCATCCACTCAATAAAGACCGTCCCGACGAGCAAACACGTATCGATTAATTCTTGTTTAGCCCGTGCGTATTTGTTGCGAAATACAATCGCTAACGATAAATAAGAACAGCAAAAAGCAGGTTGTTTGAATAAAAAGCCGGCAAATGCCGGTTTTTTATATTATTGGCTTTTTATATTAGCAATTGTAGCCAATGGTTAGTGATTCTCTGGCAACCATACGCTGACCGTGGCCCCTCCCATTGTACCGCAGCTTATATTCAGCTCCCCGCCATATATTTGCGCGATATCCTGCACTACGGATAGCCCTATACCATGCCCACTAATTCCCTGATCCACCCTGACACCACGCTGGACGACATGCTTCACCATTTCATCGGGCACACCGGGCCCATCGTCTTCAACGGAAAACAGTAAACCACTAATATTCTTCTTATCGTGAGCGAACATTTTCGCTGCAATCCGGACACGATGGTCACAGTATTTAAAAGCATTGTCGGTGAGGTTTCCAATAACTTCCATCAGATCACCTTCATCACCATGAAATACAATACCCTTGTCGATGGCAATATCCACATCTACATTCTTGTCGACATAGACTTTAGAAAGGCTTTTCACCACTTTATTCAACATTTGCTCGATATCCACAGGTGCAATTAGCGGACTTTGCCCCGCGGTAGCCGCACGTTGCAGCTGATATTCCGTAATCTGTGTGATTCGGTCCAGTTGTTCCTGAATAACCTTCGCCGACGACGAATCAATGGTTTTTTCGTCGAGCGTACTCTGCAATACTGCTAACGGAGTCTTCAGGCTATGCGCAAGATCACCTAAGGTATGGCGGTAGCGTTCAAGATGGTCCTGCTGGTGACTCAGCAGGGCATTCACATTGTCTGTTAATCCCCTCAATTCACCGGGATAGTCTTCACTCAAGCGTAGTTTACGACCGGCCTCGATGGCAATTAATTCACCGGAAGCTCGACCCAACGGCGCCAACCCCCATCGCAAAATAGCGCTCTGCACTACCAGTAATAACAGAGCAACACCCGCGAGCAAGACCCATAAATTACGACTATATTGATTTACCTGTTTGCTAAAATCATCCAGTTTTTCTGCGACACTAAACGTATAAACCTTGTCAGCCTGATCATGCCACGCAATACCATGACTATATATCGCTACTGAAAAATCCTTTTTGATCTTCGCATAGGAAAATTGTATTTCGTTACGTGTTAAACGCACTTTGTAAGGAATATTGACCCCGACTGGTGTCGGCGAACTCCAGACAATGTGGCCGTCCGGATCGGTGATCCTCGCGTAGGTATCTGGAGAATAATTCAGGAAACTGGTTTCACTATACGCATCCGGCATGTAGACATTACCCGCATCGTCAATCGCGGCAAGTGCAATCAATGCATATACCTGAACTTCCAGACGCTTTATCAACGCTTCTTCGGAACTCAAGCGATACGACCGGTCCAGAGTAAAACCAGCGAGACCGAAAAATGCTGCCAAAATTGCAGTTGCAGCTATCAATACACGGGCATTAAGCGACAGCATAATTAATTGAATTTAACTCAGGTTCTAATACAATCTAAAAAGATAGCTGGATTTTAGCATGACTGGCCTCTTTTATCGGACTAGTATGTACCGTAACTCTAAACGGGATGCTAACCGATACCCTACTACTGACAACGCCAAGTAAAAATACATTCTATCATTCAATACTCATGACAGATTATCAACGGTAAATGGCGGCGAAAAAGCAAAAAAAACGAGCGGCTAAGAAATTCTCCTGGGCTACGCTGCCGAAGGAGCGACTCCTCGACCTGCGTATCTGTGACCTCGGCCTGTTCCTCGAAAAAAGCCCTGTTATGGCGCGTATCAAACGCCTCTATAAAGAGTACGAAAAACAGCATCTGCAATTTCAGCCCCATTTCTGGCTTTCCGACGACTGGTTTTGCCCCGACCACATTCCCGGTGTTGCCATACCCTTTTTTCTAGCCCATCCCAAATTACAGAAACTGGAACGCAGCTTCATCATGGAAGTCGAAGGTGGCGACTACCACTCATGCATGAAACTGCTTCGGCATGAATCTGCCCATGCTCTTGCCAATGCGTACAAACTGGTGGAACGTAAGGACTGGCGCAAAATATTTGGTAATCCTAATTCCGCATATCATGACTCTTACTTACCAAAACCTTATAGTAAACGTTATGTGATCAACTTACCCGGTTGGTATGCGCAAAGTCATCCCCACGAAGACTGGGCTGAAACCTTCGCGGTCTGGCTGAACCCCGCGTCTGACTGGCGTCACCGTTATGC